>Ga0302196_10001871_pt1 | contig 19957 bp, 14 predicted proteins | sample II_Bog_N1_3_FD_198794 | JGI IMG/M metagenome (GOLD analysis project Ga0302196, IMG submission 198794) | Peat permafrost microbial communities from Stordalen Mire near Abisko, Sweden - II_Bog_N1_3 | ecosystem: Environmental > Terrestrial > Soil > Wetlands > Peat | place: Sweden: Abisko...
AGGGAAGTCATCGCCCCGGGGAATAGCGAAAAGGCCTGCGGAAGTCTACGGCTTCTTCCAACCGCTGAAGGCGTCCCTCAGGGAGCGATGGTGGTGCGCCGTGCCGGGCGCACGCAGAAAAAAGGGCCCCGACCCAAAAGGCCGGGGCCCCGTGGAATCCTTAGTCGGGACCTGAGCCTACTTCGTGATCTCGTGATAGGACCCGTTCGAGATCGACGTGCGGACCTTCGCCGCCTCCATGTTCCAGTCGGTCAGCAGGCCCTTGTCGTGGAGGGCGTCCAGGAACTCTCCTAAGCGTTCCCCCGTCGGAAAAGCGATGACCACAAGGTGGGTCGTCTTCTCGCGGCCGACGATGGCCCGGTAGAGGTTCAGCTTCGCATCCTTGAAGCCTGCGGCGTCAAAGATTGCCCTCAGCGCGTCAAGGTCCTTCAGGTAGGCCGGCTCGTCGGTGCAGGAAATTCCGGTGTTGTACACGACACCCCCGTCGTAGACACCCTCGTTGCGGACGCCCTTGTAGAGCGTGCTCGCTCCGAGGTGGCGCAGGTCCTTGATCTGGGCAAGGATGACATCCATCTCCGGATAGTTCTTGAGCTTGTCCTGGTCCTTGTAGACCTCCGCGGCCGATGCGAACGAGGAGACGATGAAGATCGCGTGCGAACTGCTGCCGGCAAAGTCGCCCTCCCACACGTGCCGGTAGTGCTCGACGCCGATGCGGGCCTTAACAAGCGCGTTGATCTTCGCGATCGCCGCGACGTAGGCATCCGAGTCCTTGGTTTGGATTTCCTGGACGACGAGCACCGGCAGGGCGCCGGGAGCTGCGGCGGGGGGGGCGTCGGCAAACAACGAGCCGGTGGCCATAGAGAGGACGGCGGACAATGCGAGCAGTCTTGTTTTGATCATGGGTCTTTCCTAAGGGGCCGGCGACGGATGGGGACAGGAAGGTTGTCCCTTTGCGGGGCTCGGCATTTGGGTTTAACGTTCGTGTTCGACGCCAGAAGGCCCAAGGCCTTGGGGGCTGTAGTCGATCTAATAGAGGTCATTAGCCCTCCAAATGGCCCGAGCGCAATGCCTTAATCGATCTGCATAGCGCGCCCCGCGAAGCTTCCGCCAGAAGCCGCCTATATTGTCGCGTGCTCGTGAGCCCCAATCTGTTGGCGGCCCATGGAACCCACACGTCAACCCGCAAGACCTCATTCGAATCTCAAACAAGTTGCGAAACCGAGAGGTTAGTGTGACATTCGCGCGAATCATCCATCCGACCATGCCCTTGCCGAGAACCCTCATCGCCGCCCTCGCCTTCCTGGCGTTCGCGGGCCTGGGCCTGGCCGACACCGCGCCCTCGAAGCACGATGTGCTGAAGGCGATCTCTGTGATGGAGAAGAACCTCTCGAGTCCCGAGGCGACCGAGGCCGCGAAGACGATCGTCATCTATGCCCAGGTGAGCGACGACGTGCTGGTCGACATCGGCCCCGAGCAGCTCCCGTGGCTCGACGAGGACTGGGGTATGGCCAAGGAGCGCGAGCAATCCTGCAAGTCGCTCCTCCTTGCCGCGTTTGTCGCGGGCGATGTCCGGTCGCAGATCAAGAACGACAAGGCGGAGGACGATACCTACTCCGGCTGGATTTTCGCAATCGACTCCTACAACCGCCTGCGCGCCAAGGAGCCCTTCAAGAGCCCCTCGATCGACACCCTCTCAAAGATGCGCGCCGACGGCACGCTCCTGCAGCATGCCAGGGACGTCCGCAAGAAGGAGGAGGAAGAGGACCAGGAGGCAGCGCCCAAGCGCCCGCTGGCCTAGGCCCGGAAGCTCCGCCATTTGTCGAGCGGAAGATTGGCGAGCGCGATCAGCGCGATCTGGCTCAGGACAAACGAGGAGAGCCACCAGAACGCGGCGTCCGTGAACCCGTAACTGTGGAGGCCGATGCCCAGCATGTTGGTGCCGAACCAGCTCCAGCTGGTGACGATGTTCCCGAAGACGGCCAGGCACATGAGCCCGCGCTGCTTCACGAGGCCGGCCCAGCGCGCGTGCAGGATGAGCGCGTTCCAGACGACGATGATCAGGGCGCCGTTCTCCTTCGGGTCCCAGCCCCAGAACCGCCCCCAGGACTGGTCGGCCCAGATGCCGCCCAGGGTCGTCCCGACAAAGCTGAACAGGGTCGCAAAGCAGACGATGCCGTAGACCATGCGGGCCAGCGAGTCGGCGGTCGCCTTGTCGAGGGTCTTTGTGAAGATCCCGCGCAGGATGTAGATCACCGCAAGGACGCCCGCCAGGAAGGTCGATGCGTAGCCGATCGTCACCACGACGACGTGCGTCCCGAGCCAGAAGTTCGAGTCGAGGACGGCCCGCATCATCTCGAGCGTGTCGCCGGCGAGCGCAAGGTGCTGGGCGATGATCAGGGTCGCGAATCCGATCATGCCCGCGGCGGCGGTCCCGATCGCGTTCTTGTAGACAGCCTCGAGTATCAGGCACAGGGCCACCGAGCCCCAGCCGATGAAGATGGCCGATGAGTACAGGTTCGTGACCGGCGGCCGGCCCTCAAGCCACATGCGGGCGGCTATCCCCAGGGTCGCGATCGTCCACCCGAGGGCCACCAGGCCGAAGGCCGTCCGCCGCGAGGCCTCGGGCCACTTGATCCACGAGAGCGCCGAGAAGAGGAAGGCTCCGAGGTACATCCACATGCCGGCGTAAAAGGGCTGCGCGGCGTTAAAGATCGTCTCTATCCGGGCCTTCTCGACCTGCTTCGGGAAGTGCTTCGCGAGGCTCGCCTGGTAGAGGCCAACGATGTGCTGGAACCTCTCGGTGTCGCCGCCCTGCCAGGCGTAGCCCATCCCCGCATAGGCGAGGACCGCGGGGTTCACCTCTCCCTTGGAGAAGGTCTCAAGGAGCGCATGGCCGGTGTTGTGCCAGGCGTTCGGGTCGTCGCCCTCGTCGGGCGGGATCGCGAGCAGGTCGGTGCCCTCCGACATCGTCACAAACTTCTGGCCCTCTTCGAGCATAGCGGCGGCCTTGGCCTCGTCGTGGGGCTTGCCGTCCTCCTTCGCGCGGACGGCAGCGACGCCGTCCACCAAGTTCTCCTGCAGGCGGAGCAGTTCGCCGAGGAAATCCTTGGACCCGTCGGGCAGGATCGCGCGCCGCATCCGCAGGTAGTGCGAAAGGTTCCCGTAGAGCTGGACCACCGACGACTGGAAATGATTCCTATTCTGCGCCTCGACCGGCTCGGCCAGCTTCTCCTGGGCCACGATGTCCTGGATGTGGGGCGCGATCTCGTTGAACGAAAACCTCCTCCTTCTGCTCGGAAGGAACCCGACTAGCGCCATGATCTGCTCCGACTGCTTGGAATAATGGATCGAGATCGTGTCGTCGTTCTGGCCTATCAGCGCCAGCAGGTCGGGATTGTCGATGACGAAGACATTGTATCTGTCCGCCTTTTCGGGTGCGAAAAACACATCCAGCAGCCATTGGTTGGGAGATAGCTCTACCCTGTCCGCCGTCATGACCATCTGCCTCCCCTGAATCACCAGCAACGTGCTGCGGGCGAGGGAATCAAGGGGCTTGAACCTGCCCTCGGACAACACGGGCAATCTCCCGAATGCCTCCACCCCGGGTTGCTCCCCTGCCGGTGAAATAAATATCCCGGATATAGCACAGATGGCCGCTATCGCCACCACGTAGAGGGGCATCCGGCGCGTCATGCGGCCCTCCTCCGGGCGAAGCCCACCAGATGGATCAGGAACTGGATTACAAGCCCCAGCGTGATGGCGCCGCAGGCGATGTACGGAGCGAGCCAGCTCGGATTGCGCACGACCTCAAGGATCGTCGTGTGGTCGTTGTTGTCGAAGCTCTGCTGGTAATACGTCAGCCCCGCGTACCGGAGCGGGTTGTTCATGTAGATCAGGATCTCCCGGCTCGGGCCCCCGTCGGCGGGGTTAATCTGGATCCTGCTCGAGAAGTTTTTCGGGATGTCGGTGCCTGGGTAAAGGTCGTGGCTGAACTTTATGAGCTTCAGGGAGTAGGGCTCGTATATCCGCTTCGGGCGCATTGCGAGCTTCCAGGTCTTTCCCGCGAAGTCGAAGGTCTGGGGGTTGCCGAGGAGCGGCGACACGACCCAGGTCCCCATGCTTCCGTCGGGGCCCACGAGTTCCACGAACGCGGCCGGGACGTTCCGCTCATCCTCCTTGTAGGTGACCTCCACCGGAGTCACGGCCAGCATGGTGCCCATGCCGCTTGTCGCGAGGGACGGCGGGGCATTTGGCACCTGCGAGCGCATCTGGACCGAGGCGTTCGGGTAGTACGCCTTCGGGACCACCCTGAAGGGAAGGCTCGGGTTCTGCACCACGGTGCCCTTGGATAGGAGCGACTCCGGGATTGCGGTCACCTCGTCCGTGGCCGGGTCGGTGGCGTTTATGATCGCGAACTCGTTCTGGCGGCTGCTCTCGGCGTAGTTCTTGGTCTCGCCCTCGTCGATCCGCATCTGGAAATCCTTCTGCAGGAGGCCCGAGATGAGTTCGCCCACCAGGAGCAGGATGAGGCCCAGGTGGGTGATCCAGATTCCCGCCTTCCTCCAGCCCAGCTTGAAGCGGTAGAGGTGGCCCGCGATCAGGTTTGCCAGGAGCAGGCCGCCGATCACGTAGCCGCCCGGAAAGACCGGCACCTGAAGGCTGCCGACCCTGGCGGTCACGATGAAGGAGTGGAAGAACTTGTGCTGGACGGCCCACACCCCGAGGTTCACCTGGTCGAGCGTCGCCCAGAAGATCAGGATGATCGAGAGCGCCAGGAGGACGACCGTCAGCTTGAGCGAGACGACGATGCTCTTGGCCTGCTTTAGGGTTTCGTTCATCGCTTATTGCCCGTGTACCGAGTGCAGGAAATCGAGGAACGCGGGCTTCGCCGCCTTAACGGAGGTGCCCGGGCCCGACAGCTTGAAGAACCAGGTCGCCCCGCCAAAGGGGATGATGGCCCCGAGGATCGCCTTGTTCTTGGGGTCGCCCGCCGACGAGAGCTCCACGAGGGTGACCTTGAGGCCGCCCTGGTCGAATCGGGTCACGGCGCCGTCCAGTTCCTCGGCGGAAAGGGGGGCAAGGGCGATCTGGCCGCGCCAGCGGTTCACGTTGGCAAGCTCCCCGCCCACGTCGCCCGGGAACGCCGTGACCGAGAGGTCAGAGTCTCCGTCGCTGCCGGGGACCGAGTAGCTCGCCTTGCGCATCGCCCCGGCGGCCTTCTGGGCCCAGCCCTCGGGCGCCTGCCAGGAAAGGCCGTCGCCCGAGGCCGTGGGGACGGCGGTGTCCGCCATCGAGGCGCCGGGCGCCGGGGCCGCCGGGCCTCCTTGGTCCGCGGCCGCCGCGGGCAGGTCCGGCTCCTTTTCCTTCGGGACCTTGTACACGCTCACCTGGTCATCGCCGCACGCCGACAGAAGCAGCGTTACCGCTGCCAGGGCCATAATTCGGGAACGCGGTGACATGGAGGGCCAACACTCCTGCATTGCCGCGAAAAACTCAACCCTGTTCCGCTCTTAGGGGTACCCGGCCGTCCGCGAACTCGGCCTCGAGCCGCTGTCCCGGGGCAATGCCGGCCCTTCGGGTCACGGGCTTTCCGCTGTCATTCCGCATGATGGCGAAGCCCCGGTTCAGGACCGACCCCGGACTCGCTCCCTGGAGGCGCTTGTAAAGGGAGAGGAGCCTGTGGGACTCGATCTGCACCCGGGTCTCCGGCGAGGCCCGGTCAAGGCGGGACGCCGCCTCGGACAGCCCCTGGCGCATCTGCTGGACGCTCGAGCGGAGCGCCGACCCGAGGCGGTTCGACATGTCGTCAAGCCTGAGGAAGCCCCGTTCGACGAGCGACGAGGGCGACAGGAGCCGCAGCCGCGATCGCCCGTGCGCGACCCTCTCCCTGGCACGTTCGAGGGTCTCCGAGACGCATGAGGCCATGGCGCTCGCGGCGGACTCCGTCCGCTCCGCGAAGCTCACAAAGCCGCTCGTGATGAGCTCGGCCGCGGCGCTCGGCGTCTCCGCGCGGCGGTCTGCCGCAAAGTCGCACAGCGTGAAGTCGATCTCATGGCCGACCGCCGAGATCGTCGGCACCGTGCAGGAGGCCACGGCCCGGACCAGCGGCTCCTCGTTGAAGGCCCACAGGTCCTCGATGCTTCCGCCCCCTCGGCCGATCACGATCAGGTCGAAGATCCCCAGGGACTGGGCGAGCTGGAGCATGTCGACCATCTCCGCCGCGGCACCCTCTCCCTGGACCTTCGAGGGCAGCACGACGACCCTGCCCTTCCAGCCGCGGCGGATCAGGATCCTCATGAAATCCTGGACGGCGGCGCCCGTGGGCGACGTCACAAAGCCCACGGTGCCGGGCATCTGGGGAATCGCCTTCTTGCGGCCCGCGCCAAAGAGGCCCTCCTCCGAGAGGCGGCGTTTCAGGGCCTCGTACTCGCGCTGGAGCGCCCCCACCCCGTCATCCACCAGGGTCTTAACGACCAGCTGGTACTGGCCGCGCGGCTCGTAGACGCTCACGCTCCCGAAGGCGACAACCTGGAGCCCGTCCCGGATCTTCACCGTCTGGCGCGCGGCCTGCATCCGGAACATGACCGCGGAGAGCTGGGCCCCGGCGTCCTTGAGCGAGAAATAGACGTGCCCGCTCGGCTGGATGCGCAGGTTTGAGACCTCGCCCTTTACCCAGCAGGCATCGACGCCCCCCTCCAGGACCAGCTTCACCCGCCGGGTGAACTCGGTGACGGTGAGCGGCCGCGAGCCGGGGGAGGCCTCTCCTGGTTCAACTGGCTCGCTTGACATACTTCTTACGGATGATGTTCACGACGAAGGTCGCCACCGCGATGACGCCTATCCCGTAGGAGATGAGCAGGAAGTTCCCGTTGAAGACGCCCTTGCCGACCACGATCGCCCCGACAGCCCAAGGCAGGATGCAGAGCCAGGAGACGATCATGTAGAGCCGGAACGGCACCTCGGCCAGGCCCAGCATGTAGGACTGGAGCGCGAACGGCGGCCCGGGAGTCAGCCGCAGGGTGAGGGCGACCGACAGGGCGTTCTCCGGGGTAACGCTCGGGATGCTGTAGCCGTAGCGCTTGATCACCTTGGAAAGGATCGGCCGGAGCGCATAGCGGGCGAGGTAGTAGGTGAAGGCGAGGTTTGCCGCGATCGCCAGCATCATGGCCGCGATCACGCCCAGCATGGTCATCTGCGGGGCGAAGAGCTCGCCCGCCGTGAGCGTGAAGACGGAAAGGGGGGCTCCGAAGGCCGGCAGGAACGCCGTGGCCAGGAGAAAGGTGACCGGGCCGGTGCTCCGGATGACCTCAAGGCCCCTCTGGACGAGGACCCGGTAGTCGAGCCCCTTCAGGACCAGGACCGCGGCCACGACCGCCAGGACCGCGAGGATCCCGAGCGGCACGAGCGGAAGCTTCTTCCTTGGGGCCTGAGCCTCGGGCATCATGGACCCGAGCCTGCCCTCCCCGGCAACCGACCGTCAAGAACTCGCGGACGGACCGCACCTTATATCGGCTCGCATGGGCCGAGCCGGTTCGTTGTCATGGCACCCCGTGGCTCCCCCCGCCCAAGAACCCGGATTCCGAGCGACGGCACCCGCCGTTTGGGCCGCCCTCTTCGTCGCAGCCTTCCTGATCTTTGCCGTCACGAGCCCCATCCGAAAGGTGGAGCGCGACGCGCTCAACCCCTGGCACCACTACGAGTATCTCACCGAGGGCTTCGTGCACGGGCACACCTACCTCTCGGTCGACCCCCCCAAGGAGCTGCTCGAGATGGCGGACCCCTACCTTCCCACGGCGCTGCCGGCGCGGCGCCTCTGGGATGCGAGCCTCTACCAGGGCAGGTACTACCTGTATTTCGGGCCGGCCCCGGCCGTTGTCCTCATGCTCCCCTGGAGGGCCATTACGGGCCACATGATGAACCAGTGGGTCGCCGTGGCGCTCTTTGCCCTGATCGGCATGGCAGGCCTAGGGAGGCTCTGCTCGGAGATACGCGACCGGTATTTCACGGGGCTTTCCGACCTACGGCTCGCGGCCGTGATCGTGGTCGCCTTCCACGCGTCGTGGCTTCCGGTTCTCCTGCGCAGACCCGCATTCTGGGAGCTCCCAATCACGGCCGGGCTCGCCTGCGTCTGGTGGGCCCTCTATTTTCTCTGGCGCTACCAGGTTTCAGGAGGAGCCGCCCGGTGGGCCCTGGCCCTTGGCGCAACACTCGGGATCCTGATCGGATGCCGCGTCACGTACCTGTTCTCTGCGGCATGGATCCTTTGCCTCCTGCTCGTTCCATCGGCCCCTGATGCCGGCAAGCCTCGGCTGAGGCCCGCATTTTCAGCCGCTCTCCTCGTCGGGCTGGCCGGGATTTCGCTTCTCCTCTACAACTATGAACGCTTCGGCAGGCCCACGGAATTCGGGACAACCTACCAGCTCGCGGGCAGCGAGTACCGGGGCAATAAATTTGTGGATCCGCGGTTCATTCCCTTCAATGCGCGGACCTACCTGTTCGCCACGCCTGAACTGGGTCCGTATTTCCCGTTCATCCACCCCGCCTGGCCCGACACACCTTCCGGGGGGTACACAACCGTGGAGGAAATGCACGGCATCTTGGTCGCGATGCCGGTGCACGTTTTTGCGTTGCTAGGCATCGCGTGGACCTGGCGCAGGCGCAGGAGCCCCAATTCCAGGCCCCTTGTGGTGGCCGTCGGCGGTGCGCTGGCCGTAACCCTCTGTTCCGCCGGCATATTCTTCTGCTGGCTTGGCATTGCCTCGCGCTACCTCGCAGAACTCTGCTCGGGCCTCACGCTCGTGACGGCGGTCGGGCTCATGGCCTCCCTGGTCCCGCCGGCGCCGGGGCGCTCCAGGCTTCCCGGGATCCTGGCGTCCGCAGCGGCCGTGTGGACCCTCGGCTACACCTGGCTCGCGTCGGCGGACTTCAAGGGCTACATGAAACGGACGAGCCCCGGCACCTACGGCGCCCTTGCGCACGCCTTCGACTATCCGAGCCTTTGGCAGTCCCGCAGGCAGGGCGAGGTGTTCGGCCCGGTGGACCTGGTGGTCCGCGTTCCGACCGGCGTGCCGGTAGACCCCTGGACCCCGCTCATGGCCAGCGGCCGGCCCGGCTTGTCCAACCTGCTTGTCCTGGAGCGTGTCGGGGCCGATCACTTCCGCTTCAGGCTCACCGATGACCTGCACACCGCCGTCATCTCCCCGGAGGTCACGCCGAGGGACGGGGTCCTGCGGGTCCATGTCGAGGCGCCCTGGCTCTACCCCCCCGTCGAGCACCCGTACTGGGACGCGCTTCCCGGGCGGAGCCGGGAGCTCCAATCGCTCTATCTGATTCACACGGACGCCGGGGAGGCCCGCGCCGAATGGACCCGCTCATTTGACCCGGTCCATTACCAGCCGACGGTCAGGTCCGAGGACGCCCTGCAACCGGGCTCCCCGTGGGTCCAATCCCTCTCCCATTCGGGCGACCCGGCCGCCGCGGACAATGGCAAGCCATGAACCCCGAAGCCGATCCCGCGAGGTCCCGAGCGCTGGCGCTCGCCATACCCGCGGCCGTCGCCCTCTTCTACGCGCTCGGGCACCTCACATGGTACCTGGGCACTCCCTTGGGGCGGGTGCCGGTGCTCGACGAGCGGGAGAACATCGACCTGGCGCTCGCAATCGCAGGCGGGACACTTGAGCACGTCCCCTTCTACCGCGCCCCCGGGTACGCGCTTGTGCTGGCCCTCCTGCGCAGCGCAGGCGTTCCCGCGGCCGGGCTCTTCCCGGCGGCCCTTGTCCTCGGAGCCGCCCTCCACGCCCTAAATGCGGCCCTCGTGGCGGCCCTCTCGCGGCGCTGGTTCGGCCCCCGGGCCGGCCTCCTCGCGGGACTGCTCTTCGGCCTGGACCCCGTCCTTGTCCATTATGCCACGCAGGCGCTCGATGCCACGCTCTCCCTTACCCTGTTCCTCGCGGGGATGAACCTGCTGGTGCGCGGAGCACGCGAGGGCGGGAAGGCCTCCCCGTGGGCGGGAGCCAGCCTCTCGTGGGCGGCCGCAGGACTGGTGAGGCCCAACTTCCTGCTCCCCTGGGCGGCGCTCCTGCCCGCGGCCGCCGTGATCCCGGGCCGCCGCAGGAAGCGGCTTGTTACCTCGCTCGCCGGGGTCCTGCTCCTCGGTGCCATGGCCCTGTGGCAGGAACGCGTCGGAGGGGTGGCGAGCTTCATGCCCTGGCAGGGGGCCTACAACCTCTGGGCGGCCAACCGCCCGGGCGCCAACGGGCGATTCTACACCCAGCACGTGACCCTCACGCCCGAGGCCGCGCGCGGAAACCCGGCGCGCGCCGAGTCCGTGCTCCTTTATCAGGCGGAGAACAACGGCGCGCCCGCGGACATACCGAGGATGAACGCCTACTGGCGCGGAAGATTCGTGGAGGAGGTGACCGGGCACACCGCGCGCTGGGCCTCGCTCATGGCCCGCAAGCTCTACGCGCTCCTCAACAACTGGGAACAGTACAACAACAAGACCTACGCCTTCCACAAGGCGCTCTCTCCCTGGCTCTCGTGGAACCCCGTCTGCTGGGGTCTCCTCCTTGTCCTGGGGGTCGCGGGGGCCGCGCGCCTCGGCTCTGAATCCCCCGGCCAGGCGATCCTGCTCTCCTGGGTCGCGCTTGCACTCGCAATCTCCATCGCGCTGTTTTTCGTGAGCGCCCGGTTCAGGCTTCCGCTTGCGGCCCTCCTTGCCGCGCTTTCCGGCGGGTTCCTCGCCTCGCCCCGGTTCTGGACACCGTGGCCGCTCCCGGGCCGCGTGCGCCTCGGGATGGCGGCCGCCCTGGCCGCCCTCGTCGCCTTCTCCAGGATTGGCGGCGTCGCTGACCGGTCAACCTACGTGCAGGACCACGCGCTCCTGGCGCGTGCCGCGTACACCGTGGGCGACGACCCGCTGGCGTTGAGCGAGGCGACCGAGGCCCTGAAGCTCCAGCCCTGGCATCCCGACGCCCTCGCGGTCGCCGCGGCCGCACGCAAGGAGCTTTCCGATAAGGCGCCCCGACCATGACCTTGAGGAAGCCATCCGCGGCCGCCCTTGCCGGCCTCCTCGCGCTCCTCCTCTGCGCCCTGGCATCGCTCTGGCTGACCGCCGGCGTGGCCCCCTGGGAGGGCGACCGGGCCAACCTCTGGCACCACTACGAGTACCTCGCCGATGGATTCCTTCACGGGCACACGTACCTCTCCGTGGAGCCGGCGCCGGAGCTGGCGGGCCTCAAGGACCCGTACGACCCCGCGGCCAACGAGCCGTACCGACTCTGGGACGCCAGCCTGTATCAGGGAAAGTACTACCTCTATTACGGCCCGACCCCGGCGCTGGCGCTCATGGGCCCGTGGCAGGCGCTGACCGGGCACACCCTTCCCCAGAGAACCGCCGTGGCGGTGTTCGCCATCGCGGGCATGGCCGCGCTGGCACGGCTTCTGTGGGAGGTGCGCCTGCGCCATTTCCCGGGGGTCTCGGCCGCGGCCTACGGCTTCGTCGTCCTGGTCGCGTTCCACGCGTCCTGGCTGCCCGTCACGCTCCGCAGGCCCGGCGTCTGGGAATTGCCTATCGTCGCCGCGGACGCCTGCCTCTGGGCGGCGCTCTATTTCCTTTGGAAATTCCACGACTCGGGCCAGCGGGCCCGGTGGGCCCTCGCGGCCGGGGTGTCGCTTGCCCTCCTCATGGGTTCCCGGGTGACGAGCGTCTTCGCGGCGGCCCTGGTGACGCTACTGATCCTCGTGCCGCCCTCGGGCGGGCGGCCCCGGATTGTCCCCTGGCGCGCAGCAGGGCTCGGGGCGCTCGCAGCGGCGGCCGGCGGTCTTGCGCTCCTGGCGTACAACCACGCGCGTTTCGGGAGCTGGAGCGAATTCGGCCAGAGCTATCAGCTTTGGGGCCTCAATGAGCGCCACCTGCGGCACTTCGACCCCGCGTTCATCCCGTTCAATGCCCGCCTCTACCTGACATCGGTGCCGACCCTGAGCCCGTATTTCCCCTTCCTTCGCGGTGCGTGGCCCAGTCCGCCGGACGGCTACATCGCCACCGAAGAGATGCAGGGCGTACTCTTCGTGATGCCCGTCCACCTCGCCGGCCTTTGGGCGGCCGGGTGGGCCTGGGCGAGGCGCGGGAACGGCGAAACGCGGTCGCTTGCGGTGACGCTCGCCGGGGCGACGGGCGCCTCCCTCCTGGCGGCGGCCATCCTGTTCTGCTTCGCGGGTGCATGCTCGCGCTACGTGACGGAGCTCCTGGGAGGCTGGACCGTGCTGACTGCAGTGGGCCTCTTTGTGCTCCTGGGAAGGCCCGGTGAAAGGGGCGCACGGGTCCGCAGGATGATCGCGGTCGCGGCCGGGGCGTGGACCGTCGGGGGCGTTTGGCTTGCGTCGGCGGAATTCCGCGGGTTCATGCGCCAGACGGAGCCCCGCGTCTACAGGAGTGTCGCTCATCTGCTCGACCTGCCGAGCTCATGGTGGATCCGCTCCCACGGTGTCGTGTTCGGGCCCCTTGAACTCGACCTGCGGGTGCCGGTGTCGGCGCAGGGTGACACCGTGCTCGTGGCAAGCGGACGGCCCCAGATGGTGGACCAACTCATCGTGTCGCCGATCGACGCCGGCCACCTTCGTCTGGTGCTCGCGGAGAACAATCACATCACCCTGCAGACCGGCCCGCTTGAGCCCAGGGAGGGACGCCTTCATGTCCTCCTGCAGGCCCCCTGGCTCTATCCCCCTCCGGAGCATCCCTATTGGGACCCGTATTCCCCGGAGTCCCGGGCCCGGCTCCAGGCGCTCGTATCGGTCACGGTGGAGGGCAACGTCTACCGGGCAAGCGCCGCGCACCCGTTTGACGCCGCGGCATTCGAGCCGGTGGTGCTCGGCGCTGCCGGGGCCGCCCCGGGATCGCCCTACGTCGAGTCCATCGCAAGGGCGCCGGGCCCACGCTAGGGGCTCCGCAAGCCTCAGCTCACCGCGGTGTGCAGGGCGCAGAAACGCTCAAGGCCCCGGGTCGACGCATCCTCAAGCTGCTGCGCGTCGACGCCCACGGCGGCCATCCGCTCCGTGCGCACCGACCAATATCCCTGCTCGCCCGCGAGTCCAAAGCCAAGGGTGTCGGCGGCCCCGGCAGCCACGTTCAGGAGGTTCGAGAGAACGGGGTTTGCGGCGTCCCCTTCCGGCGCATAATGACTGCCAATCGCCGATGTCATCGCGTCCGGGAAACGCCACTCGGCGAGGATGAAGGCCGCCGCATCGCAATTGGAGAAGCCGACGAGACCGGTCTCCCATTCCCCGAGCGCGCCGCCAGTTACGGGGTCGTAGGTCACCTTGTGCGCCCCGCTCTTCGCCACGCTTCCCAGGGAAAGGGAGCCCTGCGAGCGCAGCAGGCCCGAGGAGTACGTGAGGCCCTCAAGGGCAATCTTACCGATCGAGCGCAGGAGCCCGGCCGAATACGCCTCCTGGGCGTCGATCCCGATTTGCTTGGCCAGGGCCTCCATGATCAGCGCTGTCAGCAGGGAGTTCTCGCGAAGCTCAGCGCCGGTTATCCCGTAGAGGCGGAGGTTCTGGTTGGTCATCTGCACGACGGCGGCGAAGCCGGCAATCGTGTAGATCTCGCTCATCCCCACGCGCGCCAGGGCCTGCTCCAGGGACGAGTACTCCGAGCCCACGCAGTAGACGGGGCTGTTTGCCACGCGGATGATCCGGGCGGTGAGCGCAGGGTCGCATTTCAGGAGGGCCGCGATGTCACCCATGTCCACGTCGGGGTCCTGGGTCATTTTCCGGAGACGAGAAAGGACCTGCGGGGCTGCAGGCATCGTCTTCATGACGTGCATCAACGTTTCACGGGGGACTGTGCTGGTGGTCATTATTAAGTGCGACGATCCCGTGAGGACTGGGTCCCGCGAGCTCGCATCCTAAGAGGCCCTCAAAAGCAAATGGATTGCTTGCATCAGAGTGCCATGTCCCAAAATGCCACGCGCGGCCGTCCCATGAGGACCGTAACACTCAGGATATCGTACCTAATCCAGCGCGCTTTAATGCGTTCCGTGAATTATTAGTGCCATAACTGCGTACGCCACAAGGCACTCGCTCGGGGTGCCGAAATGACCCGGGCGAGGGGAAGGTTCCACGTCCTTAGCCGGTCCAAATTCAGGCACGAAGCCCGGCCTGCGATTCTTGAGCGACAGCCCCTTCAGGGCCCCAGCGAAATCTCCTTCCACTCGAGGTGGTTCAGGGGATTGCCGGCCCAGCCGTGCACGGAGGGAACGACCAGGACCGGCTTGTTCCAGAAAAAGAGGGGCGCATACGGCACGCTTTCCGCCATGCGTCTCTCCTGGATGTCGAACGCGCGCGACCGGACCTCCCTGTCAGCGCTGTTCTCGGCCTGCGCATAGGCCCGGTCAAACTCGGGGTCCGACCACCCGGAGTCGTTGTTGGGATTGCCCGTGCTCGCCGTCTGGTAGAACGCGGACGGGTCGTCCCAGGGGTAGTCCCACTGCTCAATCATCGCGTGGAAGTGCTTGGAGCGCTCCGCGTCCAGGTACACCTTCTTTTCCGTGGGCGAAAGAGTGGTCGTGACCCCCAGGACATCCCTCCATGCCGCCTGGACGACCTCCCCCATGTTGACAGTCTGGGCATCATTGCCGACCAGCATGAGCTCGATCGGGGGGCAGCCCCTGCCCCCGGGATAGCCCGCTGCGGCCATCAGGCGGCGGGCGCCCTCGGGGTCGAACTGGTACAGGTCGGCGTAGGGAGGCGTGTAGCCCCCGGTCCCCGGGCGCAGCTGCGCGAACGCGGGATCCGCGAAGGAATGGTACACGGCCGAGGCGAGCTTCCTGCGGTCCAAGGCGAGCGAGAGCGCCCGCCTTACCCGGGCGTCCGTAAAGGGAGCCCGCGCGATATTGAAGGTCACGAACTTTGTCCTCAGGAGCGGAAAGGTGTGGAGGACCGCCGGCTGCCCGCCCGCATATGCCGCCTCCTTGTAGATCGGAAACAACATCGAGATGTGGAACTGCCCTGTCCTGAACCCGCGCTCCTGGGCATCGGGGTCCTCGATCGCGTAGAAGTTGACACCCGCGAGCTTCACGTGGTCCGCATCCCAGTAATGGGGATCCTTGCGGACCTCGATCACCTGGTTCTGGACCCAGCGCGTCAGGACAAACGGGCCGTTCCCAATGAGGTTGCCCTCGCGGGTCCACGGTGTCCCGCGCTGGTGGACGCCATTGAACTTCTCAAGCAGGGGCCGGTAGACGGGGAAAAAGGGTGAGTCCTTGGCAAGGGTCGCAAGGAAATAGGGAGCCGGGTGCGCGAGCCGGATCACAAACGTCAAGGGATCGGGTGCCTCGAGCCCCAAGGTCGACGGGTCCTTGCTCCTGCCGAGAGCATAGTCCTCGGCGCCCTTGATCGCGAATCCGAAGCTCGACTCCTCGCAGGCTACCAGCGGGTCCATGATCCTGCGGAAGGAGAACAGGAAGTCCTCGGAGGTGAGCGGCGCCCCGTTGGACCAGTGCGAGCCCGGGCGCAGATGGAAGGTGTAGACGAGGCCGTCCGGCGACACGTCCCAGCGCTCGGCGACGCCCGGGACCACGGTATGACCGTCATTAGAGAGCCCCACGAGACCCTCGAAAAGTGCGTTAAGGGTGAACTCGGTGCTGCTGTCGATGTTCGTGTTCGGGTCCAGGTCGGCCGGCTCCGCATCGTTGGCGATGTGCACGATCCCGTCGCGGGTCCCCTCCTCGACCCGCGTGCGGCTGCGGCATCCCGCAGCGATGGCCGCTGAAGCAACAGCCCCCGCCAGGAGGACGCGAAGCGACGGGGTGCAAACAGGGCTCATACGGTTCCCCGAGCAGGTCCTGGGCCGCCTCCTGGGCACCGAGGGATGAGGATTCGACAGGGTTGCACCACGCATCACGGGGGCTAGGGCTTTCGCCGCTGCTCCAGCATGATTTCGAGCGCCCGGAGATTGCCCCGGACCTGGTCCATCGAGGAGTCTATGCGGAGGGCCGCCTTCAGATGCGCCACCGCGGCCTCAAGCCTTCCCATCCTTGCAAGGGAGATTCCAAGGTAGGCCTCAGCTTCGGCGTCGAGCGGGTCGAGCGACGACGCGCGGTCTAGCGCCTTCGCCGCCTCCCTGAAATTGCCGGTCTCCATGTAGGCCCGGCCCAGGTAGAACGACGCCGCCTCGGTTTTCGGCCCGTCAAGGACCGCCGACTGCAGGTACCCAACCGCCTCTTTCGCCCTGCCGCTCGAGAGCAGGGCTGACCCGATGCCCAGTTCCGCGGTGCCCTGGAAATCCGGATCGATGCGGCAGACCTTCTCGTAGAGGGCGATCCCCTCCTGGATCCTTCCCGAATTGAGCAGCGAGACGCCTTCCTCGGCGCCCCGGTAGAAGGCGCTTAGCGCCACGGCAAGAAGCCAGCCCACCGCCACCGAGTACGCAAAAGCAGCGACAGCGACGGCTCGCAGGAGGGGCACCACGCGGTATCCCGTGAACCGTTTCGTTGCAGCCCCACTGTGCAGCCCCACGACACCGATCCACGCGAGGAGCGCCAGGGCCGGCATGAAGTCCAGAAGGTAGCGGCTCGTGGCGCCCGCGTAGGCGCAGATCGTCACGGCCACGACCAGGAAAGAAGCGCCGAGCGTGGCCGCAAACCAGGAAAGCCCGGAGCCGCATTGCCTGGCGGCGAACGCGCATGCCAAGGGGGCCAGGGCCGCGGCCAGGAGGATCGGCAGGTTCGTGGCCGTCCCGAAGAAGAATTCCACGGGCAGGTGCCCGGGCGCGAGCGGAGGGCAAACCGGAGCCCATACAAACGGGAACTGCGCGTGCCACCGGAGCGGCTCCAGGAAGTAGAGCCGCACGTTGTCCCAGAGGAAGCGCGCGGCGAAGGACCTGGTCCCGTAGACGTCGTTGCCGGAGAGCTGGTAGTCGTGGCCGAACTGCAGCGCGCTGCCAAAGCGCGCCAGGTTGAAGGCCGCAAGCCCGGCGCCCACGGCCGCAATGGGGACGAGTGCGGCCAAAAAGTCCCGGGCCCAGGAAGTCTTCCTTCCCTCGCGCACGCGTGCCCAAAGGGATGCGGCCGAGGGCAGGAAGACGACCGCGGCGCCGTAGAGGAGGGAGGGGCGCGCCCCCACGGCGAGGCCATAGGCCAAGCTCGCCGCGGCAAGCCAGGGAGCCCGGCCCGCATCGCGGTGCCACGCCTTCCATAGGGCCGCAAGGCTAAGCATCACGAGCGCGAAAGCGCAGCTGATCGACACCTCGTAGAGCCCGGGCCTGACAAGAAAAACCGGGAGCGTCGTCACGGATCCGAGGAGGAGCGAGAGGACCACGCCCGCCGAACGCCCGACCTCCGGAAAATACCTCCGCCACACCGCAACGCCCAGGCCGACGGAAAGGGCGTATCCGAGGATGCTGAAGAAGAGGACCGCATGGGCCTGGTGCAGGAAGCCGCCCGTAAGGAGCCTGTAGGGCCAGAACAGGAGCACGGCAGGCGTGACCCCGAAGTAGGCATAGAGATGCCCGCGGTAGTAGCTCAGGTCGACCACGCTCCAGGGCGGGCCAAGGAAGGGCCGGTAGGTGGCGAAGAGATAGGGGTTCGCGGCCTTGGCGAGCTCAGGCGGCGCCTCCTTCGCGAGCCAGCAGTGGCCCGCCCTGAAACCCTCGACCACCAGGTTGTAGGGCTCCTCCGCCGCGGGCCCGGTGGTGACATAGGAGCGGCTCCCGGAGACCAGCGCCGTGAACCCGGCAACGATGAGCGCTGCGGTCAACACGGTTGGGGCCAGGTCTCTCCTGCGGAAGACGGACGGGACGCTCACCGGTAGAGGAGGTAGCCGAATCGCGGCCCATCTCAACACGGTATTTCGGGCGAACCCGTCGCCCACAGCCCTCCGCCGCGGTTGGCCCAGGGGGCGAAGCAGGGGCTTTAACTATGCCCCAATCCTTGCAAAGTAGGGCGTACCGAGAAACCGATGCCGCACCCCAAAAGCAATTCCCGGCGCCTTGAGAGCTGAACGGCCAACCCCGGAGGGACCTCGCGCAGGTTCCGGCCCAGCGCACGGGAACGAGCGCCTTCGGGCCCTGATCGTCCTGCTCCTCCTTTGCGCGACCGTGTGGACCTTCCGGGAGGTGGTGGCCTTCGAGGCCCTCCCCCTGGTGGACGACGACACCAACATCTTCTTCAACCCGCACCTTTCGAGGCCGAGCGGGCCCGCGCTCGCGTGGATGTTCTCGAACCTGGACTATGTCCACCGTTACATGCCGCTCGGATGGCTCGGGTTCTCCGTCGTCTACACCTACTCGGGCCTCGACCCCATGGGCTACCATGGGGCCAACCTTGCCCTCCACGCGCTTGACGCGTGGCTCCTCTTCACGGTGGTGGCGCGCCTCCTGGGCCGGTTTCTGCCGCGGGAGCCGGAGCGTGACCGGTTGCTCGCAGCGGGTGCGGGCGCTCTCCTGTGGGCGGTGCATCCCCTCCGGTCCGAGTCGGTGGCGACCTGCTCGGGCCTGCTATATTCCCAAGCGCTTTTCTTCGCGCTCGTTGCCGTCCATGCGCGCTTCTCCGAGCACCAGGCCCGGGCCCGCGGCGCGGGCTCCACGGGCTGGCTCGCCCTGGGCTTTGCCAGCTACGCCGCCTCGGCACTCACCTACCCTGTGGCCCTTTTCCTCCCGCCCGCGCTTCTCCTCCTCGACATCGCATGGGTGGGCGGCGTGCGGGGGAAGGGCCTCTTCCCGGGGTTCGTGGCATGGGGCCTCGTTGCCGCCGGATCGGTGGCCCTGAACATCGAGGCCCGCTTCACCACCTCCGCCTTCCTCCTGCCCGGCTCCGTGCACGAGTTTGGCATCCTCCAGAGGATGCTCCAGGCATGCCAGGTCTACGCCGTGTATGTCCTTAAATCCCTCTGGCCGCCGTCCATCCCGAGGATGCCGGACACCATCATCTTCGACGTCAACGTGCATGAAGCGTCCTGGTGGCTCTGGGCGGCGGCTGTCGCAGCGCTTAGCCTCGGCGCCTGGGTCATGCGCCGGAAGGCCCCCTGGCTCTTGGTCGGCTGGCTCATGTACCTGCTGCTCCTTGTCCCGAACCTGGGGCTCATGGAGCACCCGCACACCGTGGCCAACCGTTACACGTACCTTCCCGCCTGCGTCCTTTCGGCCATGCTGGCGTTCATGCTCCTCAGGCTTAGGCCCGGTATCCGGACCGCCGCCTGTGCCGCGTGCCTCGTGATCGGCGGGGCCCTTGCCTATCCCGCAGCGCGGGAGGCCCGTGTCTGGCGAAACACGCGGGACTACCTGGAATCGGTCCTTGGCACCACGAGGATCGAGGAGGTTCGCCAGATCACGATCTCAAGGCTCGCCCTGCTGCAGTTCCTCGGAGGCGACGTCCGGGGCGGACGACTGAACGCCCTTGCGGAGCTCGCGAAGGCCCCCGGGACGGGGGGGGTCCAGCTGGCCTGGAACGCCATGGCGCCCGGGCAACCGCTGCCCCCCGACGTGGCGGCCCGGCCGCTCCAGGAATGGAACGCCTCGCCATGGGCCGAGACGCACCTGGTGATCGCGCAGACGCAGCTGCGGCAGGCGAGGATTGAGGATGCGCTCCTGCATCTCGACCAGGCCCTTGCGCTGTCGCCGGACTACGCGGATGCGCGGTTTAGGCGCGGGCTTGTACTCGCGGAGGCAGGGAGGATGGGTGCGGTCCACGATTGGATTGTATTCCACGGGAATGCGCGCGCGAACGACCGCGCAAGGGACGGCTTCCTTGCCTCGAGAGTGCGCGCCCTCTACGAGGCGCGGGGCCTGCCGGTGCCGCCCGCGCTCGCGGAGAAGAAGTGATGCGGCCCTCCCCCAAGGGGGCGCATAAAAGCTTCCGTTGGCAGCCGGCGCATTGCATTGTTTCCGCTTTCCGCGAATGAAGCTCTCGATCGTCATCCCCTGCTACAACGAGGCCAGGACCATCCGGACCCTGGTGGAGCG
>Ga0302196_10001877_pt1 | contig 19897 bp, 15 predicted proteins | sample II_Bog_N1_3_FD_198794 | JGI IMG/M metagenome (GOLD analysis project Ga0302196, IMG submission 198794) | Peat permafrost microbial communities from Stordalen Mire near Abisko, Sweden - II_Bog_N1_3 | ecosystem: Environmental > Terrestrial > Soil > Wetlands > Peat | place: Sweden: Abisko...
CCCCGGCTGGTGCACTCGCGTCCGAACGCGGCGATGGCCTCCGGATGGGCGAGGAAGAAGGCCGGCTCCTTCCACACTTTGGTGAGGAGCTGATCGAGGTCGTCCGGGGTGGGCGGTCCGGACAGGGTGGTGATCGTCTGCTCGGGAACGACGTTGGCCAACAGGCCGTAGTCGGCGTTGTTGATGAGCTCGCCCTCCTGGCGCTCCTTGATCGTCTCGATGGTCAGCCGCAGCTGCTCCTTGATCTGGTCGTAGGGGCTCGAGTAGAGGTCGGACACCCGGGTGTGGACGTCGAGGACGGTGGAGACCGAGTTGAGGAAGTACTCGCGGGGCTCCTCGTCGTAGGGCACGAAGGTCTGCGGGAGCTCGGACTCGTCGCGTGGCGGGCAGGCCACATCGATGGAGTTGACGTTGACCACCTTGTTCAGGCGGTAGATGCCCGCCTCGACCGGAACCCACTGGAGCAGGTGGACCAGCCAGCGCGGCGTGATGATGGAGAGCTGCGCCGTCGTCTTGGTCGCATTGGCGAGCTGCCTCGCCGCGGCATCGCTCAGGGCGACAGGCCCACTGGGGTTCGTTGCCATCTCGATCGTCCTTTCCGAGGTGCGCCGATTCGCGGACCCCTCCCTTCTTACGCCTTCGCTGCGGGCATGTCGATTCACCTCCGGGCATCCGTCCCATGGGACGGTGGACCGCCGCTGCGTTCGGGTGTCGCCGGGTGATCCGTGCCGAATTGCCCGTTGAACAGGCCGGGAGACAGCCGAACCGCTACTGTCGGAGGGAATTCAACGGTGACCCAGCCGATCGGAGTCTTGCGACGCTGATCCCCATCCGATCGAGGCCCGAGACACCAGCCGACCAGCGGGACGTGGCCGACGGCGACCGGCGGACCCACTCCGTCGAGGGACCGGGCCGGGCGTCCGCATCGGCAACCCCGCATCGACAACCACAAGGAGAATCGTGAGACAGCGGAGCATCGTCACCCTGTTCATCGCCGGACTCAGTGTGACCGCACTCGCCGGCTGCAGCTCGAGCTCGAGCTCGAGCTCGAGCTCGACGACCACGACGACCACGACGGGCAGCCAGGCACTCGTCGGCACCTTCCGGTTGACCGCCGGGGCCCAGAGCGGGGCAACCGTCTCCGGGACGTACTTCCGGATGGTCCAGCCCGGGGGCACGGTGGCGACCGGCCCCTTCTTCTCCAACCCGGACTCCACGGCGGCGGACAAGACCTACACCCTGCTGGTCCCGGGATCGGGTGGTGGGCTCGCCACCGGGACCTTCCAGCCGAACCCGAACCCCGCCTTCGACAACTCGGGCGACGCACTCGCACACCAGATCGTGCTGCCCGCCAAGTTCGCGGGCAACGAGTTCGGCGTGTCGACCAACCCCACCGATCCCCAGACCAGCGCGACGGTGCATGCGCCCGCCATCACCTCGACGGGCGGGAAGCTGTCCGGACAGGTCGGAGCCTGGACCGTCTCGTGGAACAAGCTCTACTTCAACCAGGGGTCGCCCAAGCCCAACGGGACCAGCCCCGGCCGGACCAGTTCGGTGTCCGGTACCTACGACTCGACGACCCACGCGTTCGTCATCACCTGGGCCAGCCAGATCGTCGGGGGACCGTACAACGGATTCACCGGGTCGTGGCATCTGCAGGGCACCTTCGCGGCCGGAGCGAAGTAGCCCGGCGTCGCCGGGTCCGGGCTGCGGACTCCAGGGTGGTGACCGAGCGGATCGCCGAGCACCAGGACCTCGGCGTCGACCACTTCATCCTGTCGGGCCAGACGCACCCCCTCGTCGTCCGGCCATTATTCCTATAAAACCGACTAGACAAGTCATGTATTGCGCCGTACAGTGGATCGATGGCGTTCCCCCCGATCGACCGTGGCTGGTCCGGCGCACCGGACCGGCATCCGAGGGCCTCCTGTCGTCGGTGACCCCGACCACCTGATCCCGGCCCACACGGCCACGCACGCATCGCATCCCCGGAAGGAGTCCCGTGTCACTCGCCCGAATCGCCACCCCCACCGACACCACGGACCGCCCGGGCTCGGCCCGGTCCGTCCACCCCTCGTCCCGGTCGTCCGACCGGGTCCGGCCCGTCGGGGCACTGTCGTTCCGGGCGATGCGGGCCATCGCCGCCGGTCTGGCCCGGGTCGAGCAGCCGCTCCCCGCCGACGAGGCGGGCGGCGGCGCCCGGTCGTCGCGGTTGATCGCCACCGCCTTCTACGACGTGTGGCTGATCACCTGGCCCGACGACTCCGGTCTCGAGCCGCACGGCCACGGTGAGGTCCGCAGCGTGCTCCAGGTGGTCGACGGCGAGTTGACCGAGGCCTACTCGGATCGTGTGGCCGGCGTGGAGGCAGCGGTCCGGACCCTGAGGCGGGGCTCGGTGACGACCGCCGAGCCGTCCGTCGTCCACAGCCTGAGCAACCGGTCGGGCGCCGAGTCCACCACCCTGCACGTCTACTCGCCGCCCCTGGTCGACGTTACCTTCTTCGACCTCCGTCCCGCCGGCGAGTGCGAAGCGGTGCGCTCGACCCCGGTGGTCGACCGGCCCGCCCAGGCCACGTCGGAGGGTGTGGCGCCCCCCGGACCCGGCCGGCTCACGGTGGTGCGGCCATGACGTCCACCGTTCCCCGGATCCCCGCCGTCCGGCCACGTTCGAAGGGCAGTCTCCCGACGCCCTATCGATGATGCATCCGCGCTGCGAGCCGTCCCCCCTCTCGGCTCGCGGCGCGGAACATCACTTCGCCCACCCGACGGACCGGGCGCCCGGGTGGTTCAGCCCCCGAGTCCGAGGCGCAGCGCCTCGAAGTCGTCACGGAGGGCCGACACCACGTCGGCCAGGGCGGCCACCTCGGCACGCAGCACGGTGATCTCGCCCGACAGGTCCGCCGCCGACCTCTGATCCGAGGCGGCAGGGGCGCCCGATCGGGACCCGCTGATCCGGGTCGCGTCATCCACATCTGCGTCAGTCCCGGCCCATCCGGTCCCTTCCCCGTCGGCCCCCTCGACGTCGGTGGTGCTGCCGTCGGGTCGGGCACCCCCGTCGTCCACTCCGACGGATGCGGCATCGGGGCTCCACGGTGCGGCCACGATCTGCTGCCAGCGGTCCTCCTTCTGGCCGGGGCGGCGGGGCAGCAGCCGGGCCAACCCCTCGGAGTGCTCGGCCAGGACGGCCAACTGCTCCTGCACGTCGCCGGCCGAGGGGAGGTCGACCATCCGCTCGGTCCGGGCCCGCAGCTCGCCGACGGTCTGCGGCCCCCGCAGCAGTAAGGCCGCCAGCAGGGCGTAGCGGGGGGCGTCGAGCCCGTAGACCTCGTCGAGGACGTGTCGGTACCGCTTCACCGACCGACCGTGGGAGGGCAGGACCACCCGCACAAGGTGGAGGTTCCGCAGCTCATCGAGGGCGGCCAGCACCGCGTCGTCGTCCAGGGTGACCACCGGGTCACGGTTGGTGGCCTGGTTGGTGGCCAGGGTCAGGGCGTTCAGGGTCAGTGGGTACTGCTGGGGCGTGGTGAGCTGCTTCTCCACCAGGCACCCGAGCACGCGTCCCGCCTCGGGGGTTAAGGGCACATCCGGACAGTAGCGGTGCCGACCTTCCGGGACACACGGAGCCGTACCCGGGCCACGCCCGCCGTCCGGCACCGGAGTCTGCCAGGATTCGTGCCGTGGAGACCACGGAGGGCGCACCCGGTGAGTACGTCGTCCGGGAGGTCCACGTCCCGGCCCGGAAGCTGTCGCAGTTCGGGCCGCTCATCGGACCCGAGCGCTATTCGGAACTGCGGCGGGTGGCCGCCGGGGCCGAAACCCGCCTGAACGGTCGGACGGTCTGGAACCTCAATTCGACCGCGTCCGGGGGCGGGGTGGCCGAGATGCTCGACATGCTGATCGGGTACATCCAGGACGCGGGGATCGACATCCGCTGGGACGTGCTGACCGCGGACGCCGCGTTCTTCTCGATCACCAAGCGGTTGCACAACCGGCTCCACGGGGTGCCCGGCGACGCCGGTGCGCTGGGGGCGGCCGAGGCCGACCACTACGCCGCCGTGACGACGGCCAACGCGGCGAGCGCACGGAACCGGGTGCGATCCGGTGACGTCGTCCTCCTACACGATCCCCAGACGGCCGGGATGGCCGCGGCATTCGTCGAGGCCGGTGCCCGGGTCGTCTGGCGGTGCCACGTCGGCCGCGAGGGGGCCAACCGGTGGACGGAGGAGGCGTGGTCGTTCCTCCGACCCCACCTGGCCGGCTGCGATGCCTACGTCTTCTCGCGTTGGCAGTACGTGCCGGGATGGTTGGACGGATCCCGGGTCTGCATCATCCCCCCGTCCATCGACCCGTTCTCCCCCAAGAACCAGGAGCTGTCCGATGCCGATGTCATCCGGACGCTTCGGGGCATCGGCCTGTTACCCGATGACGAAGGGTCGCCCCCGGGCACCTTCGTCCGCAGTGACGGCAGCCCGGGCCGGATCGGGCGCCGGGCGTCGATCATCCAGGACGGTCCGCCCCTGCAACCGGGTGATCCGCTGGTGGTCCAGGTCTCCCGCTGGGACCACCTGAAGGACATGGCCGGCGTGATGGAGGGGTTCGCCCGTGCCGTACCGTCGCGGGCCGACGCGCACCTGGCACTGGTGGGCCCGCAGATGGACCTGGTCACCGACGATCCGGAGGGCGTCGCCGTGTTCGGGGAGTGCGTGTCGGCCTGGGAGGCCCTTCCCGACGGGTCCCGTGAGCGGGTGCACCTGGTCTGTCTGCCCATGGAGGACATCGACGAAAACGCGGCGATGGTCAACGCCCTGCAGCGGCACGCCACCGTCATCGTGCAGAAGAGCCTGGCGGAGGGGTTCGGGCTGACGGTGGCCGAGGGCATGTGGAAGGGGCGGGCGGTGATCGCGTCCGGGGTCGGCGGGATCCTCGACCAGGTGGCACCGGGGACCGGCATCCTCCTCGAGGATCCCGAGGATCTCGACCGGTTCGCCACGACGCTCGTCGAATTGCTCGCCCACCCCGACGTGATCGCCCGCCTCGGGCGGGAGGCACGCCGGCACGTCCTGGCCGAGTTCGTGACCGACACGCACCTGGAGAGGTACGCGCAGCTCATCGAGTGGCTGGGGTTCTGAGGGCGCTGCGGTCTCGACCCGGCGGAGTCCCGGGCGGGGGTCAGTCCAGGACCTTGGCCAGCAGGGCCTGGAGTTCGGACCGCTCGGCGCGGGAGAGCGGGGCCAGGACGTCGTCCTCGACGCTCTCGATCCCCTTCTCAGCGGCGTCCAGGGCCCGGACGCCCTCCTCGGTGATCTCCACCAGGTGCCGGCGGCGGTCGGCGGGATCGCGGCGGCGCAGTGCGAACTCCCTCGATTCCAGTTCGTTCAGCAGCAGCACCAGGTTGTTGGCATCGACGCAGAGGATCTCGCCGAGCTCCTGCTGGGGAACCGGGCTGTGCTCGCGGAGGAGGGCCAGCGAGGCGAACTCCTTGACCCGTATGCCCAGCAGGTCCTCGGACGTGCGCCGGTAGATGAGCCTCGACAACTGGGTCACCAGGACCGTCACCCCGGGAGTCGTGTGCTTCACCATCGGCTGCATCCTAACCGGGTCGCTCCTGATCGAGCGACTACCACGGGTAGTTGACACTCACTACTATAGTGACTATCAATGAGGTGGGTAGCCATACACCCCACTGACATCCCCCACTGATCGAGGAATCGCCCATGCCGTCGTCCATCCGCGGATTCGTCCACGAACGTCGCCGTTGGGTCGCCCTGATCGTCGTGTGCTTCGCCATGCTGATGAACACGCTCGACCAGACGATCGTGAATGTGGCCCTGCCCACCATCCAGCACGATCTGCACTTCACCCAGTCGGCGCTGGCCTGGGTGATCGACGCCTACCTGATCACCTTCGCCGGCGCGCTCCTGCTGGCAGGCCGGCTCGGAGACCTCATCGGCCGGAAGAAGGTCTTCCTGGTCGGGGTGGCGCTGTTCACCCTGGCCTCGGCCGCCTGCGGCGCGGCCGACAGCCAGGCGCTGCTGGTCGGGGCCCGGTTCGCCCAGGGCCTGGGGGCGGCGCTGTCGTCGTCGGTCATCCTGGCCATCATCGTGGCCGACTTCCCGGTCCCCGCGGAGCGAGCCAGGGCCATGAGCTCGTACATCATCGTGGCCGTGGGCGGTGGATCGCTCGGCCTGCTCGTCGGGGGGTACGTCACCCAGGCACTGAGCTGGCACTGGATCTTCTTCATCAACATCCCCATCGGCATCGTCACGTTCGCCCTCGGGACCGCCCTGATCGACGAGAACGTCGGGCTGGGAGTCCGGGCCGGACTGGACGTCGGCGGTGCCGTGCTGAGCACGGGGGGACTGATGCTGGCCATCTACGCCATCGTCAGCTCGAGCCAGTACGGGTGGAACTCGACCCACACCCTGTTGCTGGGCGGGGCGGCGGTCGTGGTGCTGGCCTCGTTCGTACTCCTCGAGAGCCGGTTGACCCATCCGCTGATGCCCATGCGGGTCCTGCGGTCCCCGGGACTGCTCAGCTCGAGCCTGGTCCGGGGCCTGATGGTCGTGGGCATGTACAGCACGTTCTTCATCGGTGTGCTCTATTTCCAGCACGTGCTGGGCTACAACTCGGTCGCCACCGGCCTGGCGTTCCTGCCGCAGACACTCATGGTGGCGGTCATGTCCGCCGGGATCACCAACCGCATCATCGCCCGGTTCGGTCCCAAGCCCACGGCCCTCGCGGGCCTGGTGGTGGTGGCGGTCGGGCTCGCGCTGCTCGTCGGGTCCGGTCCCCACACGGCCTACTTCCCCCAGATCTTCGCGGCGGTGCTGCTGATCGGCTTCGGGGCGGCCGCGGCGTTCACGCCCCTGTTGACCATCGCCCTGGCGGGGGTGCCGGCCCAGGACGCGGGCATCGGATCGGGGATCGTCAACGTGTCCCAGCAGGTGTCGGGTGCGTTGTCGGTGGCCATCCTCGGGACGGTGGCCACCAGCCACACGGCCTCGTTGCTGGCCTCGGGGAGTTCGGTCATCGACGCGCTGGACGGCGGCTACCGGTTGGCGTTCATCGTCGCCCTGTGCAGCGTCCTGGTGGCCATCGTCCTGGGCGCCTTCATCCTCAAGCGGCCCGGGGCGTCGCCGGTCGTCGACGAGGCGTTCGACGCCGAGGCGGAGACCATGATCGCCGAGATCATGTGAGCCGTTGTTGCTGACCGGACAATTCAGCCGGTCATCCACTGGGGGCCGTCAGCCCGCGGAGCCGCTCCACGCGGTCGTCGTCCTTTCCGATGTATCTGACCGGCACACCGCTGTCCTGCTCGACGTTGAGCACCCCGATCGCAATCTTGTCCTCGAGGTCCGCCCGGTCCTTCGTCGCATTGAAGAACGCTTTGAGGCCTCAAGGTCGGAGCAACCCGGGAGTGGACCGCTGGCCACCGAACTCATCGAGGTTCCGACGCTGCGCCTCCTCGACATCCAAGTCCGTTGTGTCCAGGAGCACGTCCAGCGGCGCCTGCTGCCTGCACGGCCGGGCCTGGCCCTCACGTTCGAGTGACCGGAAATCCCCAGCACCCCTAGGTGGGGTATCCAGGCGCAAGATTCCAGGAACGTGTGCAGTTGGCTGCATCAAGACCAGCCGGAATTCAGATGTCTCTGCGCCCCTGCGATTCTCCGTGGCATCCACGGGTCGATTGGACTACCGTGCGCCAACGGCACAGTGTCGATGGACCTGTTTGGGAAGCATGACGTTGGGGAAGGCGGAACCCTCGGTGGTGGCGGCGGTGGAGCGATGACGGCGGTGGGGCGATGATGCACGGCGAGGCGCCCCCGCCCGCCCTCATTCATTCGGTGCCCGCGAAGGTCTCGAATTCGGGCTCTGAGGGCACCTCTGTCCAGCCTGCTGCCCCCACCGAGAGTGCCGCGACTCCTCCCAGGCCGAAGCCCCGGCGTGCCCATGGATCGAAGGGCTTCGTTTCCTTGCTGCTCCTGGCGGCGGGAAGCGGCATTCTGGCATTCATCATCCCCTGGTTCACGATCCATTCTTCGATCGGATCCTGGTCGTACTCGCCCCTGCAGAATATGTTTGCCGCCTACGTGGGGATCCTTGACGACATCGGCGGCGGATGGTTTCTGCTCCTCATGGCTACTGCCCTGATCGCCTACTGGACGAGGACCCCCGCAGTGTGCGCCCTGGGCATGATCGCCCTGATCCCCACCGTCGTGGTGCTCGCGGTCCTCTGCGCGGGGTGCTACTTCGTTCCTTCGCTCGTGCCCCAGAGCCTGGTACCCACGCGATTCCACCACTACGTACCCCAGATCGCCGGCGGGGTCGGCGCCCTGCTGTCTCTTGTCTCGTCGGTGGTCCTTTTGGTGTGGTTCATCGTGCTGTTCGTCCACTCACTGCGCTTGAAGAAGCGGGCGAAGTTTGACATGGGGGCGGTCTAGAAATGCGCGGTCCAGGGAACGTTCTGAGCCGATGTGCCGAGTCGTGGAAGAGTCCATCGAGTGGCTCAGATACAACAGAAGGGCAGGTTGTCTGATATGGCAGACAAGAGGAAAGCGCTGACCGGGCTGGCCGAGCAACTCATCGGGATAGCCGATGGTGGTGCCACGACTGGTTCGGGAACACCCGCCAACCTCACCGAGGCGGTGTCCGGTCAGGTGCAGGAACTCCTGGGAATCTCCGAGGCAGATGCGGCACAGGCCGTACAGACGGACCCGGGTTCGGTCGAGAGCTTCACGACGACGAAGGGCGAAGTGACCGGCACGACCGAGGAGCTCGCCGGCAACCTCATCCGAGATTCCGAGTCTGCCGTCGAGCGCGTCGCGGATCTAAACAGCCGGGACGCGGGGGAGCCGACCGAGGACGGCGAATTCTCCTCGAAGTGGGACTGGCGTCGCGAAGCGGCGGAACGAGCTGGAGGCTGATCTAGATGACATCCGCACGACGTGCACTGCCCGACATTGTCGGGCCGAGGAAGAAGATGGACGGTGTGGTCCGCGTTGACCCGGGTTCCGTCATGATCGTCTTGAAGAACGGCGCACCGGTCAAGGTGGTCGGGACCGGGCACTCGTACAAGAGAGGATGGCGGGCGCCGCTCCTGGGCGAACTGTGGGTCATCCCGATCTCGACGGCCGCCCATGTGGTCGATGTGCACGTCGAGGATGTCGGCACGATGTTGGACCGCCAGTCGAATACCCAATTCAACGTTCCGAAGGTCAGCGTGACCTTCGAGATCCAGCTCAAGAGGTCCGAGGACTGGGGGGCCCTCATGAGCTACATCAACGAGCAGGGCGACAACTTCGCCGAGCGGCTGCTCCCCCGGGTGCAGAACGAGCTGGATGAGGCCGTCCGTCAGACGCTGGGCAACTACACCCACGAGGAGCTCTTTCGCACGAACATCACGAGGTACCTACCCACACGCGGCCTCATCCTCGACGACCTCTTCGAGATCATCGGAGTGGTGAGCGCCCAGGCGGAATGGAATGCCAACTTCACCAGTGTGGTGACGGGCAATGAGGAGATGGTGGCCGACGTGGCCCGCGCGGGACGGGAGCGCGTCGTGGGGCAGGCCGAGTTCGACACCGAATACGCCCTGGCCATGGCCAGGGCGGTGGCGTCCGGCCGGTCCCTGGACAGCATGTTGAACCCCGACCTGTCTGCGGCCGATCGGGCGGCCATGTTGGAGATCGTCGGCAAGTTGATCGATAACCCGCATTCCGCTGCCATTCCGCAGATGCAGGAGCTGGTGAACCGGGCCACCACCTCACTCGAGTCGCCGAGCGGAATCCCTGGGGCTGGCGGCGGAGGCGCCACTGTCCCGGCGATCGGAACGACATTCCCCACGCCGGAGCTGTCGATCGACCGCACCATCGCTCCTGCATTCGAGGCTCTCGGTCTTCTCCCCTTCGTCCTGGGAGCTTCGTGGGCGCGTCGGCAGGAGTCCAGTGTGGCCATCTGCGTGTCCAGCGATCCGGATGTTATCGAGGCCATGCACGATGAGCTGGTGCGACTGGTGTCGGAACTCACCAGCTCGGAGGCTTCGGTGTTCGTGACCCGGCACGCTCCGGACCTGCCGACCGTCGTCGCCGGCTACCTCGCGCTGCGGGTGCCCCAGCTGTCGGCCAGCCAACCAAGGGTCGAAGCTCGCCTTGTCAATGCCCGGCTGGAGATTGTCTTGGATCCGAACGACGTCGAGTCGAACGACTTCCGACGGATGATCCGGGATCCCAAGGAGCTGATCCTGGAGCCACTCAAGCGGATGCTGCCTTACGACAGCATCGATGTGGTCCCCGTTTGACCCGGATGGTCAGTGGCGGACGCGAGCGTCCCCTTCCCTACGAGCTCGTCTATGGGAACTGGATGTGGGGAGTCGAGATTCCGTGGCTTCCCGACCTACTGGCCGATGCCGGAGATTCATCGTCGCTAGTTGAACTGAGCAGGGAGGCGTTCAAGCGGCAGATCGGACTTCTCCGGGCCATCGCGGCAACCGATGGACGCCAGGCATTCCAGTTGCGGTTTATGACCGGATCAAACGCGGAGGATCCGGTCCGCATCTACCTGATTGGCCGGGCGTCGAACGCGGTGGTGAGCGCCGAATCCATCGAGCTCGTGCTCGGCGCACTCCCGGCCGAGTACCCCACGCGACCATTGGGTGAGGAGCGGCTCGCTGCGGTGGTGGACCCGTTTTCGGGGGACATCCCGACCGAGGCCACCTTTGCCGAGGTCCGCCGCTCCATCGAGCCACTGACCGTCATCGGCGATCTGGATGGCATCGGCGACCAGGTCGTGCTGCCGTGGACCTGGAGCGCCAGCTCGCTCCTCACCAGTATCGAGGTGATCCGCAGACAGCCGGGGCGCTGCGTTCTCGGAGTCCATGTGGAGGCGCGCCCGCCCACATCGGTGCTGACACTGTGGCTGACCGGCGAGATGGACCAGATGGCCAAGGAGTACAACACGGGCGAGCAGAAGAACGAACTGGTTTCGACCGCATACGGGGCGTATCAACGCTGGTTGCGGGACCTTCCGAATGAGGCGCTCCACCTCCGCCTGTTTCTCGCGTCTGACGCGCCACTCCTTCCCGGAGCGTCCCAGCAGGTCGGCGTGGACCTGTCGCAGACGTTCGACCCAGGCAAGACGGTGGGTACCTTCTCGTCCCATTCCCCATCCACCAGGATCGACCAGGAGCGGGCCGGGCTCCTCATCAACGAGATGACTTCGGCCCCATTCAACGAACCGGGTGATCCCCATCTGGCGGAGCTCCAGTGCCTGTTCGGAGCGATGGAGGCCAACACGGCGTTCCGGCTTCCCATCACCCCGCGGGGCGGACTCGAAGGAATCGCCACGGCCCGCCTCTCGACGCTCAGTCAGGGGCGTGATGCCGCCGATCAGGGTGAGGGAGTCGACATCGGGAGTCGACCGGGTGGGGGCCGGGTGATCGTGAGCCTCCGCGAGCTCAATCAGCATCTGCTGGTAGCCGGGTTGCCCGGATTCGGAAAGACCACGACCCTGCAGCGAATCCTCCTCGGCCTCCAGCAACTGTCGCAACCCATCCCGTTCCTGGTCATCGATCCGGCCAAGGAGGACTACCGCCACCTGGTCTCCGTCCTCCGGGGACAGGGGACGGAGTGTGAACTGATCACGCTCGATCACAATCACATGGCCTTCAATCCGCTGGCGCCACCCGACGGTGTCGACATCCGCCGGCATGCAGGTCGTATCCAGGCGGCATTCGACACTGCGTTCGGGCTCACGCCCGGGTGGCCTATGGGAGCTCTGCAGCTGTCCCGTGCGCTCTATTCGATGTACGAGGAGGCCGAAGAGGCCGACCGCGGTTGGCCGACCATCTCGGACCTCTATCGCACGATCCGCCTACTGGTACGGGACGCAGGATGGGGTGAGAGGATCGCCTCGGACATCGAGGCCAGCCTGTTGACCCGCATTGAATTCCTGGCCGGAGGACCCACGGGAATGGCGTTCTGTGGCGACGCGGATGCCGGCATCGACTGGGATCGCATCATGACGCGTCCCACGGTGATCGAACTCGGTGCGTTCGCCGGAGAGGAGCGCTCACTGATGTTCGCGCTCCTGCTCGCCGGGCTCGTGTCCTGGCGGGAGACGCACCGGGTTTCCGGGGGACTCGCTCACGTCACGGTCCTGGAAGAAGCGCACCGGGTACTGAGCGCCCGCACCCAGTCGGTCGGGGCCGAGGTGTTCGTCGAGGCCATCGCGGAACTCCGTGGTGCCGGAGAGGGTTTCGTGGTCGTGGAGCAGGCACCGTCGCTCCTCCACCCGGGCATCCCCAAGCTCACCGGGTCGAAGATCGCACACCGGATCGTGGAGGAAGAGGAGCGGAACATCTTCGGCTCGTCCATGATGCTCGACGCCCGCCAGAAGGACGAGCTGGCCCGCCTCGCCACCGGTCGCGCCGTTGTCTACACGGCGACCTCGTCATCGCCGGCCCTGGCCGAGATCGAAGCGGCAACGCACACCGGTGACCAATTGCCGGAAGTCGAGTCGACGAACTCCCTGGCGTCGCCAGGAGCCGGAGCGGCGTCGTTGGCGTGTCTCGGATGTCCGAGGCCCTGTGAGGGGAGCCGAGGCCGCGCCATTGTCGGCGAGCTCATGACGGTGGCGTCCGATGGGGACCTCCGCCCGGTGGAAGAGACCGCGCTCCTGGTGGCGGAGGCCTACGGGTTGCTGAGCGATGGAGCGCTACCTGCCATCGCTGCGTACTGCGCGACGGCCCACGTGCTGGCTATCCGCCATGCAGATTCGCTCACCCGATTGCGCCAGCGTCTCGTGCTGGCGAAGCAACACGCGATGCATCTACCCGAAGCGAGCACTGGAGGGGACGAATGACCGACGAGATGACCGTCACCGACGACGGAGCACGCCCGAATGGACATGGGGATGTGGAGGAATCCACGGCGGTGGCTCCACCCATGGTGTCCATCAGCCACGGGGCCGACCTGGAGTCGATGTCGGCGAGTGGTCGACGGCTGCACGCCCGGCGATTCGACCTCGTGGCCCTCATCCTGTCGGTGCCGGCACTGTGGCTGCCCGGATGGTGGCTCGGCTTCGCTCTCGTGATCTCCTTCGTCCTGCTCGTCTACCGCTATGTGGCCCGGACGGTGAATCTGGACAGCTGGGGACCGGCGAACTTCGTCGTCCTGCCGTTCCGGGCGATCGTGGGCATGCTCTTCGCCATCCCGGTCGTGCTGCTGGCGGCGCTCGGGGCGGTGGTGGCCATGGTGCTCGGGTTCCTCGCCGTGGGTATCGTCTCCGGGCTCGTGGGTATGGGCTTCGGATTCCTTCTCCACCACGACACCGGCGATCTCCTGTACGCGGACTTCAAGGCCACCGGAGTCTCGTGGGGATCACAGTTCGGCCTGTTCGCAGCCGCCTACCTGATGACACGGCAGGTCATCCGCCATGCCACGGGGCTCACCGGGACGGTGGATGAGTCAGAGGATTCGGAGGCCGACGAATCGCAGGACGAGCCGGAGCACAGCCTGGTGCGAACGCTGATCGACCAGATCGGAGAGATCGGACTCGTCGCGCTGGTGATCTTCAGCGGACTGGCGATCGTCTTCTTCTCGCTGTTCGCGCCCGTGGTCTGGCGCCCTTTCGGTGGCTACCGCGGTGCGATCGGAGTGGTGCACCTCCGGTCCCCGGTCGAATCGGCGCTGGCGTCGCGGATCACGGACGACACCCACTCGACACTCGGTGCGTGCTCGGCCCAATTCACCTACTTCGACCAGACCGTGTTCACCAGTTCCTCCACAACGTTGAAGATCCTCTTCCAGCCGGCTGCAGGTACGTCGCCATCGGCCGACGCCGCACTGATCTCCGCCCGGGTCACGAACGGGGTGATCCCCGTCGTCGATTTCACGGTCATCAGCTCAGCGGGGACGCCCTCGATCAGCGAGACCCTGCCCAGCAGCCAGTATCGGGACACCGTGTTCCGCTCGGTCGAGACTGCGGGTGCCGCACTTGAGCCACCGGTACCGCCCGCTCCGGCGCTGTCAGCTCTGGACCCGCTGCTGAAGAACTGCGCGGCGTAGCCCGACCGCGGATCGGTAGGGCTGGTGGCATTGCGCCTGGACCGGTACCGGTCCTCAGCAGGTCCAGCTGAGGACGGAAAGAGTGGACTCGGCGAACGGTTACAAAGGGACATATCCGATGTTCAGGAACGCGGTTCAGGGCCCTGGCGCCAGTGGCGGTAACCGTCGCCGGTACCGGACGGGTCGACCGCCGGTCGGTTCCCCGTACCCTCGGGTCGTCCCCCGATCGAAGGAGCACCCATGGCCGACGAGGACCTGCTCGCCCGCATCCACCAGCCGACCGACGAGGAGCGGTGGCTCGAGGAGACCCAGGTCGGCGAGCCCTTGTCGGACCCGCAACTGGCCCGGCTGCACGAGGTCGAATGCACCCTCGACCAACTGTGGGACCTGATGCGCCAGCGGCGTGCCCTGCGTGACGCCGGCAATGACCCGTCGTTGGCTGCCGAGCGCCCCCGGGGAACCGTGGAGGGCTACCGGCAGTAGGTCGCGCCGGGGACACCGTAGGTCCCTTCGCTATCGGCCCATAGCGGGCGTTCGAGGGGCAGGGGTGCGACTCACCCTTGACTGCGTTCGGACGAGGGCGAACAATCTTGTGCATGTCCAGCGCCGAGATTGACAGCTACTTGGATGAGGTCGAGGAGCCGAAGCGGTCCACCCTCCAGCGGCTGCGCCAGACGATTCTCGACGTGCTTCCCGAGGCCGAACAAGGGATCTCGTACGGCCTCCCGGCTTTCAGATTGCAAGGGAAGGTCATCGCTGGCTTCGCGGCGTTCAAGAATCACCTCAGCTATCTGCCACACAGCGGATCAGTATTCCCAATCCTGTCTGGCGAGCTGGACGGCTACCAGTTCTCTTCCGGCGCGCTTCAGTTTCCGATCGACGAGCCGCTACCCAAGCCTCTCGTTGAGAAGCTCGTGCGCGTGCGAATGGCCCAAGCGTTTCCCGAGGGATAGGAGCCACCGGCAGCCGACCCGGCGTTGAGGGCAGGGGGATTGGTACCGATCCGCGAGCCTCGCGTATCTAGCATGACGACCGTGGCAATTGACTCGGAGGATAGAAGGCAGTCGAAGGCCGAAGCCGAACGCGAAGAGCTGGCGCTTCAGGATCTCCCTGGGACTCATCTCTCGTGGCGCAAAATCGGCTGGGCGAAATGGGCACTTGTTACGCAAAATGGGCAAGGCTGGGCAACCATGACCCACCGGATCAGATTCGCACTAGCCCCGATGTGCCGGAGCGTGGCAGTTAGCGAAGGGCAAGCACCGGCCCGCCGATGGGCGCCACCGAGCCGGTCAATGATCAGGGGCACTGATGCAGTCGCTCGATCACTCGACGGACTGGGGCTCATGTCACCCGTAGAGTGCAACTGTCGACTGTTCGACTGTGGAAGTGAGGCCCCGTGGAGCGACATGAGTCAGCCCCCATTCGGAACTGCGTCCGAAATCGGGACGTTCGGCCGAACTGATGCGGAAAGCGGTGGCTGAACTCACGCCGCCGGAAGCCGGAGGAATACGAGGAACTCCTTGGACTCATCCAGGACCGGTGGCGCGATATCCATGGTGACCGAAAGGTCGGCGAGGTCGGCGTAGCCGCCGACCACCTGGCGCGACTGGACGATCCGCCCAGCGAGCTCCGCGTTGATGCCGGGAACCGTGGCGAGGGATGTGGCGTCTGCATGGTTGACGTCGACGAGTCCACCATCGTCAAACCGACGGTGAACGTCAGGTCGACCGATTCCCAGTTCACGAGCGAGAATCGGGTCTGCATCGGCAATCCGGCGTGCCTCGCAACGCTGCTGAATCCTTGCCAGCGCCGCAGCAATCACCTGCTCCTGCGCGTGGCCCCGTGCGTTGAAAGCGGGAGTATTGGCACCACCCGTTCCGACGACTCGGGTCCGAATTGTGAAGGAGTGCACGGTACCCACCGCCATAAGACCGAGAGCCAATAGTGCGCCTACGTTCCCGTGCCAGTCGTTGTTTGATGTGCTGACGTCCACCAGGTGGAACGACAGGATACTGACGGTCAAGTACGCGGTGGATGCCAAAGCCAGCGAACGACTCCGCAATCGCAACGTCGCGTAAGCGAACGACATTCCCGTCCCCCAGCCAAATGTCAGCAGCGGTATCAGCGCCCATAGAACGGACGGCTCCCAGGAGTCACGCCCCCGCACAGTTCCAATATGTTTCCCGCTTTGTGTGTTCACGCCTGCTCCTTCATGATCAGGCTCTGCCGTACTCGATACTTGAGCGCCGGAGAGACTGACCAGGTAAATGGGATTCAATACCCTTACAATATATCCACTTCATTTCGATGCGTGCTGGTCTCCTGCATATCCGACTACCGACCCTGAGGAGATGGTTGACCCGTGTCCATCAGAGTTGATGGGAGTCCCGTGTACGCGCCCGTACGGCAATGGCTGAACGGTGGTTACTACTGCACATCCAGCAGGGGGCCTGACGCCTGGGAATGGAGCGGCTGAGCACAATCTCACGCTCCGGTCGCCCTGCGGTCGTCGATACCCTTTGGGCCGCCCGAGCATTCCTCTTGGAACTGGATGTCGAATTGGCATCGCCCGAGTGCTCCACTTCAGGGTGAGTTTGGCAAGGAGCCAGCCCACAGTTGTGAGCCGGACCTCTTCGGAACTGGTGGTGGACCGGCCGGGCAATGTCCCACGAGACGTCGGCACCCATCTGTGATATCTATGCGTCATGGTGGACAAACAAACCGACCCGTGGATCCAGTGGGAGCAGGATGATATAGAGCGCGGGACGGAGGTCCTGACGCTCCTCGTCGATGCGCTTCCCGAGTATTTCGAGGGTGCCACCCTTATCCTAAGCAATTCGTCGGAATTGTCGTTCTATGAGGATCACCGGATCGTGGCATTGACGATGCTTCTCGACGCCACGATGGAGCACGTGTTCGTGCTGGTCGGGCCCCATGGAGTTCTGTGGCTGAACGGCGACTCCGCTTCCATTCACTTCGTCAACGAAGCCGAGTCACTTCGGCTGACAGAGAGTGTGGTGACCGACTACCTCAACTTCTTCCTGTACTTCCTTCGCTCGGATGGATCGGCCTTCGTGCTGATCGAGTCCGCCGGCGAGGTCACTCCCGGTGACCCCGGGGAGCAGCCACCGGAAAGTGACGACGCGGGGGAGGACGAGGACGAGACAGAGGAGGACGAAGAAGACGAGGAGACGCTCACACTCGAGGCGGCCAGGAATTGTGCCCGTCCGCTCGAGCTCGAGCCCGGAAGCGGGGACGGTCCTTGGCGACTCCATGCCACGGTGGCCTTCAAGGGTGGCCTGTTCCTCGCTACGTTCGCCGTACAGCCGAACGGCGAGGTCGAAATGGTGGACGACGACCCGGTCGGATCGCTCGACGGTCTCCTCACCCCCGAGGTCCCGACGCTCGAGATTCCGGTCCGGATCGGCGCCGAGCCCGATAGCGGGGGTGCTCTGTCGCTCGGCCGACTGGCTGGCGGAGTTGACGACGCCCCCCGGGATCGGGTCGTGACCGAAGCCGTCGTGGCCGTACTCCTGGAAGCTGCCATCCGCGACCTCACCGCTACGACCAAGCCGGGCAGCGTCATCCTGCGGCCGTTCAATACCGAGACGCAGACTGGAAAGCCGATCGAGCAACTCACGAAGCTCGTCGTTGACTCACAGCCGATCGTCACAATCGAGTCGGACATCCCGTTCGTGGAGGACTTCGTCGCGGCCCTCGTGGTCGACGCCACGGTGCCGTCGCAGCATGCTGTTCGCGCCACTGCAATTGCCGGTGACGACCTCACGTGTGAGCTGAGCATCAGTTCGTATGCCACCCAGTACCTGTTGTCGTTCCAGACCTACCGCAGCCTCTTCGATGCGGAGCGGGTCGCGCACGACCTCACCCTCAGCGATGCAACCGTCATCATCGGATGCAACCGGGTGACCGATGTCCCCGAGCCACTCCGTCGGGTGACCGACCTGACCATCTCGTTTCCCCGGATCGACCGGCGACTCTTTCCGCTCATCTTCGAGCGGGTGTTCGGGGCCAAGCCGGCGGACGGGTGGGATGAACCGGCGATCGACTGGACCCAGTACCTGGTGCCGGCGGACTTCCACGCGCCGCGCCGGCTCGAGCTCAGTCCGGATGATGCGCTGATGATGCTGCACGAGCGGGTCGAGGTCCGCCTGGCCCAGGTGACGCCGGACATCGGCCCGCGCCTCGAGGAGCTCCACGGAATGGGTGAGGCACGACAGGTGGCCGAGGACCTGATCGAGGACATCCAGGCCGCACGCGAGGGAAAGATCCCCTGGTCGGCAGTGGACAAGGGGATGCTTCTCATCGGAGCCCCCGGTACCGGGAAGACCACCCTTGCCCGCGCCATCGCCAAGGGGTGCGGAGTCAAGTTCGTGGTCGCCAAGGCGACCGGTTGGCAGTCGGCTGGCGCATTGGACGCCCATCTGCGGGCCATGCGCGACGACTTCTCGGAGGCCCGGCGGTATGCACCGACGATCCTCTTCATCGATGAGATCGACAGCATCGGAAGCCGAGAGCTCATCAGTGGACCGAATGCCGCCTATCAGACCGAAGTGGTGAACGCCCTGCTGGAGGAGATCCAGGGGATCGAGACGGTCGATGGTGTGGTCGTCATCGGGGCGACGAACTACCTGGACAAGGTGGACCCCGCGTTGCGCAGGGCTGGTCGACTCGATCAGGTGGTGGAGATCCCTCTGCCCAACATCGAGAGCCTGCAACAGATCTACGGCTACTACCTGGCGGAGCTCCGGTTGATCGAGGAGTCCCAGGGTGACATCGACACCCGAGCGCTCGCCGAGCTGTCATTCGGACTGACCGGGGCAGATGTCGAGTTCTTCATCCGTGGCGGTGCCCGTCGTGCACGACGGCTCGGGCAGCCGATGAGCCAGGCTGACCTGGTCGCCGAGATCACCGGTCGCCCGCGCCGAGCCGACAGTGCTCCTCGACTGAATGCCGAGGAGATGCACCGTGTGGCTGTGCACGAAGGCGGGCACACGGTCGCCCGGCTGATCAGCTCGACCCGTGGGGACGACCTCGCCTTCGCCACGATCGTGCCCCGACTCGACGGCTCCCTGGGCTTCGTGGCCTCGGTGCCGACGAACACACGGGTGATGACACGTCGCACGATGCTCGAGTACCTGCAGACGGTGCTGGCCGGCCGGGCGGCAGAGGAGATCGTCTTCGGGGCCGACGATGTCGGTGCCGGAGCGGGGGGACCGAGCAACAGCAGCGACCTCGCCGTGGCAACGCGGTTCGCCACGCTGGTCGTCTGCCAATCCGGCCTGGGAGAGGACGGCAGCCTCCTGTGGACGACCACGCCGACACCTGCTCAGGAACAGCAGATCGAGGGACTCCTGCGGAACGGCTACCGAAACATCCTCACCCGACTGCGTGACAATCGGGAGTTGTTCGACCGCGTCGTGGCCGCTCTGGTGGAGCGCCAGGAGCTGAGCGGCAACGAGCTGCGCGAGCTGGCGTCTGACAGGAAGTCGCCCGAACGCGTCGAGCAGGACTGATCGTCGGCGGGAGCAGATCGATGTTCGGATGAATCCGATACGTATCAGCGGCACGACTCACCGAGGTTTCGTTCGGGACCGTAACGAAGATGCCTTCGGGGCATCGGGATTCGTTCCAGCGTACGAGGATGGCATCGTCGAGTCGGTCGTGGTGTCCCTGCGGTCATGCGTGGCCGTCGTCGCGGACGGGCTGGGAGGGCATCCGTGCGGTGACGTTGCGAGTCGCATCGCTGTCCGGACGGTCCTCGAGGCATCGCCGACAGGTGGCGATGAGCTTGTCGTTGCGATCCAGCAGGCCGA
>Ga0302196_10001885_pt1 | contig 19843 bp, 15 predicted proteins | sample II_Bog_N1_3_FD_198794 | JGI IMG/M metagenome (GOLD analysis project Ga0302196, IMG submission 198794) | Peat permafrost microbial communities from Stordalen Mire near Abisko, Sweden - II_Bog_N1_3 | ecosystem: Environmental > Terrestrial > Soil > Wetlands > Peat | place: Sweden: Abisko...
TCCTTGTACTTGAGCTTCACGACGACGATCCGGGCAGTCATGCCGCTGTGAAGAAGACGCTGCGCGACGCGCGCGGCGTGCTCGAGCAGCGTCCGCAGGATGGCGGGCTTGTCGACAAGATCGTACTCGAAGGTGACCTCCGCGCCGATGGACGAAGCCTCGCGATCGGGGTCGACCTCGCGGTCATCCTCGCCGCGCGCGAGCGCGCGCACGGCCGTCCCCCAGGTTCCCATCTGCCGTTCGAGATCGGAGGCCTTCGCGACGGCCAGGTCGCCGAGCGTGAGGATCCCGAGGCTACGAAGCTTCGGGGCGGTCTTGGGGCCTACCCCCCACATGCGCTCGATGGGGAGAGGCGCGAGAAAGCTCCGGACGGCCTCCTCCGTCACAACCACGAGGCCGTCGGGCTTCTCGAGATCGCTGGCGACCTTCGCTACGAACTTGCACGGGGCGACGCCGGCCGACGCGGTGAGACCGGTCTCCGCGCGGATCGCGTCCTTGATGAGGCGGGCGATGGTCGCCCCGTCGCCAAAGAGGGACCGACTCCGCGTGACGTCGAGGAACGCCTCGTCGAGCGAGAGCCCTTCGACGAGCGGCGTGAATCGTCCGAACACCTCGAAGATCTGGGCGCTCACCTCCGCGTAGCGGTCCATCCGCGGAGGAACGACGACGAGGTCCTTGCAGCGCCGGAGCGCCTCCGCCATTGGCATCGCCGATCGGATCCCGAACGGGCGGGCCGCGTACGAGGCGGCCGCGACGACCCCACGGCGCGATTGGCCGCCGACCACGAGCGGAAGGCCCCGGAGCTCGGGGTTGTCCTTCTCCTCGACCGACGCGTAAAACGCGTCCATGTCGACGTGGAGGATTTGACGGCCTAGGGACACGGCCCCAGGGATGGTAGACGATCCGTCGCCCATGGCCCCCATCATCGACTCGAGCGGGCGGCCGCTCACGCAGCAACCGCATTTCGTGCTCGGCGTGCAGATGCACAACGGCGGCGAGTACTACGAGGCGCACGAGGCGTGGGAGGAGCTGTGGCGGGACGAGGAGGATGACGCCCTGCGCATCTTTCTCCAGGGCCTCATCCAGGTGACGAGCGCCTTTCACAAGCTGTTCTTTCAGCGCGAGCCCGTCGGTGCCGGCCGCCTCCTGGCCCGGGGCCTGGCCAAGCTCGCGCGGTACCCGGGCGACTACCTGGGGGTGGCCCTGGAGCCCTTTCGCCAGGGTGCAGCGGCGTGCGGGGAGGCCATCGCGAAGCTTGCGCCAACGAAGGAAGGCGCGCTCGCGTTCGACCGGAGCCGGGTGCCCGAGCTTCGGATGGCGGCACAGACTCCGCCCCCCTGACCGCGGTGTCGGCCGTCTACGGCGACGGCGACGGAGAAGGCCCTGCGGCGGCCGCGTCCGCCACGAAGCGCCGGGCGCGCGCAAGGACCTCGTGGGCGTACTGGTACTCGTCGATGCGCACGAGGACGACGAACCCGTCGCGGTCGGAGTCGACGTCGATGTCGAGCCAGTGGTCGGGCAGGATGTACGGATCGTCCGCGAGCGGAGGCTCGGTACCGAGGGTCACCCGGGCCTCGTGGCATTCGATGGCACGGCCGAGCGCCTCCTTCGCGAAGCCCGGGAGCGGCTTCACGTGGATGCGGGCGCCGCGCAGCCGAGCGTCGGGACCGACGGGCCCCGAATGGACGTAGGAATAGGCGGGCGCCACCGAGTCGATCGCGCCGGCGTTCGGGACCGAGACCCGAGGGACGCGGGGGTCGTCCTGGCAACGTGGCGCGACCTCACGCGCAAAGTCCCCGGGGGTGCGAGTGTCCGGCAGCGGAGAGAACATGCGGCAGCTCCCGACGCAGACGAGCATCACCGCGGTCGGGAGGAGCCTGGTCGTCATCTCGATGTCTACTTGGCGGGAGGGAGATCGTTCCGCCGCCGCGTTACCCGTGGGTCTCCGCGTCGACGGGCGACGCGGCGTCCTTGCCCGCGTCCTTCACGCCGCTGTCCTTAGCACCGGTGTCGGCGCCCGTCTCCGGAGCGTTGGAGTCGGGACCGCTGTCCGTCGTGGACTCGGCATCCGCCCCGGAGTCCACGCAGGCGAGCGCCGTGGGGTCGCTTGCGCAGAGAGCGGCCACGCCGCCCGGCGTGCACCCGGGCTGGCAGTTGGGATCGCTGCTCGTTCCGTTGGCGGGGCAGCAGTAGTTCTCGGGGCACTGCGCCGGTTGCTGGCACGTTAGACCACTGTTGCACTCGTCGTGACTCAGGTCCGGATTGCAGCGGTCTCCTTCGGCCCCCTGATTGCAGGCTGAGAGGACGGCGAGCGCGGCGGACATGGCGACGAGCGCGCCAAGACGTACGGATACGAATGCTTTCATGACTATCTCCGAGGCGCGAAGAGGCATCGAGTGACCGACCTAGAAACGCACGAGCAACGCGACGATGACCCTCGTGTCGTTCTTCACGAGGTCGGGGCGCCATCCGGGCGGTGAGGTCGTCGTCGTGTAGCCATCGGGCGAGGTCACGCCGCCGTGACCCGCGAAGTAGTTTTCCTGCGCTTGACGATGGTTGAACTCGAGGTCGTAGGTGATCTGCTCGCTCGGCATGTACTGAATGCCGGTCTCGTAGTCGAACGCATCGAACGTCGTCCCAGGGTTGAGGGGAAAGGGGTTCGTGGCGGGCTGCACGCCGAGCGGCTGCTGGATTCCGTCCGGCGTAGCGTTCCCCGTCGGCGCAAGGACGAGGTACCGGCCGGGGTTGTGCATCATCCCTCCGCCCGTCGTCCACGCAAGGGCTCCCTTGAAGAACGTGAATCGATTGTAGAGCATCCAGCTGAGAAACTGCTGCTGGCACGGCGTCTGCGGCGTGCACAGGCTCGGGTTGTTCGTGTGCATTCCGCCGAAGGGAGTCACGCCGTCGCCCTGCTCGCCGCCGATGTCCCCGGTGAGCGAGAACGCCGCCATGTTGAAGTACTTGGCGTTCGGGTCGTGGAAGTAGCGAATCTGGATGCTGTTGTCGCTGTGGAAGCGGAGCCGTCCCGGGTTGTCCTGCGTGTCCCAGCCCACGTAGTCGTTCGAGAGGAACGAGAGCCACTCGACCGGACGCCAGAGTACCTGGCTGCCGAAGCCCGGCATCTCGTTGAACTTGCCATACGTCTGCCAGCCATTGATCAGCCACGGCTCGATCTTGAGCTTGTCGCTCGTGAAGACCTGGAGCCGCATCCCGTTGAAGAACCACGGGGTGTTGTCCGACGTGAACGACGGCAGGTACATCCAGTTCTCGTAGTTGTCGTACGAGAAGAGCCCGACGTACGACATGAAGATGCCGGCATCGAGGTTGATGCCGTGGAGCGCGTCCCAGTGGTAGCCGCCGTAGGCCTCGCTCAGGTAGCGAAGGGCGGTCTGCAGATCGAACTGGCCGTGGTTGGTGCTCTCGTCGTTGCGCGGGACGAGGGTCGACCGAACGCCGAACTGGGTCATCAGGCGCGCGCGGACGTTCTGGTAGTGGAAGTCGCCACCGAACCCGAGGAACGCCAGCGTGAACTCGTTGTTCCGCGAGAGCGCGGTCGAGCCGACGACCGTGTGATCGATCGGGTTGTTCTTCGACGCGGTGTAGTCCACGTCGACGAGGAGCTCCGGGGTGAAGTACGGCGTGTCGAGCACGGCGGCGTGCTGGCGGCTGTTGCCATTGAGCCAGGTGAAGTCACCGAACGCGAAGGGCTCGCTCGGCTTCTCCTTGGTAGGCTCACCGGAGGGCGGAGGCGGAGGCGCAGGCGGCGGAGCAGCGGCCGGGGGCGGAGCCGCCACGGCGTGGGACGGCTGCGCCGGCATCTGACGCTCGAGCCGCTCGACGCGCTGCTCGAGTGTTTCGGGCGCACCGGGGGAGGCCGGCGCCGTGGGGGACGGAAACAGCGCGGGCGGCGGCGCGGCAGGCGGCGGCTCCTCTGCACGCGCGAGCTGTGGCGCGGTCCACGCAAGGAGGAGCGCGACGAGGGGTACTGACATCTTCACGCTGCGAGGCATGGTCTCTCCGGTCAGAGCAGAAGCAGGCGGGTCGCCGGCACACGAATCCGCGACGGGCGTGCACTGGCACGCTCGGTGGGGCTCGACGAGCGGCCTATCGCTCGAGATAGGCACAATAGTGAGACACTCCTAAACGAACGCTAAAATCGGTCTCATGCGGAGCAGCCCTCCAACTGTCGGTAGATGCGAGGGCTGGCGGTTCGTGACCAACAAAGACCCAGCACGTGGAACTGCGGGAGCGCCTAGGCCGCGACGATGCGCCGCTCTGAGCGACGTTCCGCAACCGGGATGAGCTCCTCGATCCCGCCCTCGGCGTTCTCCACCACGACCACCACGGCGTCGACCTCCGAGGCTCGCTCGATCGCGTGCTCGATGGCACGCTCCTTCGTGCAGAGCCAGTCGATGAGGCGCCGCGTCACCCCGCGAGCGCTCACCTCCCAGCGGAGGTTTCTGTGAATGACGCGAACTTCGGCAGCGTGTGGCGGCATGTTCGAAGGCTTCTCCTGACGGGCACGTCCCCGACGGCAGTGAGCGTAGGCAAGGTCGGCTAAACGAGCGCTAAAAAGGCCCCTGCTCTCACCGGAGCCGCCGTCTTTTAAGAAAACCTTTAGGGCCGTCTCTCTATAGAAAGCCGAATGGGGCACGGACGTAGCAAGCCATGACGCCGCCCGATCCTTCGGCTCATGCGCATCCTTACCGCTCGCGCGCACCCGACGCTCGGCCGGAAGGTCCGTCGCATACGTCGGGGCTGAACGGCTCGGTGCTCGTCGCGCAGGTCGCCGTCGTCGTCTGGTGTGGCGTTCGCTTCGCGACCGACGCGTTGTCCCGGACGACCAGCTTCGAGGGCCTCGGCGCGCTCGTGCTCGCCATTTTTCTCGGGCGGGCGGTGGTGCGAAGGGCACTCGGCCGACCCTAGCCCGGGCGGGCCGCCCCGTAGCACTTGCGAGCCGTGCCTGGTGTAGGATGCGGCAGAATGTCGCCACTGCTTCGTCTGCTCCGATTCCTCAGGTACGACAACCTCCGCCAGCTCATCTTCGGCCCCCCGAAGGACGTCCACGATCAGCACACGTTTCACAACCTCTCGCTCGTGGCGATGCTGGCGTGGGTGGGGCTCGGGGCGGACGGGCTCTCCTCCTCCGCGTACGGACCCGACGAGGCATTCCGGCAGCTCACCAAGAACGGACAAGACAACACGGCCCTGGCAGTAGGCCTCGCCATCGGCACGGCTCTGACCGTCTTCATCATCTCGTACGCCTACTCGCGCATCATCGAGCACTTCCCGTCCGGCGGCGGAGGCTACGTCGTCGCGACCAAGCTGCTCGGCACCCGCTTCGGCGTCATCAGCGGCTGCGCCTTGCTCGTCGACTACGTCCTCACGATCACCACGTCGATCGCATCGGGCGGCGACGCCGTCTTCAGCCTGATCCCGCGCGAGTGGTTCGGGGACGCTGCGACTCGTCTCGCCGAGGTCGATCAGGGAAGCTGGGTCGACCCGGTGCAACGGGTGAAGATCATCCTCGAGCTGGGGGCGACCGTCGGCCTGATGGTGCTCAACATCCGCGGCGTGAAGGAATCGGTCCAGGCCATCCTGCCGGTCTTCATGATCTTTCTCGTGACGCACGCCATCGTGCTGCTCGTCGCCATCGGCGGCCACGTCGGCGACTTCAGCGCCGTCGCGACCGAGACGCACATCAAGTACACGCACACGGTTGCAACCCTCGGAGGCGTGGGGACGATGCTCCTCTTCGTCCGCGCCTACTCCCTCGGCGGCGGAACGTACACGGGCATCGAGGCCGTCTCCAACGGCGTCCAGATCATGCGAGAGCCCAGGGTGCGCACCGCGCAGCGCACGATGGTGCTGATGGCCACGTCGCTCGCCATCACGGCCGGCGGCATCATCCTCTCCTACCTCCTCGTCCACGCCATGCCGGTCGACGGCAAGACCATGAACTGGTCGCTCATCACGAAGGTCACGGAGAACTGGCACATCGGGGGCGTCAAGCTCGGCGAGGGATTCACGCTGGTCGCGCTGATGTCCGAGGCGCTCCTGCTCGTCATCGCGGCCCAGGCGGGCTTCGTGGACGGCCCGCGCGTCATGGCGAACATGGCCGTCGACTCGTGGCTGCCGCACCGGTTCGCCGCCCTGTCCGAGCGGCTCTCGATGCAGAACGGCGTGCTCATCATGGGAGGCACGTCGATCGCGGCGCTCCTCTACACGCACGGGGACGTGTCGAAGCTCGTCGTCATGTACTCGATCAACGTGTTCTTGACGTTCTCGCTCAGCGAGTTCGGGATGAGCCGCTTCTGGATCAAGCACCGGAAGGAGCACAAGGACTGGTTTCACCACCTGCCGGTGCACCTGACGGGGCTGACGCTGTGCCTCACGATCCTCATCGTGACCTGCTTCGAGAAGTTCGCCGAAGGTGGGTGGCTCACCCTCGTCATCACGGGGCTCTTGGTGCTCGTCTGCTACGCGATCAAGCGGCACTACGCGAACGTCGTCCTCGCGATCAAGCGCCTCGACGTGGAGCTCGTCGATCCACTGGAGACGCCGAGCTTCGTTCCCTCGGCGAGCGTCACCAACCTCGAGGCGGCCGCCGAGCCGAAGCTGACGATCAACCCCAAGGCGCCGGTCGCGATCCTCTTCGTGGGCGGCTACGGCGGCCTGGGCCGGCACGCGCTCATGACGCTCCTCCGGATGTTCCCTGGGCACTTCAAGGGCGTCGTCTTCTGCTCGATCGCGATCATCGACTCGGGCAACTTCAAGGGAGTCACGGAGGTCCACGAGCTCGAGGCCCGGACGCGCGTCGAGCTGGACAAGTACGTGCGCTTCGCCAACGCGCTCGGGCTGCCCGCGGAGAGCCGGTTCTCGACGGGCATCGAGGTCCCGGTGGAAGCCGAGAAGATCGGGTCCGAGGAGATCCTCAAGTACCCGAAGGGCCTCTTCGTCGCCGGCCAGCTCCTGTTCGACGAGGACTCGACCTGGGGGCGCATGCTCCACAACGAGACGGCCTTCCTCATCCAGAGGAGGCTCCAGCACGCGGGCATCCCGATGGTCGTGCTCCCGGTCCGGTTGCGGCTCAAGGAAGGGCCCCGGCTCTCCGGGCCATCACTCGTGAAGGGGCCGGCAGCAGACGCTCCCATCGACACGGGTCCGTCTGACAGCGCTGCGTAGGCCTACCTGGCAAGCCCGCTGCCAGCACCGCCGCGCACACTTTGCGCGACGCGGGCGGGACCAGCACGCCCGGAGACGTCTTTAGCGCATCTTTAGAGGCGCCGGCTTAGAAGTAGCACGACTCATCCCGGAACCATGACGATGGACATCGCCTACCTCGGAATCACGGTCCTGCTCTTTGCGGCCACGCTCGGGCTCATTCGCCTCTGCGAACGGCTCTGAAATCCGCGGACCACGCGGCGGCCATGCCGCGGATGCGTGACCCGCAGACTCTCCCAGCTCTGGAGCACCCATGCCTGCGCTCTACATCATCGGTGGGGTAATCTCACTGCTTCTGCTCGCCTACCTGTTCCTGGCTCTCCTCAAGCCGGAGATGTTCCAGTGACAGCGCATGGCTACCTGCAGATAGCCCTCTTCTTCGCCGTGCTGCTCGCGAGCGTGAAGCCGCTCGGCAGCTACATGGCGAAGGTCTACGAGAACCAGCCCATCTGGCTCGAGAAGGTCCTCGGCCCCGTCGAGCGACTCTTCTACCGCGCCGCCGGCGTGAAGAAGGACGACGAGACCGACTGGAAGACCTACGCGATCGGCATGCTCCTGTTCAACGTGGCCGGCATCGTCCTGACGTACGCCATCCAGCGTCTGCAGGGCTTCCACGGGCACCTCTTGAACCCGCAGGGCTTCGACGCGCCCTCGCCCGACCTCTCGTGGAACACCGCCGTCAGCTTCGCCACGAACACCAACTGGCAGAGCTACGGCGGGGAATCGACGATGAGCTACGGCACGCAGATGCTGGCGCTCGCCGTGCAGAACTTCGTCTGCGCGGCTTCCGGCATGGCCGTCCTCGTCGCCCTCATCCGCGGCCTCTCGCGCAGATCGACGTCGACCCTCGGAAGCTTCTGGGTCGACGTCATCCGGAGCACCCTCTACATCCTCTTGCCGCTGTCCGTCGTTATCGCCGTCTTGCTCGTGTCGCAGGGCGTCGTCCAGACGTTCCACGCGTACGAGCCCGTCCAGCTCCTATCGGCCCTGAAGGACGCGGACGGAAAGGCCGTCGTGAGCCAGGTCCTCGCCGTCGGTCCCGCCGCATCGCAGATCGCGATCAAGATGCTCGGCACCAACGGCGGCGGCTTCTTCAACGCGAACTCGGCGCATCCGTTCGAGAGCCCGACCGGCTTCTCCAACTTCCTCGAGATGTGGGCGCTCATGGTGATCCCCGCCTCGCTTTGTTACACGTTCGGCAAGATGGTGAAGGACACGCGCCAGGGCTGGGCGGTGTTCGCGGCCATGTCGGCGATCCTCTTGCCGTTGCTCGTCGTGTGCGTCGCCGCGGAGCAAGCCGGCAACCCGGGCCTCCACGGCCTCGCCATCGACCAGGCGGCGAGCGCGCTCTCCTCCGGGGGCAACATGGAGGGCAAGGAGGTCCGCTTCGGCATCGCCAACTCGAGCCTCTTCGCCACGATCACCACGGCGGTCTCGTGCGGAGCCGTCAACAGCATGCACGACTCCTTCACGCCGATCGGCGGCTTCGTGCCGATGTGGCTCATCCAGCTCGGCGAGGTGGTCTTCGGCGGCGTGGGCGCGGGCCTCTACGGCATGCTGATGTTCGCCATCGTCGCGGTGTTCGTGGCCGGGCTCATGGTCGGCCGCACGCCGGAGTACCTCGGCAAGAAGATCGAGGCCTACGAGATGAAGATGGCCTCGCTGGTCGTCCTCTTCCCGCCCGCCACGGTGCTGATCATGACCGCGATCGCTGTCGTCACCGAGGCGGGAAAGAAGGGAGCGCTGAACCCCGGTCCGCACGGCTTCAGCGAGATCCTCTACGCGTTCTCGTCGGCGGCCAACAACAACGGCAGCGCGTTCGGCGGCATCTCCGCCAACACGCCCTTTTACAACACGGCGCTCGGCATCGCGATGTTCTTCGGGCGCTACTTCGTCAAGGTGCCCGTGCTCGCCCTCGCGGGAGCGGTCGGCCGCAAGAAGATCGTTCCGACGACGGCAGGCACCTTGCCGACGCACACGCCCCTCTTCGTCGCGATGCTCGTCGGCGTCGTCATCCTCGTGGGCGCGCTCACCTTCATCCCCGCCCTCGCCCTGGGTCCCTTCGTCGAGCAGCTGCTCGCACAGTCTTGAGGACGAAAGATCTCCCATGAGCACCACCCCCATCATCGAGAAGGACTCCTCGCCGAAATTGCCGGTACCGAAGGCCCCGCCCTCGACGGCCGACGTCAAGGCGAGCGCGGCGCACATCAGCCCGACTGGACGGGCGCGCGGTCAGTCGAGGCCGCTGTTCGACGGCCCCATCGTCAAGCGTGCCATCGTCGACTCGTTCAAGAAGCTCGACCCGCGCCACCAGGCACGAAACCCCGTCATGTTCGTCGTCGAGGTGGGGAGCTTCTTCACGACGTGCCTCTGGGTGCAGTCGCTGGTCGGTCAGGGCGAGGCGCGCTCGGGCTTCATCCTCGCGATCTCGGCGTGGCTCTGGTTCACCGTCCTCTTCGCGAACTTCGCGGAGGCCATGGCCGAGGGTCGCGGAAAGGCGCAGGCGGACACGCTCCGCAAGGCGCGCAAGGACATCCAGGCCAAGAAGCTCGCCAGCGCGAAGAGGGACGCCGAGGTCACCTCCGTCCTCGCCTCCGCCCTCCGCAAGGGCGACATCCTCCTCGTCGAAGCGGGAGACTCGATCCCGATGGACGGCGAGATCGTCGAGGGCGTCGCGTCGGTGGACGAGAGCGCGATCACCGGCGAGAGCGCGCCCGTCATCCGCGAGAGCGGCGGGGATCGAAGCGCCGTCACGGGCGGAACCAGAGTGCTGTCGGACTGGATCATCGTGAAGGTCTCCACGAACCCGGGCGAGACCTTCCTCGACCGCATGATCTCGATGGTCGAGGGCGCCAAGCGCCAGAAGACGCCGAACGAGATCGCCCTCGACATCCTCCTCGCCGCGCTCACCATCGTCTTCCTCCTGGCGACGGTGACCCTCTTGCCCTACTCGCTCTACAGCGTCGCGAGCGCGGGCAAGGGGACGCCCATCACGATCACCGTCCTCGTCGCCCTCCTCGTCTGCCTCATCCCGACGACGATCGGCGGTCTGCTCTCTGCCATCGGGATCGCCGGGATGGACCGGATGATCCAGGCCAACGTCATCGCGACGTCGGGCCGCGCGGTCGAGGCCGCCGGAGACGTCGACGTCCTGTTGCTCGACAAGACGGGGACGATCACGCTCGGCAACCGCCAGGCCTCTTCGTTCGTCCCCGCACCGGGCGTCTCGATCGACACCCTGGCCGACGTCGCGCAGCTCGCCTCGCTCGCAGACGAGACCCCCGAGGGGCGAAGCATCGTCGTGCTCGCGAAGGAGAAGTTCGGCATCCGCGAGCGCGACGTGGCAGCCCTGGGAGCCCACTTCGTTCCGTTCACCGCGCAGACGCGGATGAGCGGCGTTGACATGGCGGGCCCGGGCGGAAGCACGGAGCTGCGCGAGATCCGCAAGGGCGCGGCCGACTCGATCGAGACCTACGTGAAGGCCAAGGGCGGGACCTTCCCGGCCGAGGTGCGCAGCGGCGTGGAGACCGTCGCCAAGCGCGGAGCGACTCCGCTCGTCGTGGCCGACGGCAAGCAGGTGCTTGGCATCATCGAGCTGAAGGACATCGTCAAGGGCGGCATCAAGGAGCGCTTCGCCGAGCTCAGGCGCATGGGCATCAAGACGGTCATGATCACGGGCGACAACCCGATGACCGCCGCGGCCATCGCCGCCGAGGCCGGCGTCGACGACTACCTCGCCCAGGCCACGCCCGAGAACAAGCTGGCGCTCATCCGCGAGCACCAGACCGGCGGGCGCCTCGTCGCCATGACGGGGGACGGCACCAACGACGCCCCTGCCCTCGCGCAGGCCGACGTGGCCGTCGCCATGAACACCGGGACGCAGGCCGCGAAGGAGGCCGGCAACATGGTCGACCTCGACTCGAACCCCACGAAGCTCATCGAGATCGTCGAGATCGGCAAGCAGCTGCTCATCACCCGCGGCGCGCTGACGACGTTCAGCATCGCCAACGACGTCGCCAAGTACTTCGCGATCATCCCGGCGGCGTTCGCGACGACCTACCCCGCCCTCAAGGCGCTCGACATCATGCACCTCGCGAGCTCCGAGAGCGCCATCCTGTCCGCCGTCATCTTCAACGCCCTCATCATCGTGGCGCTCATCCCGCTCGCGCTGCGCGGGATCGCGTACCGGGCCATCGGCGCCTCGCTCCTCCTGCGCCGCAACCTCCTCGTGTACGGCCTCGGCGGCATCGTCATTCCGTTCGCTGGGATCAAGCTCATCGACGTCATCCTCGTCACCCTGCATCTCGTCTGAACTGAACCGGGTCCCTCATGCTCGCCCAGCTACGCGCCGCCGTCGTCACGCTCCTCACGCTCACGCTCCTCACGGGGGTCGCCTACCCGGCGCTCGTCACGGGAATCGCCCAGGCGGCGTTCCCCCACCAGGCGAACGGGAGCCTGATCGTCAAGGACGGCAAGACCGTCGGCTCCTCCCTCATCGGCCAGCAGTTCGACGAGCCCCGCTACTTCTGGGGCCGCCTCTCGGCCACGAGTGACGCCAACGGCAAGGCCCTCGCCTACAACGCTGCGGCGTCCACGGGGTCGAACCTCGGCCCCACCAACCCCGCGCTCGTCGACGAGGTGAAGGGCCGTCTCGACGCGCTGCGCGCGGCCGACCCCGAGACGACCGCCCCGGTCCCCGTGGACCTCGTCACGTCATCGGCCAGCGGCCTCGATCCCCACATCTCGCCCGCCGCGGCGCTCTACCAGGTCCACCGCGTCGCCAAGGCGCGCAAGCTCGACGAGGGCAAGGTGAAGGCGCTCATCGAACAGCACACCGACGGGCCACAGGTGGGCATCTTCGGCGAGCCGGGGGTCAACGTCCTGGAATTGAACCTCGCGCTGGACGCATTGCACTAGGCTCGGGTTAGATGACGGACGGGCGCCGCGATCCGGACGAGCTGCTCAAGCAGGTCGAGGAGGAGGAGCGTCGCGCCAAGCGCGGCAAGCTCGTCATCTTCTTCGGCGCGGCGCCCGGCGTCGGCAAGACGTACGCGATGCTCGAGGCCGCGCGCAGCGAGCGCGATCTCAAGCGCGACGTCGTCATCGGCGTCGTCGAAACCCACGGGCGCTACGACACGGGAGCGCTCGTCATCGGCCTCGAGATGCTCCCTCGACGCAAGGAGCAGCACCGCGGGGTGACCGTCGAGGAGTTCGACCTCGACGCCGCGCTCAAGCGAAAGCCCGGCCTCATCCTGATGGACGAGCTCGCCCACACGAACGGGCCGGGCTCCCGACACGCGAAGCGCTGGCAGGACGTGGAGGAGCTGCTCGACGCGAGCATCGACGTCTACACGACGCTCAACGTGCAGCACATCGAGAGCCTGAACGACGTCGTGGCCCAGGTCACGGGCGTCATCGTCCGCGAGACGGTTCCCGACCAGGTGCTCGAGGAGGCTACGGAGGTGCGCCTCATCGATCTGCCGCCGGACGAGCTCATCGAGCGGCTCGGTGACGGCAAGGTCTACGTGCCCGACCAGGCAGCGCACGCCATCAACAACTTCTTCCGCAAGGGCAACCTCATCGCCCTCCGGGAGCTCGCGCTGCGTCGAACGGCCGAGCGCGTCGACGCGCAGATGCGTCTCTACAAGACCGAGCACGGCATCCAGCGTGTCTGGCCTACCGGCGAGCGCATCCTCGTCGGCGTGAGCCCGAGCCCGGCGTCGGCCCAGCTCGTGCGCGCGACGCGGCGGATGGCGGGCAGCCTCCACGCGCAGTGGATCGCCGCGTACGTGGAGACCACCGCCTCCCTGCGGCTCTCCGAGAAGGACCGGCAGCGCGTCGCGGAGAACCTCCGGCTCGCCGAGCAGCTCGGCGCCGAGATCGTCACCCTGAGCGGCCAGAGCGCGGCGCAGGAGACGCTCCGCTACGCGCGCTCCCACAACGTCACCAAGATCGTCATCGGCAAGCCGACGCACCCGCGCTGGAAGGACATCTTCGCGCCCTCCTTCCTCGAGGAGATGGTGCGCGGAAGCGGGGGCATGGACGTCTACGCCATCTCGGGCGACGACGGCGACGGGCGTCCCATCGAGTCTCGAGACCGCCCCCTGCCCGCGCCCACGCTTGCCGTCGGCACCTACGGGGCGGGGCTCGTCGCCGCGCTGCTCGCGACGGCCGTCTCGTGGTTCACGTTCGGCCAGAAGCAGCTCGCCGACGTCGTGATGGTGTACCTGCTCGGCATCATCGTGGTGGCGATGCGCTTCGGCTTCGGGCCCTCCATGGTGGCGGCGATCCTGAGCGTCGCCTGCGTGGACTTCTTCTTCGTCCCTCCCTACTTCAGCTTTGCCGTCTCGGACTTTCAGCACGTCGTGACCTTCGGCGTCATGCTCGTGGTCGCGGCCGTCATCTCGAGCCTCACCCAGCGCATCCGCGACCAGGCGAGCGCGGCGCGGAGCCGCGAGCAGCGCACGGCGAGCCTGTACGCCATGACGCGCGAGCTCGCGGTCACGCGCGCGGCCTCCAACCTGTCGGCCGTCGCTGCGTCTCACCTGCACGAGGTCTTCGACGCGACGGTCGCCATCCTGCTCCCCGTCGCGGCGTCCTCCGGACCGCAGGCGTCGCCGGATGCCGCCCCCCCAGCGCACGCCGCCGAGGGCCGTCTGACGAACGCCGCCACGGGCAGCTTCGCCTTCTCGCCCGACGAGAAGGAGGTCGGTGTCATCGAGTGGGTGTGGTCGCACGACAAGCCTGCGGGTCTCGGGACGGACACGCTGCCCTCGTCGAATGCACTGTACGAGCCGCTGCGCGGCATGCGCGGACGGGTGGGCGTGCTCGGCGTGTCCCCGACGGACCGGCACAGGTTCGTCGACCCCGATCAGCGCGCCATGCTGCGGGTCTTCGCGACCCAGATCGCTTCGGCGCTCGAGCGCGCGCGCCTCGCCGAGGAGGCGCAGCAGGCCCAGCTACAGATGCAGGCCGAGCGCCTGAGGAGCGCCCTGCTCAGCTCCGTCTCGCACGATCTGCGGACACCGCTCGCCGTCATCACGGGCGCCGCGAGCGCCATCACGCAGAAGGACGCGACCCTCAGCGTCGAGGCTCGCGAGGACCTCGCCGAGACGATCCACGAGGAGGCGCAGCGGCTAAACCGCCTGGTCCGCAACCTCCTCGACATGACCAAGATCACCGCCGGCGCCATCAAGGTCGCCAAGGAGTGGCAGCCGCTCGAAGGGGTCGTCGGCGCGGTGCTCGGGCGCATGGAAGAGCAGCTCGCGGGCTGGCAGGTCAAGGCGACCTTGCCGCCCGACCTGCCAGCCGTTCCCATCGACGCGGTGCTGGTCGAGCAGGTGCTCATCAACGTCCTCGAGAACGCGACGAAGTACACGCCGAAGGGCAGCCTCATCGAGCTCTCCGCGCGCCAGGAAGGGTCCAGCGTCATCGTGGAGGTGGCCGATCGCGGGCCGGGGATTCCACCCGAGCACCTCGAGAAGATCTTCGAGAAGTTCTACCGCCTGCCCCGCGAGCGCGAGGGCGACGGGGCCGGTCTGGGGCTGGCTATCTGCCGCGGCATCGTGGAAGCTCACGGCGGCAAGATGTGGGCTTCGAATCGAGAGGGAGGCGGCGCCGTCTTTCGCTTCACGATCCCCATCGAGGGCACGCCCCCCACGATCGCAGCCGAGGAGGCGCGGTGACGGACCTCACCGTCCTTCTCATCGAGGACGAGCCGCAGATGCGCCGCTTCCTTCGCGGCTCGCTGGCGACGACGGGGTACAAGCTCGTGGAAGCCGCCACGGGTACCGAGGGCCTCGCGGCAGCGGCGGCGCACCCGCCCGACGTCATCCTGCTCGACCTCGGCCTGCCGGACATCGACGGCCTCGAGGTGACGCGTCGCCTGCGCGAGTGGACGAAGGCGCCCATCATCATCCTGTCGGCCCGGGGGCAGGATCAGGACAAGGTCGCCGCGCTGGACGCGGGCGCGGACGACTACCTGACCAAGCCGTTCAGCTTGCCGGAGCTGATGGCGCGCATCCGGGTAGCGGTGCGGCACGCGTCGGACGCCGGAGGCAAGGACGACAGCGTCTTCACGTTCGGCGAGCTCAAGGTCGATCTCGCCGCGCGCCTCGTCACGCGAGGCGGAGAGGACGTCCGCCTCACGCCCATCGAGTACAAGCTCCTGGCGACGCTCGTGCGGAGCGGTGGGCGCGTCATGACCTACCAGCAGCTCCTCAAGGACGTGTGGGGGCTTCGCTACGCGAGCCAGAAGCAGTACCTCCACGTGTACGTCGGCCACCTGCGCAACAAGCTGGAGCGCGACCCCACGCGCCCGCGCTTCCTCTTGACCGAGCCCGGAGTCGGCTACCGATTCAAGGTGGAATGACGGCGATCCAGCGGTTCTGGAGGCGAATCCTCTGCCCCGGCTTCACGATTCGCGTGGCAGCATCGCGCCTCTTCCAACCGCGTTGTTCGTCGGTCAACCGTGGCGTTATTCGCATATGCCCCTGCCTTTTTCTGCTCGCCCCTCGTGTTTCGGCGACCCAGAGTGCCGGCCCATGCGACGAACGAGCTCACTCTCCCTGGTCCTCTGGTTGGGCACGATCCTCACCGCATCGAGCCCCGCCTTCCTCGGTTGCTCGTCTCAGGACCCCGGCACGCTGGGGGGGCCCATCGCGGTCCCGGCCCCCACGACCCCGGCGCCCCCGAGCAACGCCAACCCCACGCCGCCCAGCGGTGGCGGTGGTGCGAGCTCCGGTACGGGTAACCAGGGCGGCAGCCAGCCGACCCAGCCGACGGGCAACAACAACAACAACCAGGGCGGCTCCACGCCGAGCGGCAACAACCAGGGCGGAGGCGCGCCGAGCGGCAACAACCAGGGCGGAGGCGCGCCGAGCGGCGACAACGACGAAGGCGACGCGGGAGCGAGCACCACCCCTGCACCGTCCGCCGACGCCGGCTCCGCGTCCTCCAACGGGATGTACGACCAGTTTCAGACGCACAACCTGGCCGTCATCAACATGTACCGGGCCACGCTGAACGCGGCGCCCCTCGTGCTCGATGCACAGCTGACCACCTTCGCCATCGCCGGCTCGACGGAGCTCTCGATGGACCACTCGCCGCACCAGCACTTCATCAACGCGTCGAACGACGGTTCCATCTGGAACGACGGCTTCACCAACGGCGCGGCCGAGAACCAGGGCGATCCCAACGGGTGGACGGTGCTGGCGACGGATCCGACCACCAACGAGCTCGACCAGATCGACGCGATCCTCGCGGCCATGTTCGCAGAGGGGCCGAGCGGCGGTCACTACCAGAACCTGATGAACACGCAGTACACGCGTCTCGGCGTGGGCCTCCTCGAGGTCGACAACGCCCTCTACCTCACGAACGACTTCTCGCCCTGAGGGGTTCAGCGAGGGCGACCGTGGCGGGCGTCTTTCTCGTGCAACGCCAGGCTCGATTGAGTAAGGCCGTTGTCCATGAGCGCCGTGAGCACGACAGGGGAGGGGCTGGAGGCCGGGAAGACGCAAGAACGGCTGCTCTTCGGGCATCCCATCGGACTGACCATCCTCTTTCTCACGGAGATGTGGGAGCGCTTTTGCTTCTACGGAATGCGGGCGCTCCTCGCGCTCTACGTCGCTCATCACCTCTCGCAGCACGGCATCGCCGAGACGGTGCCGGGCTTCTTCGCGGTGCGGCACACCATCGAGGCCGTCTTCGGGAAGCTCAACGACGAGCAGTTCGCCGACCAGATCTACGGCCTTTACACGGCCTTCGTGTACCTGACGCCCGTGCTGGGCGGCATCGCGGCCGACAGGCTCATCGGCCAGCGCCGGTCGGTCGTCATCGGCGGCGTCATCATGGCGATCGGCGAGTTTATGATGATGAAGGAGGCGCTCTTCTTTCCGGCGCTCTTCATGCTCATCGTCGGCAACGGCTTCTTCAAGTCGAACATCTCGACGCAGGTGGGCGGGCTCTACAAGAAGGGCGACGTCCGCCGTGACCGGGCGTTCAACGTCTTCTACGTCGGCATCAACCTGGGCGCCTGGATGAGCCCGTTCATCTGCGGCACGCTCGGTCAGACGAAGGACGCCGCCGGCACGGCGGGCTCCGAGCACTGGGGCTGGGGCTTCGGCTCGGCCGGCGTGGGGATGATCGTGGGGCTGTGCATCTACCTCTACGGGCAGCGGTTCCTCGCGCCCGACCAGATCATGCAGAAGGCAGCCTCCGCGTCCGCCGCCGAGGTACCGGCGGTGGCCAAGCCCTTCACGAAGACCGAGTGGGCGCGCATCCTCGCCCTCGTCGTCCTCTGCGCGCTCAACATCTCGTTCTGGGCCGTCTACGAGCAGCAGGGCAACTCGCTCCAGTTCTGGGTCGACGACCCGACGAAGACGAACCTGCACATCTTCTCGTGGCTGGGCAGCGACTGGGTGATGCCGTCGACGTGGTTTCAGTCCGTGAACCCGATGTTCATCTTCCTGCTCACCCTCATCGTCAACCCGCTGTGGGCGTGGCTCCTCAAGCGCGGCAAGGACCCTTCGAGCGTCGCCAAGATGGCGATCGGGTGCTTCCTCCTCGGCATCTCGTTCGTCGTCATGATCCCGTGTGGCCGCATCGTCGACTCGGGGCACCGTGCCGGCTTCGGGTGGATGGTCGGTTGCTCTTTCCTCCTCACGCTCGGGGAGATCTACATGTCCCCGGTGGGGCTCTCGCTCGTGACCAAGATCTCACCGGCGAAGGTCGTCTCGATGATGATGGGGATGTGGTTTCTGTCGAGCTTCTTCGGCAACTACCTGTCCGGCTACCTGGCCACGTGGTCGAGCCGCATGTCCGGCGGAACGTTCTTCTTCCTCCTTGCCTCGATCTCGCTCGCCACGGGTGTGCTCATGATCGTGCTCTACCGTCCGCTCAGGAAGGCGATCGGCAACGAGAACGAGCAGCACGACGTTCTCGCGGAGCCGCACTAGCAGCCGGAGCCAGCGGTGCCGTAGCGCCCCCGACGAGCGGCCTGGGCCTTGCCTCATGGCAAGGGGAGGCACCCATGCGAAAACCAAACGGTAAGCTCCTGTTCGCCGTCGCGCTCTCTGGCTTGCTGGGCGCGGCCGGCTGTGATGATGAGCTCGACAACACCCCGCCCGTCACGCCGCGGCACCACTACGTGCGCAGGCCAGGCGTGGGTTACTCTTCCTACTCCGCGACGACCACGGCGACGACGGCCACCGCGGCTGCTACCGCGGCTCCGGCGCCCACGCCCACGTGCGTGATCGTCACTGCGCCTCCCGCGCCAGCGACCCCCGTGGCCGCTGCGCCGCCTTCGAGCTACTCGAACCCGTACGCGACGCAGAACCCCTACGCGTCGCAGAGCTCCTACCCGTCCCAGAACCCCTACGCGGCCGACCCCTCGCCGCCGGCCGACCCTTCGCCCGCCCCGACGGCCGCTGCTCCCGCTCCCGCTCCCGCTCCCGCTCCTGCTCCTGCCCCCGCCCCCGTCCCGGCAGCCCCAGCCCCAGCCCCCTCGGCCACGGCGCCGACCCCGACCCCGATCCCGCCCCCGCCCGCCGCCCAGCCGACTCCCCCCGCACCCACCGCGCAGGCCCCCACGGATCCTCCGACGATGATCGGCGAGGCCCGCGCGGGCGACGCCGGAGGAGCTCGCTGAGGGGGGCGCCGCGCCGGTCGCGAATCCCGGGGATTTCATCGGGCGGCGCACGCCAATCGAGGTCCCCGTGTGCGACGGTTTGCCTGAAGGCTCGCACTTACGTCACACTGACCTCGTGCGAAAAGAAACCCAGCAGCTCGGTGCGCTCGTCGTCGGTGCCGGCCTCGCGCTCGGCATTGCCATCCCGAACGCCCGCGGTGACGCGAAGGGGCCCACGATCGGCGTCGACGAGATTCACGAGGGGATGAAGGGCTACGGCCTGACCGTCTTCCACGGGACGACGCCCGAGCGGTTCGACGTCGAGGTCATCGGGGTGCTGCACAACTTCCGTCCCGCCGAGCACCTCATCGTCATCAAGACGCCCCACCCGCGCCTGAACCTCACCAAGGCCGTGGCGGGGATGAGCGGGAGCCCCATCTACCTCGATGGGCGCCTCGCGGGCGCGTACTCGTACTCGCTCGGGGCGTTCCCGGTGGAGCCCATCGCCGGCGTCACGCCGATCTCGCTCATGCTGACGGAGCTGGCGCGCCCCATTCCGCCGGGCTTCTGGCCCCTCGAAGGGCAGGCGCCGCTCCCGTCCGCCAGGATCCACACGAAGGGCGAGCGTCACGCCGAGCGCGACGGGGCGACGACGTTCGACGGCGCGCCCGGAGAGTACGACCTCGCCGAGCACGCGCGGCAGGTGGCCTCGCGCATCGGCCCGGTGAGCACGTCGAGCGGGGTCGCGCGCGCGTCGACGCCGATCCTGCTGGCCGGCGTGGGCGACAAGACCGCCGCGTTCGTGCGCACGCTGCTCGAGCCGATGGGCTTCGAGCCGCTCCAGGCGGGCGGAGGCCAGGGAACGGCCGAGGGCGCGCCCGAGCACTACGTCGACGGCGGGGCCATCGGGGTGCAGCTCGTCAGCGGGGACGTCTCGATGATGGGGCTCGGCACCGTCACGCACGTCGAGGGCAACAAGCTCGTGGCGTTCGG
>Ga0302196_10001886_pt1 | contig 19836 bp, 17 predicted proteins | sample II_Bog_N1_3_FD_198794 | JGI IMG/M metagenome (GOLD analysis project Ga0302196, IMG submission 198794) | Peat permafrost microbial communities from Stordalen Mire near Abisko, Sweden - II_Bog_N1_3 | ecosystem: Environmental > Terrestrial > Soil > Wetlands > Peat | place: Sweden: Abisko...
CGGCCGTCGCCACGTTGCGGGAGCAGCTGGTCGATGAGCTGACATCCCATGGCCTGACCACCCGTCCGTCCGACGCCAACTGGGTGCTCGTCGACCGCCCGGGTCTGCGTGAGCTGCTGGCGCCACACGGGATCGTGGTGCGGGACTGCACCAGCTTCGGCCTGCCGGGGGTCGCCCGGATGGCGGTCCCGTCGGCCGACGGGCTCGACCGCCTGTCCTCCGTCCTGACGAGGGTGGATCTCGGGGATGCCCCGGCATCCCGACGCCGGTCGGACCGGGGCAGGCCGTGACGGCGGGGACCACCCCGGTCTCCGGTGCGCTGATGGTCTGTGGCACGGCCAGTGATGTGGGCAAGAGCCAGGTGGTGGCCGGTCTGTGCCGCCTGCTCCACAGACGGGGCGTCGACGTGGCCCCCTTCAAGGGCCAGAACATGGCGCTCAACTCCTACGTCACCGAGTCCGGTCACGAGATCGGGCGTTCGCAGGCCCACCAGGCCTTCGCCGCCGGGACGACGGCCGAGGTGGCCATGAACCCGGTCCTGCTCAAGCCCACCAGCGACCGGGCCAGTCAGGTCGTCGTCATGGGTCGTCCGGTCGACCACCTCGACGCCGCAGCCTTCCAGGTGGCCAAGTCGGAACTCCTACCCGTCGTGCTCGCGGCCCTGGACGGGCTCCGGACCCGTTTCGACGTGGTCGTGGCGGAAGGTGCGGGGAGCCCGGCCGAACCGAACCTGATGGCCGACGATCTGGTCAACCTGGGCCTGGCCACGACCGCAGGGATCCCGGCGATCCTGGTGGGGGACATCGAGCGCGGCGGGGTGTTCGCCGCGCTCTACGGCACCCTGGCGCTGCTTCCCGGGGACCGGCGTGACGCGGTGGGCGGATTCGTCGTCAACAAGTTCCGGGGTGACGGGGGAGTGCTCCAGCCGGCCATCGACGACCTGGAGCGGAGAACGGGGATGCCGTGCCTCGGGGTCCTGCCCCATCTCGGCCGGCTGCCGCTCGATGCCGAGGACTCGCTGGCCCTCGATGACCACCGGGGCGCCGGATCGTCGGACGCAGCCTCCGATCTTCTCGATGTCGTCGTGTGCCGGCTTCCCCACCTGTCGAACTTCACCGATGTCGACGCCCTGGCCATCGAGCCTGCGGTCGGGGTCCGATTCGTCGACCACCCGTCATCGCTCGGCGATCCTGATCTCATCATCATCCCCGGGTCGAAGAGCACCGTGGCCGACCTGGCCTGGTTGCGTGCGTCCGGCTTGGACGCGGCCATCGCCCGGGCGGCACGTCGACGGAGCTCCCTGCTCGGTATCTGTGCCGGGTACCAGATGCTCGGGACCGCCATCCACGACGAGGTCGAGTCCGGCGCCGGTGCCGTCGAGGGATTGGGATGGATCCCGCTGACCACCCGTTTCGAAGAGGAGAAGGTCACCCGTCAGCGCCGGGGGACGGTCTGGGGGTGCCCGGTGCACGGCTACGAGATCCGACACGGTCGGCCCGAGCCCGGGGCTACGGTGAAGCCGTGGCTCGAGCTCGACGATCGCTACGGCCGGGAGCTCGAGGGAGTCATGGATGCGAGGGCCGGCGTGTGGGGGACCAGTCTCCATGGACTGTTCGAGGAGGACGGCTTCCGGGAGGCGTTCCTGGCCCAGGTGGCACGCCGACGGACCAAGCGGTTCGTGGCGGGCGGACGCTCGTTCCGCGTGGCACGTGACGAGCAGATCGACCGGTTCGCCGACATGCTCGAGGCCCACGCCGACCTGGCCGCCATCCTGGGGCTGATCGAACGGGCCCGCCGATGAACGGGCCGTGGGGCGATGCCCGGGTCGACGACGTGGCCCCGGGGACCACCGATCGGCGTCGATGGCCCCGGCCGGTGCCCCTGGTCGGTGATCGGACATCGTCGGCCGAGCGGGCGGCGGATCCCCGGGGATGGGCCTTCGAACCCGGCGAGCGCCGCGCCTTCTACGCCGTACTCGAGGCCCGCCGGGACATCAGGCGGTTCCGGCACGACAGCGTGCCCGCGGAGATCGTGGAGCGGCTCCTCGGCGCGGCCCACGCCGCACCCTCGGTCGGCCATTCCCAGCCGTGGCGGTTCATCCTCGTCAGCGACGCGGCCACCCGGGACCAGGCCGCCGTGTTGGCCGACCGGGAGCGCCATCGCCAGGCCGCCGCCATGGACGAGGGTGCCTCGGCCCAGATGCTCGACCTCCAGCTGGAGGGCGTACGCGAGGCGCCGCTGGGCGTCGTGGTGTGCTGTGACCGGCGGGCCCCGGCCCAAGGGGTCCTCGGCCGGGCCACGTATGTCGACGCCGACCTCTGGTCCTGCGCCTGCGCCATCGAGAACCTGTGGCTGGCGGCGAGGGCGGAAGGACTCGGGGTGGGCTGGGTGACGCTCTTCCGTCCTGACGACCTGGCCCGTCTGCTCGACATACCCGAGGGCGTCGAGACCCTCGGTTGGCTCTGTCTGGGTTGGCCCGACGAGCGGCCACCCGATCCCGGACTGGCCCGGGCCGGCTGGTCGGCGCGCCAGCCGCTCGATCAGGTCGTGCTCCACGAGCGGTGGCCGTCGTCCGGACCGCCACCGCCGGTGTCGAGGGTCAGGAGCCCGGGCCCTGCAGCCATCGTGGGCACCCGCGATCACACCGACCGGCTCTTGACGCCCCCGGGCTCGCTCGGTGTGCTCGACCGGTCCGTCGACCGTCTCGAGGCGTTGGGCATCGACTCGGAGGCGTCGACCCGCTTCGTACTCGTCGGTGCCAACCACCCGGTCACCCGCTACGGGGTCTCGACGTACCCCGACGGGGTGACTCGCGATGTCCTGGATGCCACGGTGGCGGGGCGCTCGCTCGGAGCCACCCTGGCCGCGGCCATCGGCGCCGAGGTCCTGGCCATCGATGCCGGGATCAATGGCCTCACGGTCCCGGGGGCGCACCGGCTCCGCCCGGAGGACGGGCGCGGCGACCTGGTGACGGCCGACGCGCTCTCGGCGAGCGATGTGGCGCACCTGCTCGCCGCGGCCCGCACCCTCGGTGCCGGGTTCGGCCCCCGGGTCGTGGCGTTGGGCGAGGTGGGTATCGGGAACACGACGGTGGCGGCGGCACTGGCCGCGGGCCAGCTGGGATTGGATGCAGCCGAGGTGCTCGGCCTCGGGGCCGGCGGCGACGCCGGCACGCTCGACCGGAAGCGCACCACGATCGCCGCTGCGCTGCTCCGGTCCCGCACGGCTCATGGCCGTGACCTCGCCGACCCGCTCGTCTGCCTGGCCGCCCTGGGCGGCCCGGAGATCGTGGTACTGGCCGGGCTGGTGCTCGGGGCCGCTGAGGTCGGGGCCGTGATCGTGCTCGACGGGCTGGTCACCTCGGTGGCGGCGCTGAGTGCCGTGGCCATCGAGCCCGCCGCCGCCGCCCACCTGGTGGCCGGCCAGCAGAGCCGTGAGCGGGCGCACGAACGGGTCCTCGCCCACCTGGGGATGGAGCCCCTGCTGGCCTTGCGGTTCCGTGCCGGGGAGGGTGCAGGGTCCCTGCTGGCCACGCAGATGCTGCTCACCGCAGCTCGGACCCGAGCCACCATGGCCACGGTCGACGTCCAAACGCCGACGTGATCCGGAGGGACGGCCACTGTGGCCGTGCGGCTGATCAGGCCCGGTGGACCATGTGGTCGACGAAGGCCAGCTTGCGGATGACCTTGGGGGCCAACACGAACGGGTAGAGGTCGTCGTGCCCCATCGACCGGTTGATCTGGTTGAGGGCGTAGGAGAGCTCCAGCCAGTTGTCGATGACATCCCCGAACGAGGTCGTGCTGTCCGGTCGTGTGGGGTGGGCCCCGGTGCGGTGCGCCCTGCGCTGGCCGGCGGTGATGGTGGCGCCCAGTCCGAAGCTGTCGGCGGTCTGCAGGGTGTCGAGGATGTGGAGGTAGTGGGCGAAGGTCTCCGCCCAGTCCTCGAAGGGGTGCATGGTGGCGTAGTGGCTGATGTGGGTGCCCGACCAGGACCGGTCGAGGTCCGGGGGTGCGTCGTAGTGGCGCTTCACGGCCAGGGCGTAGTCCTCGCGGTCGTCCCCGAACAGCACCCGGCACGCCTCCAGGACGTCGGGATCGTTGACCAGGATGGGCCAGTAGTAGTGGCCGATCTCGTGCCGGAAGTGGCCGAGGAGCGTGCGGTACGGCTCGCTCAGCTGCTGACGAAGGTGCTCCCGGTGCTCGGGGTCGGCCTCGGCCAGGTCGAGGGTGATGATGCCGTTGTCGTGGCCGGTGATCACCTTGGTCTCCGCACTGGAGAGGAGGTCGAAGGCCAGTCCCTTTCGTGCCTGCTCGTCCCGCGGGACGATGGGGAGCCCCAGCTCGGCCAACTGGAAGATGAGCCTGCGCTTGGCCATCTCGCCGTGCAGGAGCTCGGCCACACCTTCGGCGTCACCGTCGGCCGGACGGGTCCGGGTCAGCACGCAGGACTCACACAGCGCGTTGCTGCCGGCGGGAACCAGCCAGTTGCACCCGGTGACCACGTGGGTGGCGCATCGCTGCCAGGCCCGGACCGGGCTGCTCAGGTCGACGAGATGGTCCGGGGCCACCTCGGTGAGGGCCACTACGTCACGGCGCTGATGGACGTACCCGAGCGGCGAGTGGCACCGGAGGCACTGGCTGTTGTCGAAGAACACCAGTTGGCCGCAGCTGTCACACGTGAATACGCGCATGGGGTGGAGGTCCGATCCGGGGTTGCAGGCCCCTCGAAGGTGGGATCGACGCTACCCGGCAATCGATCCGACTAATCCCCCCCGCCGAGGCGCGTGATGTGATGACGAACGTGTGTTCGTATAAGATCGCAGGCCCATGGCGCCCTGGCAGCAGTCCTTGTTCGACCAGGGCGAGGAGGTGACGCTCGGACCGGTCCCTCCCGGGCGCCGTCGGACGACGCTCGACGGCGGGGCCTGGATCGAGTACCGGCCTGGTTGGGTCGGACGTCAGGACCTCCTGTTCGAGCACCTGGCCGGGACCGTTCCCTGGCGGCTGGAGGAGCGGCCGATGTACGAGCGGACCGTGGTCGTGCCCCGGTTGATCGCCTCCTACCCGGAGGGTGCCTGCCTTCCCCACCCGGCCCTGACCGAGGCCCGGGAGCTCCTCGACCGACAGTTCGCGGACGGCGCCGCCGGGGGGCTCCGCACCACCGGACTGTGCCTCTACCGGGACGGGCGCGACAGCGTGGCCTGGCACAGCGACCGCTTCGGACGTGACACTGCGTCGGACACCGTCGTGGCCATCGTCTCCCTCGGCGAGCGGAGGACCTTCCTCATCCGACCGGTGTCCGGTGGACCGGCCCTACGCCACCGCCTGGGAGGTGGAGACCTCCTCGTCCTGGGGGGACGGTTCCAACAGACGTGGGAGCATTGCGTGCCCAAGACCGCCCGACCCGTCGGGCCCCGCATCAGCGTGCAGTTCCGCACCCGCGGCGCCGGTTGACCGACCAGCTCCGGGCTGGGGTTCTTGTACTCTGGCCGGGGGCGACGGATCGGTCCGGCGCACCCGCTGAGTCGAGACGGCCAGACGACGAGGAGAGCCCATGGCCCAGAGCACAGGTCTGCACGAGCCCGAGGACCGCCTGCCGTCCGGCACCATCGACCGGCACCGTGCCCTGGCGTCGATCCAAGAGGAGTTGGAGGCCGTCGACTGGTACGACCAGCGTGTCGAGGCCACCGACAACGCCGAGTTGGCCGCGGTCCTGGCCCACAACCGGGACGAGGAGAAGGAGCACGCCGCCATGACCCTCGAGTGGTTGCGGCGCAACGATCCGGTGCTCGACCGCCATCTGCGCACGTACCTGTTCACCTCGGACCCGGTGGTGGCCATCGAGGAGGCGGCCGGCCCGGACGTGAACTCCCACTCGCTGGGCATCGGCGACCTCCGCCCGTAGGGGAGGGATCCGCTCAGGCCAGTTCGAAGGGCTGACTCCGGTCATCCACCGGTAGGTCACCGCCCACCGTGGCCGTCACCTCGAGGGACTCGAGGGTGGCGATGCCGCTGAGGACCGAGGCGAAAGCGGTGTCGGCGGCGTCCCGACCGGTGGCGATCCGGACCATGGCCGGGCGGGGGGCCAGGTCGGTGGCGTCATAGGCGTACCAGCGTCCGTGCTCGATGACCTCGAAGACGGCGTGGAAGTCCATGGGGAACAGACCCGGGGCGTAGACGGAGGTGAACCGGGCGGGGATGCCCACCGCCCGGCACAGGGCCACTCCCAGATGGGCGAAGTCGCGGCAGGTGCCCATGCCGGTCAGCAGCGTGTGCTCGGCCGAGTCGTGCACCGAGCTCGATCCGGCCACGTAACCCACCCGCTCGCGGATCCACTCGGTGATGGCCTGGACCCGTGCCTCCACCGACGACTCCACCCCGAACTCGGCCACGGCGAAGCCCACCAGGTGGTCCGAGGGGCAGTAACGGCTCGGACGGAGGTACACCAGCCTGGAGTTGGCCGCCGCCAGTTCCGGCCCACCGGGCTCGCCCACTGAAGTCGGGCCCCGGGCCGAGGACAGCCCGGACGACTGCGGCATCACTGCCTGGATCTCGGCCCGGTAGGCCACCTGGAGCCGGCCGACCGGAGTGGCCAGGACATGGGACCGGGTGCCGTTGGGCCCGAGCAGCTCGGTGGCCACCAGGGGCTCTCCTTCGGAACGGGCGTCGAACCGCTCGGACAGCACCGCACCGGCCGAGGCCGACGCCGTGATCTGGAGCACCACCTCGGCTGGTTCCGCCACCCAGAACCCCAGCTCGCAGGAGAGCACCCGCAGGCGGTCGGGGTCGTGGGCGCCCTCAGCGTCGTGCGAGATACCGGTCTGACCCATCTCTGAGCTTCCCACACCGGGGGTGGGGGCGATGCCGACGGGGGGACGGAGCCGGTGGCGTGCCGGCTCCGGTGCCGTAGGGTCGATCCGTGCCGCCAGCCGCCACCGCGTCCTCCCCACCCTTCGCCCCCGGCTCGGTGTCGATGCGCCTGTATCCCCACAACGACCTCCCGGCCGCCGAGGTGGTGGCCGAGCTGTGCGCCCAGGCCGTGCTGGCGCTCGGTGCCGGGTTCGACGGGGTGATGACCAGCGAGCACCATGGCGGCTTCCCCGGCTACCTCCCCAATCCCCAGCAGATGGCGTCCTTCGTCCTCGCCGACCATCCCACCGGTTGGGCCGCGGCCTGTCCACTGCTCCTCCCGATCCGACCCACCGCGCTGGTGGCCGAGGAGACGGCCTGGTTGGCCGCGCGTCATCCGGGCCGGGTGGGTCTGGGCGTCGCCTCCGGAGCGCTGCCACTGGACTACGAGGTCATGGGGAGCGACCGGTCGTCGGCACCGGCCCGATTCGCCGCCGAGCTGCCCCGGCTGGTGGCCATGCTCCAGGGCCGTGGCCTCGGGCCGCTGGCCGGCGATCCCGCCCTGGCCCGGTGCGCCGACCATCCCGTTCCCGTGCTCAGCGCGGCTGTCTCACCGTCGGCGGCCCGACGGGCGGCGGCCGCCGGTGCCGGGATCCTCATGGAGGGGATGTCCGATCCCGAGCGTCTGGCCCGTGTCACCGGGGCCTATGACGACGCCGGGGGAGTGGCGGCCAAGGTCCTCATCCGAAGGGTCTGGTTGGGCGCCCTTCCCACCGGACTGGTCGATCGACAGCGCAGGGTGTACGACGGGGTGACCGGGGATCCGGCCGCTTTCGGAGCCGACCAGACCGTGGTGGCCGACGACGCCCCCGGCCTGGCCGAGCGCCTCTCCGCCGTGGTGCGGGTGACCGGCGCCACGGCGATCGACCTCCGGGTCCACCTTCCCGGGATCACCCCGGAGTCGGTGCGCGACCAGATCGTCGAGCTGGGCACGGCGGTGGTCCCGCTCCTGAAGGAGTGGTGGGCTTCGTGACCCACGTTCCTAGAGGCGGGAGTAGGCGGCCGCCTCCTCCTCGAAGCGCAGGGAGGCCTCGAGGCTGACCGACGGCCGGGTGAGGTCGACGGCCGACAGCACATCGGCCGCCAGGATCTCCGGCGGCCCTCCGGCCAGTGCCCGGTCGAAGGCCAGCTGGGCGCTGCGCTGGGCCACCAGGGCGAAGTCGGCGGGGGTGAAGCCGGCGGTTCGTGCCGCCACCTCTTCGGGGTTCCCCGCAGGGAGGAACTCGGCCACGAGGTCGGCGCGCTCGGACTCGTCCGGCGCCCCCACCGGGATGACCAGGTCGAACCGACCCGGTCGCAGGAGCGCCTGGTCGATGGCGGCGATGGAGTTGGTGGCCATGACCATGAGACGGTCGGGGTGGGCCTTGAACACCGGAATGACCTTCAGGAGCTCGTTGACCAGGGGCTGGCTGTCGGGTCGGTCGGCGCGATCCGAGGCGATCTCGTCGGCCTCGTCGATGAAGCAGACCAGGCGGTCCACCCTCCCGAGCTCGGCCAGGCTGTCCCTCAGGGCCCGGGCGCCCTCGACCCCCTGTCCGAGCAGCGACGGGTGGAGCTCGACGAAGGCCCAGGACAGTCGGGAGGCGATGGCCCGCGCGAACGAGGTCTTTCCTGTGCCCGGGGGTCCGAAGAGGAGCACCGCGGCCGGCGGCACCAGGCCGAGCTGGTCGGCCAGTTCGGTGTGGGCGAGCGGCGCCACCACCCGTCGGTCCAGGAGTCCCTTGGCCTTCGAGAACCCCTTCATCGACTCCCACAGGCCGGTGGCCGGCACATGGCCCCCGAACCGCTCGACGATGGCCAGCTCCTCGGGCACCATCGAGGCATCACGGCTGTAGAGGTCCAGTCCGTCCCGACGGGTGAATCCCTGGTTGGCGAAGGCCGACTCGCCGACCTGGCCCGGGCTGATCAAGGCCAACAGGCGACGGCCCCCACGGTGGATGATCTCCTGGTCCAACTCACGCAACAGCCCCGAGCCGATACCGAGGTGCCGCCAGTCCGGGTGGAGGGCCAGCATCATCAGGTGGGCGTCGGTGCCGTCCACCCGGGCCACGACCGCTCCGACCACCGTGCCTCCCGGTGAGACGGCGACGACGGCGGGCTGGTGCTCGTGGAGGGCCTCAACCACGTCGCTCCGGCTGTAGGCAGCTCCGGTGCCCGAACCGGACAGGTCGATCAGCCTGACGATCTCCTCGAAGGGGATGGCCGGGTCCCGGTAGTCGAGGGTCAGGGCCCGCCACTGGTGCTTCAATGCGCCGAACCTCCCCCTGGACTGGGCATGATCCTACTCAGTATGAAACGGCCGGCTCGAGGCGGTTGACCCGGTGTGCGGTACGGCCCACACTGAGGGCCGGCCCAAGGGGGGCCAGAAGGAGCCGGTGCCATGGGACAGTGGAGCAGGGCCGAGATCGAATCGGCATTTGCCGACTATCAGCGCAAGGCGGCCGACGCCGGTGCGTCGGGTGACTGGCGGGAGTGGACCGACCAGTTCACTGAGGACGCCACCTACATCGAGCACCACTACGGTCAGTTCCAGGGGCGCGAGGCGATCCACCAGTGGATCAGCGCCACGATGTCGGAGTATCCCGGGAGTGACATGCCCGAGTTCCCCATCGAGTGGTACGTCATCGACGAGGAACGGGGCTGGGTGGTGTGCCAGGTGTGGAATCGCATGAAGGACCCCGGGGACGGCTCGGTCCACCAGGAGTACAACTTCACCCTCCTCAAGTACGCCGGCGACGGCCGGTGGTCCTACGAGGAGGATGTCTACAACCCCATGCGCTTCGGAGCCATGGTGGCCGGTTGGGAGGCGGCCCGGAGCGCCGCCGGGGGCTGAGCGGGGCGCGGCGCCACCGGGTCGGCCGCACTACGGTTCTGGCGTGGAGCAGCGACGACTCGGGAGGACGGATCACCGGTCGTCGGTGGCCGTCCTCGGGGGAGCGGCACTGTGGGACGGTGACCCCGACACCGCCGCATCGGCGCTGTCGGACGCGCTGGCGGCGGGCGTCAACCACCTGGATGTGGCACCGCAGTACGGCCGGGCCCAGGAACTGTTGGGACCTTCGATACCCGCGGTGAGGGACCGGCTCTTCGTGGCGTGCAAGACCCTCCGCCACAGCGGCGACGGAGTGCGGGCCCAGCTGGAGGAGTCGTTGACCCTGCTGCAGTGCCAGTACTTCGACCTGTACCAGATGCACGCGGTGACCGACCTGGCCGAGCTGGACGCGAGGACCGGGGCGGTCGAGGCCATCCTGGCGGCACGGGACGAGGGGCTGTGCCGGTGGGTGGGCATCACCGGCCACGAGCTCACCGCACCCGCCGCCCACCTCGAGGCCCTTCGGCGCTACGACCTCGACACGGTCATGTTCCCCGTCAACCCGCAGCTCTGGTCGGATCCCACCTACCGCAGGGACGCCGAAGCGCTGCTGGACTACGCCGGAGCCCACGACGTGGGCGTCATGGCCATCAAGGCTGCGGCAGCCCGACCCTGGGCCGGACGGGATCACACCTCGTCCACGTGGTACGAGCCCTACACGGCGGCCGACGATGTGGCCCGCGGCATCGACTTCGCCCTGTCCACCCCCGGCGTGCACGTCTTCTGCACGCCCGGGGACACCCGGGTCCTCCGGACCGCACTGGCCGCGGCGGCGTCCCACGTCCCCATGAGCCCCGAGGTGAGGGACGAAGCCATCCGGTCGGTGGCCGACGAGTCCAGCATCTTCCCCATGCCGACAGGGTGAGCGCCTCGGCCGGGGGTGCGACCGGACCGGCTGAGCCGGCACCCGGCACCCGCCTCACCGTGGTCGCCCCGGTGCAGGGGACGGTGGTCCTGGTCCCGGTGACCACCGGAGGCGTCGTGGCCGCGGGCGCCCCCCTGCTCATCCTCGAGTCCATGAAGATGGAGCACGTGGTCCGGTCCCCGGCCACCGGCGTGGTGATGGGGCTGGACGTGGGGGTGGGGGCCCTGGTCGCCGTGGGTGATCAGCTGGCCGTCGTCGAGGCCGGCGGCGCCGTGACCCCGGCGGACGACCCCACCCCGGCGGTGGATCCCGAGGCGGTGCGGGCGGACCTCCAGGAGCTGCTCGCACGACAGGCAGGCGTTCTCGACGCCGCCCGGACCGAGGTCGTGGAACGCCGGCACCTGGCGGGACGGAGGACGGCGCGGGAGAACATCGACGACCTCTGCGACCCCGGGAGCTTCACCGAGTACGGGTCGTTGGCCATCGCCGCCCAACGGGGGCGACGACCACTCGAGGAGCTGATCGCCCGAACGCCGGCCGACGGTCTCGTGGCCGGTGTCGGCCGGGTGAACGGGGTCGAGTTCGACGACCAGCTGTCCCGCTGTGCCGTGCTCTCCTACGACTACACGGTGATGGCCGGTACCCAAGGGGCCCAGAACCACCGGAAGAAGGACCGGCTGTTCGGGTTGGTCCGGCGGTTGCGACTGCCCGTCGTGCTCTTCGCCGAGGGTGGTGGTGGTCGTCCCGGCGACACCGACTATGCCGTCATCACCGGCCTGGACACCATGGCCTTCGCCGAGTTCGGATCCCTGAGCGGCCTGGTCCCGCTGGTGGGGGTGGCCTCGGGATTCTGCTTCGCTGGCAATGCCGCCCTCCTCGGGTGTTGCGACGTGATCATCGCCACCCCGGGCACAGCGATCGGCATGGGGGGCCCGGCCATGATCGAGGGAGGTGGTCTGGGCACGGTGGAACCCGAGGACATCGGACCGCTCGAGGTCCAGGTGGAGAACGGGGTGGTCGATGTGGTGGCGGCGGACGAGGCCGATGCCGTCCGTCTGGCCCGGCAGTACCTGTCCTACTTCCAGGGGGGCACGGCCGGCTGGTCCTGTGCCGACCAACGACGGCTGCGCACGGCGGTGCCCGCTGAACGGGTGCGGGTCTACGACAGCCGCGAGCTCATCGCCACCCTGGCCGACACCGGCTCGGTGCTGGAGCTGCGTCGCGGCTTCGGCGCCGGCATGATCACGGCGCTGGCCAGGGTGGAGGGACGTCCCATCGGCCTCGTGGCCAACAACCCCGCCCACCTGGGGGGCGCCATCGACCGGGACGGCGCCGACAAGGCGGCCCGGTTCCTCCAGCTGTGCGACGCACACGACGTCCCCATTCTGTTCCTCTGCGACACACCGGGATTCATGGTGGGTCCCGAGGCCGAGAAGACGGCCCAGGTGCGCCATTTCAGCCGGCTCTTCGTGACCGGGGCCAGCCTCACGGTTCCGTTCTTCACCATCGTGGTGCGCAAGGGCTACGGCCTGGGCGCCCAGGCCATGGCCGGGGGCAGCTTCCGGTCGCCGATCTTCACCGTCGCTTGGCCCAGTGGCGAGTTCGGCGGCATGGGGCTGGAGGGAGCGGTGCGTCTCGGGTTCCGGCGGGAGCTGGAGGCCGTGGTGGACCCTGATGAACGTGATGCCCTCTTCGCCACCATGGTCGACCGGGCCTATCAGCACGGGAAGGCCGTCAACGTGGCCTCGGCCTACGAGATCGACGACGTCATCGATCCGGCTGACTCCCGGCGGCGGATCGTCGAGGCGCTCCGTTCGGTCCCACCGCCCGCCCCCCGCACCGGCAAGAAGAGGAGCTGCGTCGACACCTGGTGAAGCCGGCCGGAAGGCGGCCGCCGGTCAGGTGCCCGCTGGTGTGCCGGGTGACGGGGCGGGGAGGAGCCCGTCGGTGAACCGGCGGACCGACGTCCACGCCTCCACGGCCTCGGGCACTCCCAGATTCACCAGACCCTGGACGCCGTGCACCCCGCCGGCGACCACGTCGAGCCAGGCGTCCACGCCGACGGCTTGCGCCCTGGCGACCATTCGCTCGGCGTCGAGACGACAGACATCGGTCTCCCCGACCTGAGCCAGCAGCGGGGGGAGCCCGGCGAGGTCGCCTCGGGCCGGCGAGGCCCACGGGGCCCGGAGATCGCCGCTCGGGCCCACGTAGTCCCGCGCCCGGGCCCGGAGGAATCCCGCCGTGATGAATGCGTCCCGGAGTGCGGGGGCCGCCGGGCCGTAGCCGGCCGTGTCGAGGTCCAGCCACCCCGAGAGGGTGACCACACCGGCCGGGATCGGTAGACCCTCGTCGCGGGCGGCCATCACGGTGCTCAGGGCCAGGCCGCCGCCACAGGAGTCCCCTATGCAGATCAGCCGTTGTGGATCCTGACCGGACTGGACGACGGAGCGGTACACCGACAGGCAGTCGAGGAGTGCGGCCGGTCCGGGGTGCTCGGGGGCCAGCCGGTAGTCCACGGTGAGCACGGGGATCCCCGTCCACTCGGCGATGAACTCGGCGTAGAAGAGATAGGCGTCGAGGTCGCACGAGACGAACGCCCCTCCGTGGGCGAAGAGGGCCAGGCCGCGTGCACCATCGCTGGTCGGTCGGCACAGCCGGCCGGTCCGGACCCCGCCCATCACCGACCGGTGGACCTCGGTGTCGGGGGCCAGGGGATGGCCGTGGAGTGGGGCCATGGCCGTCCGGGTTGCCGCGACGTCGTCGTCCGGTGAGGCGAAGCCCTCCGGCATCCCGTCCACGACCGAGCGGAGCAGATCGCTCGTCACCTCAACGGCCGTCCCGGCCGTCATCCACGACCACGGCTCCGGTCAGGCCGGATCGGGGCGGTCCCGGTAGATGACCACCGGGGAGGCGGCGTGGGTGGCGCAGTGCTGGCTGACCGAGCCGAGGAGCATGCCCGAGAACGCCCCATGGCCCCGGCTGCCCACCACGAGGAGGTCGGCATGCCGTGATGCCTCCACCAGTGCCTCGGCGGGATGGCCCTCGACGATCCGGTTCTCCAGGGTCACCGAGCGGTGTGAGTCGGCCACCGGCTGGACGATGGACTCGAGCATGGTCCGGGCGTCGCCGGCCGGGTCGTACCCCTCGGGGAAGGGGATGACCGGACCGATTCCCGTGGGCCACTGCCAGGAGGTCACGGCCTCGATGCTTGCGCCGATCCTGGAGGCGAGACCGGCGGCCCACTGCAGTGCCGACACCGACGTGTCGGACCCATCGACCCCCACCACGATCCGGTGGACGTCCCCGTCGTCGCTGCTGTGTGCGTCTCCGTTGTCGCTCTGGGGCACGATGGCCCTCCTTGTCCTGTGCGTCGTCCTGTCCGCCGTGCGTCCGACGTCTCCTGGGTCCGCCCCCGTTCCACCATGCCACGGCCCGGGCGGGACCGTGATCACGGGACGCGGTCGAGAGCCTCGCTCCTGCGTGAGCCCACCTCGTCGACCTGCTCCATCCCGGGCCCCCCCGATGACGGTGCGTCGACGGCGGGGACGGCCCCGACCAGTGTCCCGATCGTGGCCCGCACCGAGGACCGCAGTGCCTCGAGGTCGTACCCGCCCTCGAGGAACAGCACCAGCCGTCCCGGGGCCGGGGCGTATCCCGCCACCACCGTGGCCAGCTCGGCGAAGTCGCCGTCGGTGAGGGCCAGATCGGCCAGCGGATCGGCCCGGTGGGCATCGAACCCCGCCGACACCAGCACCCATGTCGGGGCGAACGCCGCCACCGCCGGTGTGACCAGACGGTCGAAGGCCCGGCGCAGGACGTCGCCGGTGGCGCCGGCGGGGAGGGGCACGTTGAGCGTGGTGCCCGGAGCGCCGGGCCCGCCGACGTCCGAGGACCGACCGGTGCCGGGAAAGGACGGCCACTGGTGCGTCGACACGTAGAGGACCATCGGCTCGTCCCAGAAGAGTGCCTCAGTTCCGTTTCCGTGATGGACGTCCCAGTCCACGATGAGCACCCGCTCTCCCGCCGCCACCAGGGATGCGGCCGCCACGGCCACGTTGTTGACGAGACAGAAGCCCATGGATCGGTCTGACAGGGCGTGGTGCCCGGGGGGTCGGGCCACCACGAAGGCCATGTCGCCACGTCCCCGCTGCAGCTCGTCGATGGCCACCAGGCCGGCCCCCGCGGCCCGGGATGCAATGGCCCATGACTCCGACGTGGCGTAGGTGTCGGCGTCGATGGATCCGCCGCCCTGCTCGCAGAAGCGGAGGAGTTGCTCGAGGTGGAGGTCGGTGTGGACCCTCCCGAGCTCGAGAGGCCCGGCGGGCCGGGAGGCCACAGTCACCAGGTCGGAACCCAGATGCAGATCGGCGAGACCTTCCATCACCGCCGCCACCCGGCCCGGCCGCTCCGGGTGCCCGGGATGTGCGTGCTCCTCACCGGCCTCGGGGCCCACGACCGTCAGCACGGTCGCTCGCCGTCGTGGCGCCTTCGGCAGATGTGCACCCGATGCTCCTCCTGTCCGTGGCCCTGTCCGTGGCCCTGGCATCGCTCCGGCGGATGGTGTCGGTGGGATGGGTGCCGGCGGATCGTGGCCACTGGCCCACGGAGAGTCTGCCCCAGTCGGGTCGGGGCCGCGACGCCGCACGGCGTCGGCGCCACCGCGGGCCGAGAGAGCCGCCGCGGTTACCCCGTTGCCGTAGGGCCGGGAGCCTAAAGTGAGCCGATGTCCACGAGGCCGTCGGGGGGTGGGGGAGCGTGACGGCTGCCTCGGTGGGCACCCTGGTCCTCATCGCCCTCGCCGCAGTCCTGGCCCCCGTGCTCTCCGAACTGACCGGGGCCATCGCCATCCCCGAGATCGTCATCCAGATCGGTCTCGGGATCCTCATCGGCCCCTACGTGCTCGACATCGCCCACGTGAGCGGCGTCGTCACCGGTCTCTCGGACCTCGGCCTGACCTTCCTCATCTTCCTGGCCGGCTATGAGCTGGACCTCCAGAGGATACGGGGCCGACCGCTCGAACTGGCTCTCGCCGGCTGGGCCATCTCGTTGGCCATCGGACTCGGCGCGGCGTTCGCCCTGGTCTCCTCGGGCCTGGCCCGGGACACCGTGGTGGTGGGCCTGGCGCTCACCACCACGGCACTCGGGACGCTGGTCCCGATGCTCCGCGATGCCCGCGTGATGGACACCCGGTTCGGCGCGTACATCTCGGCGATCGGCACGGTCGGGGAGTTCGGGCCCATCGTGGCCGTGGCCCTTCTGTTGACGAACAAGGACCCGCTGCTGACCTCGCTCCTCCTGGTGGCGTTCATCACCCTGGCTGTGGCCACGGTGTTGCTGGCGGCGAGGGCCCAGCCGCCCCGGCTGGTGCACATGCTCAGCCGGCACCTCGAGTCGAGTGCACAGCTGCCCGTACGCGTGGCACTCCTCTTCATCGTGCTGCTCGTGCTCCTGGCCGAGACCCTCGGCCTCGACGTGCTCCTCGGGGCGTTCGCCGCCGGCATCGTGGTGCGACTGTTCTCGGCCGGGGGGGAGATCGCTGCGGTGCGGGGAAAGCTGGAGGCCATTGGATTCGGCTTCCTCATCCCCGTGTTCTTCGTGGTCAGCGGCATCCAGTTCGACCTCCACGTCTTCGTGCGGGACCCGAGCTCGCTCTGGCGGGTGGGCCTGTTCCTGCTGCTCATGCTGGTGGCCCGGGGCCTCCCGGTCTTCCTGATCTACCTGAAGGTCCTCACGGCACCGGAACGGGTGCCGATGGCCCTGCTCTCGGCGACCGGGCTTCCCCTGATCGTCGTGATCACCAGCATCGCCCTGTCCGAGGGGAAGATGCTGGCCGTCAACGCCGCCTCACTGGTGGCCGCGGGCATGCTCTCGGTGCTGTTGTTCCCGGCCCTCGGGCTCTGGCGCATGCGCACCGCCGGCCTCGCCGTCGCCATCACCGACCAGGACGCGGCTGGCCCGGAAGCGTCCGGTGGTCCGGTGGCATCCGACCTGGCACCCGAGTCCGAGCCGTCGGACGGTCCTGAGCCACCACCGGCTGGTTGAGCCACCCTCTGGCCGCGCTCATGCCCGCCGGATCAGGGCGTGTCGTTCTGGATCGTGAACCAGTCCCTGGCCTCGAGGTAGGAGGAGAACGCCGTGGCGATGGCATCGATGTCCTCGGCCCGCTTGGGGCGCTGCACCTCGTAGACGTGCGGGAATTCAAGCCAGCCGGTGACCAGCTCCCAGAGTCGCACGGCCGCATCACCGGTGGGTGGGTCGACCAGCACCGGTCCGAACAGGGCCTGGCCGTCGTCGAAGACCAGCGTCGGGACGCCGAAGCCCCCCATGGACACGACGAGGTCATGCTCGGCACGGACCTCGTCGCCGGTCGAGGGGTCGCCGATGGCCGCCGCCACCAGGCTGGGATCGAGGCCCATCTCGGACAGGAGCGCTTCGGCGACGTCGGGACGGTGAGGCTTTCGTCCCTCCTCGTGGAGGGCACGACCCGCCACCTGGTACCAACGGTCGAGTAGCTCGGGATCCTTCCGTCGGAGGAGTGCGCCGACCCGCATCATCGACCAGCCGTAGGACCACTCCCGCTCCCAGGGGTGCTTCTTGCCTTCGGCCCGGTTGATCTCCTCGAGGCTGAAGAACCGCCACCGGACCTCGATGCCGGCGCGGTCGCGGACCTCACGAATCCACAGGGACGTCTGGTAGGCGTAAGGACACATGATGTCGAAGTGGAAGTCGACCGTCCCTGGTGGGGTGGGCACATTCGGGCTGCTCACAGCAGACCTCCTCCATCGGGTCGGTGGTGCTCCTCCGTCGTGCTCACGGTACTCCGGTCGGCCCCGGTCAGTCTCGTGGCCCGGTGGCCAACTCGACGAAACGGGCCGCGGCCGGAGCCAGCGTGCCGTTCCGGTGGATCACGGCGATGCTCCGCTCCACTGACGGCGACGGGCGGGCCACGGTGGCTCCCAGGGCTCCAGCCACCGCGGCGATGGGCTCGGGGACGAGAGCGGCCCCGGCCCCGGCCAGGACCAGGGCCAGGATGGCGTCTCGCTGGGCGGTGACCACCGCCACCCGGGGCTCCGCACCCGCCCGGGCGAATCCCTCGTCGAGGAGCCTCCGGGTAGAGGTGCCTACCGGTGCGGCCACGAACGGCGTGTGCACGAGATCGGCCAAGGCCACCTTCAGAGTCACCGACTCGGTGCCGGTTCGGCCGGCGGCACCGGCAAAGGGGTCGGCGACGGCCGGCTCGCCGATGGGGTTGCCCAATCCTCCGACTCCGGGCGGCAGGATGAGGAGCAGAGCCTGGCTCCCTATGGGCTGGCTGGTCATGTCGGGGGGCGTCTCGGTCGACTCGGTTATCCCGGCCTCACAGCGTCCGTCGCGCACCATGGCCACCAGGTCCGACGTGTCCTCGGGTGCTGCGAGGTCCACATCCACCCCCGGATACCTTCGTCGGAACCGCCCCACCAGTTCGGCCAACGGATCGGCGGCCAGGGTGGGGAGGCTGGCCAGCGCCAGCGTGCCAGCCCGGACCCCGGCCACAGCGGCCACCGCCGCTCGCCCGGTCTCGACGTCGCGAAGGGCCTGTCGGGCCGGCCCCACCAGGGCCTGACCGGCAGCCGTCAGGTGAACCCGGCGACCCACGCGGTCGAAGAGGGCCACCTCCAACTCGCGCTCCAACTCCTTGACGGCCAGCGAGAGGGCGGGCTGGCTGACGTCCACCTCATCGGCACCGGCGGTGAAGCCACCGTGGTCCACGACGGCAAGGAAGTAGGTGAGTCGTCGGAGATCCATAAGCAAATCATATCAAAATGATGAGTTACAGCTATTGGACTTCTAGTAAGTGGGTGGCGACACTGGATCGTGGTGCACACAACGATCGACGGCGACAAGCGGGCCACCGGATGGCACCAACTGGCCGTCGAGCCCCGGCGTCCCGAGGTGGTCCGGAGGCTTTCCCGGGGCTATCTGCTGGCGGTGGCGGCGGTCTGCGTGGGCGCGTTCATGGGTCAGCTGGACGCCAGTATCGTCACCCTGGCCTTTCCGGCCCTCGAGCGGTCGTTCCACGCCGGGGTGGCCTCGGTCAGCTGGGTCGGTCTGAGCTACCTGCTGGTGCTGGTGGCCACGGTGGCCGCCGTGGGACGGCTCGCCGACATGGTCGGCAGGAAGCTCCTCTACCTCTACGGCTTCATCATCTTCGTCGTGGGCTCGCTGCTCTGTGCCGCCGCCCCCACCCTCCTGGCTCTGGACGCCTTTCGGGCCGTCCAGGCCGTGGGTGCGGCCATGCTGCAGGCCAACAGCGTGGCCATCATCGCCCTGGCCGTGCCCCGCCGTCGGCTCGGTCGGGCCCTCGGGATCCAGGGGGCGGCCCAGGCCCTCGGACTGGCCCTCGGCCCGTCGGTCGGAGGGCTCCTGTTGGCCGCCGGCGGATGGCGCCTCCTCTTCCTCGTCAATGTCCCCGTCGGCATGGTGGGATTTGTGGCGGCACTGCTGTTCGTCCCCCGCAGTACCCACTTGCAGGGCCGTGGCGAGTTCGATTGGCCCGGGTTCGCCCTGTTCTTCCCGTCTGCGGCCGCCCTGGTCTTCGCCATCTCGGAGGGGAACCACCAGGGATGGACCTCGCCGCTCATCGTGGCCTCGGTGATCGTCACCCTCGGCTTGGGAACGGTCTTCGTGGCCCGGGAACGAGGGTGCCGGAACCCGATGGTGGACATCTCGCTGTTCCGTCGGGTGCGTTTCACTGCTGGAGTGTCGAGCAGTCTCCTGGCCTTCCTCGTGCTGTTCGGCGTGTTGGTGGTCGTGCCGTTCCTGCTGGAGCGGGCCGACCGATTCGGGACGGTGCGGACCGGGCTCGAACTGATGGTCATGCCGGTGGCCCTGGGTCTGGTGGCCCCCTTCTCGGGACGGATGGCCGACACCGTGGGCGTGCGTCGCCCGGCGGTGACCGGTCTGTGCATGGCCGCGGCCGGCCTGCTGCTTCTGGCCGTCCTCCGCCCCTCGACTCCGGGATTCTTGGCCCTGCTGGCGCTGATCGGCGCCGGTCTCGGGCTGTTCACCTCCCCCAACAACGCCGGGATCATGGCCGCCGTGCCGGAACGACAGTCCGGTCTCGCTTCCGGCCTGCTCAATATGAGCCGGGGACTGGGCACGGCCATGGGCCTGGCCGTGACCACCGCCGTCTTCAGCGCCCTCGGGGGTGA
>Ga0302196_10001889_pt1 | contig 19810 bp, 15 predicted proteins | sample II_Bog_N1_3_FD_198794 | JGI IMG/M metagenome (GOLD analysis project Ga0302196, IMG submission 198794) | Peat permafrost microbial communities from Stordalen Mire near Abisko, Sweden - II_Bog_N1_3 | ecosystem: Environmental > Terrestrial > Soil > Wetlands > Peat | place: Sweden: Abisko...
ACAGGTGCTCGGCGTACAGCGGTGTTCCCGAGGTATCGAGTCCGCCTGCGCAACTGCGCGCGGCTGCCCCCACCGGCACCCCGCGGCTTACGACCGATCAAAAAAAGCTGTCGAGTGGGCGCGAGTCTGCCTGCGCGACTGCTCGCGGCTGCCCCACCGGCACCCGCGGCTCACGACCGATCAAGAGCTGTCGAGTGGGCGCGAGTTCGCCTGCGCAGCTGCGCGCGGCTGCCCTGCCGGCGCCCCGCGGCTTACGACCGATCAAGAGCTGTCGAGTGGGCGCGAGTTCGCCTGCGCGACTGCGCGCGGCTGCCCTGCCGGCGCCCCGCGGCTTATGGCCAATCACCGGCTGTCGAGCGGCCGCGCGAGCTGCCGTAGGCAGCCGTGCTCGGACGGGTGCTCGGCGTACAGCGGGGGCCCGAGTCGAAATTCTTGACGATGTCAGCCGCGCGCACCTAGCGTTCACGCCTCAAGACCTCCAGGGAGCACAATCGTGATGCGCAATTCATTCGTGCTGGCTTTCGCAGCCGCAGCCCTCCTCGTCGCTGTCGCTGGCTGTGGAGGAGGCGCGGGGTCGCTCCCCACCTGCGCGGCGGGAGACATTCTCGTCAGCACCGGCAGCGGCTGGCAGTGCGCGTCCGATACGACAGCCGCCACGGGCCCGACCGGCTCGACGGGCTCGACGGGCGAGATGGGCCCATCCGGCGCGACGGGTTCGACGGGCGGCACCGGCGAGCCTGGTTACACTGGCGCGACAGGATCCACGGGCGCGACGGGCTCCACGGGCGCGACGGGCTCCACGGGTGCGACCGGCTCCACGGGGGCGACCGGCTCCACGGGCTCTGGAGGCGCTGCCGGGGCTCCGACCGGACTGATCTATTCGGCGAACCCGGCTCAATACACGCAGAGCCAGGCCATCACGCCCAACGCTCCCTCCAGCGGCGGCGGAGCCGTCGTGTCCTACTCCATCAGCCCGGCGCTCCCGGCCGGTCTCAGCCTCAACACCACTTCAGGCGTCATCACGGGAACCCCGACCGCGGGCGCCGGCTCGGCCAACTACACGGTGACCGCCACCAACCAGGCCGGATTCACCACCAGCACACTCACCATCATGGTCGAAGGCGAGACGAGCTCCACGTGCAACGCCGAGAGCCTGCAACAGACTCTCTGCCCCGCCGGTCAGACCTGCGATCTCAGCGGGTACTGCGCCTTCACCAGCTATAGCTTCAATGGGCAAGGGGTTGCCACCGACGCCTGGAATGGCCTCAACTGGCAGCGGATCCCCTCGAGCAGCACATTCACCTTCTCCGATCCATTCACGATCTATTCGATCAGCGAGAGTGGCTCGACCGTGACGGTGACGGTCGCGGACAGCGCCACCATGCCTGCGCAAGGGGATACCATCACCATCGCTGGGGTCTCGCCCGCGGGATACAACGGCAATTGGACGGTGAATACTGTCACCACCGCCAATCGGACGATGACGTACACGGATACCAACACGGGCCTCGCTGCCGCCACCGCGTTCCCGGCGGGTACGTTCGCGGAGTACGGTGGGACCGCACAGGAGTATTGCGACAACCTGACCTTGGATGGCGGCGGCTGGAGGCTCCCGTCCGTGGCCGAGCTGTTCACGCTGGTCAACACGGCGCATGTGCCGACCATCGACCCGATCGCCTTCCCCAGCTTCCCGCAGTCGATCTTTTGGTCGTCCTCGACCTATATCTACGGCGCGACCGGCTACGAGTACGGTTTCGCCACCAACTTTACCAATGGGTACTGGTATCAGGAGTCGTACGCGGACGAGGAGAATGCGCTCTGCGTGAGGTAGAGTGCGCCGCGGGGTCCGGTGGACAGGTGCGCCGCGGGGTCCGGTGGGGGCAGCCGTGCTCAGACAGGTGCTCGGCGTACAGCGGTGTTCCCGAGGTATCGAGTCCGCCTGCGCAACTGCGCGCGGCTGCCCCCACCGGCACCCCGCGGCTTACGACCGATCGAGGGCTGTCGAGTGGGGGCGAGTCTGCTTGCGCGACTGGCGCGGCTGCCTCCGCCGGCACTCCGCGGCTTAGAGCAGATCCTAAAACCTTAGGGTTACATTGAAAAGGATGCGGAAAGCGATGAGCGCACAGGCAAGCTCGCAGAGTCCTGCGTAGTGACAGGCCTTGCGCTCCCAGCGAACGAGCAGTGCGCGGAATTGGTTGTGCCAGGAGTTGGTGCGCTCGACGACCCAACGGCGCGGCTTGCCACGTACGCAGCCGAGCAGCGGTGATTCACCTCGCCGACGGATATGTGGCTTGATACGTCGGCGACGGACTTCTCTCTCTATATCCCGATAATCATAACCTTTATCGAGGCAGAGATTCTTGGGACGGCGGGGACCGCGTGGGCCGCGCAACACCACTGCATCGAGGGTCGGCGCCAGACCCCATTTGTCGTGGACATTGGCGCCGGTGATCGTCAGTGCGAGCGGCACGCCACGCCGATCCGTCAAGATGTGACGCTTGCTCCCGCTTTTCGCTCGGTCCGTCGGATTCGGGCCCGTTTGGTCCCCCCTTTTGGCGCCTTCACCGAAGCGCTGTCCATCGAAGTCCAGTCGAGGCCAACTCCTTGTTCGGCGTCGTATCGCTCGATGAGCTTTTTCCAGAGTTCGCGAAAAACGTCTTGCTCTACCCACTCACCAAATCGCCGATGCACCGTAGACCCGTTCGGTAGCGCTTTCCACGGGCAGCCAGTGCGTAGCCGATACACCACTTGCGCGAACAGAGCTCGCGACGGCAGCGGTGGGCGCCCTCCGTACAGCTTCTCTGGCTCTACAGGAATCAGCGGTTCGACGAGCTTCCACAACTCGTCCGGTACGTCGTCTTTTGGAAATCGTGTCGTCGCCACACATCGCCGTAGATCATGGCCAGATCTCCGTGTCCACTAGTTTTGGGATCTGCTCTTAGGACAGATCAAGGGCTGTCGAGTGAGCGCGAGTCTGGCTGCGCGCGGCGCGAGCGGGCTCGACCAGGGACGCGGTGTGGTTTGTACGACGGGCGCCTTCGCTTCTGCGTTGGTCGCCTTCGCCGCGTGACAGCGACCTTGTCCCTTGCGAGGGATACCTTCTCTTCTCGGCTCGCGACTGTCTCATCTCGGCTCGCGACCGTCTGTTCTCAACTCGCGGCCTCCTCTTCTCGACTCGCGACCTCCTCTTCTCGACTCGCGAACTTCGCCTCTCGACTCGCGACCTTCTCTTCTCGACTCGCGACCTTCTCTTCTCGACTCGCCGCCTTCCCTGCTCAACAACGCACCTTTGCTGTCGGGATGGGGGCCTCTCCTTCCTGGACAATATAGATCTCCAGGCGGGCGCCAACATTCATGTGCTGGTTTCGGAGGTGTTGAGTTGGCCTGGGTCCGCGGGCAGCCTGGCCTGGAGCCACGCCCGGGCGGCCTCGCTCCATTCGCGCACGCGCAGCTCGGCGATCTTTGCGTTTGCGAGGTATCGCCGCTCGCGCTCGGAGACGAGGCGCGCGGCGAGGGTGCCGCTCAGCAGCTCGCTCAGCACTTCGCGGCTGAGGCCGCCGTGCATGAGCCGTGTCTGCGCGGAGAGGTTCACGCGACCTTCGTGGTGCGTCAGACAATAAGCATCGTTGAGCGGGATCAGGGTGCCTCGCTGCACGTCGGCGGGAGAGTAGGCGCGCAGATGATCGAAGTTGAGCCCGGGCCGGATGAGGCTCGCGTCGACCGTGTCGAGGAAGTCGCGTGAATAGAAGCCGACTCCGTTGATGCGGTGGCGCATGTTCCAGAGGTTGTCCTGCACCCAGTAGCCCATCGCCTTCGTGCCGGGCTCCCAGCGGTCGAGGAAGAAGGAGAAGCAGTCCGGGCGCAGCGGCACGACGTCGGCCTCCCACCAGAACCAGCAGAGGCAGTCGAGCCGGTCGCGGATGTGCCGCGCGACGCTCGCCCACTCGAGCGACACGTTGGTCTGGGTGCCGAGCGAGGGGTCATCGACCCAGGTGTGGACCTCGTGCGGCAACGATGTGCGAGGCACCCGCGGCAGCGTGGTGGTGAAGAGGATGGAGAAGCTGAAGTCTGCGCAGACGAGCTGCTCCCAGGCGTCGAGGATGCGCTGGAACTGGTCGAGCTCTGCTTCGGTGTGGATCGGCAGGACGAAGACGAGCGTGCGCGGGAGCATGGCGGCGCGAACGTAACCGGAGACGCGGCGCCGATGCACCTCGCTCTTGCGGCGGCCGGCGCGGCCTGCGCGCGAGCTCGGCCGGGTCACACCCCGAGCAGCTCGGCGATCTCTTCGGCGACGCGCCGCGCGGCGTGCGGCGCTCCCGGCGGCGCGAGCTCCTCGCGCACGCGCAAGAGCTCCTCGCGCATCTGCTCTCGCGCCGCTCCCGCCACGAGCAGCGGCGCCACCGCCTGCTCGATCGACGCAGGCGTGCAGCCGCCTTGGATCAGCTCGGGGACGATCGCGCGGTTCGTGATGAGATTGGGCAAGCCGATGAACTTCACGCGCAGCACCAGCTTGCCGACGAGCCAGCTCAGCCACGGCAGGCGATAGACGATGACCAGCGGAGCGAGATGCAGCGCGGCCTCGAGCGTGGCGGTGCCCGAGGTCACCACCGCGGCGTCGCAGGCGCCGAGCAGCTCGGGCGCTTTGCCGTCGAGGAAGGTGATGTCGAGGCCCGCGCTCGCGGCCGACGCGCGCAGCGGCGCTGCATCGATCGAGGAGGCGACGGGCACGGCGAGCTGCAGCGCGGGATCGCGCGCGCGCAGGCGCTGGGCGGCCGCGAGCATCGTCGGCCAGAGGTGCTTGAGCTCCTGGCGGCGGGAGCCTGGGAGCAGCGCCAGCAGCGGGCGCGCGGGGTCGAGGCCAAGCTGCGACTTGCGGGCGGGGCGCAGGCGCGCGTCGGCGGCGAGCGGCGCCTCGCCGGGCGCGGGTTGCAGCGCGCGGTCGAGCGCCGGCTCCGAGGAGACGGGCAGAGGCGTGGGGAGAGCGCGCGCGGGCCGCTCGAGGCTGGTGGCCAGCGCGCGCGCTCGCTCGTCGGAGGTCGCATCGCGCGCCGCTTGCGCGCTCACGGCCGCCGTTGCGCCGGCGCCCCCGACCGCCTTGGTGTCGCCGCTCGCGGCGGCCTTCACGCGGTCGCTCGCGGCCGCCTTGCCGTCGCCGCGGCCGAGCGAAGTCCCCGCGCCGGCCCGCTCGCGGTCGCCGGGGTTCGACGTGCGCGCGCGCGCAGCGCTGCCCGCGGCGAGGCGCCGCCGCTCCTCGACGAATCGATCGGCCAGCGGGTTGCCCACGTAGATCGCGCCGACGCCGTGGCGCGCGTAGAAGGCCGCCTCGAACGGCAGGATGACCAGCATGCGCAGCACGTCGCGGGCGATCTGCTTGACGCGGTAGGTGCGCCACGCCCAGACGCTGGGCCCGATGAAGTAGGCGACGGGGATGCGCTCGTGCGAGAGGCGGCGCGCGAGCCGCAAGTTGAAGTCGGGGCTGTCGATGAGCAGCGCCAGCCTTGGCGCGCGGGCGCGGGCCTCGCGCGAGAGGAGGTTCAGCGCGCGCAGGATCCGCGGGATGGCCGGCAGCACCTCGACGAGGCCCATCACCGACAGGCTCTCGGCGCGCACCAGCGCTTCGCACCCCTCGGCGCGCATCAGCGGGCCGGCCGCGCCGAACGCGCGCAACTGCGGCGCGATGGCCTTCAGCTCGCGCAGCACCGCCGCGCCGTGCAGGTCGGCCGAGGCCTCCACCGCGACGACGAGGATCTCGTTCTGACCACGCAGCTGCTGCGTCGAGAGCGGCGCGCTCTGCCCGGTGCGATCGTTCTCCAGCGAGCGAGGCGATGCCGCGCGCGTGCTCTCGCCCGACGTCACCTACGCATCCATCCCCGGCGGCGGCGGCGTGCCACCTTCCGGCGCGCCACCCTTCGCGTCCCAGTCGAGCGTGAGGTTGTGCGGCCGCATCGCGATCTTCACCTTCTCGAGCAGCCAGAGCGCCTTCTCCGGCAGCGGATCGACCGAGGCGATCACCACATGCACGTCCTGCGGCAGCGCGTGCGGGTGCAGCTCGCGCATCTTGCCGTCGAGCGCGAACGACGCGTACGCGTTGAGCTTGTCCTCGAGCAGCTGCACCGCGCGCGGCATCGCCCACTCGCCGCGTGAGACCTCGAGCATCAGCTTCCACTCGCGCTCGCCGCGCACCTTGACCACCGCGTCGATGACTCCGGATTGCGACAGCATCAGCGAAGCTCCCGGGACTTTGGACTTTGGACTTCGGACTTTGGGACCGGCCGCAACTGCGGGCGCGGAGACTGCCTGTCGAGCGCGACAACAACGTTGGCGATGCTGTGCATGTGCGGTTTTTCCCCAAGTCCAAAGTCCAAAGCCCAAAGTCCTCTTTTCAAATCCCTTCAACCACAATCTTCGCTGCGTCGGCCGCGCGGATCATCTCTTCACGATCGAGCACCAGCGTGCGGCCCGCCTCGAGGGCGAGCGCGGAGCAGCCGGCGGCCGAGAGCGCGGCCAGCGTGCCGGGGCCGACCGCCGGCAGGTCGAACCGCTCGTCCTGCCCGGGCTTGACCATCTTGACCACCACCGCGCCGTCGCCGCCGCCGCGCGAGAGCGAGCCGCCGCGCGCGATGCAGGCGTCGGTCCCCTCGACCGCTTCCACCGCGAGCACCACGCCGCGCTTGACCACCACCGTCTGGCCGAGGTCGAGCGCGCCCAGCTTGAGCGCGGCGTCCTTTCCGATCTCGGCGTCGCGCCGCTGCTCGTCGCTCATCGCGCGCTTGCCGAGGCGTCCGCGCGGCGCGAGGAGCTCCTGGCAGAACGGGAGCGGCGAGACGATCTTCACGCCCTCTTCCTCGAGCGCCGCCGCGATGGCGCGCAGGGCCGCGTCGTCGCCGAACGTGCGCAGGCGCGAGACCACCTTCAAGCCGAGCCAGTCGAGGCGCACGTCGAACAGGCGCACTTTGCGGATGCCGCCGCAGAAGACGGCCTCGCTGCAGCCGGCCTCGCGCATCGCCTCGACGATGTGCCCGAGCTGGCCCAGCTTGACCCAGCGCAGGCGGGCGACGTGCGACGCGAGCGACGGGTCGGCCTCGTTCTCGTGCGCGGCCGCGATGATCGTGCGGCCAGCCCGCGCGGCGGCCTGCGCGAAGAGCGTGGGAAAGCGGCCGGAGCCTGCGACCAGCCCCAGCGGCGCCTGCGCGCGCGAAGCGAGCGGCGCGCCCGGCTGCGCCTTCGGCTCGCTCACCGCGCGATGCCTCGCTCGCTGCCGTCGAGGAACGCGACCAGGTGATCGATCTCCTCGTGCCCGCCGTGCTCGGCGCGCACGCGGCTGACCGCTTCGCGCAGCCCGAGCTTCGAGCGGTAGAGGATCTTGTAGGCGCTCTTCACCCGCGCCATCGCGTGCTCGTCGAAGTTCGCGCGCGTCAGGCCCACGGTGTTGAGCCCGGCCACCTCGGCGCGATCGCCCTGCACGGTCACGTACGGCGCGACGTCCTGCGTGACCATCGAGCCGCCAGAGATGAACGCGAGCCGCCCGACGCGGGTGAACTGGTGGATGCCGGAGAGCCCGCCGAAGATGACCCGGTCCTCGACGCGCACGTGGCCCGCGAGCGCGCAGCTGTTGGCGAGGATGCAGCCGTCGCCGAGCTGAACGTCGTGCGCGACGTGGCTGTTGGCCATCAAGAGGCTGCGGCTGCCGATGCGCGTGACGCCGCCGCCCTGCGCGGTGCCGATGTGCACGGTGCAGAACTCGCGGAACTGGTTGTGGTCGCCGATCTCCAGCCGCGTCTCCTCGCCGGCGTACTTGAGGTCCTGCGGGATGCCGCCCAGGCAGGCGTGCGCGAAGACGTGGTTGCCCTCGCCCAGCGTGGTGCGCCCCTCGATGACCGCGTGGGGGCCGATGCGCGTGCCCTTGGCGATGCGCACGTGCGGGCCGATCACCGCGTACGGCCCGACCTCGACGCTCGAGTCGAGCTCGGCGTGCGGGTCGACGATGGCGGTCTTGTGGATGCCGGCGCTCATGGCAGGTCCTTCTTCTCGGCGATGGTCGCGAGCATCTCGCACTCGCTGGCGAGCTGGCCGTCGACCTTCGCCTCGGCGGTGAAGCGGAAGATCGATCCCTTGCGCCGCTGCAGCGTGACGTGCAGGTCGAGCCGGTCGCCGGGGATGACCAGCCGGCGGAACTTCACCTGGTCGAAGGCGGCCAGGTACATGACCATCTTCTCGGGATCGAACGCGTTGAGCGCGTAGACGAGCAGCCCGCCCGCCTGCGCCATCGCCTCCAGCTGCAGCACGCCCGGCATCACCGGGTGACCGGGGAAGTGGCCCTGGAAGAACGGCTCATTGAACGTGAGGTTCTTGTACGCGTGGATGCTCACGCCCGGATCGACCGAGACGACCCGATCGACGAGCAGGAACGGGTAGCGGTGCGGGAGCGCAGAGAGGATCTTGCGGATGTCGAGCGCGGCTGCGTCCACGGTGGCTCCTGACGAGAGGAGCGTTCTCTACCTTGAGACGGGCCGTTCATCCAGCGCCGCTTCGAGCTCGGCGACGCGGCCCGAGAGGCGCTTCACCTCGCGCACCAGCTCGGCCAGCTTGGGCAGCGAGGCCGACAGGCGCAGCCACTCGCGGTGATCGATGGCGGGCGTGCCGCTCAACGTCGCGCCCTCGGGGACGTCGCGCGCGACGCCGCTCTGCGCGCCGATGCGCGCGCCATCGCCGATGTGCAGGTGGCCGACCACGCCGACCTGGCCGGCGAGCACGACGCCCGCGCCCAGCGTGGTCGAGCCGGAGACCCCGCTCTGCGCGACCAGCAGCGAGAGCGGCCCGACCTGCACGTTGTGGGCGATCTGCACCAGGTTGTCGACCTTCACGCCGCGGCCGACCACGGTCTCTCCGAGCGTCGCGCGGTCGACGCACGAGCAGGCGCCGATCTCCACGTCGTCCTCGATGCGCGCGATGCCGGCCTGCGGGATCTTGCGGTGCATCGGGCCGGGCTGGCCCTGCGCTTCGTCCCCCTCGAGATCGAAGGCGAAGCCGAAGCCGTCCGAGCCGATCACGCAGTTGGGCTGGAGGATGACCCGGTCGCCCAGGACGCAGCGCTCGCGCACCACCGCGCCGGCGTGCAGGAGGCAGTCGGCGCCGACCTGCGCGAACGCGAGCACGTGCGCGCCTGGGCGCAAGATCGTCCGCGGCCCGATGGTCGCGTGCGGCCCGACGTTCGCGCCCGCCTGGATCTGCGCAGTCGGATCGATCTTCGCGTCGGGGTGGACCAGCGCGTCGGGCGAGATGCCCGCGACGGCCGCGGGCGCGGGGTGGAAGAGCGCGCTCGCCTTGGCGAACGCGACGTACGGCTGCGCCGCCACCAGCGCGGCCGCGCTCGACGGCACGAGCGCCGCGTCGTCTTCCGACACGAGCACCGCGCCCGCGCGGGTGGCGAGCAGCTGCTTCTTGTAGCGGGGGTTGGCGTAGAAGGCGCACTGCGCGGGAGTGGCGGAGTCGAGCGGCGCGACTCCCTCCATCCGCTGTGCGCCGTGCGGCCCCACGAGCCGCGCACCGATGCGCGCGGCCAGCTCAGCGAGCGACAGCTCCACGGGGGCCGGTGCGGCGACTTACTTCGACTTGGCCGACTTCGCCGCCTTGCTGTCCGACGCGGGCGCCGCGAACTTGTCGTTGTAGCGGCGGACGACCTCGTTGGTCACGTCGGCCGAGTTCGGCGCGTAGAGGAGCGCCTGCTTGTCGAGGACGAACGCCAGCCCTTCGCGCTCGCTCACCTCGGCGATGACCTCGAGCATGCGCTTGGAGATCGAGCCCATCGCGGCCTGCTCCTTCTTGCTGATCGAGTCCTGGAGCTCCTGCGCGCTCTGCTGCGTCTCGAGGTACGCCTTCTTCAGCTCCTCCTGCTTCTTGTGCTTGGCGTCCTCAGAGAGCACCGGCGCCTGCTTCTGGTAGTCCGCGTCCATCTTCTGCAGCGCCGACTGCTTGGCGTCGACCTGCGCGCGGGCCGCGTCGACCTCGCCCTGCAGCTTGGCCTTGGCCTGCTTGCCCTCCTCGACCTCCTGGACGGCGCGCTGGACGTCGACGTAGCCGATCTTGATGGCGTCGGCGCGAGCGGCCTGTCCGACGAGGAGGACCGCGGGGAGAACGAGAGAGACGAGGAGACGGCGCATGGGGGATCTCGCGGATGGGATGAAAAGGCGGCGCAAACTAGGCGGACGCGCCCGCAGCGTCAAGACGGTCTGCCTAGAAGAAGTTGCCGATGGTGAATTCGAATTGGTAGGCGTCGTCCTGCGGGCGCCGGGTGAGCGGGAAGCCGAGCTCGAAGCGCAGCGGGCCGAGAGGCGAGAACCAGCGCACGCCCGCGCCCACGCTGTGGAACAGGCCGAGCGGCAGCGGCCCGCCCGACGAGGTGTTGTGCTGGAAGAAGCGCTCGTTCTCGCCCCACACGTTGCCGGCGTCGTAGAAGGCCACGCCGCGCACGCCCGCCGACTCGACGATGGGGAACTCGAGCTCCCAGTTTGAGATGAACTCCTTGTTGCCGCCGACCGCGAAGTCGACGATGCCCGCGCTCGGCGTGAGCGAGTTGGCGATGCGCACCGTCGGCGCGATGGAATAGAGATTGTAGCCGCGCAGCGAGTTGATGCCGCCCTCGAAGAACTTCTCGCTGATGGCGAGCGGCGCGTTGATCGGGTCGGTGGTGCGGATGTAGCCGGCGTTGATGTTGAACTTGAAGACGAAGCCGGCGCCGAGCGGGAAGTAGCGGCGCTCCACCAGGCGGAAGCGCTGGAAGAGGTTCTGGCTGCCGAGCAGCGAGGTGGCGAACTCGACCGAGCCCGACTCGAGGTGGCCCTCGGTGGGGAAGAGCCGGTTGTCGCGCCGGTCGTAGTTGAAGCTCAAGCGGATGCTCGAGGTGCGGCCCGAGAGGAACTGGTTCTGCAAGAGCTGCGAGGTGGTGGTGGTGGCCTGCACGTCGAGCTGCTCGAGCGTGTAGGTCGCGAAGAAGTGGAAGTCCTCGAGCCAGTGCGAGATGTGCGCGAAGTTGGTGAAGTCGTAGCCGACCGTCGCCGCGCCGCCGATCGTGTCGCGCTCGAAGCCGGTGTAGATGAGCTGCGAGCGGTAGAGGTCGATCGAGCCGGTCCAGAACGTGTCGAAGAGGTACGGGTCGAGGTAGCTCAGCTGCACCAGCTGGCGGATGCTGGAGAGCTGCAGCGACAAGCTGCCGGTGGTGCCGTAGCCGAGCAGGTTGTTCTGCGAGACCTGCGCGGTGCCGAAGAACGACTCGCCGCCGGTGAAGCCGAAGCCGACCTGGAAGGTGCCGGTCAGCTTCTCCTTGATGGCGACCTCCAGGATCATCTTGTCGTCGCTCGAGCCGCGGCGCTGGTTGATCTCGACGGTCTCGAAGAAGCCGAGCGCGGTGACGCGCTGCTTGGAGATGCGGATCTTCGTCGAGCTGTACATCTCGCCTTCGTCGATGCGCATCTCGCGGCGCACGACCTTGTCGCGGGTCTTGCTGTTGCCGACCACCTCGATGCGCTCGATCGAGACCTGGTTGCCCTTCTGCATCTCGTAGGAGAGGTCGACCGTCTTCTTCTCCGCGTCGACGGCGGTGAGCGGCGAGACGTTGGCGTAGGCGTAGCCCTTGTCCTTGTAGACATCGGACAGCGCCTGCATGTCCTTGCCGATCTGGCTGCGGTTGAAGCGGTCGCCCGGCTTGAGGACGATGCGCGACATCAGCACGTCCTTCGAGTCGAGCATGTCGCCGGTGACGTCGATCTTGCCGACGGTGTACGGCTCGCCCTCGTCGATGGTGAAGGTGATGAAGATGTAGCGCTTGTCGGGCGAGAGCTCGATCGCCGGCTTGCCGAACTTCACGTAGAGGAAGCCGCGGTCGTAATACATCGACTGCAAGATGTAGTCGTCGCGCTGGAACGCATCCTCGCGGTAGGTGCCGGCGCCGGAGAAGAACGAGAAGAGCCCGCCCTCCTGCGTGATCATGCCGGCCTTCAAGTCGGCCGCGGAGATCGACTTGTTCCCGACGAAGCGGATCTCGCGGACCATCACCTTCGCGTGCTCGTTGACGACGAAGACGACCTCGACCTCGTTGTTCGGGCGGACGTCGATGCGGCTTACGACCTCGGCGAGGAAGAAGCCCTTCTCGATGTACTTGTCCTGGATCTTCTTCACCGAGCGGCGCACCGCCTCTTGATCGAGGATCTGGTACTGGCGGACCTCGACGTTGTTGTCCTTCTGCAGATCGTCGGTCGAGATCTCCTCGTTGCCCTCGAACTTGACCGCCTTCACCGCCGGCTTCTCCGAGACGATGACGGTGAGCACGTTGCCGATCTGCGGCACCGGCAGCGGCGAGATGTCGATGCGGACGTCGTTGAAGTAGCCCATCCGCCAGACGGCGATCACGGTCGCCTTGATCTTGGCCTTGTCGTAGTTGTCGCCCGCCTTGAGCGGGAGCGCGTTCTTGACCGCGTCGGTCTCGACCCGCCGGTTGCCCTGGACGACGACGCGGGTGACCGGGCCTTCGTCGGGCGCGGGCTCGCTCGAGGCGGAAGAGGTCTCGCTTTCGATCTGGGCGGCCTGCGCGGCGGCGGCCCCTGCGTCGCTCGCGGCAGCCGCCGGGACGCCGGCGTCACCGATCGCGGCGCCCGCATCGGCGCGCGCAGCGGATCCAGCCTCCTCGCCGAGCGAGGAGTGGAGAGGAATCGCTGCGGCCACCAACAGGGCCCAGGTGGCAAAGAGAACGGCCGGTCGCATTCGAGGGCGCGGACCCTAGTACAACTCGACCGGACCGACAACGAGAGAACGTCCCATCGAAAAGATCGCAGCGCGCTGCCTGTCAATTTTTTGAAAATGCAGCCAGAAAATTTCGACCGTCGGAGCTGCGTGCTACCGAAAGCACATGTCTGCAACTCTGCGTCTTCGCCCCGCAGCCTCCCGGCAGTCGTCCCTCGTCCGCTCGCTCGACGTCGAGCCGCTGCGGGCCACTCCGTTCCTCAAGTGGGTCGGCGGCAAGAGCCGCCTCTTGCCCGAGCTCTTGCGCCACCTGCCGGCGCGGATGAAGCGCTACCACGAGCCGTTCGTCGGCGGCGGCGCGCTCTTCTTCGCCGCGCAGCCCAAGCGCGCCTCCCTGAGCGACGTGAACGCCGAGCTGGTGCACACGTACACGGAGGTCCGCGACGACGTCGCCGGCGTCCTCGACGCGCTCGCCCGCCACGTCTACGAGCGCGAGCACTTCGAGATGGTCCGCGCGCTCGAGCCGGAGAGCCTCTCGCCGTCGGCGCGCGCGGCCCGCTTCATCTACTTGAACAAGACCTGCTTCAACGGCCTCTGGCGGGTGAACAAGTCGGGCAAGTTCAACGTGCCGTTCGGCCGCTACACCGCGCCGCGCTTCTGCGATCCGGCGACGCTGCTGCGCGCAAGCCACGCGCTGCAGAACGTCACCATCACCCACCAGACCTACGCCGAGGCCGCGCTGGCCGCGGCTCCGGGCGACTTCGTCTATTTCGACCCGCCGTACGACCCGGTCTCGCCGACCGCGAGCTTCACCGGCTACAGCGCCTCGCCGTTCCTCTGGACGCAGCAGGAGGAGCTCGCGGCCGTCTGCGCGCAGCTCAACCGCCGCGGCGTGCGCTTCCTGCTCTCCAACTCGGCGACGCCGCGCATCCGCTCGCTCTACGCGCAGTTCGAGCAGCGCATCGTGCGCGCGCCGCGCTCGATCAACAGCAAGGCCGACGCGCGCGGCAACGTCGACGAGATCCTCGTCTTCAACCGGTAGACCCGCCGCGGATCACGCGGCGTCGATCACGAGACCTTCGTGCAGGCGCAAGCGCCGCGGCATCCGCTCGGCGAGGCGCGCATTGTGCGTCACCACGATCGCGGCGATGCCCAGCTTCTGATTGAGCTCCACCAGGAGCTGGTGGATCCCCTCGCCCGTCTCTTCGTCGAGGTTTCCCGTCGGCTCGTCGGCGAGGAGCAGCCGCGGGCGCAGCACCAGCGCGCGCGCGAGCGCCACCCGCTGCTGCTCGCCGCCCGACAGCTCGCCCGGCTTGTGCTCGATGCGGTGGCCCAAGCCCACCAGCTGCAGCACCTCGCGCGCCATCGCCAGCGCCTCTTCGCGCGGCTTGCGCAGGATGAGCGCGGGCATCGCGGCGTTCTCCAGCGCGGTGAACTCGGGCAAGAGGTAGTGCGACTGGAAGACGAAGCCGATGGTCCGGTTGCGAAACTGGGCCAGCTCCGACTCGTCCATCGCCGTCGCGTCGCGCCCCTCGAAGAGGACCGCGCCGCCCGTCGGCGGATCGAGCGTGCCCATCACGTGCAGGAAGGTGCTCTTGCCCACGCCCGACGGCCCGACGAGGGAAGCCATCTCGCCCGCTCGCAGCGAGAAGGCCGCGCCGCGCAGCACGTGGATCTCCTTCGGGCCGAGCCAGTAGCTCTTGTGCACCGCGCGCGCTTCCACCAGCGGCGAGGGGAGGAGCGCGTCCACCACCGGGCCCGCCGCCTGGCCTTCCAGCGCGGACGAGATCGGTTGAGTCCCAACGATCGGCTCGCCCATCGCTACTCCTCCCTCAAGCCATCGACCGGCGAGAGGCGGCTCGCGGTGATCGCCGGGTACAGCGTCGCCAGGTACGCGAGGCAGATGGAGATGACCGCCACCAGCGCGAACTGCCCGAGGTCCACGGTGACCGGCAAGTACGAGATGTAATAGACGTCCGGGTCGAGCCGCAGGCCGAAGCGCGCGACGAAGCTGCACGACGCGAGCCCCATCAAGCAGCCGATCAATGTCCCGATCGCGCCGATGGTCACCCCCTCCAGCACGAAGATCTTCATGATCGACGCGTCCCGCGCGCCCATCGATTTGAGGATGGAGATCTCCTTCGTCTTCTCCAGCACCAGCATGATCAGCGTCGCCAGGATGGTGAAGCAGGCGACCAGCACGATGAACGTCAGGATGATCGCCATCGCCAGCTTCTCCAGCTTGAGCGCGGAGAACAGGTTGCGGTTGAGGTCCGCCCAATCCTTGCTTCGATAAGGAAATCCCTTGAGCGCCGCGACGACTTTGCGGCCCATCCCGCGCGCCTGATCGACGTCGCGGAACTTCATCTCCAGACCGACGATGTTGTCCTTCATGCGGAAGAACGACTGCGCCTCGGGGATGGAGATGTACGCGAACTTCGAGTCGTACTCGTACATGCCCGAGTAGAGGATGCAGGCGACGCGGAAGGCGCGCGAGCGCGGGAGCGGACCGGTCGGGCCCATCTCGCCCATCGGGGTGATCACGTTGATCACGTCGCCGACCCAGATGCGCAGGCCGTGGCTCATCTCCTTGCCGACGCAGATGCCGGGCATCTTGGTGAGCGTCGCCGGATCGACCTTGGCGGCGCTGCCTTCCTCGGGGTGATCGCGGCGGCGCGCGAACGTCGAGTCGAGATACTCCTGGTAGTCCTCGCCCTGCAGCTGCTGGCTCGCGCTCGCGTTGGGCGCCACCGCGGTTGCGACCGGGATGTTCTGCGGCGTGTCGATCCAGGCGAGGTCGCCGGCGATCACCTGCTTGGGCAGGTCGCTCACCGAGCCGACCGAGGCCGAGTCGATGCCCTTGAGCTCCGCGCCCGAGGGGTTGCCTTTGCTGTTGGCGATGATCACCTCGTTGAGGATGAACGGCGTCGCGCCGACCACGTCGGGCACCGCGCGCACCGTCGGCAGCACGCTCTTCCACTCGGAGAAGTCGTCGGTGAACTTGAGCAGCATGCCGTGCGCGTTGGTGCCGATGATCTTCTGCTTCAGGTCTCCCTCGAAGCCGCTCATCACCGAGAGCACGATGGTGAGCGCCCAGACGCCGACCACCACGCCGGCGATGGAGATGAAGGTGAGCACCAGCGTGGCCGGACGCCGCTTGGCCTGCCCGGGGAGCAGCCGCGCCTGCAGGATGCGCGCGCGGATCCAGTAGGCGATGAGCAGCACGAACGCCGCGATGCCGAGCACCGCGCCCGCTTTGTGCCAGAGCGTCAGGTCGCGCGCGCCCGCGCGCCAGTCGGTGAGGATGCCGGCGCCAAAGAGCGCGCCGGGGAGCGCGAGGCCGATCCACGCGAGCATCAGGCCCGCGCGCAGGTTGAGCCGCAGGTGCGTGCGCGCGACGCCGACTTCGTACGCGAACGCGAAGTCCGGGCTCTTCCCCGCGCCGATGAGCAGGCCCGCCGACGCGCCCCACAGGCCGAGCAGGAACGCGCTCGCGCTCGCCAGCAGCGCCCAGAGGATCATCTCGGTCTTGTCGGCGTAGAAGCGGTCGTACGAGAACGAGGGCGGCTTGACCACGTAGAGCAGACCGAACCCGACGCCGACCAAGAGCAGCGCGGCGAGCAGCTGCTCGCGCGAGCGAAGGCCGCCGCCGAAGAAGCTGGCGACGAATCCGGCGAGAAGAAAGCCGGCCGCCTCGGCGCCGAACGAGATCGCGACCACCGCGTCGGGAGAGAGCAGCGTCTTCTCTCCGAGCACGTGCCGCAGGCCGAGCTGCGCGCCGAACGAGAGCGCGGAGACGGCGAGCGCGGCGATCACCGCGCCGAAGGAGAAGCGGCTCTTCACGCCGGCCCTCCCGGCTGCGTCACTTCCTCATCGTCGCCCAGCGACGCGCCGGCCGGCTCGCCGCTCGACTCGACCTGCGGCTTGAGCAGCGGGAAGAGCACCACGTCGCGGATGGACGCGGCGTCGGTGAAGAGCATCGCCAGCCGATCGATGCCGATCCCCTCGCCCGCGGTCGGCGGCATGCCGTGCTCGAGCGCGCGCACGAAGTCGCGATCGTAGGGCATCGCCTCCTCGTCGCCGCGCGCGGCCGCGTCGACCTGGGCCTGAAACCTGGCTTCTTGATCCCGCGGATCATTCAGCTCGGAGAAGGCGTTGGCGATCTCCATCCCGCCCGCGTAGGCCTCGAAGCGATCGACCAGCCGCGGCTCCGCGTCCCGCTTGCGCGCGAGCGGCGAGACCTCGAGCGGAAAGTCGGTGACGAACGACGGGCGATCGGCCGGCAGCTTCGCCTCGACCAGCGCCTCGAACGCCCAGGCGATCTTCCCGCCCAGCGTCTGCGCGTGCGAGAGCTTGCGCACCGCCTCGGGCTCGCCGTTCGCAGCCGACAGCCACGCCGTCTCCGGCAGCGCGCCGAGCGCATCGAGCACCGCGCTCAAGAAGCGATCGCGCTGCGCGACCAGGTCGAGCCCGTGCTGCAGCTCGACCAGCTTCGACTCGCCCAGCATCGCGCGGCCGACGCCCTCCACCATCGAGACGCGCGGCCACGGCGCCGTATAGTCGATGTTCACGCCTTGATAAGGAACCATCGCGGAGCCGCACACAGCGCGGGCGAGCTGCGCGGTCATATCCTCGGTCAATGCCATCAAATCTTCGTACGTCGCGTACGCCTGGTAGAACTCGATGGTGGTGAACTCGGGATTGTGGCGGCGATCGATCCCTTCGTTGCGGAAGATGCGGCCGATCTCGTAGACCCGCTCGAACCCGCCGACGACCAGCCGCTTCAAGTGCAGCTCGGTGGCGATGCGCAGCTTGAGCTCGAGATCGAGCGCGTTGTGGTGTGTCTCGAACGGGCGCGCCGCGGCGCCGCCCGCCTCCTCCGGCTTGTGCAGCACCGGCGTCTCCACCTCGAGGTAGCCGCGCTCGTCGAGATACTTGCGGATGCCGGTGATGATGCGCGCGCGCTTACGGAACGCCTCGCGCACCTCCATGTGCACCGCGAGATCCACGTAGCGCTGGCGGTAGCGCGTCTCCACGTCGGCGAGGCCGTACCAGCTCGATGGCATCGGCCGCAGCGCCTTGGTGAGCAGCTGGAACCCGGGCCGCCCGAGCTCGGCGTTCTGTCCAGCGGCGAGCGGCACCGGCGTGGCGCCGATCTCGCCCGCGGCGATCGACAGCTCGCCCGTCTTGGTGCGCAGCGCGCGCCCCCACGCGCAAGCGATGTCGCCCAGGTCGAGCAGCTTCAGCGACTCGTAGGCCGCGTCGCCCACCTTGTCCTTGCGCACGAAGATCTGCAGGTCGCCGAACCCGTCGCGCAGCGAGATGAACGTGACCTTGCCCATCGAGCGCAGCGCGACCACGCGGCCCGCCACGCCGTACGTCTCGGTGTGGCTCGCCTCGAGCGCGGCCGCGTCCTGCGCGCCGTGACGCTCCTTGATCAGCAGCGAGCCATGCGGCGCAGGGACCCGGTTGGAATACGGGTGCGCGCCCTTCTCTCGCAACGAGGCCACCTTGCCTTCGCGCAGCTTGATCTGATCCTCGATCGAGCTGGTGTGGCCTTCCTGCTTCTCTGCATCCGGCTTGGCGCCAGCGGGCGCGCTCTTGGGGTCGGTCATGGGAGCGCGCCTTCTAGCAGGATGTCGGGGAACACTCCACGGCGGCAAGGGCTTCCCTGTGTTAGCAACGCAGTCATGTCGGAACTGAGCGCAGACGAGCGGGCCGCGCGCGTGATCCAGCGCAGCGCCTGGCTCGCCACCGCCGCGATGGTGGCCGTGCCAGTGCCGGGCGCGGACCTCGCCGCGACCTTCACCGTCTGGGGCGGGATGATCCGGCGCATCGCCCGCTGCTACGGCGAGGCCCCCTCCAAGGAGGACGCGATCCGCCTCGCCTCCGAGTTGCTGCGCGGCGTGGTGCTGACGCTCTTCGCCTGGTACGGCAGCGCCAAGACCGCCACGCTGGTGCTCAAGTTCATTCCGTTCGCGGGAACTTTCACGGCCTATCTGATCGACGCGGGCATCGCGGCCTTCGGCGCCAGGCGGATCACCGCGGCGCTCGGGATGGCCGCCGCCGCGTACTACAAGAGCGGCAAGCAGATCGCGCCGGAGACGCTCAGCGAGCACGTCGCGCGCGTCGCCAAGGATCCGGAGATCGTCGCCGAAGTGCTCGGGCTGGTCGCGCTCGCCCGCGCCGGCAAGAGCGTCAAGCCCAGCGGAGCCGAGCGCGCCTGATGGCCGCGCGGGCAGCCAAGAAGAAGCGCGGCAAGTCGTCCGGCCGCGGGTCTGCGATCGGCAAGCTGCTCCTCTTGCTCTTCGGCCTCTCGCTCATCGCCGCCGCCGTCTTCTGGCTGACGATGCCCGATGTGGAGCGCCTGCGCACGCACTTCCCCGAGAGCACCGCGCTCATCGACGCGCGCGCCGCCGAGGCCCGCGCGAGCGGCCGCGCCGCGCGACGCGCCTGGCGCCCGGTGGCGCTCGCCCAGGTCTCGCCCTGGCTGCAGCGGGCGGTGGTCGACAGCGAGGACGCCCGCTTCTTCCTCCACAGCGGCATCGACCTGGTGGAGACCAAAGCTGCGCTGGAGAAGGCGCTCGACGACGGCAAGCTCGGCCGCGGCGCCTCGACGCTGACGCAGCAGCTGGCCAAAAATCTCTGGCTCGGCGAGGAGCGCTCGCTCCTGCGCAAGGCGCGCGAGGCGGCGATGGCGCAGCAGCTCGAGACGCTCGGCAAGGAGCGCATCCTCGAGCTGTACCTGAACGTCGTCGAGTGGGGCGACGGCATCTACGGCGCCGAGGAGGCCGCGCAGCACTGGTTCGGCGTGCGCGCCAAGGAGCTCTCGCCCGAGCAGGCCGCGGTGCTGACCGCGATGCTCCCCGCGCCCCGCAAGCGCAACCCGCGCAAGCCCTCCGCGCATCTCAAGCGGCGCGCCGCGCAGGTGCTCGAGCTGTTCGGGCTCTACCGGCAGCTCTCGCCGGGCGAGCTGGCGAGCGCGCGCGAGCGGCTGCACGCGCTGCTCGGCGGATAGCCCCGGACAACAGCGAATCGCGCGCGACCGCTCTGGGAGCGGCCTGGCGCAACGAGG
>Ga0302196_10001895_pt1 | contig 19778 bp, 22 predicted proteins | sample II_Bog_N1_3_FD_198794 | JGI IMG/M metagenome (GOLD analysis project Ga0302196, IMG submission 198794) | Peat permafrost microbial communities from Stordalen Mire near Abisko, Sweden - II_Bog_N1_3 | ecosystem: Environmental > Terrestrial > Soil > Wetlands > Peat | place: Sweden: Abisko...
CCGGACTACCTGAACCGCGTGGGCGCTGACGCCCCCAAGGTCGAGCCGGGCGACTTCGCCCTCATTGGCGCCCCGACGGACTTCCTCGGGCTGAACATCTACTCGGGCGACTTCGTGAGGGCCAAGGCCGGCGTTGCCTTCGAGCAGTTGTCGCTGCCAGCCAACTATCCCCGCGCCGACAGCCCCTGGCTCAACATCATGCCGCAGGTGATCTACTGGGCGCTCAAGTTCGCCCACGAGAACTACGGCCCGAAGGAGATCTTCGTCACAGAGAACGGCTGCGGCTACAACGTGGAGCCGGTGGTGGGCGGCGAGGTGCATGACCTGCACCGCCGCGAGTTCATCCGCTCGTACCTTCGCGAGCTGCAACGCGCGATCAACGACGGCGTGCCTGTGAAGGGCTACTTCCTCTGGTCGTTCATGGATAACTACGAGTGGGAGGACGGCTACACGCGCCGCTTCGGCATCGTGCACGTCGACTTCGCGACGCAGAAGCGCACCCCGAAGCTTTCCTCGCGCTGGTATTCCGAGGTGATCCGTAACAACCGGGTCGTGTAGCGCCATGAGCCTTTACGGCATCGATTTGGGCGGCACCAAGATCGAGGGGGCCGTGATCGATCCCGGCAAGCCCGACCAGGCGCTCTGCCGCCTGCGCGTGCCGACGGAGGCCGCGAAGGGCTACCGCCACGTCGTCCGCCAGATCGTCAAGCTGGTCGGCATGCTCGAGGAGGCCTCGGGCACCAGGAGGCCGAAGGTGATCGGCTTCGGGACGCCGGGAGTGACCGATCCCCGGACCGGCATCCTCAAGAATTCAAACACGCTCTGCCTGAACGGCCAAAGGCTGCGCGAGGACCTCGGCAAGGCCCTGGGCTGCGAGGCGAGGATCGCCAACGACGCCAACTGCTTCGCGCTGGCTGAGGCCCTCTACGGCGCCGGCCGCAACAGGAACGTGGTGGTAGGCCTTATCCTCGGCACAGGCTGCGGCGGGGGCGTCGTCGTGAGCGGACAAGTCCTAGGCGGACTCCACGGGATCGCGGGGGAGTGGGGCCACAATCCCCTCCGCGGCGAGACGACGCCATGCTACTGCGGCCACAAGGGGTGCATCGAGACCGTGATCGCGGGCCCCGCCCTCGAGAAGTTCTACCGCGCCAAGACGAGGCGCACTCTGCGCATGCCCGAAATCGTGAAGCGCGCAGCCGAGGGCGAGGCAGCGGCAAGGGCGACGCTCAGGAGGCTGCAGTCCAAGTTCGCCGAGGCCATCGCCGCGGTCATCAACATCCTCGATCCCGACGCCGTCGTGATCGGGGGCGGGGTCGGCAACATCGACATCCTCTATAGCGAGGAGACCCGTGCGGCTGTCCTCTCGCACGTCTTCAACACCGAGCTGCGGACCGAGTTCCTGAGGCCGATCCTGGGCGACAGCGCCGGGGTCTTCGGCGCCGCGCTTCTCAGCGCCTCGTCCAGATCCTGAGGCAGGAGAGGAGGTAGTCCTCCAGCGCCGCCGACTCGTTCAAGTTTACCCGCAGGAGTCCCGCCGAGCGCTCCAGGCTGTCGATCGATGCCGTCAGGAACCTCGTCGCCGCCTCGTCGCCGGCGTTGGCGGCCTCGTTCGCGAATAGGCGGGTCGCGACCTCGATCTCGGCGAACATCCTCATGCGCAGCCCGATTGTAGCCTCGGCCTCGATGGCCGCGATCTCGTCGTCCTCAAGGCCCTCGGGTAAACCCTGTTTCCTCCTGGCAACCTCGGCGGCCGCGGCCTTGTCGAGCATGGAGCCGAAGCGGGCAACGAGCCCGTACAGCGTGAAGATGCTGTCGGCCGCCTTGCGGCCGGCACTGACACCCTGGCCGAGCTGAGTGAGCCATGCCTTGTAGTCGCTGACCCATGCCGACCATCCCTCGGCCGTCAGCTCGGTCGCCATCCCGGGGAAGCGGAAGTGGAGCACGCGGCTTCGTATCGTCGGCAGGAGCGCGTAGGGCCTTGTCGTGAGAAGCAGGATTGTCGTGTCCGCCGGCGGCTCCTCGAGCGTCTTAAGCAGGATGTTGGCCGCCTGGACATTCATCCGCTCGGCGTCGTGGATCACGACCACCTTGTAACGGGACACGCTGGCCGAGACGTTCACCCGCGACACCAGGTCCCGGATCGACTCGACCTTGATGGAGCGGGACCTGCCGGCGGGGCGCACCTGGAGGCAGTCGGGATGGCGTTCGGGCGGCATGCTGTGGCCCCCGTTGCCGGCGCGGTTCAGGAGGCGGTCGGCCAGGGCGAGACCCGCGGCCGACAGGCCCTCGGCATCGTCACCGGCCAGGAGCAGGCTGTGGGAGAGGCGTCCGCGGCCTATCGCCCTCTCGATGACCGACACGGCCGGGGTGCCCGCGAACGCGGGCGGCCATGGGACCACCGCCGTCATCAGCCTAGGCGGGACTTGAGGGCTTCCCAGATCTTCTTCTCGGTCGACGCCTCGTCCTTCGAGCCGTCGATGACGACGAAGCGCTCGGGCATCCCCTTGGCGAGGACCAGGTAGCCCTCCCGGATCTTGTCATAGAAGTCGATATTCTCGCGTTCCATGCGGTCGGGCAGGTCCGAGGCGCGCTGGTGGATCCTCGCCAGGCCCACCTTGGTCGGCACGTCGATGATGATCGTCACGTCAGGCATCACGTTGCCGACGGCGAAGCGGTTGATCTGGTTCACCGGGTCGGCCGCCAAATTGCGCCCGATGCCCTGGTACACGGTCGACGAGTCGAGGAACCGGTCGCTGAGGACGATGGATCCCTTCATGAGCGCCGGGGCGATCACCTCGCGGACGAGCTGGGCCCTGGCCGCCGCAAAGAGGAGCAGCTCGGTCTCCGGCGTCATCTCGTCGCCCTTGGAATTGTGCACGATGATGTTTCGGATCTGCTCGCCGATCTCGGTGCCGCCGGGCTCGCGCACCGTCACCACGTCCCGTTTTAGTTTCTGGAGGCGACCGGCGAGGCGCGCAATCTGGGAGGTCTTCCCGCTGCCCTCGGAGCCTTCGAAGGATATGAGTTTGCCCGTGTGTTTGGACTTCAGGACCATGGGGAGCCGAGAATGGGCAAATTCGCGCGCTTTGGCGAGTAAGCTTTGAATTCCATTGGACGAATCCTGAAATTCCTCCAACGCTCGGATTCATGTCCGTGATTTTCACGCCCTTACTTGCCTCCACCAACATCATCGAGGTGTTCGAGCACTGCGACGTGGTGGGGCAGACGATAACCGGCGGCCTCGCCATCTTCAGCATGGTCGCCTGGGCGGTCATGTTCGGCAAGCGCAACGAGCTCTCCACGCTGCGCCGCCTGAACCTCACCTTCGAGAGGCACCTGAGGGACCAGAAGAACCTCCTGGAACTGCCGGAGTCGCTGCGCAACCGCCGCGACATCCCGTACGCCGACCTCCTGAGCGACGCCGTCGAGGGCTACTGGAAGGCCGCGGCGATCGGCAAGGAGAAGGGCGATGACTCGCACCGCTTCAAGCTCGAGATCGCCGAGAACGCGATCCAGAGGGCGCTCGCGAGGCAGATCCTTCGCTACGAATCGAGCATGGTCTTCTTGGCCTCGATTGTCTCGGGCGCCCCGTTCCTCGGCCTTCTCGGCACCGTCTGGGGCGTCATGGACGCCTTCAGCGCCGTCTCGGTGCAGCAGACGGCCAGCATCCAGACGCTGGCGCCCGGCGTCTCGGCCGCGCTTCTGACAACCATCTCCGGCCTCCTGGTCGCGATCCCGTGCCTCTTCGGCTACAACATGCTCTTCGCGATGACGAAGCGCCTGATCACCGAGATCGAGAACTACGCGAGCTCGATCGCCGATAGGATCGAGCTCGAGTCGAAATAGCCCTCGCGCCCACGCATCATGGCAAGAACCTTCAGGCGCCCGAGGCAGTCGCACCCGATCGCGGAGTTGAACGTGACGAACCTGATCGATCTCGGCTTCACGCTCCTGATCATCTTCATGATCACGACGTCGAGCAGCACCAACGAGCAGACGATCCCGGTCAATCTTCCCCTCGAGTCAAAGAGCCTCCAGCAGAAGCCCGACAAGGACACGAAGTTTGTCGCGGTCTCGGTGGACGCCAGGGGCACCATCTACCTGGACGAGGCGCCGACACCGGTCCGCATGGCCGAGCTCGAGAGCAGGCTGCGCCTCTATGCGGCGCAGGCCCACCCGCCGATCATCCGGATCCGCGGCGACGCGCACGTGCCGTACGAGAAGATCGTGCAGGTCATGGACGCGCTCAAGAAGGCCAACCTCCTCAAGTTCACGTTCGACACCGAGAGCGCATCGAAATGAGCGCGCAGACCCCCGGAGCGTACGGACTCTCCGCCCTGGTGCACAGCGGCGCGGTGGCGCTCGTCATCTTCTTCAGCTACGCGGCCGACCACCTCGACAAGACCGAGCCGAAGGTCTTCGAGCTTGTGGCGGGGGAGGGTGACAACTACGCGGCGACCGCCGCCCCGGCCCTGGGCAGCGAGGGCGGGATCAAGGTGACGCCCCAGGCCCCTGTCCCGACTCCGCTTCCCGAGCCACCCGCTCCCGAGCCGCAGCCCGAGCAGAAGCAGGAGCCTTCCCCGATCCAGTCGGCTCCCGAGACAATCCCTGCGCCGACGAAGCAGAAGGCACCAAAACCCGTCGACCTCGTGACCTCGCTCAAGCGGGCTGAGGACCGGCGAAAGAAAAAACTCGAGGCAAAGTACAAGAAGCAGGAGGAAGCCGATGCGAAGCGCCAGGCGGCCTTGAACAAGGTCTCACACATCGATGCCGAGGGCATACGCGAGGGCGTCGTCGGCGGCTCTACCGAGAACAAGAAGGGCGGCGCGGGCGGAAAGGCACTGACGCGGGAGGAGGGCACCGAGCTCGAGGCCTACTTTGCGGAGCTCCTCATGCGGATCAAGGAAAGCCACACCCCTCCCGAGGGAGTCGCGGACAACATCTCGGCCAAAGTGGAGCTCTTTGTCGCGGCGGACGGCTCCATTTCGCACGTGAGGATCACGACCTCCTCCGGAAATGCCGAGTTTGACCGCTCCGTCATCGAGGCATGCCAGCACACGCGCTCGATCGGCCCGAGGCCCGATGGAAAGAGCGAGACGGTGTCCTTCACGTTCAAGATGCGCGAGGACGAGACATCCTAGGCGGCCGCCTGATGATCAAGGTCAGCGTCCTCTTTCCGGAAACAGCCGGCGCCCGGTTCGACAAGGCGTATTTCTTCTCGAAGCACCTGCCGCTCGTCGCCCGGCTCGTGGGACCGGCGCTGAAGGGAATATCGATTGAGGAGGGAATATCGGGCGCCATGCCCGGGTCACCGGCGCCCTATCTCATGGCATCCCACTTCAGCTTTGACTCGGTGGACGCCTTCCAGGCCGCCTTCTTCCCGCACGCGGAGGCGATCATGCAGGACCTCGCAAAAGTCACGCCGATCGAGGCCGTCGTGCAGATCGGCGACGTGAAATACGCCAGGTAGGCGGCCGGTGAAAGCTCTTGGCAGTGCGGGGGCGATGTGCCTTCTAGGATCGATGAACTACAGGACGAAGGCGGAGTACTACATCCAGGGAATCACGAAGGGCTTTATCGAGGCCTCCGAGGTGATCGCGTGGAGCGACGAGGTGATCGTCGAGGCCCCGAAGACCGAGGACTGGATGCTTGAGATCTCAAGCTGCGGCCCCGGGGACCGGATGGTCGTCCTGAGCCACCTGAACACCGTCAAGGGCGAGGTCGACCAGGCCAAGCTCGCCGCACTCCTGAAGGAAAAGGGGATCGCCTAGGGCCCCGCCGGCTCAGCCGGCCGTCCTCAGTCTATCGGGGCGGGGCAGCACGCAGGTGAAGCGTCGTTCGGCAAGGTGCTCCAGGAGGAGCTCCAGGAAGCGGATGCGCTTGGCGGCTCCGGGTCCGGCCTCATGGGACAGGAGAATGGCTCCCGGCTTCACGGAGCCCGAGATCGCGGCCAGCGCCGACACGGCGCTTCTGGAGCCGCCGTCGAAACCCCGCGCGTTCCAGAGGACGAGCCTCATCCCTCGGGCCGCGAGCTGCGGCTCCAGGAAGGGATTGCGGACGCCGACGGGCGGCCGGAAATAGCGCTCGAAAGGGGCGTCGGCGATCAGGAGCGCGCCGATGCAGCCCTCGATCTCCCGCGCGGTCCGCGAGGGCGATGCGCACCAGAACGTGCCCAGCGGGTGGGTCAGCGTGTGGTTCGCGATCGTGTGGCCCTCCGCGACAATCATGCGGGCCAGGTCGGGGTGCTTCGCGACCTGCGAGCCCACGACAAAGAAGGTGGCCTTGGCGCCATGCGCCTTCAGGAGCTCCAGGACGCGAGGGGTGCTGGCGGGGTCGGGGCCGTCATCAATCGTGAGCCAGACCTCGTTGCGATCGGTCTCGAACGAGCGGATCGCCGGCCCGAAGGCCTGCTGCGACGGAAGGATGAACTGGACGAAGAGCCAGGGATCCGGGGCAAAGAGGACCACCAAGGCCGCGACCGGATAATGCTCAACCGCCAGCGCCAGGGCGCAAAGCTTGAACGAGATGAAGACCGGAATCCAGGGTCTCACGTGGCCAGCCGGCCATCCCGGCGCGGGGCATAGGAGCGTCGCAGCCCTGCGTAAGACGCCTCTTGGCTGGTGTCTGGGGGTTCCACCCTCCAAGGGTATTGATCCCCGGTCCCCCTTACCAAGCTGGAAATTGCTTGTCCGAAAAGCAGTCGTGCCTGTAGGTCGGAAGCGCATGACGGTCGAATTCGCCTTTGGCGACACAGGCGAGGAATCCAACTCAACCCTGGCAACAGGACTTCCCCTCCTGGGGGGCGATTCCCTCGAGCAGATCGCAGGCTCCCTGGCGCTCGATGAGACCAAGGAGCCCTTGAAGCTCTGGCGCTCCAAGGAGCACCTGGTCGGCCTCGCGCGGTCGAATCCGGGTGAGGGACTGGAGGTGGCCGCGCGCCGGATCTACGGCGATCTCCTGCCTGCGGCCAAGGACTACAACCTTTACCGGATATGGAACCTTGTCCCCAGGATCAACGAGGAGAACGCGGGCCTGGAGAACTACAGGGCCTTCTGCCGGGGACGCGCCGTCGCCTTCGAGGCGGCGCTCGGGAAGGGCTTCGCGACGCGGCTGCCAGCCGCCTCGGCCCTGGGCACGACAGGACCGACTCTCATGGTCGCGTTCCTGGCCGGCACGGCGCCCGCCCGGCACTACGAGAACCCGGCCCAGGTCCCCGCATACGATTACCCGGCCGAGCATGGGCCGAAGTCGCCGAGCTTCGCCCGGGCGACCTCGGTTGAATCCCAGGGGAAGCTCGATGCCTTCATCTCAGGCACGTCGTCCATCGTCGGGCACGAGACCTACGCACCCAATGACACCGCGAAGCAGCTGGAGTGCACGCTGGACAACCTGGCGCTCATCTCGAAGGCCTGCGGCATCGGCTCGGGCATGGGGATCGGCTCGGCGCGGCACTTCAAGGTCTATCTTCGCAAGCCCGCGGACCTTGCCCTCGTCAAGGGGCGGCTCGAGGGCGGTGTGCTCCGTCCCCGGGACCGGGTCACCTATCTCGGTGCCGATATCTGCCGAGCCGCGCTCAACGTCGAGATCGAGCTCTCGGTCCGCGGCGCCGCCAGGAGCTGACGCAGGCGAAGGGTGTCAGCCTTGCCCCGGGCCGTGACCGGGAATCTATCCAGCGCCACGACACGGGTTGGCACCTTCCACGAGGCGAGCCTTCCCTTCAGGAGGCGCCTGACCTCAGGGGTGTCCAGGTCCGTCGCGACGGCTGCCGCGAGGATGGGCTTGGGCCCCTGCACAATGTGCGCGTAGGCGTCCCTGATCCCGGGCGTACCCTTCAGCGCGCGTTCGATCTCACCGAGGTCGGCGCGGCGTCCGGCAATCTTGACCACCCGGTCCGTCCTCCCAAGGAGGACAAGCTCGCCGTTCTTTGCGATCTTGGCTTTGTCCGCGGGCGAGAAACGGCCGGTGCCAAGGACTGATGGGCTGGAGATGATGATCCGGCCTGGCCGCGATCTCCTGATCGTCACGCCCTTAAGCGGAAGCCCGACGCTTCGGCCGGCAAGGGTCGCCGCCCCCGTCCTGTCGAAGGAGATGCCGCCTGTCTCGCTGGTCCCGTAGAATCCCCGGACCCTGCGGCGAAACTTCGCGGCGAAGGAGCGTGCCACCTCGGGATCGAGGGGAGAGCCGGCGGAGATGACGAGGCGCAGGCTTGAAAGCGCCCGCGCGGCGACGTCGCTCGACGCGAGCGCCCTGAGAACCGGCGGCACCGTGGGAAACACGGTGGGCTTGAACCGGGAGACGTCGGCTGCGATCGACTGGGGCAGGGCACTCGAGGAGCAAACGAGCGGCGTCCCCTGGGCGAGCAGCGGGACAACGAGGTTGCCGAGCCCGTAGGAATAGCCGAGCGGGATCGCGGCCAGGTTCAGGTCGCTTGCCCGGATCCCCATGGTCCGGCAGATCTGGCGCCCGTCGGCCGCCATCTGGGCGTGGGTCGCCGGTAGCCCCCGGGCGGAGCCGGTGCTGGCGCTCGTCAGCTTGACGAGGCACTCGTCACGGCCGACACGGGCGCAGGGCGCATCCAGGGTGAAGAGCCGGCTGGAGCTCCAGAGATGGGTCGCGCCGATCGACGCCGCGGCATCCAGCTGGGCCTCTTCCGGCTCCGAGGGATCTATGGGCGCCGGGACGGCACCGATCGACAATAGCCCGAGGAACACCTGAAACCACTCCACGCCATTGGGAACCGACATGGCGACTCGGCGTCTATCGTGCATTGGGCCGCCCAATGATCCAGCATGAGCAGCAGCCCAGACGGCAGAACCCCTTGCAAGGGCCGCGCGGCCCCAGTGCCTGCCGGTTGCCGCGTCTATGAGCGCCGTGGAGGCAGGAGCCTTTTCCACCGTGGCCGTCCAGAGTTGGAAGAGGTGCTCATTCATGAAGATAAGGGTGCTGCAAGGCTACCCACGGGCGAGGAAAATTGCGGTTGTACACCCACCTCGAACCCTACCATAACGCCTTCTGCAATGAATGACGATGACCAGCCTCAGTCATGGGACGCGATCATTCTAGGCGGAGCCCTGGCCGGGGCCTCGACGGCTCTCCTGCTTCGCAGGCGCAACCCGCGCTGGCGGATCCTCATCATTGAGAAGAGCGACCACCTGGGCCGCCGGGTGGGAGAGTCCACGGTGGAAACCAGCGCCTACTTCATCGGCCGCGTGCTCGGGCTTACGGACCACCTCAACGAGAAGCACCTTGTGAAGCAGGGGATGCGCTTCTGGTTCTACAACGAGAAGACGAAGGGCCTGGCCGACTGCAGCGAGACGGGCCCCAAGTACAATGTTCGCTTCCCGGGATACCAGGTCGACCGCTCGGTCCTGGACGAGGAGGTGCTGGCGCGCGCGGTCGAGGCGGGCGCGACGCTCATCAGGCCCGCGAGGATCAAGAACGTCACCCTCGTGGAGGGAGGCACCCAGACCGTGGACTGGGAGAAGGAGGACGGGACGGGCGGCAAGGCGCTCGGACGCTGGGTCGTCGACGCCTCGGGCGTCGCGGCGATCCTCGCCAGGCGCAACGGCTGGCACAAGCCGAACACGGCGCACCCGATCGCGGCCTGCTGGAGCCGCTGGAACGGGGTGAAGAACCTCGACTCGCGCGAGTTCGCCGAGCGCCACCCCAAGTGGGCCGCGCGCTGCAAGGCCGTCCGCTACACGGCGACGAACCACATCTGCGGCAAGGGCTGGTGGTCCTGGTGGATACCCCTGAAGGGTGGCGACATGAGCGTCGGCATTGTCTACGACCAGCGCATCACGGAGCTGCCCGAAGGCGGCAAGGTCGGGGACCGCCTGCGGAAGTTCATGTCCGAGCACCCGGCGGCCAAGGAACTCCTCGAGGGCGCCACGTTCCAGGAGGGGGACGTCCACTTCAGGCGCAACTGCGCGTACAGCAGCACCCGCTACGCCGGGGACGGCTTCGTGCTGGTCGGCGACGCCGCGGCGTTCATGGACCCGTTCTACTCGCCGGGCATGGACTGGATCAGCTTCTCGACAAGCGCCGCGGCAGCCCTCGTCGACAGCTGCCTTTCCGGCCGGAACATCGCGGAGCGGGTCGCGCGCCACAACGCCAACTTCACGGCCTCGCACGACAGGTGGTTCGATGCGATCTACCGCGACAAGTACTACTACATGGGAGACCATGAGCTCATGACGCTGGCGTTCCGCCTGGACCTCGGGAGCTATTACCTCGGGGTCGTGAAGCGGCCGTTCATCAGCGGCAACTCCGCCCTCGAGATCCCGGCCTTCGCGCCGAACGGCGGCAAGACGGCGGGGATGATCATGGCGTTCTACAACCGGCGCCTGGCGTCGATCGCCAAGGCCCGCATGGCCCGGGGGGTGTGGGGCAGGAGGAATTCCGGCAAGTATTTCGGGTTCATCAGCTACGAGCTGAACCTGCGCCTGCTTCCCCGCGTCGTCGGGCAGCTCGCGATGTGGATGCTTCTGGAGCTGCGCGAGGGGTGGCGGACGTGGTTCACCCTGAAGTCGCCGGAGGCCCATGCGCCGATGGCGTCGCCCGCCGCGGCCAAGACGTGATCACCCATGCCTGACCCACAAAGATCGGCGACGAACCCCGCCCTGGCCAAGTTCCCCTCGGCCGTCCTCGACGCCTTTGAGCGCTACCGCGCGACGGGCGACACGGACGCCGTGCACGAGGTGGTCGTTGCGGTCGTCCAGGACTACGCCCCGCCGGCCGCGCCGTCCGCGCCGCCTCTGACGGATGACACCCGCCTCATCGAGGACCTGGGGTACGACTCCGTGGCTGTCGCCGAGCTCGTCTTCTTCCTCGAGGACGTCTTCGACGTGACCATCTCAAACGAGGAGATCCTCTCCGTGCGCACGCTCGGGCAACTGCGGGCCTGCGTCGCCCGGAAACTCGCGGCCAAGACGAGCGCGTGAACCCCGTCGTCACCGGCATCGGCTTCATCACGCCGATCGGCAACGACCGCGCCGGAACGGAGCGAAGCCTGAGGGAGGGGCGCCACGGGTTCGAGAACATCCAGTTCCTCGGCAACCCGGACCTGCCGGTCAGGGTCGCGGGAACGGTCAAGGGATTCAGCGTGGACTCGCCCAACTGGCGTGACTGGTCCTGGCCCTCGCAGTTCAGTGTCTCGAAGGAGACGCTTCGCGGGCTGGCGCCGCACGGGCTCTACGCCGTGTGCGCCGTCGACCAGGCGCTGGAGAGCGCCGGCCTGACGGACAACGACGTCGCGGAGGATTCCTCGACCGGGCTCTACTGCGCCTCCGCGGGATCCGCGATGCTGCTCCACCACAACCTCGCCCAGGTGCGCGCGGTCAACGGGGCCCGCGGCAACCCGATGGGAGTCGTGAGCTCCATCTCCGGCACCCTGAACTTCAACCTTGCCGCCCGCTACCGCATCACGGGCACCGTCTGCGGGTTTGTCTCCGCGTGCGCCTCCTCGAGCCATGCGCTCGGCTACGCCATCGACGACATCCGCCTCGGAAGATTGAAGCGAGCCATTGTCGTCGGCGCGGAGGAGATGAATGCGGACTCGCTCCTTCCCTTCGCCCACATGAGGGCGCTCTCGCGCCAGTCCGACCCTGCCCTGGCATCGAGGCCCTTCGATATCGGCCGCGACGGGTTCGTCGGCGCGGGTGGAGCGACCGTGCTCATCATCGAGTCTCCCGAATCGGCGCGAGCCCGCGGCGCCAGGGCGATGGCGGTGGCGGCGGGGTGGGGGCAGGCGGCTGACGGGTACAGCGTCGCGGCGCCGCATCCCGAAGGATCGGGACTTCTTCTGGCCATGCGGCGCGCGCTTGCCGACGCGAAGGTCTCTCCGGAATCGATATCCCACGTGAGCGCGCACGCGACCTCGACTCCGGTGGGCGACAAGGCAGAGGCGGTGGCCATCGGGCGCCTGTTTGGCTCCTTGGGCCTGAAGCCCCCGGTCGCCGCGACAAAGGGCCTGACCGGGCATGGGCTGTCCATGGCGGGCTCGATGCAGGCGGCCTTCTGCGTGCTATCGATTGATGGCGGGTTCATTCCTGGTAACCCGCATCTGAAGGACCCAGACCCGGAGTGCGCCGGCCTTGAGCTTCCCCGCGTCACGCTCGCGAACCGTCCGGCGCTGGTGCTGTCGAACAGTTGCGGTTTCGGGGGAAGCAACGTCTGCCACGTCCTCGCGGCCCCGGGTACGATTCCGAGTTGATACCCCACCCAGGTTAGGGGCAGACTCACACCACTTACCCATGCCCGATCCACTGCTTGCGCGCCTGAAACAGCTTATTGTGGAAACCCTTCACCTAGAGGATATAGCACCATCCGACATCCCGGATGACGAGCCTCTCGTTGGGGGAGGCCTGTCCCTGGACTCGATCGACGCCCTTGAACTGGTGGTGCGCCTTGAGAAGGAATTTGGGATAAAGATCTCGAGCAGCGAGGAGGCCAAGTCGGCCCTGTCGAGTGTCGGGGCCCTGGCGTCGTTCATCCGCCAGCGCGCGGACCCGTCCAGGATAGGAGCCTGACGGCCGGGCGCCCCACGCCGCATGCCAGAAACCCCCGCATCCATCCGCATCGCGGCGGCCGGATGCGTCACGCCCTTCGGCAACGCCTCAGCGACACACGCCGCGCTCCTTCGCGGCGAATGCGCCCTGCATGCGCTTCCCGTGCGCGGCCGCGAGGGTGGCGACGCGGTTCCCCTTGCACTCCTGCCGGGGCGGGACCTGGACGAGACCGCCCCGCCTTCATGGATGGCCGCCGTTGGCGCGCTGGTCGAGGGCCTGCCCTCCGGGGATTGGGGAACGCCGTCTCGCCCGGTCTTCGTGACGGGCAGCAATTTTGGGGTCGGCGGCCTTTACGCGCTCCGGCGCACCGGGGATCCCGCCTTCGGGGTCTGGGGCGCGCCCCCGACCTGCACCGAGGAGTTGCGCCGGGCGCTCGGCTGGGGACCCAACGTCTCAATCCTCTCCCTTGCCTGCGTGTCGGCCCACCTTGGGCTGCTCGAGGCAACCCGGCTCATCCATGCGGGGCTCGCCGAGGAGGCGCTTGTCCTCTCCTTCGATTTCCTCAGCCCATTCGTGACCGGCGGATTCCATGCGCTCAAGATCCTGAACTCGGGATTTCCCGCGCCCTATCGCGAGGGTGCGACGGGCGCCATCGGGCTCGGCGACGGGGCAGCCTATGCCGTCCTCTCGAGGGATCGGGGTGACTGGAGGCTCGAGGGCCAGAGCGTCTTCAACGAGATGCACCACTTCACGTCGAACCGCGCCGACGGATCAGGATTCTCAAAGTGCCTGGACTCGGTCGCGGGAAGCACCCGTGGCCGCAAGGTCTGGTTCAAGGGCCACGGCACGGGGACGCTCGACGCCGGTAGAATGGAATTGGACGCGGCAGCCAAGGCGTTCCCCGAGGCGCCTGTCGTTGGATGGAAGGGAAGCCTCGGCCACACCCTTGGAAGCTGCGGCCTGGTCGAGATGGCGGTCGCCATCGAGTCGATCCGCACAGGGTCGGCGCCGGGAACCATCGGGGCCGGGGGTGCCGCGATGGGCCCCGGGGTGGCGCTGGCACATTTCCCGACGGGGCCATTCGACGGCGTCGTCTGCGCCAGCAACGCGTTCGGCGGGGCGCATGCCTGCCTTCTCCTGAGCCATGCTTGAGCGCCACATCCAGCTTCTCGTGACGGACGACGCCGGGACTGAGGCGCCTGCGGCCACGCGGGATCGCCTGAAGGTGAATTTTCCCGCGGGCGCGACACGGAGGATGACCACCCTGGGGCTCTTGGTCGGCAGCACGCTGGCGCCGCTCGAGCCCTCCGAGGACAACCCCATCGTCTATGCGTCGGGCTACGCCGAGAGCTGCGCCCTCGAGGCCTTCCTCGACAGCTTCCCGGCGCCGAGCCCCACGCTCTTCCAGACGTCGATACACCCGAGCGCCGTCCAGCAGTTCATGATCGGGCGCCAGAGCCCGGTTCGCGAATTTCTCCCCCTCTCCGGCAGCACGCTCCTCGCGTTCCATGCGGTGCGCGCCTGCATGCTTTCCCCGGCTCCGCGCGTCATCCTCTGCGGCGGCGAGGAGAAGGGCACGTGGCTGCTCCAGCACGGCCTGGCGAGCGACAGGACATTTGCGTTCGCGGCGTCGCTCGGAAAGGGCCGGGCCGACACTTCCCTCGGCCGGATCGTCATCGAGGCCTCGGATGGGGACGCCGCGCTTGGGCTTCCGGCGTTCTTTGACATGCTCCACAAACGAACGCCGTTCGACGGCCTGGTAGCGCCCGGCTGGCGGCTCATCCTCGAATGGAGGTAACGCGAAAGAGCGAGGCTGCGCCGCGCAACCCAGGCCCGTCCTGGGGCTACAGGGCCCTGTGCATGATGGACCGGGTGCTCCCCGAGGCCCTTTTTAGGCCGATGCGCCGGTGCGGCACCTGGATCGCCGTCGCCACGATGCCCTTGCAGCGGCGCTATTCCCGCGAGTACCTGCGCATCGTGCTGGGGCGGGAGCCGCGGCTGGGCGATGTCTTCCGCCATTTCTTCGCCGTCAGCGAGGCGCTCATTCTGCGCCTGCGGGTCGCGCATGGAACCCCGCACGTCTGCCTGTTCGGCCCGGGAAGCTCGGACTTCGCGCGGTGGCTGGGCTCGGGTCGGCCGGGGCTGCTTGGCACGTTCCACATTGGCGACTCCGACCTGACGGGCTTCATGCTCGCCGGCCAGGAGGGCAAGCGGGTCCACATCGTTCGCATGCGGGTCGGCAACTCCCACGACATCGACACGCTTGCAGCGCGCTTCGGGGACAAGCTGAGCTTCATCTGGGTGAACGAGCCGGGCGACCTCCTCTTCGCGCTCAAGGAGGCGGGGAGCGGAAACGACGCGCTCGCGCTGCAGTGCGACCGGGCCGACCACAGCTCGCGCAGCGAGGAGTTTGATTTCCTGGGAGCCAGGAGGAAATTCCCCTTCACGATCTACCACCTCTCTCTGATCTTCAACCGACCGGTGCTCCTCTCGTTCGGGACGCCGGGCGAGCCGGGCAAGTCAGTTGTTCATGCCTCTCCCGCCTTCGAGCCCAAGGAGGGGGAGCCGAGGGCCGCGGCGCTTGAGAGGGCCCGGGATCATTTTCAGCAATTCCTCACGAGAGTGGAGGAGCACCTTCGCACCCGGCCCTACGACTGGCTCAACTTCCTGCCGCTGTGTTGACCCGCCTTAAGCGCATTCGTCAGGTCATCCTGTACTATCTCTCGTGGATAGTCTTCGGACTTGTCGGCCTTCTCCTGAACCTCGCGTGCATGCTGCTCATGCTGCTTCCCGGGCGCGAGAGGTTCGGCCCCGCGGTGCGTGCGACGATTCGCCGGCTCTTCGACGCCTGGATAGCGTGGCTCCATGCCACGAACGTGGTCATCGTGGAGTGGTCCGGCTTTGAAGGGGAGACACTTCAGACCGGGACGGTCTACATCGCCAACCACCCGACGATCGTCGACGCGACGCTCGTCCTGGCGCGGCTGCCCGACGCTGTCTGCATCTTCAAGCCGGCCCTCATGCGGAATCCCGCCGTCGGCCCCGCGGCCGTCATGGCCGGATATGTCCGGGGCGACAGCGGCATCGACCTATTGAAGGCCGCGGCGGTCAGCGTGGCCAACGGCCAGTCGCTCCTGGTCTTCCCCGAGGGGACCCGCACCGCGGAGGGGCTGGTGCTCGGCAAGATGAAGCCCGGATTCGCGCTCATCGCCGACCGCGCCAAGGCGCCGGTTCGCCTCCTCGTAATCCGCACGAGTTCCACGCTAGGCAGGCGGGGGCGGCCATGGTGGCCCGCGCCGTTGGTGATACCGGCGACCATCCGGATATCGCTCGACCGGACCTTTCCCTACGAGCCGGGCCGGTCCGCGGCGGAGTTGACCCTGTGCGTTGAGACACGAATCTGCGAGGTGCTCGCCGGAGCACCTTTAGGATGAACCCTCCCGATACCCACCTGGTGCTGATCCCCGCGTTCAATCCGGGCCGGCTCCTCGCGGCCACGGTAAACGGTGCACTCAAGGCGTGGCCCAACGTGTGGGTGGTCGTCGACGGAAGCACCGACGCAAGCCACGAGGCTCTGCTCGCCGACTCACGGCCGGGGCTCAAGGTCGTGGTGCTGTCCCGGAACGGCGGCAAGGGAAGCGCCGTATTGGCCGGCGCGGAACTGGCAAGGTCGTCGGGCTTCACGCACGCCCTCGTCATGGACGCAGACGGCCAGCATCCTGCGGCGAGGATCGCTGACTTCATGGCTGCCTCGGTCCTCAAGCCGACCGCGCTCATCTGCGGGCGGCCTGTTTTCGGTCCCGAGGCCCCGCGCGCACGCCTGTATGGCCGCAAGCTCAGCGTCGGCCTGGTCCATTTCGAGACGTCGGGCAGGGGAGCGGCCGACCCCCTCTTTGGATTCCGGGTTTATCCGCTGGCGCCATTGGTCGCGGTGCTGAAGGCCACCCACGGCGGCCGCCGTTACGACTTTGATCCCGAGGTCGCGGTGCGCCTCGCATGGGCGGGGACGCCCGCGATCAACCTCGATGCCGAGTGCGTCTACGTGCCCAGGGACAGCGGCGGCGTCTCCCATTTCCACTACCTGCGCGACAACCTGACGATGATCGCGATGCACGTGAGGTTGATTGTGGCCATGCTGAGCGGCCAGACGGGGGCTTCGCCGTCATGAAGAGGATCAGGGCCGTGCTCCCGTTCCTGTTTGCCGCGGCGCTTCTTCACGGTGCCGGCCCGGGACAGCCCCTGACACCCGAATCCGCCGCCGGTGAGTGGAGGCCGCTTCTGACCGCGCTCGCCACGAAGGGCGCGGTCCAGGGCTCGTTCACGGAGCGGCGCTATTTTCCGTTCCGGCACGACCCGACGATCCTCACCGGAACACTGCGGATTTCACCGGAAAGGGGCCTGAGCCTCCAGTACGTACAGCCCGAGGCCAGCACGCTGATCGCGGACGCCTCCGGCATCCTGCTCAGGGACGCAGCCGGCCACGACAGCCCGATGCCGGCAGATTCCCACCAGGCCGGCGCTATAGCGTCGCTTCTGCCCATTATGCGGTTTGACCTCGCCGCCCTGTTCCCTCGGTTCGACATCATGGCCCAACGCTCGGGTCCTGATTGGCGGTTTGAGTTCACCTCCAAGGACCCGCAGGCCGCCTCCGCACTCGGGGTCATCACCGTTGTCGGCACCGGCGAGGACGTCCGTCACCTGGAGTTCAAGCGCTCGGAGCACCAGAGGATAGAGATAGAGGTCGAGGGCCCGCGGTCCGGCCTCACCTTCACCGAGCCGGAGTTGCGGCGATTTTTCCGCTAGCCGACGCCTCCATGAGGGAACCTCCCCGCCAGAAATGGACCGCCCGCCTGCTACTGCTCCTGCTGGCTGCGGCCGGCATTGGCTGGCTCGCAAGCCTGAACCTGCAGAAGAAGGTGTCGACGGACGTGCTGGACCTGATCCCGACAGACGAGCGCTCACCCGAGCTCTCGATGGTGCGGACGCTGGCTGGGCAGGAGGAGGCCCGCGTTCTCCTCCTCGCCGTCCGTGTCCCCGCCGGCCCCGGCGAGTCCGAGGCCGACCGTGCGGTTCGGGGCGACAAGGCTGCGAGCGTCTTCGCCAATGCCCTGGCGGGCGCCCCGTCGATCGCCGAGGCGTTGCCCCTTTCCGATTCCGGTCCCAGGAACGCACTGGCGGCGACCATCTTCACGAAGCGTCTCGAGCTTCTGCTTCCCGGCTGGATAGCCGAGAAGAAGCGTCAGTACGCATCCTCTGGCTCCCCGGTGCCCTGGAGCGCTTGGCTCGCGGAGCGCGCTGCCGCGGAGCTTGAGGCCTACCTCTCCAAGGCCGAGGCAATGGCCACCCAGGACATTCTGCCTTCGGACCCGCTCCTCCTCGTTCCGGGGCTTGTCGCCCGCTCCGGCAGCCTGGCCGGATCAGGCATGGCATCGGGGCGGTCGGGGGAGTACGCGCTGGTGTGGGCCCGCAGTCGGTATTCTCCGCTTGTCCAGGAGGGGCAGGGGCCTGTCTTCGCAGCCGTAGACGCGGCCCTGGCCAAGACGCGCGAGTCCGAGCCCAAAGCGGACGTGAGGTGGACCGGCATCTCGAGGATCGCGGCGGCGAGCCGTGCACGAATCGAGCATGAGATCACGACCCTCAACGTGCTCTCGCTCGTACTCGTCATCGCGGTCGCGGCTCTCTGCGTGCGCCGCGTGCACCGGGCGGTTCATCTGGTGCCGGTCGTCCTGGGTTCGCTGCTCGGCGCGTGGGCCGCCACGACGGCGTCATTTGATCGGGTCCACATCCTTGTCTTCGTCGTCGGCTCGCTCCTGGCCGGCGTCGCGGTCGACTACGGCTTCTACATTTTCCTGCAGCCCCTCAGCCGCCCGGACGAGCCCTACATGGAACGGGCATCACGGCTCATAAAGCCGCTTCTTGCCAGCGCGCTGACCACCGTCATCGGGTTCTCTTTCCTGCTTTGGTCCGAGCTGCCGATGATCCGCCAGCTCGGCATCTTCGTTAGCGCGGGGCTGATCAGCGCGCTGGCCGCGGCGCTTCTCTGGTTCGCGCAGATCGACAACTCCCACCTGGAGACACGCGCCTTCATCAGGAGACGACCTGCTGCCACGGGTTCGAGGAGGCGAGCTGCCAGGGCTATCCTCTTCATCGGTGGCGCGGTCGCGCTCCTCGGGCCCTGGCGTCTGCATTGGAGGGACGACATCAGGGAACTCGAGATTCCGACTCCGGAGCTGAACGGGAACGACGCGGGGGTCCGGGCGCTGTTCGGGGAGACCGAAGGGAGGGTTGTTTACCTGACGCGTGGAGCCACGCCCTCGGAGGCGCGGTCGTCGCTCGAGGCATTTCTCACGTGGCACAAGGGCGCCTTCCCGGGCTCAAAGGTCGCAAGCCTCGGCTATGCGCTTCCCACCGAGGAGGAATGGCTTGCGCTTCCCCAGTCGCTGCAGTCCCTCCGTGGATTCGAAGCAGATTTCAGGGCGGCCCTCGTCCGGCACGGGTTTGAGCCGGACTCGTTTAATCCTTTCTTTGACGCCTGGCGCGCCGAACTGGCGCGAACGGACCGCCCCAACTACCCGGCCCTCGTGGCCGAACTCGACGGCGCCCTCAAGGGACCCCTCTCGTCCCTCCTGCACATCGGTGGGGGAGCCAGCTGGTTCGCGACAATCTCCGAGCAGGGTCCAGGCATCGATCCGCCGACGAACACCAACACCGTGACCGACAGCCAGCTCCAGAACCTGAACCGGCTGTTCTCCCGCTACCGCGTCTCGGCCCTTGAACTCAGCTCCGTGGGCCTGGGGTTTGTCGGCGCCAGCGTCTTTGTCCTGTATGGCCTTCGCAGGGGTATTCGCATATTCGCCATCCCGGCCGGCGCCTGCCTCTTCGCCTTCGGCGTCTTCGGGCTGGCCGGCGCCACGCTCAACCTCTTCAACCTCCTCGGGGCCTTCCTCGGGGTCTGCCTGAGCCACAACTACGCGATCTTCTCAGCCGAGAGCCAGGGACGCGGCGAGGAGCCGCCGCCGTCCATCAGGATGTCGGCGGTGGCTGCAGCCTCATCCTTTGGCGTCCTTTCACTCAGCCGCATACCGGTCGTTGCCGCCCTCGGCTCGACCGTTGCGGTCATCGTCCTGGCGGCCCTTGCCATTACGGAACTCACACCGCTTGCCTCCCGCGCCGAATCCTCCAAGGATCGGGCACCGTGATCACCCCTCTTGAGCTGGTCGGCTTCGCAATCGGCATAGGCATGGCGGCCGTCATGGCGCTCCTCTTCGG
>Ga0302196_10001907_pt1 | contig 19728 bp, 15 predicted proteins | sample II_Bog_N1_3_FD_198794 | JGI IMG/M metagenome (GOLD analysis project Ga0302196, IMG submission 198794) | Peat permafrost microbial communities from Stordalen Mire near Abisko, Sweden - II_Bog_N1_3 | ecosystem: Environmental > Terrestrial > Soil > Wetlands > Peat | place: Sweden: Abisko...
AGCCGCCGATCGGGCCCGGGGCGAGGCGCCGCGGTCCTTCTCGCCCGCGCTGAACGGCGTGTCCCTGCCCCGCGATCCCTTCAGCCCGACCGCGCCGCAGATCTCGGCCGATGTGCCGATGATCATTTCCAATGTGATCGACGAGCGGGCCTATCGGATGAACAACTTCAACCTGACCGAGGCGGGCCTGCGCGCCTTCATCGCCAAACGGGTCGGCGAGGCGCGGGCCGATGAGGTGCTGGCCATGTATCGAAAGGACGATCCCACGGCGACGCCGTTCGTATTGCAGGCCAGATTCGACACCGACGAGGTGTTCCGCAAGCCGTCGCTGATCGAGACCGAGCGCAAGGCCGCCCTGCCCGGCGGCGCCCCCGTGTGGAGCTATCTGTGGCGCAGCCCCAGTCCAGCCTACGGCGGCCGCTACGGGACACCGCACGGGACCGACGTCGGCCCGAGCCTGCACGATGTGCGCGGGGGGCTGAACGAGACCAATCCGGATAGCCTGCGGCTCGCCGACGAACTGGCCTCGGTCTGGGTGTCCTTCGCGGCGACCGGCGATCCGAACAACCCGCGCATCCCGCGCTGGGCGCCCTACAGCGTCCCTGAACGGACGACCCTGGTGTTCGACCACGTGACCCACGTCGAGGACGACCCGCGCGGCGCGTTTCGCAAGTTCTGGGAGGCCGAGCCGCCGAGGACATGAGCGGCGCATCGCCCATTGGACATCCGTACCGGAATTGCTAATCACGCCCCCATGGCTGAAATCACCGTCAAGCGTCAGTTCTGCGGCCCGCCCAATTCGGGCAACGGCGGCTACGTCTCCGGGCTGATGGCCCATCATATCGACGGGCCGGCGACGGCCGTCCTGCGCGCGATCATTCCGCTGGATTCGGCGCTGGAACTGGAGGGTCACGCGACCGCCGCGACGATTTCGGGCGCCGATGGCGGCCTGATCGCCGAGGCCCGCGCGTCCGACGGCGCCGAGCTGCCGACTCCGCCCGCCCCGCCCACCCTGGCCGAGGCCGAAGCGGCGGGCGCACGATACTTCGCCTTCGAACGGCGCTTCCATCCCATCTGTTTCACCTGCGGTCCCGACCGCAAGGACGGCGACGGATTGCGCGTCTTCGTCGGCCAGATCGAGGGCGCGCCCAAGGGTCACGTGGCGGGCGTGTGGACCGCGCACGAGGACTTCGGCGACGCCGACGGCCTGGCGCGCACCGAGATCGTCTGGGCGGCGATCGACTGCCCGGGCTCGATCGCCTGGGTCGAGGCTCAAGGGTCCGGCGGCGGCCTGCTGGGCACCATGACGGGGGAGATCCTGCGCCGGCCCAAGGTCGGCGAGCCCTGCATCGTCACCGCCTGGCCGCTGAGCCAGGAGGGCCGCAAGCAGTTCGCGGGTGTGGCCCTGTTCAGCGCCGACGGGGAGCTGCTGGCCCGCGGCCACCAGGTCTGGATCAGCATGCGCCCGCGCGCCGAAGCGGCGTGAGGCCGGGCGCGGCGACCGGCGCCATGAGCCCCCTCGCCCAGCCTTCTCCCTACGACCATCCGGAGGCGCACCGCTTCCGCATCGGCCTGGCGCCGATCCCGCTCGGCGACTGGTTCGAGGGGCCCTACGACCCGCGCGACGGCGACCCGGCCGCGCGCAAGGCGGCGACCTTCGCCGCCGCGCCCGACCTCTGCTGGGGCGAAGCCGCCGGCTCGCGCGATGGCCAGGCCGAGGCGCTGGCGCTGATGACGGCGCATTTCGGTCGCACGCCGGCCGCGGACGCGAACGCCCCGCCCCTGCGCGCCGCCGCCATGCTGGTCGACGACGACCTCTGCCTGATGGAGCCGCGCGGGGGCGAATGGACCCTGACGGCCGCCAGCCTGTGCGCGCCGAGCTTCTTCAGCGCCCTGGACGCGGTGGGCAAGCCGCTGTCGGCCCTGCATGCGCCCGTGACCGGATTCGGCGAGCGGCTGCTGCCGCGCGTGGCCCGCATCTTCGACACCCTGGCGCCCGACACCCTCGTCGAGCGGCGAAACTGGAGCGTGGTCGCGTCGGGAGACCTGTTCACCCCGGACGCCGCACCCGTGCGTGCGCGCCAGCCGCTCATCGCGCCAGAAGATGCCGGGCGGGACCTGTTTCTGCGGATGGAGCGCCAGACCCTGCGGCGGCTGCCGGTGACGGGCGGCCTGCTGTTCACGATACGGATATGGCGGCATCCGCTGGAGAATCTCCGCGCGACGCCGGAACGGCTTGAGGCGTTCGCGGCGGCGTGGGACCGGGTGATGGCGGACGAGGGGCGGGATTTCAGGGACTACAAGGGACTGGCGCCGTTGGACGGAATGGTGCGGGTGTTCTTGGCGGCGCCTGACTGATTTCTCCTCCCCCGCCTGCGGGGGAGGTGGCGCGGCGCGCAGCCCTTGCGAAGCGACGTGACGGAAGGGGCAAGCCGGCCTCTCCGGATAGACCTGCGGCAGTGTCGCCCCCTCCACCACTGCGTGGTCCCCTCCCCCGCTGCGCTTCGCATGCATGGGAGGAGAAGGGGCTACTCCGTCTTCGCCCCCGCCTTGATCCACGCGCCCAACCGCGCCCGCTCCTGATCGGTCATCCCGGTTTCGTTGCCCAGCGGCATGGCCTTGCTGGCGACGGCCATGTCGTAGATGCGCGGGGCGAACTGCGCGATGTGGTCGGGGGTGTCGAGCACCACGCCGGCCGGCGGCGCGCTGATGCCGACGTGGGTCGGCGTGGGGCTGTGGCACATGATGCAGTGCCGATCGACGATGGCCTGAACCGTGGCGAACGAGGCCGGTCCGGACACGGAGGATTTCGGCTTGGCATAGGTGGCGATCAGGGTGGCCGCCACGAACAGCATGGCGCCGATGAACAGGAATTCGTGCCGGTTCTCGCCGAAATGGCGGCGATTGAAGAAGTGGCGGATCGAGACACCGCCGGCGCTGATCACCGCCAGCGCCAGCCAGTTCAGCGGCCCGCCGGTCAACAGGGGATAGTGGTTGCTGATCATGATCAGCACCACCGGCAGGGTCATGTAGTTGTTGTGCACGGACCGCTGCTTGCCGGCCGCCCCGAGGCGGGGGTCAACGAATTCGCCGGCCCGCATGGCCGCGACGATCTTGGTCTGGTTGGGGATAATCACCAGGAAGACGTTGGCGACCATGCAGGTCCCGATGATGGCGCCGACATGGATGAAGGCGCCGCGATCACTGAACAGGCGTGTCAGGGCGAAGGCGGCTCCGGTCAGCACAAGGAACCAGACTGTCCCGAACAGCCGCGGCCGCTGGCCCAACGGCGAGCGGCACAGGCCCTCGTAGACGGCGAGGCCGCCGAAGATGAAGGCCAGGCCCGTGGCGATGGCCGCCGGCTGGCTGAAGGCGACCTTGCCCGCGTCGATCAGATAGACCGGCGCGCCCCAATAGTAGAGCACGCAGAGCAGCAGAAAGCCGCTGATCCAGGTGGTGTAGGCCTCCCACTTGAACCAGTGCAGATGGCCCGGCAGGTGGGCCGGCGCGACCATGTATTTCTGGCTGTGATAGAAACCGCCGCCGTGCACGGCCCAGAGCTCGCCCTTGACCCCTTCGCGCGGCGGGTCCGGGGGGCTGAGGCTGTTGTCCAGCCAGACGAAGTAGAAGGACGCGCCGATCCAGGCGATGCCGGCGATGACGTGCAGCCAGCGTAGGGCGAGATTCAGCCAGGTGGCGAGGTCATAGTCCATCAAGCGCACATTACCGCTCGCCGGCGCGATGATCGCTGCATCGACGCCGCGCGTGGTTCGAGACGCGCTCTTCGAGCGCCCTCACCATGACTAGAAGAGCGGGTCGCACAAAACTTAGTCATTGTGAGGAGCGGCGCCTTCGCCGCGTCTCGAACCACGCACCGTGTCGCCGCCCTCATCCCGTCACGGCGTCGAACAGGCGAAGGCGGCTGATCAGGCCGATCTGGGTCAGGGCCTCGGCGATCTCGGCCTCGCGTGTCAGCGCTGTGCGCCGCTGCATCGCGGCCAGGATCGAGGCCTTGTCGTTCAGACGCACGCAGATGATGAAGGGGAAGCCGAACCTGGCGCGATAGGCGTCGTTGAGGGCGTGGAAGCGCTCGTATTCGGCCGGGGTGAGCTGGTCCAGGCCCGCGCTGGCCTGTTCGCTGAGCGACTCCGCCGTCAGCGCCTTGGCGATCGCCGCCTTGCCGGCCAGCTCCGGGTGGGCGCGGATCAGGGCGAGCTTTTCCTCGTTCGAGGCGGCGTTCAGCGCGGCGATCATCGCCGCGTACAGCGCCTCGCGATCGGCGAACGGCCGCGCGGCGAAGGCCCGCCGCACCACCCACGGCGACAGCTCGAACACAAAGCCGAGCGCGGCCGTGAAGGCCTGCTCGTCCATGGCGTTGAGCGCGGCGAGGGTCAGCGGCGCGGTCATTCCGCCACACCTTCCGCATACGGATGCACCTCGAGCCAGTGCCGCGCGATATCGATCCGCTTGGCGACCCAGACCCTGTCGTGAGCCAGGATGTGGTCGAGGAACCGCTTCAGCGCCGCCATCCGCGCGGGGCGCCCGACCACGCGGCAGTGCAGCCCGACCGACAGCATCTTCGGCGCCGTCTCCCCTTCGGCGTAGAGGGTGTCGAAGGCGTCGCGCAGATGGGTGAAGAACTGATCGCCGCTGTTGAATCCCTGGGGCGCCACGAAGCGCATGTCGTTGGTGTCCAACGTATACGGAACGATCAGCTGCGGGCGGCCGTGCTGCGCATCATAGTAGGGCAGATCGTCGGCGTAGGAGTCGGCGTCGTAGACGAACCCGCCCTCCTCGGCGACCAGGCGAGCGGTGTTGGGGCTGGTGCGGCCCTGGTACCAGCCGAGCGGGCGGGCGCCGGTCAGACGGGCGTGCAGCGCGATCGCCTTGGCGATGTGTTCGCGCTCCAGCTCGGCGGGGAAATGCTGGTAGTCGATCCAGCGATAGCCGTGCGAGGCGATCTCCCACCCCGACTTGAGCATCGCCTCGACCGCAGCCGGATTGCGCTCCATCGCCTGGGCGACGGCGAACACCGTCAGCGGCAGCTGATAGGCGTCGAACAGCCGGCGGATGCGCCAGAAGCCGGCGCGGGAGCCGTATTCATAGAGGCTCTCCATCGACATGTGCCGCATGCCGGCGATCGGCTGGGCGCCGACCATCTCCGACAGGAAGTATTCCGACACCTCGTCGCCGTTCTGGATCGAACGCTCGGCGCCTTCTTCGTAATTAAGTACAAACTGAACTGCGATTTTCGCGCCGTCCGGCCATGCCGCGTGAGGCGGATGTTCGCCATAGCCGACCAGATCGCGCGGCGTGTCGCTCATGCGGCCGCGCTCGCGAAGACCGCCATGGCCGCGTCGACGCCGGCGCCGCCGGTGAAGCCGAAGCCCTCGTTGCGCAGCACCGCCTCGAACGCCGCCAAGGTGGTCAGCACCGCGTCCTTGCGGGCGTTCACGCCCATCGTGCCGATGCGCCAAAGCTTGCCGGCCAGCGGACCGAAGGCCGAGCCGATCTCGATCTCGAACTCGGTGCGCATGCGGGCGCGGACGCGGTCGTAGTCGACGCCCGCCGGGGCCAATATGCCGGTGACGTTGTCCATCTTGTGGGCGGGATCGCCGTAGACGCCGAGCCCCATCGCCTTGACGCCGGCGGTCATCGCCGCTCCCGCCAGGGCATGGCGGGCGAAGCGCACGGCCAGCCCCTCCTCCATCGCCACGCGGGCGCATTCCCGGGCGGCGAACAGCATGCTGGCCGCCTCGGTGTGGTGGTTGAGCCGCTTCTCGGACCAGTAGTCCATGACCATGGCGAGGTCGAAATAGTTGGAGCCGATGCGCACGCCGCTGCCCGTCGCGCCGGCGGTGGCGATGCCGCGCTCCACATGCCGGCGCGAGAAGATGTGCTCGGCCGCCGCGTCGGAAATCGTGATCGGCGCCGAGCCCGGCGGGCCGCCCATGCACTTCTGCAGCCCCGCGGTGACGATGTCGGCGCCCCAGGCGTCGACCGGAACCGGCATGCCGCCGAGGGTCGCGGTGGCGTCGACGTAAAGCAGCGCGCCGTGCGCCTTGCAGATGCGGCCGATGTCCTCGATCGGCTGGGCCATGGTGGTGGAGGTGTCGCCGTGGACGCAGGCCACCAGCCGCGGCTTGACGCGGGCGACAGCGGCCTCGACCGCCTCCGGCGCGATCACCTCGCCCCAGGGCGCCTCGACCAGGGTGATGCGCGCGCCGCAGCGGTCGGCGATCTCGGACAGCAGCAGGCCGAACCGGCCGGCGTTGAGGATCACCACATCGTCGCCCGGCGCCAGCACCGACACCAGCGACGCCTCGATCGCCGCGCGCGAGGTCCCATCGATCAGGAAGGTCCAGCGGTTCTGGGTCTGGAACACCTGGCGATAGAGGACCATGGTCTGGTTCATATAGGCGGTGAACTCGGGATCGAACTGGCCGAGCAGTTGCACCGACATGGCCCGCAACACGCGCGGGTGCACATTGATCGGCCCGGGGCCCATCAGCAGGCGCGCGGGATGGTCCAGTTCGCCGAAGATCTCGGGGTCGCTCATGCGTCTTGGCCTTGCTTCGCGCTCATCTGGACGGCGAGGCGGTCGATGAAGGCCAGCATGGCCCTCGCGGCCAGCGCCACGTCTTCAGTTTCCACCGATTCCGCCGGATTGTGACTGACCCCGCCTCGGCAGCGGATGAACAGCATGGCGGTCGGGCACAGGTCGGCGATGACCATGGAGTCGTGCCCCGCCCCGCTGGGCAGGCGGCGGGGCGTCACGCCCACGTCGGCGACGGCCGCCTCCAGCAGATCGGTCAGCGCCGGATCGGAGGGGCTTTCGGCCAGATCCTGAACTGGATCGATGGCGAGGCTCAGGCCTCGTCGGTCGGCGATGGCCTCGATCTCATCGACGATGGCCTCCACGGCGATGTCGCGGGCGCCGGCCGTTGGCGCGCGCACGTCCATGGAGAACTCGACCGCGCCGGGGATGACGTTGAAGGCGCCCGGAAAGGCGGCGACGCGCCCGACGGTGCCGACCAGCCCGGCTTCGGCGCCGCAGATGCGCTCGATGGCCAGGATGGCTTCGGCCGCAGCCGGACCAGGGTCGCGGCGAAGGTGCATCGGCGTGGTGCCGGCGTGACCCGCCGTGCCCGTGATCCGCACCATCAGCCGACGCTGCGCGGCGATCGCGGTGACGACGCCGATAGCCAGGTTTTCCGCCTCCAGCACCGGGCCCTGCTCGATGTGGGCTTCCAGATAGGCGAACACGTCGCCGGGCTTGCGGGCCGCCTCGGTGATCGGCGCGATGCCAGGCTCGAAGTCCAGGCGCGCCTGCGCCAGGGTGACGCCCTCGGCGTCGGCCGTCGCCAGCACGGCCGGATCGACGGTCCCCGCCACGGCGCGGCTGCAGCTCATGGGCGCGGGAAAGCGCGAGCCCTCCTCGTCGCCGAAGGCGATCACCTCGATCGCGAAAGGCAACCGCCGGCCCGCGTCGTGCAACGCCTCGACGCAGTCGACGCCGAGCATCACGCCAAGCGCCCCGTCATAGCGGCCGCCGTTGCGCACCGTGTCGATGTGCGAGCCGATCATCAGCGCCGGGGCGCCGGGCGTCGCGCCCTCATAGCGGCCGATCAGGTTCGCGGCGGCGTCCAGGCGGGTGGTCATGCCGGCCTGCGCCATCCACTCCGCCAGGGTCTTCAACGCCGCGGCGTGCGACGCGGTCAGGAACGGCCGCACCAGCTGGTCGTCCCGCTCGCTGTAGGGCGGCGCGCCCATCAGGTCGCAGCGGGCCACCGCGCGCGCGCCGAGGTCCTCGGGCGTCATTGGGGCGCCTCTTGGGGTATCACCCGCGCGACGGTTGCGGCCAGATCGGTCTGCGCCGCCTCGCCACCGTTAAGCACCAGGTTGAGCACGATGGTGGCGACGATGCCCAGCAGGACGCCGTTCTGCAGCAGGCTCATCGAAGCCGGCAATCCGGCCAGGAACTTGGGCGCGACCACCGGGATCAGGCCGATTCCCAACCCCAGCGCGACGACATAGAGGTTGCGGCGGTTGTGGGTGAAATCCACCTGGGCCAGCACCTGCACGCCGCTGGCGGCCACCACCCCGAACATCACCAGCGCCGCCCCGCCGAGCACCGGGCTGGGGATGGCGGTGACCAGGAAGGCCAGCTTTGGCACGGTGGCCAGCAGGATCAGGATCACCCCCGCCGCCGCGCCGACCCAGCGGCTCTTGACCCCGGTCATCGCCACCACCGCGACATTCTGGGAATAGGAGGTGTAGGGCAGGCTGGAGAACAGGCCGCCGATGATGGCGCCCACCGCGTCCCCTCGCAGGCCCCGGGTCAGGTCCGGGCCGGTCAGCGGGCGGTCGACGATGCGGCCGAGGTTGAACAGCATGCCGCTGGATTCGATCATCGCGACGATCAGCACAAGGGTCATGGCCCCGATGGCCGCCGGATCGAACCGTGGCATGCCGAACCAGAAGGGCCGCACCAGCCGGAACCAGCCGGCGCCGGCCGCGTCGGACAGGTTGACCCAGCCGAGCAGGCTGGCGGCGATGAAGCCGACGGTCACCCCGATCAGGATGGCGATGTCGCCGACGAAGCCGCGCCCGAACCGCACCACCGCCAGGATCGTGGCCGCCACCAGGGCCGCGACCGCGACATTGGCTGGATGCACCGCCGCCCCGCCCGTCCCGCCGATCCAGTTGACCGCGACGTCGAGCAGCGAGACGCCGATCAGCAGCATGGCCATGCCGATCACCACCGGGGCGAACACCCTGGGCGCGCGGCCGAACAGGGGCGCGATCAGCAGGCCGATCAGGCCGGAGACGATGGTCGCGCCGAACACGCCCGGCAGGCCGAGCGCCGGGTTGGAGGCGATGGCGATCGCCGGGGCGACGCCGACGAAGCTGACCCCCATGATCACCGGCATCCGCACGCCCACGCCGAACACGCCGATGCACTGGATCAGGGTCACGATCCCACACGCCATCAGGTCGGCGCTGACCAGATAGGCGGTCTGGGCGTTGGCCAGATGCAGGCCCGCGCCGATCACCAGCGGCACGGTGACCGCACCGGCGTACATGGTGATCACATGCTGGAAGGCCAGCACGACCAGTGGCGCCGCCGGCGGCCGCGCATCGACCGGATGGGTCACGCCTTCGCTCAAACTCTCGCGCCCCCGATCCACATCACGCCCGTTCAAGGCGCCGCTAGAGGCCGACCGTGCAATGACGCGGCTGAAATACCAACCCCAAACCGGCCAGAGCCTTGAGGCTGCTCGGTTTGTTAGCATTTCATCCCCCGGCCCGGGCGCCGCGTCGCGACGCTGGACCTCGACCGCGACTGGGCTCAAGCTTGGGACAGGATGACGATGGCATTGCAGCAGAGCGCGGCGCGGCGACCCGCCCGGACCTCAAGGACAGCGACGTGAGCGGCCTCTCCACCCATATCCTCGACCTTGCCGCCGGCCGGCCTGCCGGCGGTGTCGCGGTCAGCCTCTACCGGCGCGGGAGCGGCGAGCCGACTCTGCTCGGCGATCACCGCACCGATGCGGACGGCCGCGCGCAGTTGCTGACCGCGGGGGCGTTGCAGGCCGGCGGCTATCGGCTGACCTTCGCCATCGGCGACTATTTCAAGGGCTCCGGCGCGGCGCCTACCGAGCCGCCCTTCCTTGATGTGGTGGTGATCGACTTCAACGTCGCCGACGCGGGACAGAAGCACCATGTGCCGCTGCTGGTCTCGCCGTTCGGCTATTCCACCTACCGGGGCAGTTGATGAGCGACGTCATCCGCTATCTGCTGGACGGCCAGGTGCGCGAGGTCTCAGGCGCGGACCCCACGCGCACGGTGCTCGAGCACCTGCGCGGCGACCTGCGCCGCACCGGGACAAAGGAGGGCTGCGCCGAGGGCGACTGCGGCGCCTGCACCGTGCTCGTGGGCGAACCGGACGGCGAGGGCGTCAGCTGGCGCGCGGTGAACTGCTGCATCCAGTTCCTGCCGATGATCGACGGCAAGGCGCTGATGACCGTTGAAAGCCTGGCCGCCGATGGCCTGCACCCGGTGCAACAGGCCATGGTCGACAGGCACGGCTCGCAGTGCGGCTTCTGCACGCCGGGCATCGTCATGTCGCTCTATGGCCAGACAGTGGGCGCGAAGGGAACGGACGCTCCGGTCGAGGAGGTGCTGGCCGGCAACCTCTGCCGCTGCACCGGCTATGGCCCGATCATCGAGGCGGCGAAATCCAGCCCGCGCGGCGCGGCGCCCGACGTGGCCGCCGCGCTTGCGGCGATGCGGCGCGAGCGCATGCTGGACCTGACGTTTGAGGACCGCATCGGCGGGGTGACGCGCCGATGGCTGACGCCGAGGACCCTCGCCGAACTCGCCGACGTCGCCCAGGCGCATCCGGACGCGGTGTTCGTCGCCGGCGCCACCGACGTCGGGCTTTGGGTCACCAAGCTTCATCGCCCGCTGGAGACGATCATTTCGCTCGCCGAGGTCGCCGAGCTGAAGACCATCACCGAGGACGCGCGGGGCGTGCGGATCGGCGCGGGGGTCCGCTACGTCGACGCCCTGCCGGTGCTGGCCGGCCTGTCCGACGATCTCGACGCCATGATCCGCCGCCTCGGCTCGACCCAGGTGCGCAACAGCGGCACGGTCGGGGGCAACATCGCCAACGGCTCGCCGATCGGCGACATGCCGCCGGCCCTGATCGCGGCCGGCGCGACCCTGGTGCTGCGCAAAGGCGCGTCCACCCGCGAACTGCCGCTGGAAGACTTCTTCATCGCCTACGGAAAGCAGGCCCGCGCGCCCGGCGAATTCGTCGAGGCCGTGATCGTCCCGCGCCCCGCGCCGGGTTCCATGCTCAAGGTGTATAAGCTGTCCAAGCGGTTCGACCAGGACATCTCGGCGGTGTGCGGCGCCTTCGCCGTGACGGTTGAGGCCGGTGTCGTGAAGACCGCCCGCATCGCCTTCGGCGGCATGGCGGCGACGCCGAAACGCGCGCTCGCCTGCGAGACTGCGCTGATCGGCAAGCCTTGGACGGCCGCGACGATCGAGGCGGGCTGCGCGGCGCTGGACGCCGACTTCGCCCCCATCGACGACATGCGCGCCTCGGCCGCCTACCGGTCGCTGGCGGCCAGGAACCTGCTGCGCAAGGTCTTCGCCGAGAGCGCGGGCGCGGCGACGCGGGTGCTGGAGTGGGCGGCCGATGGCTGACTCCGCCGAAACCCTTCGCAAGACCGCCGCTTTCCAGGGCGTCCACGCCTCGGTCCCGCACGACAGCGCCGAGCGGCATGTGACGGGCTCGGCCCTCTATGTCGACGACCTGCCGGAGCCGGCGGGCCTGCTGCACATCCACCTGGGCCAGAGCACTGAGGCCCATGCCAAGATCGTTCGCATGGACCTGTCGGCGGTGCGCGCATCGCCGGGCGTGGTCGCGGTGTTCAGCGCCGAGGACATCCCCGGCGAGAACAACGTCGGGCCGGTGGCTCACGACGACAGGCTGTTCGCCGAGGGCGAGGTGATCTGCGTCGGCCAGAGCCTGTTCGCCGTGGCCGCCGAGAGCGCCCAGGCGGCGCGCGCCGCCGCTGCAAAGGCGATCGTCGAGTACGAACCGCTACCAGCGGCGATCACCATCGCCCAGGCCCGGGCGGCGGGCTCAAAGATCGAGGCCAGCCAGCGGATGGCGCGCGGGGACGCCGCCGCCGCGCTCGCCACATCGCCGCGCCGGTTGAGCGGTCATCTCCAGATCGGCGGCCAGGACCACTTCTATCTCGAAGGCCAGGCGGCGATGGCCGCGCCCAAGGAGGGCGGCGACGTCCACGTCTGGTCATCCACCCAGCATCCCAGCGAGGTGCAGCATCTGGTCGCCCATCTGCTCGGCAAGCCGCACACGGCGGTGACCATCGAGGTTCGGCGGATGGGCGGGGGCTTCGGCGGCAAGGAGACGCAGCCGGCGCTGTTCGCCGCCGCGGCCGCCCTGGTCGCGGCCAAGACCGGCCGCGCGGCCAAGTGCCGGCCCGACCGCGACGACGACATGGTGATGACCGGCAAGCGCCACGCCTTCGAGGCGAACTATGACGTCGGCTTCGATGACGATGGCCGGCTGACCGCCGTCAGCGTCGAGCTGGCGTCGCGCTGCGGCTGCACCCAGGACCTGTCGCCGGCCATCAACGACCGGGCCATGTTCCACGTCGACAACGCCTATTTCCTGCCCGACGTCGAAATCGTCTCCCATCGCTTCAGGACCAACACCGTCTCCGACACCGCCTTCCGGGGCTTCGGCGGGCCGCAGGGGATGCTGGTTATGGAGCGGGTGATGGACGAGATCGCCCAGGCCACGGGCCTGGACCCGCTCGAGGTGCGCCGCCGCAACCTCTATGGCGGCCCGGACCGCGACCTGACGCCCTATCACCAGACCGTCGAGGACAATGTCGCGCCGCAGCTGATCGAGGAACTGTCCGACTCCTGCGACTACGCCGCGCGGCGGGCGGAGATCGCGGCGTTCAACGCCGCCAGCCCCTATCTGAAGCGCGGCCTTTCGCTGACGCCGGTGAAGTTCGGCATCTCCTTCACCACCACCCACCTGAACCAGGCCGGGGCGCTGATCCACCTCTATGCCGACGGCTCAATCATGCTCAATCACGGCGGGACCGAGATGGGCCAGGGACTGAACGTCAAGGTGCAGCAGGTGGTGGCCGAAGCGTTTCAGGTGCGGCTGGAGCGGGTCAAGGTCACCGCGACCGTCACCGACAAGGTGCCCAACACCTCCGCCACGGCGGCGTCTTCCGGCAGCGACCTGAACGGCATGGCGGCGCTGAACGCGGCCGAAACGATCAAGGCGCGGCTGGTCGAGTTCGCGGCGCGGCGGTGGCACTGCGCGCCCGGCGAGGTGGCGTTCACGCCCGAGGGCCTCCTCGCGGGCGGCGAGTTGATCCCGTTCGAGGCGCTCTGCCGCCAGGCGCACATGGGCCGGGTGTCGCTTTCGGCGACGGGCTATTACGCCACGCCGAAGATCGTCTATGACCGCGCCAACCACCGCGGCCGGCCCTTCTACTATTTCGCCTACGGCGCGGCCTGTTCGGAGGTGATCATCGACACCCTGACCGGCGAGATGAAGGTGCTGCGCGCCGACATCCTGCACGACGTCGGCCGCTCGCTGAACCCGGCCATCGACCTGGGCCAGGTCGAGGGCGGCTACATCCAGGGCATGGGCTGGCTGACCACCGAGGAGCTGGTGTTCGACGCGCGCGGGCGGCTGCTCACCCACGCCCCTTCGACCTACAAGATCCCCACCGCGGGCGACCGGCCGGCGGTGATGAATGTCCAGCTCTGGAGCGGGGGGCGCAACGCGGAGGAAACCATTCATCGCTCCAAGGCTGTGGGCGAGCCGCCCTTCATGCTGGCCAACTCGGTGTTCTGCGCCATCGGCCAGGCGGTGAGTTCGGTGTCCGACAACCGGTTCGCGCCCAGGCTGCACGCGCCGGCAACGCCCGAACGCATCCTGTTCGCGGTCGAGGACCAGCGAGCGCGGCTGGCCGGCGAGGCGCCGTCATGACCGACTGGCCGCGCGACGCGCTGGACCGACTGGCCAAGGGCGAACCGGCGGCCCTGGTGACCCTGCTGGCCGTCGAGGGATCGACCCCGCGCGAGGCGGGGACCAAGATGCTGGTCTGGGCCGGCGGCCAGTCCGGCACCATCGGCGGCGGCAATCTGGAGCATCGGGCCAGCGACCAGGCGCGGCGGATGCTGGCGGCGGGCGAGACCGCCCGCTATGCGATCCAGGACTATCCGCTGGGGCCGTTCCTGGCGCAGTGCTGCGGCGGGCGGGTGCGGCTGATGATCGAGCGGCTGGATGAGCGCGACGGGGGCTGGCTCACCGACGCCGAACGCTATTGCCGCGCCGAGGAGCCCTTCGCCATTCGCAGCCGGATCGAGGGCGAGACGCTGGTCAAGGCGATTGGCCCGGCTGACCCGGGCGAGACGCCGGCCGTCAGCATCGGCGGCCTGAAGGCGCCGGCGCGCGGCGAGCGGCCCGCGCCGGGCTGCGAGATCGTCGAGCGCTCGGCGCCCGTCCGACCGGTGGTGCTGCTGTTCGGCGCCGGCCACGTCGGGCGGGCCGTCCACCGGGCGCTCGAGCCCCTGCCCTTCCGGGTCTTCTGGTCCGACTGCCGCGAGGAGATGGCCGAGGTTCCCGGCGTGGCGATTTTGCCGCCGGACGCCCAGGCCGAGATCGCCGGCGACGGCGCCGCCTACACCCTGGTCCTGACCCACGATCACGCGCTGGACTACGCCCTGGTCTCGGCGGCGCTGGCGGGCGACGGCTGTGGCTATCTTGGCCTGATCGGCTCGCGCACCAAGGCCGCGCGCTTCTTCAGCCGGCTGCGGGCCGGCGGGTTCAGCGAGGCGCAGCTGGCGCGGCTGGCCTGCCCGATCGGCATTCCCGAGCTGAAGGACAAGGCTCCGGAAATCATCGCCGTCTCGGTCGCCGCCGACCTTCTGCTGCGCCTGCAGGCCAGCCGGACGCTCGCGCAGACGGAAGCGCCGCGCGTGGTTCGAGACGCGCTCGAAGAAAGCGCTCCTCACCATGACTAGATTTGGTGCAGCCCAAATTTCTAGTCATCCTGAGGCGCCCCACTTGGGGCGTCTCGAAGGACGCAACAGCGGTTGCGCAGCGCTCAAGGAGACCGCCGTTGCAGGCCTATAGGGCGGCCCTCTTCCACCTGCTGGACGACCCCGCAAAGGCGCCCGACGGGCAGGCGTACGCCTACCACGAGGACGGGCTGCTGGTGGTCGAGGACGGCCGGATCGTCGCCTGCGGGGACTATGCCGAGCTGGCGCCGCGCCTTGGCGATACGCCGGTCGAGGACCTGACCGGCAAGCTGATCACGCCAGGCTTCATCGACCTGCACGTCCACTTCCCCCAGACCGACATTATCGCCGCCCACGGCGCCCAGCTGCTGGACTGGCTGGAGCGGCACATCTTCCCGGCCGAGGCGGCCTTCGCCGACCCGGCGGTCGCGGCCGACACCGCCAAATTCTTCGTCTCCGAACTGCTGCGCAACGGCACCACAACCGCCCTGGTGTTCGCCTCGGTCCACAAGGGTTCGGTCGAGGCCCTGTTCAGCGAGGCGCTGGCCCGCAACATGCGGCTGATCGCCGGCAAGATATTGATGGACCGCAACGCCCCCGCCGACCTCACCGACACGGTCGAGCAGGGCCGCCGCGAGACGCTGGAACTGATCGCCGAATGGGCGGGCAAGGGCCGGCTCGGCTATGCCGTCACGCCGCGCTTCGCCATCACCAGCAGCGACGCCCAGCTGGCCATGGCCGGCGAGATCGTCCAGGCGCATCCGGACGTCTGGATGCAGACCCACCTGGCCGAGAACACCGCCGAGCTGGAGGCGGTCGCGGCGCTATTTCCGGACGCCGACGACTATCTGAACGTCTATGAGCGGTTCGGCCTGGTCGGGCCGCGTTCGGTGTTCGCCCACTGCATCCACCTGGATGACGGCGCCTTCGCGCGCATGGCCGCGGCCGGGTCGTCGGCGGCCTTCTGCCCGACGTCGAACCTGTTCCTCGGCTCGGGGCTGTTCAATCTGAAGGCGGCGCAGGCGCATGGGGTCAAGGTCGGCGTCGGCACCGACGTGGGCGCCGGCACCAGCTTCTCAATCCTGCATACGCTCGGCGAGGCCTATAAGGTCGGCCAGCTGGGGCAGGCCGCGCTGGACCCGTTCCAGGCCTTCTATCTGGCGACCCTTGGCGGCGCGCGAGCACTCAGCCTCGGCGACCGGATTGGCAATCTTGCGCCCGACAAGGAGGCCGACTTCCTGGTGCTGGACCTGGCCGCCACGCCCCTGCTGGAGCGCCGGCTGGCCAATACCCGCACGCTGATGGAAAAGCTGTTCGTGCTCAGCGTGCTGGGCGACGACCGGGTGGTGGAACGGGTCTATCTGGCCGGGGTGCAGCAGCATCGGCGGGGGTGAGTGCGTCCTTCGAGACGCCCGCGAAGGGCGGGCTCCTCAGGATGACGAAGTGGGATGGGCTGAAATATTCTTAGTCATGGTGAGGAGCGCGTCTTCGCGCGTCTCGAACCACGCAACTCACTTCGCCTGGAACTGCGCCGCCTTCACGAAGCCGTCCAGGAATCGCTTGGAGTCCACCGCCGTCACGAACTGCACCGCCTGCTCGCCCTGGTGCGGGCGGGTCGCATCCGGCCAGAGGCGGGCTGAGCCATAGTAGGGTCCCTCGGCGATATCGACGTCCATCCAGGCGTCGACCGACCGGGTGACCAGGGTCGGATCGACCGCGATGGCGGAGGCGAGCTGATCCCACAGCGGCAGCATGTCGACGTTCCTGGCGATCAGGTCGCTGACCGGGGATTTCTTCGCGTCGATCCGGTCGGCGAGCGGCTTGTCGAGGATGATGTCGTTGCTGACGTTGGCGACGACCACGATCTTGGCCCAGGGCGCGGTAAGCATGATGTGCGCCGCCTCGGGGTCGAAGATGAAGTTGAAGTCGGTGTTGAAGTCGGTGTTGCCGGTGACCTGGGGCAGGTTGACGTCGATGATGCCGCCCATGATCACCAGCTGCTTGGCCAGGCTCGAGAACTGCGGATCCATGCGGATGGCCAGGGCGATATTGGTCATCGGCCCGGCGGCGATGATGGTCACCTGGTGCGGATACTTGTGCACCTGTTCGATCAGGAAGTCGGCGGCCATGCCGGGCGCCGCCTTGATCGTCGGATTGCCGGCCGGGTCCGGCGGGACCAGCCAGGGCTCCGTCGGGTGAAAGCTGTTGCCCGGCGCGGCGTCGTTGAAGGCGCCCTTCCAGACCAGCTTGCCGTAGGCGGCTTCCCAGATCTTGGTCCGCGCATAGGTGTTGACCAGCGGAAAGACCGCGCCGTTGACGACCGGGATGTCCGGCCGTCCGGCGACCTCCAGGAACCGCAGCAGGAGATTGGTTTCCTCGTCGCGCCAGCCATCGCCGGTGACGACGGTAAAGCCCAGCACCTTGACGTTCGGATTGGTGATCAGCGGCAGGATGTCGGTGCTGGCCGGGCTGTAGAAGTCGTTGTCGAGGATGACCAGCTGCGGCTCCGCGGCGCGGGATGCGGCCGGCGCGACCAATAACGCGCAGGCGGTCAGGATCAGGGCGGCGAGACTAGAAGTCAGGCTGGGCGTCATCGATAGCCTTCATCAGATCCAACTGGGCCGCGCGATGGCCAGCGCCCACGCGGACCGGGACGCCAAGCTCAAGATAGGGATCGGACGCGTCGTAGGCCGGCCAGACCGGCAGGCCGGGGCCATTCGGGTCGCCGGTGGCGGCAAAACGCGCCCACAGGGTCTCGATCTGCCTGGACAACGCCCAGTCGGCGGCGTCGGGCGGTCCGTGCTTGACGAAGGCCGGCGCGGTCAGCGTGCCGAACACATAGGCCAGCTCCTCGGAGTGAGTCGGCGGCGGGCCGGCGCCGCCGACGCTGCGGGTGAAGAGGTAGCTGAAGGTCCGGGGTTCGCGCGCGGCCAGGCTGCGGGCGACCAGACGCGAACCTTCGTTGAACAGGCCATCGCCGAAGATAGAGATCGCAGCCGTTCGGGCCTCGGCGTCGTCGCTGGCCGGATTGAGGCGCAGAACGTCCGCGGCCTTGTCGCCGTAAAGCGCCTTCAGCCGCGCGCGGTAGCCCTCGACGGTGAGGTCCGGCGGCACGTCGTTGGTCATGCGGCCTTCGTCGGCGTTGTAACCGATGATGGTCGGAACGGCGGTGAAGGCGCCGGTCTCGAACGCCTTGCGCGGCTGCAGCGGCAGGACGTAGCCGTCGATGGTCGGGGTGGGCATGTGGAAGCTGTCGGTTCCGGCGTGGGCGGTGAAGGCGCCGTTCAGCTTCAGCAGGTCATCGGCGCTCATCGCCCGCAGGGTGGCGATGTCAGGCGCCACCGCCGCGCCGGCTTTTTCCGCGCTGGCCAGGGTCGGCAACTGTTCCAGGGCGGTGCTTTCGAGGATCGCCTGCTGGAACAGACCCTTGGCCAGGGGCGAGGTCATCAGGAAGGCGATGGAGGTGGCGCCGGCGGACTCGCCGAACACCGTGACCTTGTCGGGATCGCCGCCGAAGTTGGCGATGTTGGCCCTCACCCATTTGAGCGCCGCGATCTGGTCGAGCAGGCCGTAGTTGCCCGAGGCGTGCTGCGGCGATTCCGCCGACAGCATCGGGTGGGCGAGGAAGCCGAGGATGCCGACCCGGTAGCTGACCGCCACCACGATCACGCCCTTGGCCGTCAGACGGGCGGGGTCGTAGAGCGGATAGGCGGTCGAGCCGCCAATGAAGGCGCCGCCGTAGATGTAGACCATCACCGGACGCGGCTTGGCGCCCGCGCCACGGGGACGCCAGACGTCGACGTGCAGGCAGTCTTCGCTGGGCGTCTGGCCGGTCGGGATGACATAGGGGGTCTGTTCGCAATCGTGGCCGAAGCGACTCGCGTCGCGCACGCCGGTCCAGGGCGCGGCCGGCTGGGGTGGCCGCCAGCGCAGCGGCCCGACCGGCGGCGCGGCGTAAGGGATGCCCTTGAAGGCCTCGACCGCGCCGGCCGTCCCCCGCACGGCGCCAAGCTCGGTCTTCACGACCGGCCCGGCGGAGTCGGCGGCGACGGCGGCGAACGGGACGGCCGCGAGCCAGGCGGCGACGAACAGGCCGGCCATGGCGCGGGAAGCGAACAGAGTCACGGAGAACCATCCTTGGTCGGCGCGGGCGCCAGGTCGTCGATGACGAGCGACGAGACAGCCTCTTCGCGGCTGGCGAGGCAGGCCTGGGCATTGGGCGCGCCGGGCGTGGGCCGGGTGTAGCCCTTGGCGTCCACCGCGATGCGCAGCGGCGTGAGCGTGCAGATCGTCGGGTCGATCAGCCAGGCGACGGGGACCACGTCGAACAGGGTCGGCGTGATCTGGCCCCAGGCGTTGTTCAGCCGCCACTGGTGATAGAGCAGGGTCAGGGCGTCGGTCGCGCCGGAGCCATAGGCGAACAGCCGGTCGCGGCGGGTCTCATCGAACTTCACCTGGGTCGAATCCAGCGGAAACATCAGCACCGGAACCGGGCCGGCCTCAGCCAGAAGCGCGGCGAAGGCGTCCGGCGCCTCGGCGATATTGTACTCCGCGTCGGGGCTATATTTCGGGATGACGCCGCCGGTGTTGTAGCCGCGCGCGATCGAGCCGCCCATCAACACCACCTGCTTGAGCTTGTGCAAAGCGGCCGGGTCTCGAGCCAGCAGGGCCTGGACATTGGTCATGGGCGCGAGCGCCACCAGGGTGATCTCGCCCGGCCGCTTGGCGGTCTCGGCGCGGATGAAGTCGATGGCGTCCGGCGCGGGCGACGTATCCACCGCGCCGAGCGCCCAGGTCTTCTGGGTGAAAGGGGTGGTGTTGGCGGTCGCCTGCCCTTGGACGACCGGAACGCCGCTTCGCCCCATCGCCGCGAGCAGCCGACGCACAAGCAGCACCCGCGTGCGCGTGTCGCCCCAGCCGGTCGTGATCCCGACCACATCGAGCCGCGGGTCCGACAGGGCGAGCGAGAGGGCGAAGGCGTCGTCGATGTCGTCGCCGATATCGGTGTCGATGATCACCGGGATGGGACGGGGCGGCGGCGTAGCGGCGCGCGTCGGCGAGGCGAACGCGAGTAGCAATGCCGTGACGAGGAAGATCGAGAACGGTGCGTGGTTCGAGACGCGGCGAAGACGCCGC
>Ga0302196_10001910_pt1 | contig 19714 bp, 15 predicted proteins | sample II_Bog_N1_3_FD_198794 | JGI IMG/M metagenome (GOLD analysis project Ga0302196, IMG submission 198794) | Peat permafrost microbial communities from Stordalen Mire near Abisko, Sweden - II_Bog_N1_3 | ecosystem: Environmental > Terrestrial > Soil > Wetlands > Peat | place: Sweden: Abisko...
GACCCGCTCGGCGGCCACCACCACCGATCCCCCCTCCGGCGTGAACCGGAAGGCGTTGGCCACCAGGTTGTCCAGCACCCGCTCGACAGCGTCCGGCGCACACCGCACCCCCGGCAGACCCTGGTCGAGGCGTGGCACCAGGCGGATCCGGCGCCGTTCGGCTTCGGCGGCGAAACTGCCCAGGCACCTGGTCACCAGGCGGTCCGGGTCCACCTCGTCGAACTCGAGGGTCAGGGCACCGGCGTCCAGCGATGCCAGGTCGAACAGGTCGTCCACCAGGCGTCCGAGGGCCTTGACCCGGTCCGCCATCGCCGGCAGGTAGTGCCGGGGCGCCACCACACCGTCCTCCGTCGCCTCGATCATGGCCTGGAGCGAGGCGATGGGGCTCCGGAGGTCGTGGCTGGCCCAGGCCACCACCTCGCGCCGGGTGGCGAACAGCCGCTCGACGCTCTCGGCCATGACGTTGAAGGAGGACGCCAGTTCGGCCAGTTCGGCCGGACCGTCGACGGGGACACGGGCCGTCAGGGAGCCGGTGGCCATGGCGGCGGCGCCGTCGCGCACGACGTCCAGCCGGTGGGCGATCGAACGCGACACCACCAGGGCACAGCTGATTCCCGCCACGGCGGCGGCGGCCGAGACGGCCAGGATCCCGAGGTCGGCCCCCATGTGGAACATGATGAGCCCCGAGACCGACACCGCCGCCAGCGGCAGGCAGAGGGACACCAGGGCGGTGGCGATGACCTGGGACCGGACCGTCCGCAGCCGCCGGATCCCCAGCGCCAACAGCACGCCGGCCACCAGGGTGGCGCCGGCCACCACGGCTCCGAGGGCGATCACGGCTCGAACCGGTAGCCCACACCCCACACCGTCTGGAGGTGGACCGGATGGGCGGGGTCGGGCTCGATCTTCTCGCGGAGCCGGCGGACATGGACGGTGACGGTGGCGGAACCGATGTCCGACGAACCGTCGTACCCCCAGACCTGCCCGAGGAGCTGCCCCCGTGAGAAGACCTGTCCAGGGTGGTCCACCAGCCAGTGGAGGAGATCGAACTCCTTGGCGGTGAGCTCGACCGGCCGTCCGGCCGCCTCCACCCGCCGGGTGACCGGATCCAGCACCACGGCCGGCACCCCCCGACCGGTATCGGTTCCCCCAGCGCCGGTATCGCCGACCCGGGGTGGGCCGGAGGAGTCGGTTCCGTCACCGGCCGCCGGCAGGGCGGCGCGCCGGAGTGCCGCGCGAACGCGGGCGACCAGCTCACGGGGGGAGAACGGCTTCACCACATAATCGTCGGCGCCGAGCTCGAGGCCCACGATTCGGTCAGACTCGGCGGTGCGGGCGGTCAACATGATCACCGGGAGCGATGAGGTCTCCCGGACCCAACGGCAGAGATCGAGGCCGTTGATGTTGGGGAGCATCACGTCCAACACCACCAGATCGAGGGCGGTGCGCTCGATGATCGACCGGGCCTCGGCCCCGTCGGCGGCCTCCAGGATCTCGAACCCCTCCCGGGTCAGGTACCGGGCCACCACGTCCCGGACCATCGGCTCGTCGTCCACCACGAGGACGGTGGTCATGGCGCGATCGTACCGGTCGGCCTGTGGTGCGGCTCCCACCCGCAGGTCCGTGGTCATCCGAAGGTGAAGTCGTAGGCCGCCACCCCCGGGCTGAACGACAGCTTGAGCAGGCCGGTGTGGGACTGGGCAGTGTCCACCAGCTGGTAGAGCTTCGGGACCCCACTGACGGTCACCGTGGTGGTGGGGGTACCGTTGACCGACACCGCCACGGTGCCGCTGCCTCCCATCACCAGGTAGACGTCCTTCGCCTGGTACTGCAGCTCGATGGAGGCACCGGTACCGGACGTGGAGGCCTCACTGCTGATGTTCCATCGGCCCTCGTAGGCGTAGGTGTTCTGGGCCACGGTGGCCGGCGCGGTGTACGGAGCGTCCTGTCCTTCCAGGATGGTCTGACCATCCAGATTGGTCGGGTGCTGGGAACCCAGGTAGGACTCGGGGGTGAGCTGCTGCTCGGTCGGCGTCCGGTCCGGCACATCGGTGGAGGGTGGGAGCTGGACGGTCGGGTTCGCCACCTTCAGCAGCTGCCGGATGAACCCTTCCGTCTGGCCGTAGCCGCCCTCGCCGTAGTCGACGTGACGCACCACCCCGGTCGAGTCGATCAGGTACTCGGCCGGCCAGTACTGGTTCTGGTAGGCGTCCCAGGTGGCGTAGTTGTTGTCGATGGCGATCGGGTACTTGACGCCCAGCTGCTGGGCGGCGGCATGGACGTTGGACACCACGTGCTCGAAGGCGAACTCGGGCGTGTGGACGCCGATGATGGTGAGGCCGTCGGCGGCGTAGCGCTGGTTCCATGCCTCAAGATGCGGCAAGGTCCGCTGGCAGTTGATGCACGAATAGGTCCAGAAGTCGACAAGCACCACCTTGCCCTTCAAACCGGCCAGGGAGAGCGGTCGGTTTCCGGGGGTGTTCAGCCACTGCTGGATGCCGGTGAGGGTGGGTGCGGTACCGCACCGGGCCAGCACCGGCGAGTCCGGGGTGTTGATGCAGGTGGCCAGGGCTCCGGTGTCATGGTTGCCCGTGACACCCCCGAGCGCCGACCGGGCCGCGGCGTTCGACTCGAAATGGTTCTGGAGGGCATCGGTGTACCCGGGGAGGGCACGCTGGAGACCGGACGTCCAGTTCAACCCGATGGCCAGGGCCACCAGGATGAGGAGCACGCCCACCACCTTCCGGACCACAACGGCCCGGGTGCGGACCACCTTCATCCGGCTCCCCAGACGCTGGCCGGCGATGGCGAAGATCAGCAGCGGCACGGCCACCCCGAGGGCGAACGATACGGTGAGCACAATGGCCGAGAGGCCGATCCGGTGGTTGGCACTGACCACCGTGATGGCGGTCAGCACCGGCCCGGCACAGGGGACGAACAGCAGACCGAGGCTGATCCCGAGCACAAACCCGCCGCCTTGGTTGTGCTGCTGACCCCTGACCATTCTGGCGAAGGGCCGCTCCAGAAGGTCTCCGAAGGACGGAACGATGAGCCCCACCGCCACCAGCACCAGGACCACCAGTCCGATGTCCCGGAGGAGATCTTGAGGGAGGCCCAGCAGGCTCAGGAGACTGGTCCCCACCAGGGTGAAGAAGCTGAAGCTGATGACCAGGCCCGCCACCACCGCGTAGGGGCGGCGGCGCGCCCGGCGATGTTCGGCCGATCCGGGGAGTGGCCCTCCTCTCCCCGGTCCGGCCTGGGGATCGGAGCCCGAACCAACCGATCCGCCCGCCGGCGGCGTGGATGCCGGACGGGGCGTGGTGGTGCGCTCCCCGGTGGCCACCGAGCCGACACCGGCCCCGACCAGCACTTCGTCACCGGTCTCTCCGATATCGCTTCGATCCGCGTCGACGGCTGAGGCTGCATCGGCCGTGGGCCGACCCTCGAACGCACCGCCCGGCTGACCGGCCACGTCGGCAGCTTCGTCCTCTTCGACCTGCTCGATCCCGCCGACGGCGCCGGCCGCGAAGATGACCGGGACCACCGGAAGGATGCACGGGGAGATTCCGGTGACCAGTCCACCGAGGAATCCGATCAGGATCAGCACCGGCACCGTGTCAGCCTCCCACCGAACCGGCCGCCGTGGTGGTCGTGGTCGAGTGCATCATGTCGTTCGAGCCACCGGTGGTGGTGGTCGAGTGCATCATCGACCCAGCCGCCGTGGTGGTGGTCGAGTGCATCATCGACCCAGCCGCCGTGGTGGTGGTCGAGTGCATCATCGAATGCGTCCCACCGGTGGTGGTGGTCGAGTGCATCATGTCGTGCGAGGCCCCGGTGGTGGTCGAGGGCGTCGAACTCGAGCTGCAGGCCGACAGGCCGAGCCCCGCCATCAGCGCCACACCGAGAACCGCTGCCGACCGTGTCCATGAACTCACGTGTGCCTCCGTATCCGGTTCGGGGGCGATGCTGCTCATCGTCCCTGCCGAGGCACCCTAGAGACCGGAGGCTACGAGATTCGAAACCCGACCTTACGAAAGGCTGAATTCTCGTCAGATCGCCCGGCCTGTGGACCACCCGGCTCAGGTGACCGGTCGAGCGCTCCGGTCCCGGTCGGCCTGCAGACGCAGGGTGAACCGGTTGAGCTGCACCGCCACCGCCGCCGGTCCGGCACCTCCCGGCGTGGTCCGACGGGTCACCGCCACCCCAGGCTGCAGCAGTGCAACAGCTTCCTCGCCCAATTCGGGATGGGCAGCTACCAACTCTCCCAGCGGCACGTGCCGGTCAAGTGATTCCCGGACCAGACCACCCACCACCGCGTGGGCCTGGCGGAATGGCATCCCTTGCTCCACCAGCCACTCGGCAAGATCAACGGCAGCGGCGGCCGGTCCATCGGCCGCCAGCTGCATCCGTGCGGCGTCGAAGGTGACAGTGGCCAGCACCCCGGTCAGTGCCACCAGGGCCAGGTGGACCTGGTCGAGGGAGTCGAACAGCGGCTCCTTGTCCTCTTGGAGGTCACGGTTGTAGGCCAGTGGCAGGCCCTTGAGGGTGACCAGCACGGCCGTCAGGTTGCCGATCAACCGGCCCGACTTCCCCCGGGCCAGCTCGGCCACGTCGGGATTCTTCTTCTGCGGCAGCATCGAGCTGCCGGTGGCGTAGGCGTCGTCGAGGACGGCGAACCCGAACTCCTCGGTCGACCACAGCACCAGCTCCTCCCCCAGGCGGGAGAGGTGAACGCCAAGCAGCGCCAGGTCGAAGAGCGCCTCGGCCACGAAGTCGCGGTCGGATACCGCATCCAGCGAGTTCTCGAACCGGGCACCGAACCCCAGGTCATCGGCCACGCCGTCGGGGTCGAGGGGCAGCGACGATCCGGCCAGCGCCCCTGCTCCCAGTGGCGACACGTCCAGCCGGTCGACGGTGGCCAGCAACCGGTCGACGTCCCGGGCCAACGCCCAGCCGTGGGCCAGCAGATGATGGGCCAGCAGCACCGGTTGGGCCCGCTGGAGATGGGTGTAGCCGGGGAGGTAGACGCCATCGGCCTCCTGCGCCCGCGCCAGCAGGACCTCCTGCAGCGCCAGGACATCGCCGACCGTCCCCCGGAGCGCCCGCTTCGAAAAGAGGCGGAGGTCGGTGGCCACCTGGTCGTTCCGGCTGCGGCCGGTGTGGAGCTTGGCTCCGGCATCGCCGGCCAGCTCGGTGACCCGTCGCTCGACGGCGGTGTGGATGTCCTCGTCGTCGGGGACGAACGTGAAGGTATCGTCGTCCAGCTCCCTCCCCACCTGATCGAGGGCGGACGACACCGAGGCCGCCTCCTCCTCGGTGAGGATCCCCCCGCGGAGCAGCCCCTGCACATGGGCCTTCGACCCCATCAGGTCGTCAATCGCCAGCCGGCGGTCGTAGTGGAGGCTCACCGAAAACGCCATCACCTCGTCGGCGGTGCCACCGCCCAGCCGACCGTGCCACAAGGTCATCGGGTCACGCCCCGTCCGGGGCCCTCACCTCCCGAGCGGTTCTCCTGCTTGGCCGACCAGGTGGCCACCCCCAGCCCCCACAGCCGGACGAAGCCCTCGGCATCCTGGTGACGGAAGGTGTCGGCGGCATCGTAGGTGGCCAGCCCGTAGTCGTAGAGACCCACCGGGCTGCGCCGTCCCACCACGTAGCACCGCCCAGGCTCCAGCCGCAGGCGGACCTCCCCGGTGACGTGACGTTGCGACTCCACCACAAAGGCGTCGAGGGCCTGCTTCAGCGGCGAGAACCACAGCCCGTCGTAGACCAGCTCCGACCAACGGGGCTCCAGCCGCATCTTCTCGTGGAGCAGATCGCGCTCCAAGGTGAGGTCCTCCAGGTCGGCGTGGGCCAGCAGCAGGGCCAACGCCCCGGGGCACTCGTAGGTCTCCCGGCACTTGATCCCCACCCGGCGGCTCTCCACCATGTCCAGCCGGCCCCAGCCGTAGGCGCCCACCAGACGGTTGAGGGTGGTGATCACATCCAACGGGGAAAGGGTGTCACCGTCGACGGACACCGGGATCCCCGACTCGAACCCGATGACCACCTCGGTCGGTTCGGTGGCGGTGGGTCTGGTCATGGCGTAGACGTCGTCGGGTGGCTGGGCCCAGGGGTCCTCGATCACCCCGCACTCGATGGCCCGTCCCCACAGGTTCTCGTCGATGGAGTACAGCTTCTCCTTGGTGACCGACAGGGGGATGTTCCATTTGGCGGCGTACTCGATGGAGTCCTCACGGGTGAGCCCCCACACCCGGGCCGGAGCCAGGACCTCGAGATCCGGTGCCAGCGCCCGGGTCCCGACCTCGAACCGCACCTGGTCGTTCCCCTTGCCGGTGCAGCCGTGGGCCACCGCCGACGCTCCGTAGCGACGGGCCTCCGTCACCAGGTGGCGAACGATCACCGGCCGAGACAGCGAGGAGACCAGCGGGTACTTGCCCTCGTACTTGGCGTTGGCCAGCAGGGCCGGCATGCAGAAGTCTTCGGCCATCTCGACGCGGGCATCGACGACCACCGCTTCGACGGCCCCAGCCGCCAATGCCCGTTCCCGAATGGCATCCCACGAGTCCACCGCGGCTTCGGACGACTGTCCCACGTCGACGGCCACGGCGATCACCTCGACGTTGTGGTTCTCCATCAGCCAGCGGACGGCGATGGAGGTGTCCAGTCCTCCGCTGTAGGCCAGTACTACCCGATCTGCCATGTCTATCTCCCGGTTGGCGGAGCCGGTGGCTCCGAGGTCGTCTGCGATGGTGTGGACGTCGGGTCGGACGAGCCGGCCCGGCGTCGGGCGGGCGCCGCCAGGCCGGCCAGCGCCCCCAGCTGCTCGGCCAGCCCGGCGCCGCCGACGGACTCGGTGGCCACCACCAGGACGGTGTCGTCCCCGGCCACCGTTCCGATCATCCCGTCAAAGCCGCTGCGATCGAGGGCCGAGCCTACGACATGGGCCGAACCCGGCGGCGTGCGAAGCACCACCAGGTTGGCCGAGTAGTCGGCCTCCACCACCCACTCCCCCAGCACCCGTCGGAGGTGGTCCTCCGGGGCCACCTGCTGGGACGGGAGCTCCGGTAGGGCGTAGGCGGTGTCGCCACCCGGGAGGCGGACCTTCACCGCTCCCAACTCCTCCAGGTCCCGGGAGACGGTGGTCTGGGTGGCCTCCACTCCGTCGGCCGCCAACAGGTCGACCAGTTCGGCTTGGTTGCCCACCGCCCGGGCCTCCAGCAGCTTGGCGATCCGGTGCTGGCGTTGGTTCTTGGTCAATCTCACCGGTCCACCTCCAGCAGATCGGCTCCCCGCACCCAGGCCAGCAGCCCCCGCATGGCGTGCATCCGATTGGCCGCCTGCTGCCAGACCACGCTCCTCGGCCCGTCCACCACCGCGGCGCTGATCTCCTCGCCCCGGTGGGCGGGCAGGCAGTGGAGGACCACGGCCTCCGGCCCCGCCCGATCCACCAACGCCTCGTCCACCGTGTAGCCGTCGAAGGCGGCCAGTCGGGCCAGACCTTCATCCTCTTGGCCCATCGATGTCCACACGTCGGTGTAGACGGCGTCGACCCCTTCGACCGCCTCGGCCGGATCAACCATCACCTCGAGTTGGCCTCCGAACGACCGGACCATCGCCTGATCGGTGGCGCTGGGTCCGAATCCCTCGGGGGATGCGATGCGGCTGGGAATGCCGGCCATCGAGCATGCCAGTGCCAACGACCGCCACACGTTGTTGGCGTCACCGACATAGGCCACCGTCCGGCCAGCCAGCCCATCGCTCCCGAACACCTGGCGGAGGGTCAACAGATCGGCCAACGCCTGGCAGGGGTGGGCAACGTCGGAGAGCAGGTTCACCACCGGCATCCCCCAGTCCGGAGCCTCCAAGGCATCGCGCATCCGCTCCAGCGATCCGTGATCGATGACCCGGGCGCAGAGCACGGCGTGGTAACAAGCCAGCGTGCGGGCCACATCGGCGGCCGTCTCCCGGGTGTCGAGGCCCACGTCGTGCCCTTGGATGTAGACGGGATGCCCGCCGAGGGCCACGGTGGCCATCTCCGTGCTGTTCCGGGTCCGGTTGGAAGGCTTCTCGAACACCAGCGCCACGCCGCAGCCCGCCAGCACGGGGGGAAGGACCCCGGGAGGCAGCTCGGCCAGTGCCACCACCTCCGCCAGGCCTACCGGCCCGAGGTCGTCGATATCGAGGACGTGACGGGTGGGGCCGGTCATGACCGCTCCTCCGGGCCAGAATCGTCGCAGGGTGGGGCCCCCAGGGCAGCCAGCACCTGGCCGACGATGACGACCGCCTGACCGATCTCCTCCTCGGACACCAGCAGCGACGGAGCGAACCGGAGCACGTCGGGGCGAGGGGCGTTGATCACCAGACCGGCATCGAGCGCCGCCGCCGCCGCCGCCACCGCCACCGGCCGGTCGAGCACGGCCGCCAGCAGCAGGCCCTCCCCCCGTACGTCGACCACACCCGGCAGATCGGCCAAGGCGTGGCGCAGCCGGCGTCCCGCCACCACCGCCCGTCCTGGGACGTCCTCCGACTCCATGACTCCCAGCGTGGCCCGGGCGGCGGACAGCGCCAGGGGTTGGCCGCCGAAGGTGCTCCCGTGGTCACCAGGCTGAAAGGCCGCCGCCACTTCGGCCCGGGCCCAGCAAGCCCCCACCGGCATGCCGTTGCCCAACGCCTTGGCCAAGGTGACGACGTCTGGCTCGATTCCCAGGTGTTGGAAGCCGAACCACCGGCCGGTCCGACCCAGACCGGTCTGCACCTCGTCGACCATCAGCAGCATGTTCCGGTCGGTGCAGAGCTGACGGAGACCCACCAGGTAGTCCGAAGACGGCACCACCACCCCTGCTTCGCCCATGATCGGCTCCACCAGCACCGCAGCCACCCGGGCTGGGTCGCAGGCGGCGTCCATGGCGTCGAGGTCGTCGTAGGGGACGTGGTCGAACCCGTCGGGCAACGGGAGGAAGGGCGCTTGCTTGGCCGGTTGGCCGGTGGCGCTGAGGGTGGCCAGTGTCCGACCATGAAAGGCGTCCCAAGTACTCACCACCGCGTACCGTCCAGGCCCCGCCCAACGACGAGCCAGCTTGAGGGCGCACTCGTTGGCCTCCGCGCCGGAGTTTCCGAAGAACACCTGCCCCCCGGCCCGGTCAGTGCCACCACCGATCAGTCGGTCGATGGTGACGGCCACCTCGGGGCCGACGGTGTTGCCGAACAGATTGGAGACGTGGGACAGCGTCCGGGCCTGCTCCCCCACCGCCTCGGCCACCGCCGGATGTGCATGGCCGAGCGAGGTGACGGCTAGGCCGGAGAGAAAGTCGAGGTAGCGACGGCCTTCGGTGTCCACCAACCAGCTACCCGATCCACTGGCGAACGTGACCGGCGGTTCGGCATAGGTGTGCATCAGCGCCGACCGGTCAACGGTGGTCATGACGGACCACCACCCTGGGCATTGGTGGTCAGAGGCGTGGGCGAATCGTCACCGACGACCATGGTCCCGACCCCTTCGTCGGTAAACAGCTCGAGGAGGAGGGCGTGAGGCGCCCGCCCATCCAGGATGTGGGCCCGGCGGACCCCGTGGCGGACCGCCCGGGCACAGGCCTCCACCTTGGGGATCATTCCCCCGGTGGCGGCCCCCGAGGCCACCAGGGCATCAAGACCATCAGGGGTGGTCTCCCGGATGAGGGTGGTCGGGTCGTCAGCTACCGCCCGGATCCCCGACACGTCGGTGAGGAAGATCAGCTTCTCGCAGCCCAGGGCGGCTGCCAGTGCACCGGCAGCGGTATCAGCATTGATGTTGAAGGCCTGCCCCGACTCGTCGGTCCCGATGGTGGCGATCACCGGAATGAGTCCCTGGGCCAGGAGCTGGTGGACCAGCACCGGGTCGACATCCACCACGTCGCCCACATACCCCAGGGCTTCCGACCGGGGAGCGGCGGTGATCAGATTGGCATCCTCCCCGGACAGGCCGACAGCCAGCGCCCCGTGGACATTGACCGCTCCCACGATGTCGCGGTTGACCTTGCCGACCAGCACCATCCGGACCAGGTCGATGGTGTCGGCATCGGTGACCCGGAGCCCGTCGAGGAACTCGGGGACCTTGCCCACCCGCGCCATCAGGGCGCCGATCTGCGGGCCGCCGCCGTGCACCACCACCGGCAGCAGGCCCACCGACCGCATCAGCACGATGTCTTCGGCGAACGACGCCAGGGCGCCTGCATCGTCGAAGCCCTCCCCATCGGTGGCCTGTAGGACGTTGCCGCCGTACTTGACCACCACCACCTGTCCCCAGAAGCGCCGGATGTAGGGCAGCGATTCCACCAGCACGGCTGCCGTGTCCGGCGTGTCGGCGACGGGCGATCTCATGAGGTGGTCCGGTTCTCGTCGATGTAGCCATGGCCGAGGTCGACCGTCATGGCCATCCCGTTGCCGTCGCCGAGCGACAGCTCACAGTGGAGGTCCACCATGGAGCCAGCCAGATGGGCAGCCACCGCCTCCTCGTCGAAGGGCACCGCCAGGCCCTGCCGGCAGACTTCGACACCCCCGTAGGCGATGGTCAGCCGGTCCATATCGAAGTCCACGCCCGCCGATCCGAGGTCACTGGCCACCCGCCCCCAATAGGGGTCCTCTCCGTTCAGCGAGCACTTCACCAACAGCGATCCGGCCACCTTCCGAGCCGCCTGATGGGCCTCACCGTCAGAGCGAGCCCCGGTCACCCGAACGTGGGCGACCCGGGAGGCCCCTTCGGCATCTTGGGCCATCTGGAGGGCCAGATCGGCACAGACCTCGGTCACGGCGTCGACCACCACGTTGGGGTCGGCAGTTCCCGCCCGTCCGGATGCCAACAACACCACGGTGTCGTTGGTGGAGGTGCACCCGTCGACCGTGAGGGTGTTGAAGGAGTCGCGTACGGCGATGCGGAGCAGGTCGGCCAGCGCGGCTGACTCGATGCCGGCGTCGGTGGTCAAGAAGGCCAGCATGGTGGCCATGTCGGGCGCCAGCATGCCCGCCCCTTTGGCCATTCCTGCCACCGCGAACCCCGACCCCCGGACCAGGGCCTCCTTCCGTCCGGAGTCGGTGGTCAGAATGCCGGTGGCCGCTTCCTCGGCAGCGTGCTCCGTCCCCGACCGGGCTGCCACCAGTGCAGGAATGCCCGACGTCAGCGGCTCGGTCGGCAGCTGGTAGCCGATCAGCCCTGTCGAGCACACCAGCACGTGTTGGGGGTCGATGCCCAGTCCCAGGGCGGTGAGCTCGCACATCCGCTCGGCGGCCTGGCGACCTTGGGCGCCGGTGGCGGCGTTGGCGTTTCCGCTGTTGACCACCACCGCCGCCGCCCGGCCGTGACTGGCGGCCAGGTGGTCCCGGCTGACCCGGACGGGGGCGGCGGCGGCCAGGTTGGTGGTGAAGGTGGCGGCGGTGGGTACCGGTCGGCCGTCATCGGTGGCCAACAGGGCCAGATCGAGCGCCCCCGACGCCTTGATGCCGGACGACAGCCCAGCGGCCACGAACCCGGCGGGGGTGGTGATGCTCATGGGTAGAGCCCCGCCATCGGCAGCCCGGTTGTCTCGGGAATTCCCAAGGCCAGGTTGGCGCACTGGACGGCCTGGCCGGCCGCCCCCTTCACCAGGTTGTCGATCGCCCCCATGGCCAGCACCCAACCGGTGCGGGGATCGACCCTGGCCGTCACGAACGCGCAGTTGGATCCGGCCGCCGCCTTGGTGGAGGGGGGCGCCTCGGTGACCACCACGAACGGCTCGTCCCGGTAGAAGTCGTCCAGCACCGCCAGGGCTCCCTCGGTGGTCAGCCCGGTGTCGGCCACCGACGAGACGGGCCGGGCATAACAGGTGGCCAGAATCCCCCGGACCATGGGAGCCAGGTGGGGGGTGAAGAGGACCTGGGCGCCCAGGCCCTGCTCCATCTCCGCGGTATGCCGGTGGTCGAGCAGCCCGTAGGCGGTGAAATCCTCGTCCACCGTCCCGAAATGGAGGTTGGCCTTCGGGGCGCGCCCTGCTCCCGACACCCCGCTGGCGGCGTCGACCACGATGCCGGTGGTGACGACCAGGCCGGCCTGGACCAGTGGGGCCAGGGCCAGGATGGCGGCGGTCGGATAGCACCCGGGTGCCGCCACCGCCCTGGCGCCGACCAAATCGGTCCGGTACAGCTCGGGCAATCCATAGACAAAGTGGTCGAGCAGTTCGGGGGCCACGTGCTCCTCCCCGTACCATCGTGGATAGTGAGCGGGATCGTGCAGGCGGAAATCGGCGGCCAAGTCCACCACCACACCCACCGTCGGGAGCAGGCTCGGGACCAGGTGCTGGGACTCCCCGTGCGGAAGTGCCAGAAACACCAGGTCCAGCCCGTCGAGTGCCGACGCCTCGGTCGCTGAGTACTGGAGACCCGAGTAGGCGGCGGCCAACGACGGGGTGTAGGAAGCCACCGATTCGCCGGCATGGGTGGCAGCGGTGGCCACCACCACCTCGAGCTCGGGGTGGGCGGCGCACAGCCGGAGCAGCTCGACGCCGGCGTAGCCGGAGGCCCCGATCACGCCAACGGTACGCATCACCGGCTCGACCTCATATCGCAAGTATATGCGCTATCGCGCATTAATATGCAAACGTCCTCCCAGCAACGGCTGGAACCCCTCGGTCAGGACAGCTCAGTCCGGCACCGTCGACCACCTCAGGGAGCCGGGGGTGGTGAGGAGCTCCCCGCTTTCCAGCCAGGTCTTCAGTCCGGAGAGGATCATCGGCCAGCCGCCGTACAACTCCGGGTTGGCGTCCTCGGCCAGTTGATCGTGGACGACGGTCAGTCGACAGGAATCCTCGATCTGCTCGATCTCGAAGGTAATCCGAGAGGTGGCCTGGGCCTGCACCGCCTCGGACCAGGAAGCGTTGAAGCTCTGCACCAGTCGGCGGGGAGGATCGACCTCCAGGTTCACTCCCGAACCCAGCAGCCGACCGGCCGACGCCGCCCCCATCTCGTAGGTCGACCCCGGGGTCCATTCCGATTCGAGCCCGGCCCCGAAGTTGTACTTGGCCCGGATTTCCGGATCGATGAGCGCCTGCCACAGCTGCTCGGGGGTGGTGCGGATGTAGATCTCGAACACTTTTTCCATCGAACGCTCCAATGCTTCCTTGAGCCCGGTCAGTGTGGTGACCCAGGGCTCGGTGTACTTGCTCACCCACCGGTCGTGGACGAGTCGGATGGGGATGGGGTTCAAGAAGTGCAGCTTCTCCCGACCCCGACGGCGGGTCACCACCAGGCCGCACTCCTCCAGTACCACCAGGTGCTTCATGACGCCGAAGCGGGTCATCTCGAGGTGGGAGCCGAGTGCAGTGAGGCTCTGCCCGTCGCGCCGGAAGAGCTCATCGAGGAGGTGGCGCCGGGTCGGATCGGCCAACGCCTTGAACACATCGTCCACTCGGTCATCATAGGTGACTATTTAGTCACCTGTCTAGACCCTTGCCTCGCCCCATGAAGGCTGACTACCGTCGATCGCATCCACCATCGTCGTTGACGGGGACCCACCGGGCCGGATCGACCACTGCCACTCTCCGCCCGTCGAGGTTGCCGATGTCCACCCTGTCCGACCCCCATGGTTCGGGAGCGACCCCTGCTCCGTCGCCGAATCGATCGTCGGCCCCCTCCCCCGCCGCCGAAACCGTCGGGTCGACCCTCGACCCCGATGTGGTGGTCCTGTTGGAGGTGGTGCCCGAGTTCATCCCCACCTATCGGTCGCTGCTGGAAGCGTTCGACGACGATCCCGAGGGGCCGGTGGTCTTCACCGAACTGGCCGACTTCGTGTCCGACCGGCTCGGCCACCTCGACAGTCCGACGGTCCTCGACCGGGTGCTGGCGGTGGTGGAGTCGGTCGTCCTGGATGACGTCGACGGCTCAGAGCTGGTCGCCTACGCCTTCCTCGACAGCCTCTCCCCTGACGATCGGCGACGAATCGTCCCCTGGTTGGGTCCGGCCACCCGACGGTTGCTCGATGAGCTCGACGTGGTGGACCATCCGCTCGACGATGCCGGCTGATCGACGTCCTTCGTCCGGCCCGACCGTCAGGTGCCGGACATCCCCACCACCGGCTTGTTGAGCGCCAACGACCCGGTCGACCCGAAGAAGCCGGCATCCCCGAAGGCGAAGATGCCGCCGTCACTGGCCACCAGCCAGTACCCCTTGCCGTCGGGGGTGGACGCCATCCCGACTACCGGTTTGTTGAGCGGGAACGATCCGGTGGAACCGTCGAAGCCGGCGTCGCCGAAGGCGAAGATGCCACCATCACTGGCCACCAGCCAGTACCCCTTGCCGTCGTGGGTGGACGCCATCCCCACCACCGGTCGGTTGAGAGGGATGGAGCCGGTCGACCCGAAGAAACCGGCGTCGCCGAAGGCGAAGATGCCGCCGTCGGAGGCCACCAGCCAGTACCCCTTGCCGTCGGGGGTGGACGCCATCCCCACGATCGGCCGGTTGAGCGGGAACGAGCCGGTCGACCCGAAGAAGCCGGCGTCCCCGTAGGCGAAGATGCCGCCGTCGGAGGCCACCAACCAGTACCCCTTCCCGTCGGGGGTGGCGGCCATTCCCACGATCGGCCGGTTGAGCGCCAGTGCACCGGTCGACCCGAAGAACGGGGCGTCGCCGAAGCTGAAGATGCCGCCGTCGGAGGCCACCAGCCAGTACCCGAGGCTGTCAGGGGTGGGGGCCATCCCCACGATCGGCTTGTTGAGGACGATCGAACCGGCCGAACCGTGAAAAGCGGCACCGGCGAAGCTGAAGATGCCGCCGTCGGAGGCCACCAGCCAGTAACCCGGGGCCACGTAGGAGTACTGGTTGGCCGACGTGTCGCCGCTGGGTCCCTCGGCGTCGTAGACCGTCACCCCCACCACCCCACCGCTGGCCGGCCCGGCGGGCACCACCGCCACGATGGAGGTCGACGAAGTGACCACGAACCTCGGAGACGGCACCCCGGCGAAGCGTACCGAGGTGGCCCCACTGAAGTGTGTCCCGGTGATGTCGACCAGTCCGCCTCCCGCGACCGGGCCGTAGGAGGGATTCAGCCCGGTCACCGACGGGCAGACCTTGGGAGCGGTGAGGTCGCCGAGGAGGGCGGCGGCATTGGGGGAGCCGAGCCCGGAGGCGGGGTCGTACCCAGGGGTGGCGGCGTAGGTGGCACCCCCCACCGGATTGACGTCATTCCCTCCTGCTGTCACATCGTGAAGGTCGGTGATGGCGGTCCCGCAGGCGTACAGCGTCGGATTGATATAGCCCACCGGTGCCGACGTCGGTGACTGGTCGATGAGCGTGGTCAGCGCCGCCCACAGGGGGGAGGCCGCACTGGTGCCACCGAAGGCGCACCATCCTCCGCACTCCGAACTCTCTGCCGTCACGTAGACCACGTAACCGGAATCGGGGTTGGCAGAAGCCGACACGTCGGGGACCTCGCGGCAGCTGATCCGGCTCAGTGCCGAGCACTGGGTGGTGGCGGCGTGATCGTCGACCCCCACGCCCGACTGCCACGACGGCTGGCCAAAATCGGTCGACACTCCGCCCCCACCGGCCCCGGCGGCGGCACCGTCGTTCCAGACCGATTCGTCGGGGGAGCCGGCGTTGGCCTGCAGTAGCGTGGTACCACCCACCCCGGTCACATATGGCTGATCAGCCGGATCGTCCACCTGCAGCGACAGGTCGGTATCGGGTTCGGGGGGGTACGGGTAGTAGCAGTCCGACGAGCCCGAGTCGCCGGCGGCGGCCACCACCGTCTGGCCCTGTGAGGCAGCCTGGGCGAACAGGGAGGTCTCGGTGGCCTGTTGGGCAGGATCCATCTCCGGCTCGCACTGGCCCCAGCTGGTGGAGAGCACCTTGGCGGAATCTTGATTGACCATCGAGGCGTAGACGTCGGTCGGACCGTTGGGATACTGGGCGCTCTCGTTGGGACCCTCGTAGACGGTGATGGAGGCGCCGGGGGCCAACCCGGTCACATCCTCGATATCCAAGGCTGCCTCCCCCGACTGCTCGGCATCACCGGCACCCCCGTCCACGCTGACCACATTCGGCGCCGCCGAGCTGATGCCGTAACAGCTCTTGTAGGTGGCGATGTCGCTCTGGGTGAAGGGCTCGAGCTCATAGATGCCCACGGTCACGCCGGCACCGGTTCGACTGTCGTCGTAGAGGGCGTCAAGACCGTAGGTGGAGGCCAGTTGGTCGGCGGTGTACGCCCCTTCCGCATTACGGATGTTGACTGCCTCGTCACACGGTCCTGACTCGTGGCCGACCAGTCCCTTGGGCGTCGAAGCGGCGGCGGCCGGTGACGTCGACCTGCCGGCCGTCGGCACCGAGGCGGCGGCCGACGGCCCCCGCAGCAGCTGGGTATGGGGCAGGTCGACGGTGCTGAGACCCAGGACACCCTGGATGTCGCCGGCCAGGTCGGCCGGTACCAGCGGCGCCAGGGTGTTGTACCGGGCGACCCGACCCGACGACAGCCGGGCATCCTGCAGCGGCACACTGAACGCCTGTTCCACCTGGGCCGTGGTGCCCGAAACCGGAATCAGCAGTCCGTCGGAGGCCGTCGTCCCCACCGTCAGCCCGGCGGAGAGCAACCAGCTCCGGGCGGCTTCGATGGTGGCGGGATCCGGACCGAAGACCGATGCGAACTGACCTGGTGCCAGGTAGTGGTGGTACTGGGGCGACCCCGGGGTGGAGACCGCCAGATCGAAGGCGTTCAGGGCAGCCGGATCCCGGGGTCGCAGCGACAGGTCCAACGTGAGCCTTGGGCTGGTGGCCGCCGGGCCGAATTCGGTGGCCCCGGTCGGCAGGGCCGGGGGCGGCGTGGCCAGACGGACCCGGGCGGCCGGGGCAGGGGCCGCCTCGGCCAAGGTGGCCGGAGCCACCAGGAACACCAGGGCGGAGAGGGCCACCGGCAGCGATGCCACCCTGGCGATCCGGCGCGACGGGTTCCCCAGCATGGCGGACAGTTTGGCCGAATCCGTGGTCGGATGCTGCCGGTGGCCGGGTGCGGTCGCTCAGGTGGCTGCGCCGTCGATCTCCGGTGTCGGGTCCAGTGGAGTCGCCCCGGACTCCTCCTGGCGCCAGCGGCGGAGCCGCTCCCCCACCACCGCCTCGTGACCTCGGTCACTGGGTTCGTAGTACCGGGCGGCACCCACCTCGGGCGGCCGGTACTGCTGGTCGACCCAGGCATCGGGTTCGTCATGGGGGTAGACGTAGCCCTCCCCGTGCCCGATCCGGGCGGCACTCCGGTAGTGGGCGTCGCGAAGGTGGGGCGGCACCTCCCCCCGAGGCGCCTCTTGGACATCATGCCGGGCCCGGCCCAGGGCCACGGTGACCCGGTTCGACTTCGGGGCACAGGCCAGGTGGACGACTGCCTGGGCCAGATTGAGCTGGGCTTCGGGCAGGCCGACGAACTCGACGGCCCGGGCGGCAGCGTCGGCCACCACCAAGGCCAGCGGGTCGGCCTCGCCCACGTCCTCGCTGGCCAGGATGACCAGGCGCCGGGCGATGAACCGAGCGTCCTCGCCGGACTCCAGCATCCGGGCCAGCCAGTAGAGGCCGGCATCGGGGTCCGAGCCGCGGATCGATTTGATGAACGCGGAGACCTGGTCGTAGTGAGCGTCCTCTCCATAGTGCTGGAGGCGCGAGTTCCGGGCTTTCTCGACATCGTCCAGGGTCACCGGCCGGTCCCCGGCCAGGGCGAGTGCCACCTCCAGGGTGGTGAGCACCGCCCGAGCATCACCGTCGGCCAGGCCCACCAGGGCGGCCACCGCTTCCGGCTCAGCAGAGGTCCCTTCGGCGGTGCAGGCACGAGCCACCACCTCACCCAGCTCGTCGGCTGACAGCGGCTCCAGCCGCCACAGCGTGGAGCGGGACAGTAGCGGGGCGTTGACCTCGAAGAATGGGTTCTCAGTGGTGGCCCCGATCAGCACCAGCAGCCCTTCCTCCACCGAGGGGAGGAGGGCATCCTGTTGGGATCGATTGAAGCGGTGGACCTCGTCGAGGAAGAGGATGGTCCCCCGGCTCTGCTCGCCCAGCAGCCGACGGGCGTCGTCGACCACCTGACGGACGTCCTTCACCCCGGCGGTCACTGCCGACAGTGGTACGAATCGCTTGGCGGTGGCAGTTGCCACCACCGACGCCAAGGTGGTCTTGCCGGTGCCGGGCGGACCCCAAAGGATGGCCGAGGTCAGCCGATCGGATTCGATGAGCGCTCGCAGCGGGGCGCCCGGTCCCAACAGGTGCTGTTGGCCGACGATGTCGTCGAGGGTCCGGGGCCGGAGGCGGGCGGCCAACGGAGCCCGAGAGGCCAGCCGTTGCTCGGCGGCGTCGGAGAACAGGTCGTCGCCTGCCACCCGGTGACTCAGTCCCGGACGGGAGCCGGAAGGGGGCGAAGGCCGAGCTCGCCGAGGATCCCGGGCGCCAACGCCTTGGGGGCGCCGGTCATCGGATCGGACCCCGATTGGGTCTTCGGGAAGGCGATCACCTCGCGGATCGAGTCCTCGCCGGCAAAGATGGCCACCAGTCGGTCGATGCCCACTGCGAAGCCGGCGTGGGGCGGGGCACCGAACCGGAAGGCCCCGAGCAGGAAGCCGAACCGGGCCTCGGCCTCTTCGTCGGTGATGCCCAGTACCGAAAATACCCGGCTCTGGATGTCGCTCCGATGGATCCGGACACTCCCCGAGCCCAGCTCCCACCCGTTGAGCACCAGGTCGTAGGCCTGGGACCGCACCGAGGCGGGATCCGACTCCAGGCGGTCGAGGTCGTCGGGGTGGGGCATGGTGAACGGGTGGTGGGCGGCAGCCGGGTTGCCGGCCGCGTCCACCCCGTCGAACATCGGGAAGTCGACCACCCAGACGTACCGGTAGGGACCTTCGGAGACCGGGCGGCCCCCCAGCTCCACCCGGAGCTGGCCCAGCACCGTGCAAGTCAGCCGGTACTCATCAGCGACCACCAACACCAGGTCGCCCACCGCTGCACCGGTGGCCGCCAACAGCCCGGCTCGCTCCTCGTCGGAAAGGAAGCGGTCGAGTGGCGAGTCGAGCCCCAGTCCCCCTTCCTCGCCGGCGGTGACCCGGAACCAGGCCAGTCCCTTGGCCCCCAGCCCCTTGGCCCGGTCGGTGAGGTTGTCGAGTCGCGACCGGGTGAAGCCGGCACCGCCTTCCACCACGATGGCCCGGACACAGGGGGCGCCGAACGCCTTCACCTCCGTACCTTCGAAGACACCCGACAGCTCGACCAGCTCCATGCCGAAGCGCAGGTCGGGCTTGTCGGAGCCGTAGCGGTCCATGGCCTCGGCCCAGGTCATGGTGTCGACGATCCCCGGACGTTCGCCGGTGGCCGCCTCGGCGGCGTCCAGCACCGCCTCGGACACGAATCCCAGGACGTCGTCCTGACTGACGAAGGAGGCCTCGATATCCAGCTGGGTGAATTCGAACTGGCGATCGGCGCGGAGGTCCTCGTCACGGAGGCACCGGGCGATCTGGAAATACCGATCCACTCCCGCCACCATCAGGAGCTGCTTGGCCAGCTGGGGACTTTGCGGCAGCACGTAGGACGACCCGTGGTGCAGTCGGCTCGGCACCACGAACTCCCGGGCACCTTCCGGGGTGGGCGCCCACAGCAGCGGAGTCTCCACCTCCACGAATCCCTGCCGGTCCATGGCCGACCGCAGGGCCCGGTTGACCACCGCTCGGATCCGGAGATTGGCCTGCAT
>Ga0302196_10001911_pt1 | contig 19710 bp, 15 predicted proteins | sample II_Bog_N1_3_FD_198794 | JGI IMG/M metagenome (GOLD analysis project Ga0302196, IMG submission 198794) | Peat permafrost microbial communities from Stordalen Mire near Abisko, Sweden - II_Bog_N1_3 | ecosystem: Environmental > Terrestrial > Soil > Wetlands > Peat | place: Sweden: Abisko...
TGGACGCGATCGCCGCCTATCAGCAGGTCCTGCGGCTGAGACCCGACACCATCCAGGCGCATTACAACCTGGGCATGGTCTTCGCCCAGCTCGGCCGCACGGCCGAGGCGGTGAACGAGTTCGAGGCGGCGCTCCGGCTCAATCCCGGCGATCCCGGAATCCAGGCCAGCCTGGCCCAGGTGCTCCGCCAGCAGAATCCGAGCCCCTAGAGACGCCGGGCTCGACCGGGCCCAATGTAGACGCGGCGGCTTGCCGCGTTGCCTCGGAGGGAAGCGGCAGGCTGCCGCTTCTACGTTCAAGGCCTCCGTTCTAGGGCCTGGGCCCGATCCGGGCCTCGTCCAGCAGCCCGATCACATCGTGACCCCGCTCCGGCGGGGGCCCGTCGAGCGCCCGGGCGACGTCCGCGTCAGTCAGCCGGTAGACCAGGATCGAAAAGCCGATCGAGTCGTCCGGCTCCCGCTGCCGGAGGAACGCCGCCAGCCGGGCGAAGCGGTACTGCTCGTAGTCGTAGAAAATATTCAGCCACGCGTCGATGCCGCCGTGCGCCAGCGCGTCCACCCGGGCGGCCGCGTCGGCGGTGCGGAACGGCTGCGTGAGCGCGCGCAGGCGCTGGTAGTTTGCCTCGTAGCGGTCGTTCCACGGGCCCCAGGGTCCGTCCACGTCGAATTCCAGCGACTCCAGGAGCGTGGCACTGATGAAGTAGGTCCCCCCCGCCAGGCGGTAATCTTCCGGACGCTCGACCAGGAGCGCGAGCCGCCCGCCGCCGTCCGCGGCGGTGCCGAGGAACTCCAGCCGCGGATCCGCGGCGAGAATCCGGTCCACCAGCGGCGCGGGGTCCCCGCCGGGGGAGCGCACGACCACGAGCGGGGAGGGAATGGGGTGCACCAGCGAGAAGCCGTACGACGACAGCAGGTGGGCGGGGATGTGGTAGGTGCCAGGGTCGGCCACGCCAAAATAGGCCAGGTAGGCCGGCCCGGCGGCGGGATGCTGGTCGAGGTAGGTCCGGACGCCCGGAAGGTCCTGGCCCCAGTCGAGCGAACTGTCGACCAGGTGCCGGTAGGCGCGGGAGGGTCCGCCGGCGATGACGTTGAAATACGCCAGGTAATTGGGAAAGCGATACAGGACCTCGGCGGCGAGCAGGACGACGAGGGCGACCAGCGCGGCCCGGAGCGCGCGCCGCCGGGACGCGCACCAGTCGGCGGCCACGCCGCAGAGCACGCAGACGGGCGGGTAGGTGGGGAGGATGTGCCGGTGCCCGATGTTGATCGGCGCATTGAGGAAGACCGCCCAGTAGACGACGAGCAGCACCCAAAGGGGCAGCGTGGCGTAGGCCGCCGCCCCGAGGCGGCGGAGGACCGGGGCGCCGCCCGGCCCCCCCCGGTGCCGCCACCGGACCGCGGCGGCCGCGAGCGCCAGCGCGACCACGCCGAACACCGGCAGGGGCGTCTTGACGAGCACGGTGTAGGGAAAGAACCACTTCCAGCCGCGCAGGCTGTAGTCGCCATTGAGAAACGCCTGCCGGACCGCCGTGGAGTTCGCGACGTGGGCCTGCCCGAAGAGGTAGGCCTGGGGCAGGAGCTGGTGCCGGTAGAACCAATCGAGCACGCGGGGCACGAGGCGCGCGGGCGGCGCCGCCAGGGCGGCGTCGAGCTGGCGGGCCTGGGCCGGGGTCAGGACCGTGCGCTCGATCTCCGGGACGATCTTCAGGGCCTCCTGCGTCCATTGGTTGAGCGGGATGGCGTTCTCATCCAGCAGGCGCTGCACCCGGACGTGCTGGGCGTGGCTCAGCCGGAGATCGGTGAGCACAACGGCGAGCGGAGGTTTTTCCATCCGCTGCTCCCAGGTGTCGTACATCCGGTCCCGCCCGGGCACCGCGGCGGCGAAGGCGGAAAACCGAAAGCCATAGCAGGCCCAGATCACGATCACGACGACCGCCGCGTGGGCCAGGGCGGCGGCGGCCAAGGCCGCCGCCTGCCGGCCGCGCCGGACCAGCAGGCGCGGCGGACCGAAGGCGACCGGCAGCGGCCGGCCGTCGACCAGGCGCGCGGCCACCAGCGCCAGCGCCATCGGCACGATCAGGACGGCCGACGACTTGGAGACAAACAGGCCGCCCATGGCGAGAGCGCTCGCCGCGACGCGCGCGGGTGAGAGGCGCTGCAGCATGGCCCAGAGCGCCAGGCAGGACGCGAGGAAGAAAAACGCCGCGGTGGTATCCGAGGTCATCAACGCCCCGTTGGCCAGGATCGTCGGGCTCAGCACGAACAGCGCCAGGGAGAGCATGGCGCCGCGCGGACCGTAGAGGCGGCGCGCCCACCACCAGACGAGGGCCCCGAGCGCCACGGCGACCAACCCGCAGACCGCCCGGCCCCGGACCAGCATGGCGGGGGCATCGTTCCCCATCCGGTTGAACCAGGCGTCGCCGATCGGCAGGAAATCCGACTGATGCCAGGCGTCGGAGTCGAGGCTGGGAAAGGTGAAACCGGCCCAGAGGTAGGGGAGGCCGGCAAGGCGCTGGGGCAGATTGCCGTTCTCCGGATCCAGCCGGTAGTCGTCGCAGCGCCAATAGGTGTAGCCCGCCGTCACGTGCCCGATCTCGTCGAACGTGAGGCTCTTTTCCCGCAGACTTGCGACCATCAGGAGCCAGAACGCCGCCAGGATCGCGCCGGCGGCCCACGGGCCGGTCAGGCGACGGATCCAGGGAGACGAAGCGGGCCCGGTGGGGGATGCGATGGTTTCCAAAGTCGAAGGGGGAAGTGTCGCCCGCGGTGGGACAAAGTCAGTTTCGAAAATTTTGTGTCCCCGGGCGTTTGTTGTAAAATATTAATGGATAAATCTTTGTATATAGGATTCGCTATTTTTTGTCCGGAAACGAGACTGGTGGCTACCCTAGGGAAGATGAACGACATCGAGCTGCTCCGCCGGTACGCCGAGAATGGCTCGGAAGAGGCGTTCGCCGAGCTGGTCCGGCGTCACCTCAACCTGGTCTATTCGGCCGCCTTGCGGCGCGTGGGCGACGACGTGCATCTGGCCAGGGACGTCAGTCAGAAGGTGTTCGTGGCCCTGGCCCGCCAAGCCTCCTCGCTGTCCGGGCGCCAGTCGTTGATCGGCTGGCTTTACACCGCGTCGCGCTATGCAGCGGCCCACGTCGTGCGCGGCGAGCACCGCCGCAAGGAACGTGAACAGAGAGCCTATATCATGAACGAAATTTTTTCCGCCGCTCCACCGGACCTTGAGTGGGAAAAGGTCCGTCCGTCGCTCGATAGGGTGATGGACCAGCTGAATGAGACCGACCGGGAGGCGTTGCTGCTGCGCTTCTTCTCGGGCCGCTCGTTTTCCGAGGTGGGCGCGAGCCTGGGCCTGTCGGAGGAAGCAGCGCGCAAGCGCGTCGCGCGGGCGCTGGAGCGGCTGCGCGCGCTGCTGGCGCGCCGGGGGGTGAGTTCGGCCTCGACCGCGGTGGCGGCGATGCTGGCCGGGCACGCGGTCTCCGCCGCCCCGGCTGGGTTGGCTGTGACCGTTTCCGGGGTGGCGGTGGCGGCGGCCGCCGCGGCTCCCGCGGCCGGATTCCTCTCGTGGCTCGGCCTGGCGCCGGGAGGCCTGGGCACGGCGGGCGTCCTCGTGCTCGCGCTGGGCGTGAGCCTGCCCGCGGCCGGCTTCGCCGTCAGCAAATTCGGCTCCGCCCGTCGCGCCGAGGCCGCGCTGGCCGCCGCCGGCCGGGAATACGCGGTGCAATTGGCCGGCCTGCAGGCGGTGGAGAAAAGCGCGGCGGCAGCGGATCAGGCGGTGGCCGCGCGGGCGCTGGCACCCCGGGACCCCGGATCGCGCGGACGGAAGTTCCTGGCCGAGTTTCCGGAGGCGCGCGCGATGCTGATCGAGCTCGGGATGTCCGGTGCGCTCCGGACCAATGGGTCGTTTTACCGGCTGGCGGGTTTCACGCCGGCGCAGATCGACCGATTCCAGCACCTGCTGGTGGAGACCTGGGCGGACAATCTCGCGGCCAGTCCGGGCGCGAGCGGCCTGCCTTCCGACGACGAACTGCGCGCCGTGGTGGGCGACGATGCCTTCAGGAAATTTCAGGCCTTCAGCCAGATGATCGACGCGTATCGCTGGACGGGCGAGGCGGCGAAGGAGCTCAACTACAACGGCACGCCGCTCTCCGCGGAGCAGACCGACCGGCTGGCCCAGATCCTGGCCGACAACAGCGCGATCTACCGGAGCGGCCACGCCTTGAATCGGAGTTCCGTGGACGGCGGCACCGCCATGGCCTCGGTGGACTGGGACGGCGCCATGGCCGAGTCCCGGACCGTGCTGTCGGCGGCCCAATGGAGGGCGGTCGAGCCGATCTTCCTGAACTTCCAATTTCAGGGCGCCGTGGCCCGCGCCCAGCTCACCCAGAGCGGGGCCGGCCTTCCCGCCACCGCCGGGGAATGAATCGCGTGAGCGCTAAATCCACCATCATCGCCGGCGCGGGCGTCACGCTGGCCCTCGCCATCAGCCTGGGCTGGTTCGAGGTTCGCACCGAGCGCCGGACCAATGCGGCCCTGGCCGAAGTCGCCGCCCGCCGCGCCGCGCTGGAGGCGGCCATTCGGCGCGACGAGGCCCGGATCGCCGCGGACCAGCGCGAGCGGCGGGCGATGCCGGCTGCGCCCGGGACGGTGCCCCCGGCTCCGGTACCCCGGCCTTCCGGCACCGCGGTGGTGGCGGCCCTGCTCGAGGCCAACCCGGCCCTCTTCGCGCTGGGCGTGCGGGCCTACCGGGCCAACCTGGGTCCGCATTTTGCGCCGCTCTACCGCTCGCTCGGCCTGCCGCCGGCGCAAATTGCGGCTTTCGAGAACCTCATGACCGATCACGAGGAAGCGCTGCTCGATCTCAAGGCCACGGCCGCCGCGCAGGGCCTCGACGATTCCGACCCGGCAGTCCTGGCGGTGCGGCAGCAGGAGGACGACCAGCTGCGCGCCGCGCAGGTCGCGCTGCTGGGCGCGGCCGGCTACCAGCAGCTGCTTCAGCTCGGCCGCGTGCAGCCGGTGGAGGACATCGTGTCGGGGGTGGCGACCACCGTGGCGCTGACGTCCACGCCGCTGAGCAGCACGCAGGCGGCGGAACTCACCGAATTCCTCGCGAACGCGAGTAGCAGCTACCGCCGGGGCGACCCGGCGGACCCCGCGACGATCGACTGGGATGTCGCTCTCCCGCAGGCTCAGGGCATCCTCTCGGCCCCGCAATACGGGGCGCTCAAGGCCGAGTCCCTCAAGTCCGCCGCCGGGAGCGTCCAGGCCGGGCTCGCGCCGCCGCCATCCGCCGCCCCGTAATTTCGCATCACAAAACTCCGCAATTATCATCATCCATGAATACCATCATCAAGCTCCTCCCCAGCCTGACCGCCCCCCTCCGCCTCGCCGTCGCGCTGGCGGCCCTGCTTGCCGCCGGCGCCGTTCGCGCCGACGGCCTGCTGGTCAGCGCCGTCGTTGACGTGACGCCCCAGGGGCAGTCGGCCGCCCGGCCGTCGCCGGCCGCACCCGTCTATTATTTCCCCTTCACCTACGGCTATCAGGAAGAGGGCGGGGGCTGGGCCCCCGAAACGATGCCCACGACGCTGGACGTCCAGCGCATGATCGCGAAGGCGCTGGCGGCCCAGGGCTACCTGGTCATGCACAGCAAGCAGGCGGGGCTGCTCCTCACGTTTCGATGGGGCCGGATGGCGCCGTTCGCGGCTGATCCCAGGCTCAACAACCCGGAGGACGACATGGCTACGCTGGTCGGCGGCGTCAACCGGGGCACGGACATCAGCGGTCTCGGCACCGCGCTGGCCGATTTCCAGTTCGCAGCGAGCGTGCCGCGGTATTTCCTGACAATCGAGGCCTACGACTTCGCGGCCGCGACGGCGAGGGACAAGGTTCCGCTCTGGAGCGCCCGGTTCAGCACGCAGGCGGCCGGCACGACGCTCGAGCAGGCGCTGCCGTCGCTGATCACGATCGGGGCCCCGTTGCTGGGCGTGGACGTCCGGCCGCGGCGGATTTCTGCGCCTTGAGGTGCGGGCATGGCCCGGGCGGGACGCCCGTGTTCTCGTGAGCTCTTGGGCTGGAGGCCCAAGCCACGTTCCAAGGCCTGACGTGGCACGGGCATCTTGCCCGTGTCTCATGGGCTTGTGGGCTTGAGCCCATGCTTTTTTCTAGCCGTCGATGCGAAACCCCGGGGAGACCGTCGCTTGACCAATTGGTCCGGCGGTGATTAGTGGTCGGTTTCCCGATGAAAATCCGATCACTTGCCTGCCTGGTCCTGTGGGCGTCCGGCGCCTGTTGCGGCCTGGCCGCGGAAAACCCCGGCCTGGCCGGCCAATGGAAACTCGATACCTCCCAGGGCTCGTCGCTCAAGCCGTGGGATGCCGAGAAACTCACGATCACGATCCAGGGGGACGCCATCCGGTTCGACCGGCACCTGTCCTGGTCGCCCGACCGGCGGGTGGCGGACGCCACCACCCTGAAGGCCGACGGCCGGACCGTCACGGTCAACGCCGTGCCCTACTGGTTCGACAGCTGGTACAACAACGCCTTCATCGGCACCGACCACGTCAAGCGCGTCTCGGGCGAGTGGCTGGAGCCCGGCCGGGTCCTGAAAGTCGAGACGGCGCTCTTCCTCGAGGCGCAGCAGGGCGACACCCCGGTCCACATCTACGACGAGTACCACCTGTCGGCCGACGGGCGCACGCTGCGGCTCTTCGAACTGCGCTCGACGCGCGACCAGGCGCTGAGCTTTGTGTTCAACCGCGAATAACTTGTCCCCGCCATGAAAGCAATCCGCTCCCTTGCCCTGATCGCCGGCGCGCTCGCCGCCCTGGCGCCCGCCCTGCGGGCCGTGCCCGGCGACCCCGGCCCGGCGCCCAAGACCGCGTATGCCATTCCCGTGCGGGACAACTGGGAACTCACCGGCGGCCTGCCGGAAAACGCCCTGATCCTCAGCCTCCAGGGGCTGGCCAATACCGATGCCCCGCGGGTCTACATCGACTACCCGGCCGATTGGCACTTCCACGACTTCAGCCCGGTCAAGCAGTTCTACGCCACGAAATACGGGGTCGCCTTCACCCAGCTAGACACCCCGGCGGCGGCCCTGCGCACGCTCGGACATTTTGCCCGGGGCTATGTGGTGTGGGACCAGAAGGTCCGCACCTCCCTCAACGTGGCCTTCACCGCCGCCGGGATCCTGCGCGCGGTCGTCGTGGACCAGGACCTGATCCCGCTGGCGGAGGCGCAGGGCCTGCCGCGCCTGGCGGATTTTCGCGGACGGTTCGAGGGCTGGACCGATGTGCAGATCTACCAGTGGGCCTACGACCGGTACTGGGCGGACTGCAGCCGGGACTACCTGCTCTGGATGGGAGGGGTCGAGGGCGACGTGATGGAACCCGGCGTGGCCGACCTCGGCATCGCCTTCCATTGCTTCTTTGCCGACCTCTCCTCCGATCCGAAGGACACGGCGGAATATGCCTTCGAGAAGCGCATCCTCGCCCAGATGAAGCCCGGCTCCTTCATCTTCGGGTGGCACCCCTACGGCAAGGACACCGAGGGCCAGTGGGTCACGCTCGCCTCCGGCTACGGGCTGAAGATCATCGGCCTGAACACCTTTCCCAATGGGACTTTCCTCAGCCAGATCGGTTTTTCCCCGGGCTTTCGTTTCACCAATAATAATCACGTCACGCGCGCGACCACCCTGGTGGCGGAGCCGAAGGTGTACATCAGCCTGGAGCAGTCGGACAGCATGGGCATCGGCGCCTGGACGGAGCCGGAGCGCGGGAAGATCCCCTATGACTGGGACGTGGGCATCGACGGCATGCGCTGGTATGCGGGGGTGATCGAGATGTTCGTCCAGGACAAGACCCCGAACGACTATTTCGTCGGGGGCCAATCCGGCTACATGTACCCGGTGGCGATCCCGGACAGCCGCTTCCCGGCCCTGATGCAGGAGATGAACATCGGGATGGCCGCCTGCGACGAGCATGTGGTCGGCATCATGGACCACACCCGGCCGCGGCAGGCGGTGCCGGTCGGCTACAACGACCTGCCCAAGCGGACGGTGGACGAGTATTATCGCTATGCGCCGGATGCGATCGGCTTCGTCAACGGCTATGCCGCCGCCCACACCTATGACCTGCGCAACGGCCAGGCGTTCATGTCCTACGACTATTACCTCGACCAGCACCGCGCCGAGGACGACGTCGTCGCCGACCTCAACGAGCTGATGCGCCTCAACCCGAAGCGGCCCTACTACATGCTCGTGCACGTGCGGGAGTCGAACAGCATCAAGCGCGTCATGGCCATCATCCGCCGGCTCGACGAGCATCCCGAGGTGGTGCCGCTCGACACCTTCCTGAAGCTGGCGGCGAGCAACCAGACCTACAAGACCCGCTACCGGGACGAGCCGCCGGCGCCATGAGAAAACCGCCGGGGCGGGGCAAGCAGGCTTTCCGGGTGGCGGTGATGGGGGCCGGCGCCATCGGGCACGATCACCTCGCCAGCTTCCAGCAGCATCCCGCCGCGACCGTGGCGGCGATCTGCGAACTGTCGCCGGCGCGGGGCCGCGAAGCGGCCGACCGGTACGGCGTCCCCGTGCTGGTCACCGATTATCGCGCTCTGATCGCCCGGCCCGATATCGACGTCGTGTCGATTGCGCTGCCGAACTACCTGCATGCGCCGGTCGCCCTCGCCGCGCTGCGCGCCGGCAAGCACGTGATGGTCGACAAGCCGATGACCACGAGCGCGCGCGACGCGGCCCGGCTGGTGACCGAGGCGAAGCGGCGCGGGCTGTTGCTCATGGTCGGCCAGAGCCATCGCTTCTTCCCCGAGGTCCAGACCGCCCGCCAGCTGGTCGCCGCGGGCGCGATCGGCGACGTCTACCACGCCAAGACCGCCATCTGCTTCCGCCGCGGCATCCCGCGGATCGGGTCCTGGTTCACCCAGAAGAAATTCGCGGGCGGCGGCTGCCTCTATGATATCGGCGTGCACGCCCTCGACCGCGGCCTTTTCCTGCTCGGCGAATTCGAGGCCGTGGCGGTGAGCGGGCAAACCTATGCGCAGATGGGCCCGCGCGGCCGGGGCAACGGGGGCTGGGGGCGGAGCGAAATCGATCCGAAAATGCCCTTCGATGTCGATGACCTCGCCCTGGCGCTGATCAAGCTGCAGAGCGGGCGCACCGTCCTCCTCGAGGTGTCCTGGGCCGCCTACCAGGCGGAACCCGTGGTCAATGCGACCCAGCTGTTCGGGACCGAGGGCGGATTGAGCGTGCCGCCGCTGCGGGTAATCCGGCCGACCAAGCGCGGCTATGCCACGGAGGACGTCGACGCCGCGCCCCTGCTCGCCCACAGCAACCGGATGGTTCATTTCATTGACTGTCTGCTCGGCCGGGCCGAACCTCTGGTCCGTCCCGAGGAATCGCTCGCTGTGCAAAAAATACTCGACGCCATCTACCGGTCCGCCGCCACCGGACGTGAAGTGCGGCTCGCCTCCTGAATCCCATGGACTCCACCCTCGCCTCCCCTCCCTCTCCGCCGCCCGCCCGGGCCGAGCCCGGGATCGACTCCCCCTATCCGCTCACCGCGGAGCAGATCGCGAGCTATCGGCGCGACGGCTTCATCAAGCTGAAGCACGTCCTCTCCCCCGAGGTGATCGCCCACTATGGGCCGATCATCACGGCCGAGGTGTTCCGGCTCAACACCATGACGCTGCCCCTGGAGCAGCGCGACACCTACCACAAGGCCTTCCTGCAGGTCGGCAACATCTGGACCGAGAACGCGACGGTGAAGGAATTCTGCTGGAGCCAGCGGCTGGGCCGGATCGCCGCCGAATTGATGGGCGTCAAGGGGGTGCGGATGTACCACGACCAGGCGCTGTACAAGGAACCGGGCGGCGGGATCACCCCCTGGCATGCGGACCAGTATTACTGGCCGCTGGCCAGCGACAAGAGCATCACCGCCTGGATTCCCCTGCAGGCCGTGCCGATCGAGCTGGGCCCGCTGGCCTTCGCGGTCGGCAGCCAGAACTTCGAGTCGGGCCGGGACATCATCATCAGCGACGAGAGCGAGGTCCGGATCGGGCGCTCGATGCGGGAGCAGAACTACCCGATCGTGAACACCCCCTTTGACCTGGGCGAGGTCAGCTTCCATTCGGGGTGGACGTTCCATCGGGCCGACCCCAACACCTCCGACCGCCCCCGCAACGTCATGACGATCATCTATATCGACCAGGACATGCGGCTGGCCGAGCCGACCACGAAGTCCCGCCAGCACGACCGGGAAAAATTCGCCCCGGACGTCGCGGTCGGCGCCGTGATGGACGGCCGGATGACGCCGCTGATCTATTCGGCGGCCTGACTACCAACGCGCCGGGGTGCCGGGTGGACGGATGTATTCCTGCGGGTGGACGAGCTTGCGGGCGAAGGGGTTGAGGCGCGCCAGGAGCTCGGGGGAGGCATGGTAGCCCCAGCGGGTGCGGTTCCAGGAGGAGCCATAGCGGTACACGGTGATGCGGCGTTCGCCGGAGTTGACGCGCTTGGCGGAGCCGTGGCAGGTCGCGTCGGCGAAGACGATGGCGTCCCCGGCCTTCATATGCACCTCGACCGCGCCCGCGACGCCGTCCACCGAGCCCCCGCCGCCGTCCCCCCACTCATTCTGCCGCCGCGGCCGGAGGAACTCCGGGTGGATGATGTTGGACTTGTGCGAGCCGGGGATGACCATGGTGGCGCCGTCGCCCGGGCCGATGTCGGTAAAGGCGGTGAGCACGTTGATCTGGGCGCAGGCGAAGCGATTATTTTGGAAGCGAAACGCCATGCGCTTGCCGGCGTCATGGCCGCCGGCGTGAAGGGGGATCGCCTCGCCCGGCCCGCGGATGGTGAAAAAGTGCTCGTCGATGAAGAGCGGGCCGTGGTGGTAGTCGAAGGTGCCCTGGCCATCGACAAAGCGGAGCACATAATTGATGTGGCCGGGGTGATCGATCATGCGCTCGAACGTCCCGCCGAGCTCGGTCACCTGCTGGTAGCTGATGCCCCGGTGCTCGGGGTGATCCTCGCGCTGGACCCAGCCGTGCCAGCCCAGCCGGGGCAGCGAGCGCGGGATGACGTCGATGGCGGCGTTGCCGGCGGCGACCTCCGCGGGCGAGAGGGCGCCGCGGATGACGACGAAGCCCTGCAGGTCAAAGAGGTATTCGTCGAGCTCGCTCGGGATCCGGGCGTCCGGAAATTCGACCTTGGGCGCGGGCAGGCTGAGATTGCGGAAGAAGGTGTCCATGCGGCTGGACTCTAGCCCGATTTTTCAGAAGAATCCTTCCGTTTAGGCCCGGAATATTCCTTAATAGTAACCCCATGGCCCGGCATCGCGCATACCCGCTGGCGGACCGCCACGAACCGGCGATCGGATTCCGGATCTGGCGGATGCACCGGGTCAACGCGATGGAGGTGGCGCACACCCACCCGGACATCGAGGTGAATTTTCTTTTCGCGGGCGCCTTCTCCTACCTGTGCGGCGGCGCCACGACCCGGGTGGAGGCGGGCCGCCTGGCGGTGCTGTGGGGCGGGGTGCCCCACCAGCTCCTGCCGCCGGGGGTGCCGGGCGAGGGGATCTGGCTCACGCTGCCGCTCGCCTGGTTCCTGCAGTGGCGGCTGCCCAACGGCCTGCACGACCGCCTGCTCGCCGGCGAGATCGTGGCCGCTCCTCCCTCGGGGGGCGATCGCCCGCTGCTCGAGCGCTGGCTGGCCGACGCGGAGAGCGGCGACGCGGCCCGGCGGCGGGTCCTCCAGCTTGAGATGGAGGCGAGGTTTCACCGGCTCGCGCTCGACCTGCCGCGCCGGCGGGCGCGCCCGCCGGCCACGGCGGCCGGCACCGGCCAGCTGGCGCGGATCACGCGCTTCATCGCCCAGCATTACCGCGAGCCGCTGTCGGTGCGGGAGATCGCCGGGGCCGCGGGCCTGCACCCGAAGTACCTGATGCGGGTCTTCAAGCGGGAATGCGGGGTCGGCGTCTGGGAGTACCTCACGCGGCTGCGGGTGTCCCACGCGCAGCGCCTGCTGATCACGAGCGACCTGCGGGTGCTCGACATCGCGATGGAGAGCGGGTTCTCGTCCCTCGGCCCGTTTTACGCCGCGTTCGCCACCCACACCCGCGGCACGCGCCCGCTGGCCTACCGCCGTGCGCACCATCTGCCGCCGGCTGCCCCGGACTGAGTCAAGGGCCGGGCGCGGCGCCGGCGCCCTCCAGCCGCTGCAGGGCGCGACGCGCGGCGGGGAAGCCGGGCCGCAGCGCCAGGGCCCGCTCGAGGTGGTCGATGCCCTCGGCCGTCCTGCCCTCCAGGCCCAGGACGACGCCGAGCACGCAGTGTTCGTCGGCATTGCCGGGGTCGAGTTCCAGGGCCTGCTCCAGCTGGTCCACGCCCTCCGGGCGGCGCCCGACCCGGAGCAGCAGCAGCCCCAGGTTGCCATGCGCCTCGGCGAGGTCGGGCCGAACGCGCAGGGCGTGCTCAAAGTGGGCGATCGCCTCCCCGTCGCGGCCGGTGCGGGCGAGGGCCAGCCCCAGGTTGTCCTCCACCTCGGCGCGGCTGGGATCGAGGCGCAGCGCCTGTTCGAAGTGGCCGATGGCTTCCGGGGCCCGGCCCAGGCCCATCAGGGCGGAGGCCAGGTTGTTCTCGGCGTCGGCGAAGTCCGGTTGGAGCCACAGGGCCCGCTCGAGATGCGCGATGCCTTCCTCCGGCCGGCCGGCCTTGACCAGGTCGCAGCCCAGCCGGTTCTCGGCGTCGGCATTGTCGGGATGCTGCCGCAGGAGGGCGCGCAATTCCCCGATCGCCTCGTCCCCGGCGCCGGCCTGCTCATGGGCGTCCGCCAGCCCGAGGCTGGCTTCCCGGTAATCGGGCGTGATCCGCAGGGCCTGTTCGAAATCGGCGATTGCCTCGGGATACCGGCGAAGCTGGACCAGCATTTCGCCGCGGAAATAATATTGCTCGCCGTGGTGCTGGAAGCTGGCGAGGAGGTTGAAGCCGATCGAGGCGGCGAGCAGGCCGCCCCAGAGCACGCGGGCGGCCAGACGCCGGGCGCGGTGGTCGGCCAGCGCGCGCTCCAGGCCGAGCACGCCCAGCGTGGCGAGCAGGACCAGCGCGGGCAGGAAGTCGACTTCGTAGCGGCCGCATGCCGCAAAATAGCAGCCCAGGGTGAGGATGCAGACCCCGGCCATCCCGGCGATCGCCGCCAGGAACCAGCCCAGGGGCCGCCGGGCCTCCGCGCCGGGGCCGCGGCAACCCAGGGGGGCGGCCAGGGCCAGCCAAACGAACGGCACGTTGGCCAGCACGCCGTAGGGGCTTTCCATCCCGTAGTGGCCGGCAGGGACGGCGGCGGCGGCGATGTCTCGAACGAAGGGAAACCGAGCCTGCCACCGGACCGGCGCGAGCAGGTAGGCGCGCAGGTTGTACCCGAGGAAGCGCAGGTGGAAGGAGGGACGGATATCCTGGGCGCTGGCGGCCATCAGCTGGTAGCGCTGCCCGAACTCCAGCGGATTGCCGAAGCGCAGGAAATTGTAAATCAGGAGCCCGAGGACGATGAGGACCAGCGGCCCGGCGGCCGCCGCGGCGAGCGCGACGAGCCTGCGGGGCGCGGGGCGGGCCGGCGCCGCGCGCCAGGCCAGGAGCAGGGGGATGCCCAGGATCGCCGCCTCGAGCAGCAGGGCGGGCCGCGCGCCGACCGCCAGCCCGAATCCCAGGCTGGCCGCCGCCAGCCAGCGGCCGCCGTGCGCGGGCACATGCAGCGCCCGCCAGACCGCCGCCAGCGCCAGCATGACCAGGGCGTAGGCGCAGGCGACCTCGACCTCGTAGATCGAGGGGCGGGAGAGGAGCACCGGGAGCCCGTTGGCCAGGCCGAGGGCGAGGACACCGGCGACCGTCGGCCCGGCGCCGGCGCCGGGGAAATACCGCCGGCGGGCGGCGAAAAATATCCCGAGGCTGGCGAGGTAGCCGGCGCCGGCGAAGAGGATCGCGGCGGCGCGGTGCGTCAGGTAGTGCCCGGTGAGCGCCGCCCAGGGCCAGAAGAGCACCACGACGGGCGTCACGCCGAAGTAGAAATAGAGCCGGCCACCGCGGTAGCTCATGTCGTGGAGCAGGTAGGGGTATTCCCGATACCTTTGGTTCGCCACCTGGTCGTAGGGGTCCGCCAGCCGGGCCAGGCCGGGGGGCACGTCCTTCTTCAGATTCAGCTGGCCGGCCTGGAAGCCCCGGACCACGAGGTTGAAGTTGGCGTCGGCCGGGTCGGGGCTCCACGCCTCCATCTCCGAGCCGATGGCGTGCGCGATGAAAAACAGCACGATCATCACCCCCGCGACCGCCGCGGCCAGGACGGCGCGGCGCGCCCGGCGGGAGGTCGGTGCGGGGAGGCCGGTTTGCATCGGGGGCGATGTTCGGGAAAATCCCGGCCGCGGGGAAGAGATTTCGTCTGGCGCAGGGGGCGGGCGTCGCGATGATGCACCGAACGCTTCGCCCGCATGCCCCCGTCCCCCGCGCCCCTCCCCCCGGTCTCCCGGCCGGCCCGCGCGCACCTCGAAAAGGTCGCGGCCGAATTCGACGCGGCCCCGGACCGGCACTCCTGGGCCGCCCGGGCCTACCGGGCGATGCTGGCCCGGCACTTCCGCTATTTCATCCCCGCGGAGGCGAGCGTGCTCGAGATCGGCTGCGGCAACGGGGAGCTGCTCGCGCAGCTGCCGAACCGGGACATCACCGGCATCGACGTGTCGGAGCGGCAGCTGGCCCAGGCCCGGGCGCGCCTGCCGCATGGGGTATTTTACCGGCAGGCCGGGGAGTGCCTGGCGCTCGACCGGGCGTTCGACTTCATCGTCATCTCCGACACGCTGAATCTCGCGGCGGACGTCCAGCTGCTCCTGGCAAGGGTCCTCGCGGTCTCCGGCGAGCGCACCCGGCTGGTGACCAACATCCAGAGCCAGCTCTGGCGGCCGCTGCTGGACGGCATGACGGTGCTCCGCCTCCGGCGCCGCCCCGTCGCCAGCAACTGGCTGGCGCGGAGCGACGTGATCAACCTGCTGAACCTGGCGGGCTGGGAGGTCGTGCGCTGCAGCTCCGCCATCCTCTGTCCCGTGCCGCTGGGCGGGCTCGAACGGCTGGTCAACCGGTTTGTCCTGCCGTTCGTGCCGGCCCTGGGCCTGGCGGTTTTCCTGGTGGCGCGGCCGCGGCGTCCCGCGGCCGCGGACGGCACCGTCTCGGTGATCGTTCCGGCGCGCAATGAGGCCGGCAACATCGAGGCGGTGGTGCAGCGGGTGCCGGAGCTGGGCCGGGGCACGGAGCTGATTTTTGTCGAGGGGCATTCCCGCGACGACACCTGGGGCGAGATCGAGCGGGTGCGGGCCGCCCATCCGGGCCGCCGGATCCGGAGCCTGCGCCAGACCGGCCGCGGCAAGGGCAATGCCGTGCGGGAGGGCTTTGCCGCCGCGGAAGGCGAGATCCTGATGATCCTCGACGCGGACCTCACCGTCGCTCCCGAGGAGCTGGAGAAGTTCTACCGGGCCGTGGCGGAAAACCGGCTGGAGTTCGCCAACGGCTCCCGCCTGGTCTACCCGATGGAGGCCCGGGCCATGCGTTTCCTCAACATGTGCGCCAACAAGGCGATCGCCGCCGCCTTCGGCTGGCTCCTCGGCCAGCCCCTGAAGGACACGCTCTGCGGCACCAAGGTGCTGCGCCGCGCCGACTACGAGCGGCTCGCCGCCAACCGGGCCTATTTCGGGGACTTCGATCCCTTCGGCGACTTCGACCTGCTCTTTGGCGCGAGCAAGCTCAGCCTGAAGATCGGCGACATCCCGGTCCGGTACCAGGACCGGACCTACGGGCAGACCAACATCCACCGCTGGCGCCACGGCTGGCTGCTGTTGCGGATGATGGTGTTCGCGGCGGGCCGGATGCGTTTCATCGGCTAGACCCGGTAGAAGGCTTCGGCGTTGCGGACGTAGAGGCGGTGGAGCTCGTCCGGGGAGCAGCCGCGCAGGGCGTCGTCCACCGTCTGGACCCAGCGGGGATAGTCGGTGGCCAGGGTCGCGACCGGCCAGTCGCCGCCGAACGTCGTCCGGGCGAAGCCGAAGCAGTCGATGACATGAGAGACATAGGGCGCGAGGTCCGCGGGCGTCCACGCGGCCATGTCGGCCTCGTTGGCGAGCCCTGAGAGCTTGCACCAGACGTTGGGATGGGAGGCGAGCTCGCGCAGCTCGGCGCGCCAGGGGTCCAGGACCTGCCCCTTGATGTCGGGCTTGCCGATGTGGTCGAGGATGAAGCGCACGTTCGGGCACTGCCGCACCAGCCTGATCGTGTTGGCGAGCTGGCGGTGGTTGATGCAGAGGTCGAACGACAGGCCGTGCCGCGGCAGCAGCTGGACGCCGCGGACGAAGCCGGGCTGGAGGCAGAATTCGGGATCGGCCTCGAACTGGATGATCCGGCGGATGCCCTTGATCAGCGGATTGGCAGCCAGCCGCGCCAGGTCGGCCTCGGCGGCGTCGCCCTTTTCCAGCGGTGCCCAGGGCACGATGCCGCGGAGGCGCGGGTCGATGCGCGCCACTTCCGTTACCCAGTCGGCCTCCTCCTGAAATTGGGCGGGATCGCATTCGCACTGGAGGAACACCATCTTGGCCACGGCGATGGGCCCGCAGGCGGTGCGGTATTCGCCGATCAGGTGATTGCGGTTGATCGCGGGGGCGCCGGCCAGCCACGGGTAACGCAGGCGGCCGAGGTCCCAGAGGTGGAGGTGGGTGTCGACGATGGGGAAGTTGGGCATGGTCGAAGGCGGAGGGCGGAGGGCGGAAGGCTGACCGAGCCGCGGCGCTGGGGGCGTTGATCCTTAGCGGTTGACTTGGTTGCGGAGGGGGGAGCCTTGCAGGGCGCGGACGACTTCCTCGGCGGCAAGGCGCTGGAGGCGGGGGATGCTGCTCTCGCTGTACCAGGCGACGTGCGAGGTGAGGAGGGCGGTGGGGCACGCCAGGAGGGGATGGTCTTTCTCCAGCGGCTCGGTCTCGAAGACGTCGAGGCCGGCGCCGGCGATCACACCCCGGTCGAGCGCGGCGGCCAGGGCGCGGGTGTCGACCAGCCCGCCGCGCGCCGTGTTGACGACGACGGCCGAGCTCTTCATCGCGGCGAGGCTGGCGGCGTCGATGAAATGCCGGGTCTCCGGCGAAAGCGGCAGGTGCAGCGACAGGATGTCGGCGCGGGCGAAGATCGCCTCCCGCTCCACCTTCTCGACCTGGGCCTCGGCCATGGCCGCGGCGGGCACGAAGGGATCGTAGGCGATGGCTTTCACCCCGAAGCCGGCCATCATGGCGTGGGCGGCGCGGGCGATGCGCCCGAAGCCGGCCGTGGCGTAGGTGGCGCCGCGCAGCGAGGGCATGGGCCGGTCCGGCACGATCTTCCAGGTGCCGGCGCGCAGCCGGCGGTCGATGAAGGGCAGCTGGCGCACGAGGGCGAGGGCGAAGGCGACGGTGTGCTCGGCGACCTCGTGCACGCCGTAGTCGGGCACGTTGCACACGGGGATGCCGCGCGCCTTCGCAGCCCCCAGATCGACGTTGTCCACGCCGATGCCATAGCGGACGATCACGCGGCAGCGGGTGAGCGCGGCGATCACCTCGGCGTTGACCGGCGCCCACTGCACCAGCAGGGCGTCGGCGTCGCGGGCCGCGGCGATGACGTCGGCGGCCGTCTTGCATTGCGCGACGACGAGGTCGGCGCCGGCGGCGGCCAGGACCTCCTCCTCGTGGCGCAGGTTGGGGAAGCCGTGGTCGGTGACGATGACGCGGGGTCGGGACATAAGGGGGGAGGGATCAGGCGGAGCCGGCGATCCGGGTATTTTGCCCGAGGCCCTCGGGCCCGAGGCTGTTGTAGCCGCCGTCGACCGGGAGATCGGTGCCGGTGATGAACGAGGCGTCGGCGCTGAGCAGGAAGAGCACGGGGGCCGCGATCTCGACGGGATGCCCCATCCGCCGCAGCATGTGGAATTCGCCCCAGATGGGGTCGAAAGTGGCGCGGTCGCCGCCGGCGGCCTTGTCGGTCTCACGCGTCCAGATCCAGCCCGGGCTGACACTGTTCACGCGAATGCCGTAGGGCGCGAGGTCGAGCGCGGCGCAGCGGGTGAGCTGGGCCACCGCGCCCTTGCCGGCGTTGTAGGTCCAGCGCAGGGGCTGGGCGATGCGCTCGGAGATGCTGGACATGTTGACGATCGCACCGCCGCCCTGGCGCTTCATCGGCTCGGCCACGAGTTGGGTGAGCTGCGCGAAGGCGAAGGGCCCGACGTCAAAGGAGCGGTGCCAGTCGGCCCGCGTGGCGTCGAGCGCCTTGGCCAGGAAGGAAAAGGCGTTGTTGACCAGGTAGTCGACCCGGTGATGGCGCTCGAGCGTCCGCGCCACCAGGCGGCGGCAGAACTCCTCCTCCGCCAGGTCACCGGCGATGATTTCCGGCGCGAAGCCCTCGGCGGCGAACGCCCGGCGGCCCTCCTCGGCGTCGGCCGGCAGGCCGGAGGCCACCACGGTGCAGCCCTCCCGCAGCAGCTCCAGCGCGATGGCGAAGCCGATGCCGTTGGTGCTGCCGGTGACAATGGCGACCTTGCCGTGAAAGCGTCCGGCGACGGGGGTGCGACTCGGGGCGGAAGTCATGGGGTAGGGGGTTGAAGTTACGGGCAAATGACGGCTTTGATATCAGCGCCTTTCGCCGCGAGCATACGATTGAAGGCGGTGACGCCGTCGGCCAGCGGAAAACGCTGGACCCACGAACCCGGATCGATCCGGCCGGAGGCCATCAGGTCCAGCGCGGTCTGCAGCTCGTCGAGCTTGGCGGCATAGGTCCCGAACACCTGCTTCTCGGGCAGGGTGATCCCGTAGGACTCCAGGGTGATCTCATTCTCGTGCAGGCCGATCCAGACCACCGCGCCGCCGGGCCGCACGGCCTCGAGGGACGCCCGCTTCGTCTGCCCGGCGCCCACCGCGTCGACCACCAGGTCGACGCCTTCGCCCTCGGTGACCGCCAGGATGGTGTCCGTCAGATTCTCGGCGCGCGGATTCACGGTCTGGACCGCGCCCAGCTTCCGGGCGACCGCCAGCCGGTCGGGGCTGAGGTCGGCGACCCAGACCCGCGCGCCCCGCAGCGTCTGCAGCGCCTGCTGGCAGAAGAGGCCGATCGGGCCGGCCCCGATGACCAGCGCGGTGCGGGCCGGGAGGTGGCGGGTGAGGGCGACGACGTGCACCCCGTTGCCCAGCGGCTCCGCCAGGCACGCCGCTTCGGCGGGCAGCTGCTCCGGCCACCGCAGGAGGCAGCGCGCGGGCACGTTGACGTACTCCGCGAACGCCCCCGGCCGGTGCATGCCGAAAATCTGCCGGCGGGCGCACAGATGGGTGTCGCCGCGGTCGCAGCGGGGACAATGCCCGCAGGGCACGAGGGAGTTGCCCACCACCGGCGCGCCGACCGCCCAGCCCGACACCGCGCTGCCGGTTTCCGCGATCGTCCCGCAATATTCATGGCCCATCACCAGCGGCGGCGCCCGGCGCGGGCTGTGGTTCTTGAAGGACTCGAGCTCGCTGCCGCACACGCCGCAGGCGGAGACGCGCACCCTGACCTCGTCGGGCAGCAGCGGCGCCAGGGCCACGTCGCGAATTTCGAGCCGGTCAAACTCAGGGTAGAACAGGGTGCGCATGGGGGGTGGTACTGAAGGGGTCAGGTCTTG
>Ga0302196_10001914_pt1 | contig 19671 bp, 16 predicted proteins | sample II_Bog_N1_3_FD_198794 | JGI IMG/M metagenome (GOLD analysis project Ga0302196, IMG submission 198794) | Peat permafrost microbial communities from Stordalen Mire near Abisko, Sweden - II_Bog_N1_3 | ecosystem: Environmental > Terrestrial > Soil > Wetlands > Peat | place: Sweden: Abisko...
CAGCGACATAGGGCCTGACCTGTCCCTGGCGCCGGTGCAGGCGTGGCTTGCGGGCCAGCCTGCCGCCGCCAGCATCAAGCCGGCGGTGTACACCAACGGATCGCTGGGCCCCTGCGCGCCTCACGAGATCTATGCGATCGAATTCAAGGGCGCGCCGTTCGAGCCGGGCTATGTGTGGGGAAGTCAGTCCGCGGCGGCGCCGGCGGCGGCCGCGCCTGGACCGGCTCCTGACGGCGACTTCACCCCCGTCCCGGCGCCCGTCGCCGGGACGGCGTCCGCCCCCGGTGCGGATCTCACGCCCGCTCCGCCTCCAGCAGCTCCAGCCTCTGCAGCTTCGCCCGCCAAACCATGAGCCGGCGCGCCGAAATCAAGCCTCAAGCTCAACCGGGCGAGCGAGCTTGAACAGCCGCGGGGGGAGCCGATTGAACCTGCAGAGTATCGGGTTGGGAGCCAGGCTTCAGTAGTAGGGTCACGCCGAGCAGATGCACGATCTCACCCTCGGGCGGCAGGACGTAGGCTTCCTCGTGCATGGTCTGGGGCCCATATCCGCAGTCGAGGTCGATGCCGATGTGGTAGACAAGGCTTTTGTCCGTTTCGCTGAGCGGCGCGACACTGACGAGAGACAGACTCTCGCTCATGGTCGGCAGGGCGGTCGGGTCCTGCGTCACGGTGGGATCGCTATTCACCGGCCCAACCGGTGTGTCCCCCAACAGAGATTTGACTGACGGCGCCAGATAGGGCTTGCGGGCGCTTTCGTAGACATAGCCGGCGCCGGTGGGAAACAGGCAGTCGGTGCGATACTCCGTTTGAATCTTCTTCGTCGCGCACCAGGCGATCCCGTCGCCGCCCCGAGCCGCGCCGGACACCCCAAAGACCGGCTGACCATAGCCCAGCGTGCTCTCTTGCGGCCACAATAAGCCGCCGGTGGGATGGACCTCGTTCTGCAACACGCCGGTGGTGGCGTACTTGACCCGTTGCGTCACAAAGGCCTGCTTCAACCCCGCTTGGCCCAGAACGATCTGGGGCTGGTCCAGCGCGGTGAATATCGGCTTGGGCGGGGCGGGAGCTGTCGGCGTCGCGGAGTCGTCGCGCCCTTCGAGCGGACTATCGAAGGCGAACCAACCCAGGGCGCGCGGCTCCAGGCGGCCAGCGACCTTGAAATGGAACACGCCGGGCGCGTTTGACGGCGTTAGGGTCAGAGTCAATTGGTCGACCGACACTGTGGTCTTGTCGGCGGGGTTCGCCCAGACGCCAAATCGGCAATCACCCGCCGTCGGCTTGAACTCGGCGCCGTCGACGATCGCCAGCGCCAGGGCGAAGCGTGCCGGACTGCTGACATTATCGCCGTCGCAGAACTTCAAACCTAAGATCGCTGTCGGCCTTTCCTCCGGTCGCGCCGGGCGATAGGCCGCCGAATGCGGCAACAGATCGATCCGGGTTCCCACGCCGCTGACGGGCAGACCCGCGAACGAGTCCTGAGAATTGCTCGCCCAGACCTTATCGAGATGACCGCTCGACAGGGTGTCTTCGAAACAATCATGCTGGTTCGCGAACAGCAGACGGTGATTGGGTCGCACGTCGCACCAAATCGTTGGGTGCGCGCCGATCGCCGCGAAGCTTACCTGCGCCAGGGCCACGCCGGCGGGAATGGTGTCGCCGTTTTGCTTGACCACCGGCTCCAGGAGGACAATCGCGTCGACCGCCCGCACGAGATGGCGAGCGATCACATCGCCCGATTTCAGGTCGCCTTCCATCTGGGTGGGCGGCTCGCTGGTGATTTCCAGCGACATGGCGGCTTCCTCTCCGTCGAATGGAGGCACAGCCGGCAAAGCGACGCTGTAGGGGACGAATATGATGTGGGAGGCATATCTGCCACCGCCGTGGCCGCCACCGCCGCCACCACCGCCACCGCCATGCGCGAGCGCCGCGCTCGCGACCAAGCACTGGCCGCATGCAGCCACGAGCGCCCGGAGAAAATATCTTCGCATGGTTGCCCCTCGGATAGCGCCGCTTTGCGCCTAGACATCAGAAACCGCGAGGCAAGCAAACAAAAACTCAGGATAGGGCACGGACGCCTGCTGGGTCCGCACACGGCCAATCCCACGCGCCGGTCCGGGCCTGCCACAAGGTCAGGCCGCTTCGCGGCGGCCCCGAAGAGGGGCCGACCTTGACCCAGTCCCGCACCGGCGCGACGGGCTCTCCATGGGTTTTGGTGACCGGCGCGTCTCCTTTGGAGGCGAGGCTTTGCGACAAACCCTTGGAGGATCAGCAACGCCGCTCGGACGCGGGGCCAAGGAGCGCGCGAAGCGCGACCGCGCGGCGGCGCGGAGCGTCCTTGAGGCCGCGTCGGGGCGGCGTTACGCTGGCGGAAGGGTGTGTGTCGTTCGGAACGGAAGGCTCTTCACAGCATCACCAAGCTTCATGATGGTGGTGGTGTTCCATGAGCCGAGCACGAGTTCCTCCATACCCGGCAGGAACGCCACGCTGGACGGGTGCTTGCATGGCACTGACCCTATAACCGCCAAGTCGGACGCCCTGAAGAATACGAATGTTCCGTCCGACACGACGGCGATGAGGCGGGAATCGCCGGACCAAGCCAACGCGCTTCCGGTACCGCCTGCCTGTATTGGGATGCTGCTTGTCAGAATTTGGCCATCGGCCGCCCGCGCGATGTGGACCCGCCGCTCGTCCCAGTTCTGGATAAAGCAAAAGCGCGTCGCGTCGGGTGACAAGGTCGCGGATTCGAGGTGCGTTCCGAAAGTGAACGTGCGCGTCGTCTCGGGCGAAAACGGCCATTGCCGAATAGTGAGGTAGTCCGACGCGGGCATATTTTCTCCGGGTCGGACTTTCGGCGAGTGCTCCACCAGCCATGTCCGGCGGCTTTGGTCGTGGGTCACGCGCGTGATCATCTCGCCGGGGAAAATCTCGCGTCTTAGGATCTTGCTGTCGCGCGCCCGACGGACGGTGAGCGCGCCATTCCAGGAACCATCGACGAGCCCGTCATCGTCCGGCGAAAAGCTGACGCCGCTTCCCTCGCCGTCCTTCTGGTTCCTGTGGTCGTGTATAACTTCGCCCGAGCCTGGATCGATAACCACGATCCTGCCGCTGGTGGCTTTCACCGCCAACGCCCCACCGCCCGGTGAGAAATCCACGGCTGATGGATGCTGAAGTGGGTGGCTGGTCGAGACGCGCTGACGAGCGACAAGGTCAATCACGACCACGTTGCGCCCGAGACAGGCGAGTAGCCGCCCATCGGCTGAGCATGAAAGGTCGTAAGCGGCTGGCCACTTCAAGCGGGTCGAATTCATAGCCTCGATCATCCACCCCCGATTTACCCCTCACAGAAAACTATACGGATCCACATCCACCACCATCCGCACCGACCCCGGAATCTTCACCCGCGCCCGCCAGGCGGCCAGGAACCCCTGCAAGTCGATATTGCGGTCGGCCCGCACCAGAAACCGCTTTCGCCGCCGGCCGCGCACCAGCCCCTGCGGCGCGTCGGCCGGGCCGTAGACCTCGACGCCGGGCGCGTTGGGCGCGGCCGCCGCCAGGGCCAGGACATAGGCCTCCAGCGCCGCGGCGTCCGCGCCGCTGGCGATGATCGCCGCCAGGCGGCCGAAGGGCGGCAGGCCGGAGGCCTCGCGCGCGGCCATCTCGGCGGCGACGAAGGCGTCGCGGTCCTGCGCCGCCAGGGCCAGCATCACCGCGTGGTCTGGGGCGTAGGTCTGCAACAGGGCCCGGCCCGGCCGCTCATGCCGCCCCGCCCGGCCGCTGGCCTGGGCCAAGAGCTGAAAGGTGCGCTCGGCCGCGCGCAGGTCGCCGCCGCGCAGGCCCAGGTCGGCGTCGACCACCCCCACCAGGGTGAGGTTGGGAAAATTGTGGCCCTTGGCCGCCGCCTGGGTGGCCACCAGGATGTCGATCTCGCCGGCCTGCATCGACCCGATCAGGGCCCGCGCGCCCTCGGCGTCGAACACGGTGTCGGAGGAGAAGACGGCGATCCGCGCGTCGGGGAACCGCTCGCGCACCTCCTCCTCGATGCGCTCCACCCCCGGCCCGATCGAGACCAGGCTGCCTTCGGCCCCGCAATGGGGACAGGCCAGGGGCTTTGGCATGGAAAAGCCGGTCAGATGGCAGACCAGCCGGCCGGTGTAGCGATGCTCGACCAGCCAGGACTCGGTGTCCGGCGCGGTCAGCTTCTCGCCGCAGGCCCGGCATAGGACCAAGGGCGCGTAGCCGCGCCGATTGAGAAACAACAGGGACTGCTCGCCGCGCCCATAGGTCTCCGCCAACGCCCGCACCAGGGGCGGCGACAGCCAGCGGCCATGTTCGGGCGGGTGCTCGCGCAGATCGATCAGGCCGATGTCGGGCAGTTGCGCCGCGCCGTGCCGGTCGCTCAGCCGCAGCCAGCGATAGCGGCCGGTCTCGGCGTTCCACAGGCTCTCCAGCGACGGGGTGGCCGAGGCCAGCACCACCAGGGCGCGCTCGATCTTGGCCCGCGCCACCGCCAAGTCGCGCGCCTGATAGATGAAGCCGTCCTCCTGCTTATAGGAGCCGTCATGCTCCTCATCGACCACGATCAGGCGCAGGGCCTTGAACGGCAGGAACAGGGCCGAGCGGGCGCCGACGACGATGCGGCAGCGCCCCTGCGCCGTCGCCTCCCACACCTGACGGCGGCGCGGCGGGGCGACGCCCGAATGCCATTCGGCCGGGGCTGCGCCGAAGCGCTCGGCGAAGCGGGCGATCACCGCCTGGGTCAGGGCGATCTCCGGCAGCAGCACCAGCACCTGGGCGTCAGGGTCGGCGGCCAGCACATGGGCGACCGCCTCCAGATAGACCTCGGTCTTGCCCGAGCCGGTGACCCCGTCGAGCAGGGCGGCGGCGAAACCGCCCGCGTCGGCCATGACATTGAGCGCCGCGGTCGCCGCCGCCTGGCTGGGGTTCAGCGCTGCGCCGGGGCGCGACGGATCGGGCGGCTCAAACCGGGTTTGCGGCTCAACCAGCCGGATGGCCAGGGCGCCGTCCTCCACCAGGCCCTTGATCACCCCGGCCGAGACCCCCGCCGCGTCGGCCAGGGCCTGGGCGCTCATCGGCTGCGTCGCCGCCGCCAGCACCCGCAGGCGCGCGTGCGTAGACCGGGCCGGGGTCGCGCCCGTGGCGACCACCAGCTTCTCCGGCCGGGGCTTGGGCGCGCGCGCGCCGCGCAGGGCGATGGCCAGGGGCTGGCCGGGCGCATCGACCGCATAGCGCGCCGCCCACTGGACGAAGGCCAGGGTCCCCGGCGGCAGGGCTGGCTCAGCCCGCCGCTCCAGCACCGGCTTCAGCGGCCGGTTATGGCCGGCGCCATCGCGCAGGGCCACGACCACCCCGACCAGCCTTCGGGGGCCGAGCGGCGCGACCACCTGATCGCCCAGGGCCAGCCCCATCCCGTCCGGCTCGGCGTAGTCGAACGCCTCGGGCAGGGGCAATGGCAGAAGGATGCTGGCGACTCGCGACATGGCCGGCATGATGTAGCGGTTTCCCGCCGTTCGCGCGCGGCGAACCGGGCCATCAAGCGTTCCTTAACCCTAAGGGCTCAACCAAGGCGTGATGTTCAGGCCGCGAATTGACGGCCCGTCTGCTATAGGGAAGGCTGCCGGTTCGTGAGCACCATGTCCAACCCGCCCCCTGACGAGACCAACCTCAAGATCGCCGAGGCCCTGGCCAAGGACTGGTCGGTGGTGGCCGGCTTCCTGCGCGCGCATCCGGGCCTGATCCGCGAGGACGCCGACCTGTTGTCCAGCCTGGGTCTTTGGCTGCGCGCCGACAATATCATCGAGTTCGGCCCCGCGGCCCTGGCCCGCCTGTCGGCGGACAAGTCGCGGGAAAAGGCCGCCCGGCGCGAGCTGGAGATCACCGCCCGGGCCAATTTCGCCGCCCAGGCCCAGACCCACGCCGCCGTGGTCGATATCCTCGAATCGCGCAACCACGCCGACCTCGCCCGCCGCATCGACGAGGCCGCGCGGCTGCGCTTTGGCCTGACCACCGGCGTCATCGCCCTTGAGACGCCCGGCGGCGTGCCCGCCGGCTGGAAACCGCTGCCGGCCGAGGGGGTCAATGACCTGTTGGGCGGCGCCGGCCAGTCGCGGATGGGCTCGGTCAATCGCGCCGAGATTCTGTTCGGCGAGCATGCGGAGACGGTCAAGAGCGCGGCCATGGTGCGTGTCGCCCTATGGACGCCGGCGCGTCAGGCGGTGCTGGCCTTCGGCTCGCCCGACGCCTTCGGCTTCACCCCGCGCATGGGCGCCGAACTGGTCTCGTTCCTGGCCCGGGTGGTCGAGCGCACGGCCGAGCGATGGCCGGTGTTGTGACGCGATTATCCGTCAGCCGCACGCGCGAAGCCCTTCCCCATCGATGGCCCCCCATGGAGGGGGAAGGGTGCTAACCGGGGACACGCCTTTGACCGCGAAGGAAGCCCTCGCCGCCTGGCTCGACTACCTCACCCACGAGCGCCGCGCCTCGCCGCGCACGGTGCGCGCCTATGATGACGCGGCGACGCCCTATCTGAATTTCTTGCAGCAGCATCGCGGCGAGGTTCTGGTGCTCGCCCATCTCGCCGAGATTTCCGCCGGCGATCTGCGCGCCTACCTGGCCCACCGACGCGCGGGCGATCATCCGCTCGCCCCAAGGTCGGTGTCCCAGGCCCTGTCGGCGATCCGGGCGTTTCACCGCTGGCTCGACCGGCGGCTGGATATCGTCAACCCTGCCATCGGCCTGGTGCGCGGCCCGCGCCTCCAGCCGGGCCTGCCGCGCCCCGTCAGCGAGGACCAGGCCCGCGGCCTGATCCTGGAGGCGGGGATCTCCGACCGCGCCGACTGGGAGATCGCGCGCGACGAGGCGCTGATCACCCTGCTCTGGGGCTGCGGGTTGCGGATATCGGAGGCGCTGTCGCTGCGCGGCCGCGACATGCCGCTGGGCGAGGCGGTGCGGATCACCGGCAAGGGCGGCAAGACCCGCATCGTGCCGGTGCTGCCGGTGGTGCGCGAGGCGGCCTGCGCCTACGTGGCCGCCCTGCCCACCGCCCTGGGCCAGGACGAGCCGCTGTTTCGCGCGGTGCGCGGCGGCGCCTTCAGCCCCCGGCACGCCCAGGCCCTGATGCAGCGCCTGCGCGGCCGGCTCGGCCTGCCCGCCAGCGCCACCCCCCACGCCCTGCGCCACTCCTTCGCCACCCACCTGCTGGGCGCCGGCGCCGACCTGAGGGCGATCCAGGAGCTGCTGGGCCACGCCTCGCTGTCGACGACCCAGCGGTATGCCGATGTGGATGCGGCCGGGCTGCTGGCGGCCTATGCGAAGGCGCACCCGCATGCGGGGTGAAGGTGCGGCCTTTGACTCGCGCTCTGAAGAAGAGCGCGGCTCAGGCTGACGTGAGGGTGGGTCGCGGACCTTCGCCAATCTCGATGGCGAAGCGTTCCGACAAATCCTTGCCGGCCAAAGAGCGCGGGCCTGTAGCCGGGTCAAGGACGGAGCGAAGCGACGCCGCGCAGCGGCGGCCCCAACGGGGTCGTCCTTGAGGCGGCTACAGGCCCGCGCGATACTATCGGTAAAGGATTGTCACAAGCACCGCAAACCCAAGCAGCCAGGATCGCGCCGGTTCGGGACCGCCTCAAGGACAAGCCGCTTCGCGGCAGCGCCGAAGAGGCGCTGTCCTTGACCCGGCCCCGACCCGGCGCAACAGGGCTTGCATGGTTTTTGGTGCGAGAGGCCGCGCTTCGCACTCACAGTCCTGACGTTGAAAGGGCCTCATTTGGGTCGAGCCGCGGCTCCAAACAGGGCTCTGCGGAGGTCATCTGTCTGAATTGTCCGGCCAGTGACCCCCATGTCGTTTCTCATCGCCGTTAGCAAACTGAAGACGGCCGATCGCCCAGGCCCAGGCGCGACGATCGCCCCGGCTCTGTCAAACTCGGCGAGCTGATGAATGACCTCCGGTGAGCCATAGATGCATACCCGCGCCTTCGCGCTTGCTGCGAGGTTCATCACCGATTCGGACGAACCTTGCGTCGCAGCCGTAGACATCGCCCACTGCCGAATACAAAGCTCAGCCAAGCGCCCATCATCACGCAAATCAGCGGCGCCGTTATTGATAGTGCGCTGAGGGATGGCGTGCCGCCCCCTACGCCTGCATCGTCCAGCCCTCGACCCCCATCGCCGCCTGGCGCAGGGCCTCGGAGCGGGTGGGATGGGGGTGGCAGGTGCGGGCGACGTCTTCGGAGGCGGCGGAGAATTCCATGGCCACGCAATATTCGCCGATCATCTCGCCCACCGATGGTCCGATCATGTGCACGCCCAGGATCCGGTCGGTGGTCGCGTCGGCCAGCACCTTCACGAAGCCCTCGGCCTCGTGGTTGATCTTGGCTCTAGAATTGGCCGTGAACGGGAACTTGCCGACCTTGTAGGCGACGCCCGCGGCTTTCAGCTCCTCCTCGGTCTTGCCGACCCAGGCCACTTCCGGCTGGGTATAGACCACGCCCGGTATGACGTCATAGTTCACATGCCCCGCCTTGCCGGCGATCAGCTCTATACAGGCCACCGCCTCATCCTCGGCCTTGTGGGCCAGCATCGGGCCGTGGGTGACGTCGCCGATGGCCCAGATCCCCGGCACGCCGGTCTTGAAATGGTCGGTGTCGATGAAACCGCGCTTGTCGGGGACGATGCCGACGTTCTCCAGGCCCAAGCCCTTGGTGTAGGGCCGCCGGCCGACGGCCAGCAGCACATAGTCGGCGGCGATGATCTCGGCCGCGCCGCCGCCGACCGGCTCGATGGTCAGGGCCACGCCATCCTTGGCGGCCTTCGCGCCGGTGACCTTGGCGCTGAGCTTGAAGGTCATGCCCTGCTTGGTCAGGGTGCGCTGGAAGGCCTTGGCCACCTCGCCGTCCATGCCCGGGCAGATCCGGTCGAGGTACTCGACCACGGTGACGTCCGCGCCGAGGCGCCGCCACACCGACCCAAGCTCCAGACCGATGATCCCCGCGCCGATGACGATCAGGCTCTTAGGAACCTCCGGCAAGGACAGGGCGCCGGTGGAGTCGACGATGCGCTTGTTGTCGACCTCGACCCCGGGCAGGGACGACGGCTCGGAGCCGGTGGCGATGACGATGTTCTTGGCATTGAGCTCGGAGACCGCGCCGTCGGCGGCCTTGACCGAGACCTTGCCGGGCGCAGTGATGGTTCCGGCGCCCTTGATCCAGTCGACCTTGTTCTTCTTGAACAGGAACTCGATGCCCTTGGTCAGCTGACCGACGCTGTCGCCCTTCTGTTTCATCATGTTGGGCAGGTTCAGGCTGACCGTGGCGTCGATGCCCAGGCCGGCGAAGTCGTTCCTGGCGCCTTCATAGAGCTCGGAGGCGTGCAGCAGGGCCTTGGACGGCATGCAGCCGACATTGAGGCAGGTGCCGCCGAGGGTGGCGCCCAGCTCGACGCAGGCGACCTTCAGCCCCAGCTGTCCCGCGCGGATGGCGGCGTTGTAGCCCCCTGGTCCGCCGCCAATGATCACTACGTCATAGTCAGCCATGCGCTCGGTTCCTCTCGAATGTCCGCTGTCGTCTAGTCCGGCGAGGCTTCCGCGTCGATGAAGATTGGCGTTCCGACCCATGCAAAATCAGCGATTGTGGCGCGGGCGCCTGGGTGGCGAAGACCCGTCAGGCGCGCTGGGCCAGGCCTTCGGCGATCTGGACGCCAAAGGCCTTCACCGCCGCCGCCGGGCCCTGCGGATAGGCCCAGACCCCGGCGCTGACCGCCAGGAAGTCGGCGCCGGCCGCCGCCAGCCCAGCGGCGTTGTCGACGGTGATCCCGCCGATGGCCACGCACGGGGTCAGCATCGCCGCCTGCCAGGCCGACAGAATCTCCGGATCGGCCTGGGTCAGAACGTCCTTGGTCCGGGTTGGGAAGAAGGCGCCGAAAGCGACATAGTCGGCGCCGGCCTCCGCCGCCTCCATGGCCAGGTGGCGGCTGTCGTGGCAGGTGACCCCGATCATCTTGTGCGGCCCCATCAGCCGGCGCGCCTCGGCGTAGCCCATGTCCTCCTGGCCGATATGGACCCCGTCACAACCGAGCCTGGCCGCCAGGTCGGGACGGTCGTTGAGGATCACCGCCACGTCGCGGGCCACCGCGATCGGCGTCAGCGCCTCGACCGCGGCGGCGACGGCCGCGTCGGGGACATCCTTCAGCCGGATCTGCAAGGCGGCGACGTCGCCGGCGTCCAGGGCTTCGGCGAGGGCGCGGCCGAAGGCGGTGAGGTCATCGATCGCCGGGGGCGTGATCAGGTAGAGGCGGCAGACGGGCTTGCTCATGGCGCCGCGCTAGACCGCGGGGCGTCTGGCGTCAATCAATCAAGACCGCGCGGCTAGCCCGGCTGCCCGCCCAGGGCGCGGATGAGGCCCGCCCGCGCCGACCTGAGGAAGCCCGGCGTGCTGCCCCCCAGCGCGCCGCGATGCTGCGGCGGCAGATGCGCGGTCGGATCGCCGTCGGTCTGGAAGATCCAGTGGTCGAACGCCCCGCGCCAGGCCTGGCGATAGGCAGGCGGCAGGTCGCGCAGCGAGATCAGGGCCAGCAGCATCAACAGCTGCGGCGAGACCACATCGGGGTCGGCCTGGTTCCACCAGTAGTTCACCAGCACGTTCAGCGGCTCCAGCGACCGGACATGGTGCCACCACAGATAGGGAATGTAGATCGCATCGCCCGGCTCCAGGTCGGCGACCTGGGCCGAGGCCATCGCCTGCTCGAACCTTGGATAGAGCGTCAGGTTCGGCGCGTCGAAATCGACCATGCTGATCGGCGTGCCGGCCGGCGTGCGCTCCATCGGCCCGACATAGAGGTTTCGCACCTGCTCGGGTGGAAACAGGGTGAAACGCCGGCGACCGCCGGCCACGCAGGCGATGTTCTCGAACAGATCGAAGTGGGCGGCGACGATCACCTGGTTGCCAATCCAGATCCGCGGGGTCGCGGATGGCGGCGGCAGGCTCAGCCCGTTGGCGCGATCAAACCCGGGCAGGGTGCTGGGAATATCCACATACTGGGCGGCGATCGCTGGCGGATCGGCATCGGCGGCGTGGCGCATAAGCTCGGCCAGGATGGCGTCCAGCGGCTGCTTGTCGGTGACGAAGTTGAAGCCGTTCAGATCGTCCGAATAGAAGAACCGCCCCTTGACCGCGGCCGGCGCGGTGACCACCGCCGCCGGCTGGGCGGTGGCGAATCCGGCGATATAGTCGGCCAGGGCCTGGGGCGAGCGCTTGGCGGCCTCAACCACCGGCCAGTCGGCGACCAGATCCTTGAGGACCGCCGGCTGGCCAAGCGGCGCGATCTGCTCACGGAACAGGGCGGCGTCGACATTGCGCCAGATGGGAATCTGCTTTGGGGTCGCGTCCAAGGTTCAGCAACAGCCTCCATCTCGAAACAGCGGCGATAGCAGCGCGGCGAGCCTGGAGCACGGGGAATTCATGTCCCTTCGATATCCGCTCAGCCGGCCGAACCGGCGAATTTCGGCGCCAGCTCGCCGGACGCATAGCGACGCGCCATCACCTCCAGCGGCAGGGGCTTGATCTTGCTGGCGTTGCCGGCGGCCCAGAACTGTTCGAAGCGGTCCTGGCAGACCTGGGTCATGGCCGCCGTCCCGGCCTTCAAAAACGTGCGGGGGTCGAAATCTTCCGGGCGTTCGGTCAATATCCGGCGGACCTGACCGGTGATCGCCATCCGCAGATCGGTGTCGATATTGATCTTTCGCACCCCGTGCTTGATGCCGCGCTGGATTTCGGCCACGGGAACGCCCCAGGTCTGCGGCATGTGGCCGCCATAGGCGTTGATCACGTCCTGAAGCTCCTGCGGCACCGAGGACGAGCCGTGCATCACCAGATGGGTGTCGGGCAGCCGGCGGTGGATCTCCTCGATCACCCCCATGGCCAGGATATCGCCGTCCGGCTTGCGCGAGAACTTGTAGGCCCCGTGCGAGGTGCCCATGGCGATGGCCAGGGCGTCGACCTGGGTGGCGCGGACGAAATCGACCGCCTGGTCGGGATCGGTGAGCAGCTCGTCGTGCGACAGCACGCCTTCAAACCCATGCCCGTCCTCGGCCTCGCCCTTGCCCGATTCCAGTGAGCCGAGCACGCCCAGCTCGCCCTCCACCGAGGCGCCGACCCAGTGGGCCATCTCAGCCACGCGCTGGGTGATGGCGAGATTGTAGTCATAGCTGGCCGGGGTCTTGGCGTCGGCCTCCAGCGAGCCGTCCATCATCACCGAGGTGAAGCCATGCTGGATGGCGCTGGCGCAGGTGGCTTCGCTGTTGCCGTGGTCCTGGTGCATGCAGACGGGGATGTGCGGATAGATCTCGACCAGGGCCTCGATGATCTTGGCCAGCATGATGTCGTTGGCGTATTTGCGCGCGCCGCGGCTGGCCTGGATGATCACCGGCGCGTCGCAGGCGTCGGCGGCGTTCATGATCGCCAGCCCCTGCTCCATGTTGTTGATATTGAACGCCGGCACGCCATAGCCGTGCTCGGCGGCGTGATCGAGCAATTGCCTGAGGGTGATGCGGGCCACGATCGAACTCCTATTCAGTCACGTGAGGCGGCCCTTGGGCCGCGGTCAGACCTGCAGCGCCTGGACGCCGGGCAGGGCCTTGCCCTCCATCCATTCGAGGAATGCGCCGCCGGCGGTAGAGACGAAGGTCAGATCTCCGGTCACCCCCGCCAGATTGAGCGCCGAGACGGTGTCCCCGCCCCCGGCCACGGCCACCAGGTCGCCCGCCTTGACCCGTTCGGCGGCATGGTGCGCGGCGGCGACGGTGGCGCGGTCGAAGGGCGGAACCTCGAACACGCCCAGCGGCCCGTTCCAGACCAGGGTCTTGGAGGCGTCCATGGCGTCGGTCAGCCGCTTCACCGTATCTGGCCCGGCGTCGAGGATGCGCTCTTTTTCGGTCAGCTCGCCCAGCTTGGTGATCCGCCAGGGCGCGCCTGGGTCCATGGTTTCGGCGACAGCCACATCGACCGGCAGCAACAGCTCGCAGTGGTTTTGACCGGCCAGGGCGATGATCTCACGCGCGGTGTCGGCCAGGTCCTTTTCGCAATAGGAGGCGGCCACGTCCCAGCCCTGGGCGAACAGGAAGGTGTTGGCCATGCCGCCGCCGATGGCCAGGCGGTCGAGCTTGGTCACCAGATGGCTGAGCAGATCAAGCTTGGTCGAGACCTTGGAGCCGCCCACCACGCCCAGCACCGGACGCTGCGGCTTGCCCAGGGCCAGGTCCAGGGCGTCCAGCTCGCGGCGCATGGCCTCGCCGGCATAGGCGGGCAGGATATGGGCGATGGCCTCTGTCGAGGCGTGGGCGCGGTGGGCGGCGGAGAAGGCGTCATTGACATAGAGGTCGCCATTGGCCGCCAGGGCCTTGGCGAAATCGGGATCATTCTTCTCCTCGCCGGCGTGGAAGCGGACGTTCTCCAGCAGCAGCACGTCGCCGTCGTTCAGCTTGGCCACCGCCGCGGCCGCGTCCGGGCCAATGCAGTCGTCGGCGAAGGCGACCGGGGCGCCGATCAGGGCGGCCAGGGGCGCGGCGATCGGCGCCAGGCTCATGGAGGGAACCACCTTGCCCTTGGGCCGGTCGAAATGGGCCAGCAGGATCACCTTGGCGCCGGCCGCCCGCAGCTTGTTGATCGTCGGCAGGGCGGCGCGCAGGCGGGTGTCGTCGCTGATCTGGCCGTCGTGGATCGGAACGTTGAAATCGACTCGCACCAGGGCGCGCTGGCCCTTCAGATCGGCCTGGTCGAGCGTGCGGAAAGCCATGGATTGCGCCTAGTTTGTTTGAGCAGGTTGGTGCCCAGGCCGGCCCGTATCCATTGGCCGGCCCGGAACGTCGGCGGGTTGAAGCCCCTAGAAGTGCTTGGCCATTTCGGCGGCGACGTCGATCATCCGGGTCGAGAAGCCCCACTCATTGTCGTACCAGCTCAGCACGCGCGCCAGTTTGCCCTCGATCACCTGGGTCTGGGGCAGGGCGGCAGTAGAGGAGTGGGCGTCGTGGACGAAGTCCATCGACACCAGCGGCTCGGTGGTCACCCCCAGCACGCCCTTCAGGTAGCCCTCCGAGGCGGCCTTCAGCGCGTCGTTGATCTCGGCCTTGGTCACGTCGCGGCTGGGCACGATCTTCAGATCGACCACCGAGACGTCCGGGGTCGGCACGCGGATCGACGAGCCGTCGAGCTTGCCGACCAGTTCCGGGATCACCAGGCCGAGCGCCTTGGCCGCGCCGGTGGAGGTGGGGATCATCGACATCCCGGCTGCACGGGCGCGGTAGAGGTCCTTGTGCAGGGTGTCCAGGGTCGGCTGGTCGCCGGTATAGGAGTGGATGGTGGTCATGTAGCCACGCTCGACGCCGCACAGATCGACCAGCACCTTGGCCACCGGGGCCAGGCAGTTGGTTGTGCACGAGCCGGCCGAGACCACCAGATCGTCCGAGGTCAGGGTCTCGTGGTTGACCCCATAGACGATGGTCTTGTCGGCGCCGTCGGCCGGGGCCGAGACCAGCACCCGCTTGGCGCCGGCGGTCAGGTGAGCCGAGGCCTTGTCCTTGGAGGTGAACAGGCCGGTGCATTCCAGGGCGATGTCGATCCCCAGGTCCTTGTGCGGCAGCTCGGCTGGATTGCGGATCGCGGTGACCTTGATCTTGCCGTGGCCGACGTCGATCGAGTCGCCGTCGACGGTGACCGTTCCGGGGAAACGCCGATGCACGCTGTCATAGCGCAGCAGGTGGGCGTTGGCCTCAACCGAGCCGAGGTCGTTGATGGTCACGACCTCGATGTCGTAGCGGGCGTGTTCGACGATCGAACGCAGGACCAGTCGGCCGATGCGGCCGAACCCATTGATGGCGACGCGGACAGTCATGAGGAGGTATTCCCTTTTGCGATTGGGCGCGGTTTTGCGGCTGGGCGCGCACAAGTCAAGGGCGCGCCTGCCGCGATCGTTCCGCGACCGGCCGCCTCCCAGCGATCAGGCGGCGGCTCGCCGGACTGGTAAGCCCATCACGTGACGGATTGAAGCCGCCGATTGACCTTGGCCTGCATTTTTCGCGGGCCATGGGCCCGGTTGCATCACCCGGCGATCAGGCCGCTCGAAGCTTGGCCACGGCCAGGGCCGCCACCGCCTCGGCGGTTATGCCGAACTCGCGATACAGCCGCTCATAGGGCGCGCTGGCGCCGAAGCCGGTCATGCCGACGAAGCCGCCATCCTCGCCGATGAACCGGTCCCAGCCTTGGCGGACGCCGGCCTCGACCGCGATACGGACGGGCGAGCCGCCGATCACCGCGGTGCGATAGCTGGCGTCCTGGCGCTCGAACAGCTCCCAGCACGGGACCGAGACCACCCGCGTCCCGACGCCCTGGGCCTGCAGCAGGTCGCGGGCCTCGATCGCCAGGGCCGCCTCGGTGCCGGTGGCGAACAGGGTGACCTGGGCGTCGCCGTCGGCGGCGGCCAGTTCATAGGCGCCCAGGGCGCAGAGGTTCTCGCCGTGCTCGCCGCCGCGCACGGCCTTGGTCTTCTGCCGCGACAGCACCATCACCGAGGGCGTCTGCCGGTGCTCCAGCGCCGCGCGCCAGCATTCGGCCGCCTCGATCCCGTCGGCGGGGCGAAACACGAGCAGATTGGGGATCGCTCGCAGCGCGGCCACATGCTCGACCGGCTGGTGGGTGGGGCCGTCCTCGCCCAGGCCGATGGAGTCGTGGGTCATCACATGGATCACCCGCACGCCCATCAGCGCCCCCAGCCGGATCGCCGGGCGCGAATAGTCGGCGAAGGCCAGGAAGGTGCCGGAATAGGGGATCACGCCCCCATGCAGGGCCATGCCGTTCATCGCCGCGGCCATGGCGTGCTCGCGCACGCCGTAATGGACGTAGCGGCCGGCGTAGTCGGGCGCGTCGAAGGCCTTCATCCCCTTGACCAGGGTGTTGTTGGAGCCGGTCAGGTCGGCCGAGCCGCCGATCATTTCCGGCACGGCCGGGGTGATGGCGTCGAGGGCGGCGCCCGACCAGGATCGGGTGGCGTTGGCCGGCTTGGTCGCGGCCAAGGTCTGGATATGGGCCTCCAGCGCGGCGAAGGCGTCCGGCGCCAGCTCGCCCTTGATCGCGTGATTGAACGCGGCGTGGTGCTCGGAGGCCTTCAGCCGTCCCTCCCAGGCCTTGCGGTCGCGGCCGCCTCGCTTGCCGGCGGCGCGCCAGGGCTTTTGCACCTCCTCGGGGATCACGAATGGCGGGGCGGTCCAGCCCATGGCCTGGCGGGCGTCGGCGATCTCCTTGTCGAACAGGGTATAGCCGTGGCTGTGCGGGTCGCCTTCCTTGGGACCCGCGCCCTTGCTGATCTTGGTCTTGCAGGCCACCAGGCTGGGCCGGTCCTGCTTGGTCGCCCAGGCCAGGGCCCGTCGAATGGCGCCGAAGTCGTGGCCGTCGACCACGCGGGTGGCCCAGCCGGCGGCCTTGAAGCGGGCGACCTGGTCGCCGGTCTCGGCGATGGTCGCGGCGCCGTCGATGGTGACATTGTTGTCGTCGAACAGCACGGTCAGCTTGGCCAGCTTGAAGCGGCCGGCCAGGTGGATGGCCTCATGGCTGACGCCCTCCATCAGGCAGCCGTCGCCGGCGATCACCCAGGTGCGGTGATCGACCAGCTCCGGGCCGAACCGCGCCGCCAGATGCCGCTCGGCCATGGCCATGCCGACCGCCGTGGCCAGCCCTTGGCCCAAAGGACCGGTGGTGGTCTCCACCCCGGGGGTGTGGCCGTATTCCGGGTGGCCGGGCGTCAGGCTGCCCCATTGGCGGAAATTCTCGATCTCGCCCATGGTCACGGCCTTGGAGCCGGTCAGATGCAACAGGCTATAGAGCAGCATCGAGCCGTGGCCCGCCGACAACACGAACCGGTCGCGGTCGGGCCAGGCCGGGTGGGCTGCGTCATATTTCAGGAAGCGAGTCCAGAGCACCGTCGCCACATCAGCCATGCCCATCGGCATGCCCTGGTGGCCGGAGCGGGCCTTGTGCACGGCGTCCATGGACAGGACGCGGATGGCGTTGGCCATCACCTGAGGGGAGGCGGACATGCAGGCGCTCTTCTTATCGTTGATCGGGGGCCGAAACCAATGCAGGCGAGGCCTTTGCACCGCCCCCGGCGCCTGGTCAAGCAAGCCAGCGCTTTCGGCGCGCGCCCCGCCCGGTCTATAGAGGATCAGCGAAAGCCGAACACGGAGCACCGCCGATGATGCGAGAGGCCAGCGAAAGCGTCGCCCTGGACGCCGCGATCCACCGGCTCGACCGCGCCCTCAGCCAATTGGAGCTGCAGATCGCGGGTCTGGTGAGCCAGGCCGACGCCGGAAACGGCGATCTGTTCGAGCAGGACCGAGCCAATCTGGCCGCTGAACTGGACGCCGCCCGCAGTCGCGAGCGCGCGCTCGAGGAGGCCGGAGCCGAGGCCTCGGCGGTGCTGGGTCAGGCGATCGCCGAGATTCGCGCGGCCCTGGCCGAGGACGAACGGGTCGAGACCCCCGCCGGCGACGGCGGCGACTACAGCACCACGGACGCCTGACCCCATGGCCCAGGTGACCATCGAGGTGAATGGCCGGCCCTATACCGTCGGCTGCGAGGACGGGCAGGAACATCACCTGGCCGAGTTGGCCAAACTGTTCGACCGCCAGGTGCGCCAGGTCGGCCAAGAGGTCGGCCAGCTCGGCGAGACCCGGCTGTTCCTGATGGGCGCCCTGTTGTTGGCTGACGAATTGGCTGACGCCCGGCTGCGCTTGGCCAACGCCCACGCCGAGCTGTCGCGGCTGCAATCCGACGCAGCCCGCATCGAGGGCCGCGCGGCGGTGGCCTTGGACGCGGCGGCGCGTAAGATCGAGGCGATCACCGCCAAGGTGGCGCGTTAGGGGCGGTTTTTCCGGACAGCCCAGAAACAGGGAGGGATCGATGCGTCTAGCTCGGCGAGACATGCTTCTGGCCGGGGCGAGCCTGGCCGCCGCCCAGTTTGGCCCGATCGCCCGCGCTGACCCCGACCGCAAGGTCGGTTTCGCCATCGTCGGGCTCGGCGGCTATGGCCTGGGGGTCATCGCGCCCCAGTTCGCCAACTGCCGCTACAGCCGCCTGACCGCCCTGGTCAGCGGCCATCCGGACAAGGCCCGGGCGGCGGCTGCGCGCTATGGCGTGCCAGAGCGCTCGATCTACGATTACCAGAGCTTCGACCGCATCCGCGACAATCCGGATGTCGACGTAGTCTATGTGGTGTTGCCCAACAGCCTGCACGCCGAATATGTCGTCCGCGCCGCCCAGGCCGGCAAGCACGTGCTGTGCGAAAAGCCTATGGCCGTCTCGGCCGCCGAGTGTGAGACCATGATCGCCGCCTGCCGGACGGCAGGCCGCAAGCTGATGATCGGCTATCGCTGCCACTTCGAGGCCTATAACCGCGAGGCGATGCGTCTGGCCCGCACGGGCGTCGCCGGCCGCATCCGCTATGTCCGCACCGAGCACGGTTTCGTGCAGCATGATCCGACCCAATGGCGGCTGATCAAGGCCCTGTCCGGCGGCGGCTCCTTGATGGATATGGGCATCTACAGCCTGCAGGCGGCGCGCTACATGACCGGCGAGGAGCCGACCGCGGTGACCGCGCGCGAGTCCACCGACCATACCGACCCGCGCTTCACCCAGGTCGAGGACATGCTCGACTGGACCCTGGAGTTTCCCTCGGGCGCCCTGGCCAGCTGTCAGTCGATGTACAGCGCCAACCAGAACCACATCCTGTTGATGGGCGATCGCGGCCGCATCGAACTGGAGCCGGCCACGCGCTATGACGGCAACCACATGTGGATCGGCGGCGACGGGCGTCAGACCGAACTGACCCCGCCGCCCGGCCCCGGCGCCACCCAGTTCGCCGGCCAGCTCGACCACATGGCCCAGTGCGTGCTCACCGGCGCCGAGCCGATCGTCGCCGGCGAGGAGGGCCTGCGCGATCTGCGGATCATGGAGGCGATCTACCGTTCGGCGCGGGAAGGGCGGACAGTGGCGTTGTAGGAAGCGTCACCGCAGGACGGTCTTCCGCTTCTGTCCCGACCCATCGGCCGCCTCCAGCATCGCCCGGCACCGCACCCTCAGCCCTGGCTGCACCTCACTATCGGCCAGCGCTTGCACGGCCGCGCGCTCGGCCGCGCCGCGGACCACACCCCGCGACAGGGCTATGCGCGCGCGACGCCAGTGCCGCGCCCGCACCTGGGACAGGGTCGGCAGCCCGTGCGCGGTCAGGGCCTCGTCGGCGGCGCGGATCTGGCCGGGGCGAAAGGCGGCCGACAGCTCCAGGCAGTCCTGCACCGCCAGGCCGAGCGCCGTGGCCGCCCGTTTGGGCGCGTCGCGCTCGATCGCCTCCAGCTTGGCGACGGCGTCCGGCAGCTCCAGGATGGACCCGGCGAAGCGTTCGAAAAACCCTCTTAACCCGGCATAATCCTCGTGATTCAAGCCCTGCGCCCCTCGGTGTCGCGCCCTGGCGCGCAGCCTTGTGATTCGTCCCGCGAGGCCCTATCTTATCAGACGGCGGGTCTTGCTGTGGTTCGCGTCGAAGGCTTCACATCCCGGGGACCTTAATTCATCTCTAAGGGAGCCGTCCCTGTCCAAGATCGTGGTCTCGGACACACCG
>Ga0302196_10001917_pt1 | contig 19667 bp, 16 predicted proteins | sample II_Bog_N1_3_FD_198794 | JGI IMG/M metagenome (GOLD analysis project Ga0302196, IMG submission 198794) | Peat permafrost microbial communities from Stordalen Mire near Abisko, Sweden - II_Bog_N1_3 | ecosystem: Environmental > Terrestrial > Soil > Wetlands > Peat | place: Sweden: Abisko...
GGTACTGGTTGTCGGGGGTGAAGGTCGGCCACCCCGCAAATTGGGTGGCCGGGAGCGTCGCCACGTCGCGGAGGTTCGAGAACGTGTTCGTCGTGGTGTCGAAGTCCATCACCGCGATCGTGTGGCCCTTCCCTGTGTCGTAGTGGTTGAACGCCACCTCGGTGCCATCGGGTGAGAACGCCGGCATCATCATGTTGAGCGCCTTGCCGGCGGGTCCCGCGTCGAGGCCGACGGGGTTGAGTGACGCGCCCGTCTTGGGATCGAACAGCGCGCTCGGCACGTCTGTAGTCGCGTTTCCCATGCCGCGCACGTCCGGTGCCCACGCGCCGCCCGTCCACGGCACGGCGCCGTAGCGGAGAAACTTCGTCCCATCGGGTGTGAAGGCGCCGAAGTCCCATGTCCGGTCGGCCGCCGTGTGCTCCGGCGTCGACGTTCCACCGTCCGCCGTGAGGTCCCAGACCCCGTCCCGCGTGACGGAGGCCGACTCGTCGGCGGCTTCCATGATCGACCCATTGGCCGCCACGGCGTGGCAGACGTGGCAGGTCGTACCCCCGTTGGTCGATATGACGACGCTGAGCTGCTGCTCGGTCGGCCGCAGCTTCAAGACGGCGCCCGTGTTGCCGGCGAGCTTGGAGTTGTACGAGTTGTAGAAGATGGAGCCGCGGAGGCTCCCCGTCGCGATGGTCCACGTCTCTGTGATGGGCCCGGTCACCTGACCGCCCGCGATCTTGGTTACCTGGACCTTGACCGCGTCGGTCCCGGAGGCGGACTGCGTGATCGCCTGCCATGCGGTCGTCGAGAGCGGGATCTGCGACGCGGTGGTCGATGGCCCGTAGAAGCCGGTGTAAGTGAGGCTGCCGAAGGTGACCTGCACCAGCGCCGCGTCGAACTTCGGAGGTCCTGCCTCCGCGCTGGAGGCGAACTGCAACGTCGGTGCAGGGAGGTCTCGCGGAAAGACAGTCTGGTTGTAGGGGTATAGCCAGGCGAAGCCCGGGTCGGCCATGCCGCCGGCCTGGAGCAGCGTCTGCGTGGCGGAGGGGACGTTTCCCGGATTCTCGGTGAGCTGGAGCACGATGTTGAGGGCCGTCTGCGCCATCTGGCCCTGTGACATCGCGGTCACCTCGACCGCGCCCCCCTGCGTGCCCGACGCGGTGAAGAGGCCGCTGCTGCTGATCGTGCCCACGCCCGCGCTATCGAGGGTCCACGACGCAGGCGTCGACTCTCCGCCTATTTCGGCCTGAAACTGCTGCGTGACGCCGGGGGCGTTGACGGTCAGCGTCATGTCCATGGGCAGGATGGAGAGGACCTGCGAGGGCGCGTCTCCGCCGCCGAGGATGGCGGTGCTGTCGGTGGCATTGCCGTCTGCGAGCCCCGCGTCGCCAACGGGCCTGGCGCTCCCTCCGGAGGACTTCTTGCTGGCGCAACCGGTGGCGGCGCTCAACGCGAGCAGACCCACCAAGACAAGATCCGTTCCCTTGCTCATCGCAGCGGCCCCTAGCATCGTGGTGCGGCACGCGAAATCGCGCGCAAGGCGTTCACGCTCGAGAGCGTGGCATGTGCTCGGCAGCGGGCGCAAGCACGACCCCGTTCTCACCCAGCTCCAGTGATGGGGTATGCCGGCGTCCGAGGGGTCGTGGCGGGCGCGCGCCACTCACCCGGGCAGAGCAGCGTTCCCGCGCTCACGCTTGATCTCGCGCCCCCCATCACGCTTGTACGTTCCTGGCGTCTGGCCGGTCACCCTCCCGAACGCGCGCGTGAACGAGATGCCGGAGTCGTAGCCCACCTTGTTGGCGACCTCCGCGATCGCGACGCCCTGGCGGATGAGCGCCCGTGCCCGATCCATCACGAGGTGGGTCAGATATTCGAGAGGCGTCGTATTCAATCAGGTACCCATCGCGACGAGGCTCCAGCGGCGCACAGTCCATGCACCTGAACTTGGGCGAACCGCTGCCTGGCGCACGCCGCCCTTCGTCCAGACCAGGGTGATCCACGACCGATCGGTGCGAAGGTCGCTCACCGTGCATCCGTCCGGAGAAGGGTCCTTCGTCAGCGCGTCGAAAATCCCCTGCGCAGCCGCCGGAGGAACCGCCTCGGTGCATTCGTCGGCCAGTGCGCACGGTGAAATCAGAAAGCTGGCCGCAAGGCCGATCACGGAGGTGATGAAGGCAATCCCGCGCGCACGCATCGAGGTGAGAATGTCACACGATCCTGGCCGCCCCGCCCCGGATCATCGAGGGCGCCACCTTGCCCTCGAATCCAGTGCCACTGGCCCGCACTGCTGCCACACGGCCCTCGGCCTGCTCAGCGGTCAATCTATCGCTTGTCCACGCTCGCCCCGGGGTATCTTCCCGTCGTGGCTGGCCGACGCAAAGACGCGCAGAAGTTCATCGCGCAGAACCGCGCGGCGACCTTCCACTACGTCATCTCCGAGCGCTACGAGGCCGGCATCGTGCTTCGTGGTAGCGAGGTGAAGTCCCTTCGCGACGGACGCGTCGACCTCACCGACGCGTACGCCTCCATCGAGGGAGGAGAGGTGTGGCTGCGGCAGATGCACATCGCATCCTTCTTCGCGGCCCGCGCGTTTCCTCACGCCGAACGAGGGGTGCGCAAGCTGCTGCTCCACGCGAAGGAGATATGCCACCTGGAGCGCTCCGTGTTGCGGGAAGGTTACACGCTGCTTCCCCTCGATCTCTACTTCAAGGATGGGCGCGTCAAGGTCACGCTCGGAGTGGCTCGCGGCAAGAAGGCCCACGACAAGCGTGCGGCCATCGCCGCACGGACGGAGAGCCGCGAGGCTCTCGAGCTCGTTCGCGCGCACCGGCAGCGCACCGCGGGTTGAATGTCGGACGCTTCGCCGCTCACGTTTCCGCCCGAGCTGCCCATCTCGGCGCGCGTCATCGACATCGCCGTCGCCGTCAACGACCACCCGGTGGTCATCGTGGCGGGCGCCACCGGCTCGGGAAAGACGACGCAGCTGCCGAAGATCGCGCTCGCCATGGGGCGCGGGGTGAAGAAGCTGATCGGCGTCACCCAGCCGCGCCGCCTCGCCGCCACGAGCGTCGCCGCGCGGGTCGCGGCCGAGGTCGGATCTCCCCTCGGCGCCGACGTCGCCTATCAGGTGCGCTTCGACGATCGCACGACGGCGGCGACCTACGTGAAGTTCATGACCGACGGGATCATGCTGGCCGAGATCCACGGCGATCCGCTTCTACAGCGCTACGACACGATCGTCCTCGACGAAGCGCACGAGCGGAGCTTGACCATCGATTTTTTGCTCGGATGGATCAAGCGAATTCTTCCCCAGAGGCCCGACCTCAAGGTCATCGTTAGCTCGGCGACGCTCGAGACGGAGCGCTTCTCCGCGTTCTTCGACGGCGCGCCGGTGATCGAGGTCGAAGGGCGGACCTACCCGGTGGACGTCTTGTACGAGCCCCCGGAGAAGGACATCGATCTCGCGGACGCGGTCGCCGCCGCCATCGTCAACGTCACGACACTCGATCCGCACGGGGACATCCTGGTCTTCCTGCCCGGCGAGCGCGAGATCCGCGACACCGAGAACGCCCTGAACGCCCTCGACTTGCGGCACACCGTGGTTCAGCCGCTCTACGCGCGTCTGTCCGCGTCGGATCAGGCGCGCGTGTTCACTCGCCTGCCGCAGCGGCGCGTGATCCTGGCCACCAATGTCGCCGAGACGTCCGTGACCATCCCCGGCATCGTCTACGTCGTCGACACCGGCCTGGCGCGCCTCTCCCGCTACGACGGTCGTTCCGGGATCACGCGCCTGCAGGTCGAGGGCATCTCCCAGGCGAGCGCCGACCAGCGCAAGGGGCGCTGCGGTCGCGTGCGCGCGGGCGTCTGCGTACGCTTGTACGACGAGGCGAGCTTCGCGTCGCGCCAGGCCTTCACCGATCCCGAGATCAAGCGCACCGGCCTCGCCGGCGTCATCTTGCGCATGAAGTCGCTCGGCCTGGGTGACGTGGAAGCGTTCCCGTTCCTCGACGCGCCGCAACCGAAGGCGATCACCGAGGGCTACCGGGTGCTCGAAGAGCTCGGCGCGATCGACGACAGGCGGCAGCTCACCAAGGTGGGCGAGCAGCTGGCGCGCTTCCCGGTCGATCCGCGCATCGGGCGCATGATCCTGGCGGGCGCCGATCAGCGCTGCCTCCGCGAGGTGCTCATCGTCGCCGCGGCCTTGAACGTGCAGGATCCACGCGAACGACCGCGCGAGCAGCGGCAAAAGGCCGACGATCTGCATCGACGCTTCGCCGACGAGCGCTCCGACTTCATGAGCCTCCTGCGCCTGTGGGACTTCGTGCGCGACGCGGAGAAGAAGGGCAGCTCGAACCTGCGCCGCGTCTGCCGCGACGGCTTTCTATCGTGGCTGCGCGTGCGCGAATGGACCGAGATCCACCGCCAGCTGGAGGACATCGTCCGCGAGCTCGGGCTCGACAGATCGAAGACCGCGACGGCCGTCCTGCCGGGCGCCAAGCCGGACGAGAACGCGCTCCATCGCGCGCTCCTCACCGGGCTCCTCTCGAAGGTCGGGCTCTGGAACGCGGAGGCTCGCGTGTACCTCGGCGCGCGGCAAACGCGGTTCGCCCTCCATCCGTCCTCGTCGCTCGCGCGGAGGCCGCCCCCGTGGATCATGGCGTTCGAGCTGGTCGAGACGACCCAGCTCTTCGCGCGCATGGCTGCCAAGATCGATCCCGACTGGCTGTTGGAGGTCGCGCCGCACCTCCTGAAACGAAGCTATTCCGAGCCGTACTGGTCGGAGAAGTCGGCGCGGGCCTCCATCCGAGAGCACGTCACGCTGCTCGGTCTCACGGTCGCCAAGGATCGCAGCGTGGACTATGCCAGCGTGGCTCCGGGCCCGGCGCGCCAGATGTTCCTCGATCACGCCCTCGTGCGGGGGGAGTACCCGTCGCGCGGGGCCTTCCAGGCGAAGAACCGGGCGCTCCTGGAGACGGTGGCCAAGCTCCGCGACAAGGCGCGCGTGAGCGACATGATGGCCGACGACGAGGCGCTCCTCGCCTTCTTCGATCGGCGCGTGCCCGACACGGTGGTGAACGCCCAGCTCTTCGAGGTCTGGCGCGAAGAGGCCGAGAAGACCAGCCCCGCGGTCCTGGAGCTGTCCCTCGCCGATGTCCTCGTCGGGGATCGCGCGCTCACGCCAAGGGACTTTCCAGACACCCTCCGGCTTCACGGGGCCGAGATTTCCGCGACCTACAAATTTGATCCATCGGCCGACGACGACGGGGTGACGTTGGCCGTCCCCCTCGGGCTCCTGCCGCAGCTCGACCCAGGCGACCTCGACTGGACGATGCCCGGCTGGCAGGTAGAGAAGATCACCTACTTCCTGCACGACCTTCCGAAGGCTGCGCGGCGGGAGATCTCCGAAGCGGGAGGGAGCCTGGGCGACGTCGCGCTCACCCTCGCCGAGACGCTCGTGCCCTTCGAAGGACCCATGATGCCCGCCCTCGCGAAGGCGCTGTCGACCTTGACCGGCTCGAGGATTACCCCGGATCTCTTTCGACCCGAGAACGCGCCCCGGCACCTGCGCTTCTTGATCGAGGTGCTCGACGAAGAGCGCAGGGTCGTCGCAGAAGGGCGCGTCCTTGCCGAGCTGCAGGCGCAGCTGGGGGTGCGGGCGCGGGCGGCTTTGAAGCGCACCGCGCCGGAAGGTCCTGCAGCGCGAACGTGGGAGCGCGCCGGTCTCACCGCGTGGGACTTCGGCGAGCTGTCCCCGTTCGTCGTGCGGCGAGTCGCCGGGACCGACCTTCGCGCTTACCCCGCCATCGTCGACAACGGCAGCTCCGTCGATCTCGGTCTGCTCGAGTCTTCGGCCGCGGCAGAGGCTGCGTCACGCAAGGGGATCCGCCGGCTCTTCACGCTCGCCGCCCGACGCGAGCTCTCGGCGATCTCGCCGCGTCTTCCGCGCCCCCTGGCTTCGCCGGCTGGCGCGATGGAGAGCCGCGCGCTCCGCGACACCTTTCAGGCGCGGCTCCTTGCTCGCATCGTCGACGGCGCATTCCAGCTCGAAGAGGGCTCGCCGCTCCCGCGGACGAAGGCCGCTTTCGACGCGCAGCTCTCGGCCGGCATCCCCAAGCTCGATGGGCTCTTTCGTCTCTGGTCGCAAAACCTGAGCGTCGCCGCGCTCGAGCTCGACAAGACCCTCGCGGCCTTGAAGTCGGCCGCGAAGCACCCGAGCGGGCGCGCGGCGATCCTCGACATCCATGCCCAGCTCGACGCGCTCGTTCCGCCCGATCTCCTCGCGTGGATCCCGCTCACGCGCCTCGAGCACTACCCGCGCTACCTCCGTGCGGCCCAGACTCGCCTGGCGCGCGCCGTGACCGATCCTCGGAAGGACGCCGAGAAGGTGGCGCCTGTCGCGGCACTCTGGGCGACCTTCCTCGCCAAACAACAGCGCGCGCGCGACGACGAGGTTGCCGACGTACGCGAGATTCGGTGGATGTTCGAAGAGCTGAGGGTCGCCGTGTTCGCGCCGGAGCTGAAGACCCCGGTGCCGGTGTCGGCCAAGCGGCTGTCCGACCTGATCGCAGGCTTGACGGTGCGCGAAGCGCGCGCCTGAGCTGCGCGGCTTCGTTGCCGCTGGTGGCGACCACGTTCATCGCGCCGCGCCGAAAGGTCGAGGGCGATGGTTCGGGTCTTCGCTGGGAATCACCGCAACTACACCCGGGTTTCCCTGCTATGAGACTCGGCACAATCGCTCCTGTTTGGCTGTGGGGCACCGTGCTCGCGGCATCGGCCACGCTGTCGTCCGGGACGGCGAGCGCCGGGCACCTCTTCGAGCTCCCGAGCGTCCTCGTCATCACCAAGAGCAGCAACAAGAACCAGCTGCACTACGCGGCGCAGGTGGACGACGCGTGCGTACCCGTGGGAGAGGCGCCGGTACGTCCGTACTGGAGAATGCTCGAGCGCGGGCCAAACGAGACCGAGCCGCTGCTCGACGGCGAAGAGCGGGTCCTCGGGCTCGCTCGCCAGGAGGTCTCCGGCAACACGGTCCAGATCGCCTTACGAGCGATGCCGGCCCGCACCTTCACGGTTCACACACAACGCGCCAAGGACGACCGCTGCTCCTCGTGGGTGGGAACGACGATCGCCGGCGTCCCGGCACGAGTGGGCGGCGTCTTCGTTCGGCAGAAGCTGCTCGGCGTGGACTACGTTCTTCTCACCGGGTGGTCCGAGGACGGCAAGGCCGTGCGCGAGCGAATCTCGCTCTGAGCAAGGACCAGCCGGGGCTAGGTTACGTGCGGATCATGCCCTCGCGAATGATGCGCGCGTAGGTCTGCCCGGTCCCGCGCAGCCGGCGCTCCCCGGTGTCGTAGTTCACCTCGTAGAGCCCGAGGCGCGGAAGGAAGCCATTCGCCCATTCTTGGTTGTCGAGCAAAGACCAGTAGAAATAGCCGCGAACGTCCACGCCTCGCTCCTGCTTGGCGTAGGCGAGGGTCCTGAGGTGCTCGACGAGGAAGCGCTCGCGCTCGCGGTCGTCGGGATGCGCCCGACCGTTCTCCGTGACGTAGATTGGCAGCCCATAGCGCCGGTGCGCGGTCTCGAGCACGTCGAGGAAGCCCGCGGAGTAGAGCTCCCTCGGCCAGATCTCCTTCGATGTCCGGTGATCGTGCAGCACCTCGAACGCAAGGGGCCGCGAGGCTCGCGGGACCCGTACGAAGACGCGCTCGTAGTAGTTGACGCCGACGAAATCAGCGGTCCCCCGGAGGCCCGGCACACTTCGGCAGAGGAGCCGGCGGCTCCGCGTCCGCATCACGATCTCGCCGCTCGCGATCGCGTCCGGCACGAGCCAGCTGAAGGCCTGCTCGACCTGCGCAGCGATGGCGGCCTCGAGGGGGCTATACCGGGACTCGGGCTCGAACACGTGAAAGTGCTGAGCCACGCCCACCTGGGCGTTCGGCGTGGCCGCCTTGACGATGCGATACGCGTTGGCATGGCACTCGAGCAGATGGCCCAGTATCGGAAAGAGCTCCTCGTCGCCGCGCCGGTGCCCAGGGGCCAGAATCCCCTCGGAGTAAGCCCCGTAGAGGAAGACGTTGGGCTCGTTGAGCGTGCAGAAGAGATCGGTGTGAGGTGCCAGGGCGGGGACCACCGCCTCGCAGAAGCGGGTGAAGCGGCCCACGATCCGCGGGTCGTACCAGCCCGACCGCGTCTCGTCGGAGTGGTCCCATATCCAATCCGGGCTGGACCAGTGAAAAAGCGTGACGCACGGGCGGATGCCGGCGGCGCGTAGCTCGCTGCATATCTCGGCGTAGCGCGCGATCACGGCGCCATCGAACTGTCCCTCGCGGGGCTCCACGCGACTCCAATCGATCGAGAAGCGATATCCCGTGAGCCCCAGCGTCTCCTTCATCCGCTTGATGTCCTCGGAGAAGAGGCGCCAGTGGTCGCTCTTGTAATCCTGGGCGTGGACGGAGTGGCTCGCGAAGGACTGGACTGTGCCTTCCTGGCGCTCGTAGCGCCACCAGTCGCTCCCCGTGTCCATCCCCTCGACCTGGTGGGACGCGGTCGCGGCGCCCCAAACGAAGTCTCTCGCCAGGGTGTAGACGCGCCCGGGCGGAATCGCCGCGAGCGGATCTCGCCGGTGGCGGCGAAGGAAATGAGCGGGAAGCCTCATCGGGCCCACCTAGCATGGCCACGCCGCCGGCTCACCCGCGGGCATACTGCCCGCCCCGGGCTGCGACCTCCGGGCATGGTCTTCACCCCCGAGCGCTGCCGTGGGGACGAGAATCGATCTCGCTGTCGAGATGGGCCATCATCGGCGCGGGGTAGCGGTCCCCTGCGATCGCATCGCGCGGGACGAGCTGCTCCAGCTCGGCCATCTCGCTCGCCGAGAACGGCTTGTCGAGCGCGCCGAGGACACCGCCGAGCTGTGCGGGCGTTCGCACGCCGATCGTCGGGACGAAGCCCGGCTCCTTCGCGAGCGCCCACGCGATGCAGAGCTGCGCCGGCGTCTGGCCGCGTCGCTCCGCGACCTTGCGCAGCGCCTCGACGACCGCGCCGTTGCGGCCCTGGTGATCGGCCGAGAAGCGGGGCAGGTGCGCACGCATGTCGCCCGCGCCCGTCGGCTTGCTGCCGCTGAGCAGCCCGCGCGAGAGCACGCCGTAGAGCGTCGCGCTGATCCCGAGCTCCTTCAGGACGGGGAAGATCTTGGCCTCCGGGCCGCGCGAGACGAGCGCGTACTCGATCTGGAGATCGACGATCGGATGCGTCTTGGCCGCGCGGCGGATCGTCTCCGCGCCGACCTCGGAGAGCCCGATGTGGCGGACGTACCCCTTCTTCACGAGATCGGCGATCGCTCCGACGGTGTCCTCGATCGGGACGTTCGGATCGAGCCGCGCCGGTCGGTAGATGTCGACGTGGTCGGTGCCGAGCCGGCGCAGGCTGTATGCGAGAAAGTTCTGTATCGCAGCCGGCCGTGTGTCGATCCCGACGAAGGCCCCCGCCGGGTCGCGCATCCCGCCGAACTTCACCGAGAGCTGTACCTTGTCGCGCCGCCCGACGAGCGCCTTCTGGACGAGCATCTCGTTGTGGCCCATCGAGTAGAAGTCGCCCGTGTCGATGAGGTTCACGCCGCGCTCGATGGCGGCCTGGATCGTGGCGATCCCGTCTTTTTCGTCCGGCGCGGCGCCGTACACGCCGGGAGACATGCCCATGCAACCGAGGGCGATGGGAAACACTTCGGGTCCGGTCTTGCCTAGCTGGGTCATGCCTGGAATCTAGGCGTCGCCGAAGAATCCAACCAGTGAATTGGCTGTATGCGACTCATGAGTGAACGTCATGGAACGGACCCCGACCGGAGCGCCTCTAGCCGAGCGCAGCTTACGCCTCGCCGGCGCTGACTCCGACGGCATCCAGGCTCGCGAGCAGCCTCCGTACGGCGGGACGCACCTTGCGTGGCCTGATGTCGAGGTCGTCCGCGACGCGGAGGAGCGCGGCCTCCAGAGCGGGCTTCGCCGCTTCGGTCCGGCCGCCCGCCTTCGCACGCGCGGACAAGCCTTCAGGGTACCAGAGGTGCCATCAGGGCGGTACCATTCGCCACGCGAGCAGCAAAGCTCGCAACGGTGGCACGTCATGTCGTCACCGAGTCGCACGTTATCGCCACCGAGTCGACACCTTGTGCCAGCGAGGCAACATTGATTGCCACCGCGGCGACTGAATGTGCCAGGGATGCGGTAGCGACACCCAGGCGCGGGCCGAAGATGCAGCCCTTGCTCCTCGCCAGTGAGCAAGGGCTCAAGTCTACTTTGCCCGGCTGAGCTTGTTCAGCGCCTTCGCCCGAACGTGCTTGTTGGCGTGCTTCGCGAATCGGTCACCCTCCAGCTGCTTCGTGTCGGTGACCTGAGCAATTGCTCGCTCCGCCATCGCCCGCGTGAAATCGGCCTTCTTCTTCGGCTCGGTGGTTGCCATGTGTGCCTCCGGCTGGATGTATACAGGCCAAAGGGCACCGCGCTTCGACTATCGGCATGCGGCGCTGCGGTTGCGCGAGCCGTGATTGTTCCCGTCCCGGTGACGGCGTACGATCGCCCGGATGCGCGGGAGCCGTTTCGGGATGGCCCTTCTCTGCGCCAGCGCGGCCTGCGGGACCTCCTCGTCGAAAGCCCCGCCCGCTGCCCCGGACGCGGACGCCGGCTCCGACGCGGCGCCGGCCACCTGCACGAGCGGGCAATACCTCGACGCAGCCACGCAGCAGTGCGTCTCCTGCGACCAGGACATGAGGCTGAACGCCGCCGGGACGGCATGCGTGAAGGTCGGCTGGCAAAGCTGCCCCGCAGGTTTCGTCGTCGACCCGACGGGGTACGGCTGCATGGACGTGTCCCCTCCGGGCGACTGCCCGGCGGGAAAGATGCCCACGATCGGCAGCGCGGCGTGCCAGCCGGTTGGCGTGACGTCGTGCGCGGCGGGGTTCTCCCCCGATCCGAGCGGCTGGGGGTGTGCCGCCGTCGCGCCGCCCGCCGCGTGCAGCGGGCCCACGATGGAGAAGCTCGGAAGCGCGGCGTGCGTGGCTGTCGGAGACTGCACGGCCGCCTTCCCGCCGCCGGCGGCGACGCTCTTCGTCAGCGCGACCGGTCCGTCCGACGCGACGCACTTCACGACCATCGGCGCGGCCCTCGCGGCTTCGTCCGACGGCGTCACCATCGCCGTGGACTCCGGCACCTACCCCGAGTCGCTCGCGCTCCTGCACGCCGTCAACGTGATCGGCCGGTGCCCCGCCCAGGTCACGATCGCCGCATCGACGCCCGCCGCTGCCGGCGTCATCGTGAGCGGCGTTCACGGCGCAACGGTCAGCGGCGTTACCGTCCACGGGAAGTCGCCCGGCGTGGCGGTATCGGCGGGCGCCTCGTTGACCCTGAGTGCGGTCGTCATCGACGGGAACCTCGGCGCCGGTGTCTCCGTGTCGGGCAACTCCAGCAGCGTCACGATCGAGGACTCGGTCGTGCGGGGGACGACGGCCACCGCTGCCGCCATCGGCGATGGCGTCGACCTCAGCTCGGGCGCAAGCGCAACGCTCGAGCGGAGCGCCGTCGTCGGCAACACGCAGGACGGGCTCTTCGCGACCGGCGCGGCCACGATGCTGAGCGTCACGGACAGCATCGTCTCCGACAACGTCCAGAATGCCACAGCCAATGGCGGTGACGGTATCCAGGTCGTCATGAGCGCCGCTGCCGAGGTCGATGGCAGCTACATCGCCCGCAACCAGGAGGCGGGAATCGACCTGACGAGCGGGTCCCAGGTGCACGTCACACAGTCGGTGATCGCGAACACGGCACCGAGCATGGTGGCCGGATACGGGCGCGGCATGACGGTCGACGGCGCCCACGCGATCGTGGACGAGTCGTCGATCGTTCAGAACGTCGACCTCGGTGTCGCGACCTTGTCCCCCGGCGGCGTGCTGGACGCGACGAACTCGGTATTTCGCGCCCAGACGCCCAACACGGACGGCACGCACGGTGCGGGCGTGTCCGCCACCGCCGGGGCCGCGGTGAACCTGACGGGCGTGGCTCTCGTCGGCAACACGGAGGAGGGGGCGCTCGTGGATGGAGCGGGCTCCGTCTTGACGATGAACGCGTCCATCGCGCGCGATGGCGTGATGCTCGCCGGTGATACCGCCGGCGACGGTGCTGCCGCGCAGAACGGCGGCGCGCTCGTCCTGCAAGGGTCGGCGCTGATCGCGAACCACGAGTCTGCGCTCATCATGTTCGACCCGCAGACGACCGCGAAGCTTACCCTGTCGATCCTCGCCTATCAGCTACCGAGTCAGGGCGGTCAGTTCGGTCGGGGGATCATTCTACAGAACGGCCCCGCGTTGACGATGTCCCAGTCCGTCATCGCGAACAACACCGACATCGGCCTGTCCTCCACGGGGGCGGGGACGAACGCCACGCTCACCGAGTCGGTGATCCGCGACACAGATCCGCAGGTCGTCGACGGCGCGCATGGGCGCGCGCTCAACATCGTGGAGCAATCGACGGCGACCGTGAGCCTGTGCGAGCTCTACGACAACACCGAGGTCGCGGCGCTCGTCTCGGGTTCGAGCGCGCAGTTGACGATCGATAGCTCGGTCATCGCCGCGACACGCCTCGACAAGGTAGAGCAGTCCGCCGGCCGTGGGTTCGCAGCCCAGCTGACGGGGATCGGCTCGATCACCGGTAGCGCGGTGCTCGACAACTTCCAGGTGGGAGTGTCCTCGATGGCCACGGGCGCAACGCTCACCGTGGCCACGACGCTCATCGACGGCACCAAGCCCTCCGCCGACGGTACCTACGGACACGGCATCCTGGTCGACGACGCCGCGACCCTCACCGCGGCCAACAGCACGGTCCGAAACAGTGCCGCGGTGGGGGCAGTCGTCGCGGCAGCGACCGCGACGTTCGCCGACTGTCGGATCCTGAACAATGCCGTTGGCATCAACGTGCAAGGCGGATCCGCCCTGAACCAGGTCGCCGTCGTCCCTGCGTCACCGCAGCCGCTCGACGTGGACGTGTCGACCGACACGGTCTTCGACGGGAACCAGACGAAGGTGAGCGCCAATGTGCTCCCGCTCCCGCCGAACCTGAACTAGCGCTCGACTCCCTCTCCGCGGGCGCTCCGATCAGAGGCAGTGCTCGAGCGTCAGGGGCTCGGTCGTTCCGTCCGCCTTCGTGAGGGTGGCCTCGCCGCACGCGCTGCTGAACGCGAGCGACTCTGTCTTGCCGGGGCCGTCGCCGCGCAGGAAGGTCGTCGAGACGCTGCCCGTCGTGGGAAAGCAGCAGCCCGCCTCCCCGTAGCCCACGTTGCTGAAGGTGGTCTCGGCCGTGTACTTCAGGATGTTGTGCTGGACGGTCACCGAGCCGTTGACGATGCGGCTCGTGCCGGAGCCGGTCACCGTCAGGCCGCCGTCGCCCGTCGACACGGTGTGGTCCCAGATCTTCGCTTCCTTGCCGGCCACCGTCACGGTGCCCGTGAGGTGGCTACCGTTGATGATCAGGTTCTTGCCCGCGACGCAGCCGCCGGAAGCGCACGTGAGCGCGACGCCCCCGTCGCCCGGCGCAGGGCTGACCGCCGAGTCCCAGCCGGACCCGGCGCCGTTGGTGTCATGAACGATCGCGTACGTGTTGCCGTCCGGTCCCGTGAGCGTTCGCGTGCTCCCCGTCGTGGTCCGCGTGAGCGAGCAACCCGCCGACTGGCCCTCCACGAACGGATGCTTGCCATCGCACTCCGTGCCGTAGTCGAGCGTGAACGGACCCGACCACGCCGATGACGCCGTCTTGCCGTTGTCCCACGTGACGCTGCACGTCCTCGGGGTGAACTCGTAGGACCCGGGGCCCGCGAAGGACGGCGAGAGCGAGCCTCCGGTGCAGGTCCACTCTGCGGCCGATGCCGTGCCGATCGGGTTCAACGCGTCGAGCACGCGATCGAGCGGCGAGGAGCGAGGGGGCTCGGCGCTGCGCATGGCTACGGCGGACCCGTTCGTGTTGTTCAGCGCGCCGCTCACGAGGCTGACGGAGACCTCGGACGTCGAGGGCCCGTCGACGGACGACGAGCCGCCGCTGCTGCTGCACGCGGCCTGGGCGACAACGACACCGGCGGAGAGGATGCCAAACGCGACTCGGTTCATGGGAGACCTCCAGAGAGAGACAGAAGATGGGCGCGTCGGAAGCGTTTCTCCCGCGCGCCGGGAACAAGGGCCCGTGGTGACGGGCTGTACCTGTCACTGAGCACGCGGCATGCCGCGCGGCCGGGGCCTGTCCGAATTCCCCAAATTGCCGAAGTTGCTCGCGATTGCCGCACGGGCCACAGAGCCGTGGGTGGACGTCGGCGCGTTCAGGGATGAACGCGCCGTTCGCCGGGCCACCAGCGCGACTACGTGACGCCCTTCGTGTCGAGGAGCGCGAGTGAATCGCTGAACGAGCAGTGGCCCTCTCGGCGTTCCGAGTTGCCAGGCACGTGGCAGCTTCACGCAGGCCATCGGCGCGCCAGCAGAGCTTCTGCGGCAGCTCAGGCTGAGCTCCGTTGGGCCTCCGTGGCACGCGTCCTGCTAGCCATCGGCCGCCATGACCCTTCTCTCTTCCATGGTCGAAGCCAACTCCAAACGACTCCGGGAGATCGCGGATGGGCTCTTGACCCGCTTCGCCCCGAACGTTCCGCTTTCTCGCCCCATCGATGCCGAAGAGAAGACCATGACGACACACCGGGGGCCGACGCTCGCGTACTATGACGATAGAACGAAGCATGGGGACCAGCGGCCTCTCGTCCTTCTCCACAGCGTGAACGCTTGCGCCTCGTCTTACGAGATGCGCCCGCTCTTCGAGCATTACCGCGCACTAAGGCCGACCTACGCGCTCGATCTCCCCGGGTTCGGTCTCTCGAGCCGTGGCGATCGTCCGTACACGATCGATCTCTACGTGGACTCGGTGCGCGAGCTGCTCGCGCGCGTGAAAGATCGTGACGGGGAGGCAGACGTGGTTGCGCTCTCGCTGTCCGGAGAATTTGCGGCCCATGTGGCGGTGACTCACAAGGACCTCGTCCACTCGCTCGCCCTCCTGTCTCCAACAGGCTTCGACAGGACCGCCCGCCAGCATTCGTCCCTCGAGCGTCCCCTCAAGGTGGTCCGCCGTGAGCCCGTACTGTCACGCCTCGTGTTCGACGCGATCGCGTCCCACCCAAGTATCTCGTACTTCCTCCGCAAGACCTTCGTTGGTGCTCCCGATCCGGGGCTCGTCGCGTACGACTACGCGACCTCGCATCAGCCAGGTGCGCAATATGCTCCGCTGGACTTCCTCGCCGGCAACCTGTTCACCCCGAACGTCCGCGAGGACGTCTACGCACGGGTGTCGGTGCCCTCGATCGTCGTGTACGACACCGATCCCTTCGTACGCTTCGACGCGCTCCCCTCGTTCGTCGTCGCGCACGCGAGCTGGCAGGCGGAGCGGATCGCCCCCACCCGGGGGATGCCACAGTTCGAGCAGCTCCCGGCGCTCACCCAGGCGCTCGATACCTTCTGGCACTACCGCGGTCATCCCAGAAGGGTGAGCTAGCGAGAAACGCGGCGTCGGCGGTTTACTGCTCGGTCTCGCGCAACGCGGATGGCGAGCTTGCGAGCAACCGGCGCCCGTTCCGTGGCATCGTATCGGCAGCCATGCCCATAGCTCCTCTCCCTGGATCCGCGCTCGAACAGATCTTCTCGCAAGCCCGTACCCACTCCGTCTGGGACGACACCCCCGTGACCGAGGACGAGCTCCGTCGCCTCTACGAGCTTCTCAAGTTCGCTCCCACGGGGGGAAACTCTGGCCCAGGCCGCTTCGTCTTCGTGCGTTCCCCCGAGGCGAAGGCGCGGCTGCTTCCGGTGATGGCGGCGGGCAACGTGGATAAGACGCGAGCGGCCCCCGTGACCGTCGTCGTGGCGCAGGATACGAAATTCTTCGAGCACTTTGCGAAGCTGGCTCCGCACGCGCCGGCCATGAAGCAGGCGTTCGAGTCGAACCCGGAGCGGTCGGCAAAGGCCGCCCTGATGGGGAGCACCTTGCAGGGCGCTTATCTCATCCTGGCCGCGCGGTCGCTCGGGCTGGATGCCGGCCCGATGGGGGGCTTCGACAACGCCAAGCTGGACGCCGAGTTCTTTCCGGACGGGAGGTTCAAGTCGAACTTTCTCGTGAACCTGGGCCACGGTCTCGCCGACAAGCTCCACCCGCGAGCTCCGCGACTCTCCTTCGAAGAGGCGTGTCAGATCCTCTGAATCTACCCGCGCGCGGCAAGTATGAGCGCTCGGGCCGAGGGCGTCCGATTCACGCTGCCGTCCACAACGGCACGCCAAGAAACTCGGCGAGAACGATCCCGTCCGCTGTGATTTCGACGAGGTCGCCGTGCGACACCACGTGCAGTCGCCCGCCGTCGGCGAGGACGAGGTTCAGCTCGTGGCTGAAGTACCGCCTCCCTCGCGCGCTGCTGCGTCGACGAAGCTGTTGGACCGCGTGCACGCGCTCGAGAGGAACCCCGGCCCCGTTCCTCGGTGCGACCTATGCCTTCCAGTAGCGAGCGCGCGGCCGATCGAACACGAAGGGCCGTGCGCCAGCCCACACCATCGCAGCTCCGGCTCCAAAGAAGACAAGTCCCACCACGAGGGGCCCGGAGGGGCTGTGCCCACGCGCCGCGTAGCTCGTGTACGCAGCTGCGAGGAGGGCGAGACCGACTGCCAAGAAGACGCCGTAGATCGCAAGCGCCCCGAGCGTCGGACGAAAGTGGACGCGCGACGGTCCGTCCAGCACGAGGCGGTGGGTGCGGAAGCTCGCGCCTCCGCCGAGCGTCGTCCATGACGTCTGCATCGCCACGGGGTCGTGGAGCGACGCGGGATCGAATCCTGCGCTCATGTCGCGACGGTAGCGACTCCCGCCCACGATTCAAGCCTCACGCTCGGTTCGACGTCGTGGAAACCGCCGATTCGCGCGACCTCACTCCTCCTTGCCCGCGTAGAGCCCGGTGTCGGTTGCCCCGCTGCCGCAGCACGCGCGAGCCATCCAGAAGTGCTCGCGTCCAACCTGAAAGTGGTAGTCGATGTAATCGCCGCCGCCCGTGCTGGGCTCGTATAGCGGCCAGTCGACCTCGGGTGCGGCCTTCGTCCAGCTGACGGGTGCGAGCGCATCGGAGAGCACGTAGTCCCGATCGGGTACCAGCCAAGCGGGGCCAGGCGGCAACTTCCTGGGGACTCGTGCCCCCGTCTCCTCGTTGGACGTCGTCAGGTCGTCCTCGGTCGGCGGTGTCCCGGTCGCATGAAGACGCGCGCCATCGTCCCAGACCCCCTGGTGCGGTCCGAAGGTGATCTTGTGCGCGACCCGATTATAGTCCGGTGAGAGGACGACGATCTCCGCGATGCCCACGTCCTCCGCGGAGCTCGCGAACACGGTATTACCGTGGAGAGAGAGGCGCACGAGGTCACGGTGCCGCCGGCTGTTGGCGTGCATGGCGGTGTCCACGCTGCCTAGCATGGCGCCGGTCTCGAGGTTCACGACGCGCAGGACGAGCGTAGCCGTGCATTCGTAGGCGACGACGACACGGCTGGTGCCGTTCGAGGCGAGGTGTACCGGGGCCCACGCCTCGCCCTCCGGGCATCGCACGGACCGGGTCCTCCAGACCACGTCCAGGGTTGCCGAATCGAAGGCCACGATCTCGTCGGCGCACGCTCCGTAGACACGGTTGCCTTCATGGAGAAGGTTGCGGCACGAGATGCTCTTCGCGCGGTGCAGCACGGTGCCATTGGCGACGTCCACCTCGACCAGCGAGAAGGAGCTCTGGGTGGAGGTTTGCGCGAGGCCGAGGACGGTGCCCTCGGGGTGCGCCTGACTCGCCGCCCAACCGGGCACGGCTTCGACGATCTTTGCGCCGTCTGCATGGACGTCATGGGACGGGATGGTAACCTCGTCGGCCTGCGCGTTCGCGGCCGAGAGGACGACGAGGAGGGTGACGGACAGCGTGCCTGTGGTCTTCATTGTCGGTCTCGTTGGGGGTAGTGGCCAAAGCCGTTCACTGGAGGCGGTAGATGCCGTGCAGTCGCTCGTGGTTCGGGCCCTCGGGCGTGACCTCGAACGCCGCGGGTGAGTCGGTGCGGAGGTCTGGGCCGATGCGCGCCCAGGCGTGGGACGACTCGTTGTAGAGCCACACATCCCGTCTCACGCCGCCGAGGGTCGAGCCCTGCTTGCCGGCGCCCCACGACGCGTCGAGCTCCAGCTCGCGCACCGGTCCACCCTCGAGAAACTTCGCGGCGTCGGGACCGAAATTGATCCCGAGCTCGAGGACGCGGTTCGCGTTGCACGTCTCCGCTGCGTAGACGACCGCGCGGTGCCCGACGGGGTCGGCCACGGGGTCGAGGCAGAAGACGTCTCCCGGCTGCGCGGTGGCGAGGCCCACCCGTTTCAGGTGCGGATTAGTGGCGGCTGTCGCGAAGTAGTCGCTACCGGGGGAGGGGCGCATCCCGGCGGGGAGGTCCCCCGGCCGCTTGCTGGCTGCCTGCATGGCGGCCCCGACGGCGTAGTCGGTGCAGTCGATGCCGATGCCGAACTTCCACTGCATCGCCCTGATCCGCATCGAAGCATCGCCGGGTCCGTCCTCCAGCCGGCCTGCGTCGAGCAGCGCCTGTGTGACGCGGACGAGGTCCTCGGCCTTCGGGCATCCGAGGAGGCACGCCCGGGGGCTCGGCGCCCCGCCGCGCGCGCAGATCGCGAAGAGCTCCTTCGTCGGGGATCTGTCCGTGTGGATGTCCCCCGTGCCGTCGGGCTTGCGGTAGAACCCCGCGGCATGGTCGTTGGCGCCGTTCGGCATCCGGAACTGCGCCGGCGCCGAGACCTCCTTTCCGCCCACCCGGTACGGACCCGCGAAGCTGTCGCGGTACGCGTCGAGCTTGCTCTGCGCCGCTGTCTTCACGTCGGGCGGAGGTGCGACGACCGCGGGGCACGCAGGGCCGGCTGCCTGAAGGAACGCGCGGATGTCCACGTTTCCCAGCGGCAGCGCGCTCGGGTCGAGATCTCTTGCCGGCGCCGTCGAGCCTCGGGTCGGTGGTGGGTCCGCGGCCCACGGGTCTGTGATGCGGCGGGACGAATCGATGGGCTGGGTCATACCCTCCCATCGGCGCCAGGCTCCGGCAGTTGCTCACATTCGCATCGCTCAGGTGCCGACGAGCGCGGGGACCTTTCCGATGCGGACGGCGGCCCTCAACGCCTCGTGATCCCGCTCGGTCTGATCGGCGTAGGCGACGGCGAACGCCGCCACGGCTACGTCGAATGCCTCGGACTTGCCAAGGTAGGCACCGATGGCCGCCGCGTCTCCCGAACGCGCGTGAGCGCGCGCGAGGATGATGCCGCAGAGCCGCGCAAGCTTGGTGAGCCGCCCAGTGTCCAGGTTGTCGAGGTCGATGCCGACCTTCATGTCCCTGAATTGCCTGACATAGAAGTCTCTTGGCCCGTTGCTCGCCCAGCCCAGAAAGATGTCGCTGGCGGCCTGCATCATTCGCTGGCCCATGACGACACGCCTGCCCTGGTGGTCGAAGCGGGCGCCACCGACGTAGGGCGCAAGCACCGATGGGAAGGCCTCCTTCACCTGCAAAAAGAACGGTGCCCCATCGGCTTCGAGCAACACGATGAAGCAGCGCGTCCCGACGCTGCCGACGC
>Ga0302196_10001922_pt1 | contig 19657 bp, 16 predicted proteins | sample II_Bog_N1_3_FD_198794 | JGI IMG/M metagenome (GOLD analysis project Ga0302196, IMG submission 198794) | Peat permafrost microbial communities from Stordalen Mire near Abisko, Sweden - II_Bog_N1_3 | ecosystem: Environmental > Terrestrial > Soil > Wetlands > Peat | place: Sweden: Abisko...
GTCAAGAAGGCTCCGGCCCGCAAGACCGCGGCCAAGAAGGCTCCGGCCCGCAAGACCGCGGCCAAGAAGGCTCCGGCCCGCAAGCGCGTGGTCAAGAAGGCTCCGGCCCGCAAGACCGCAGCTCGGAAGGCTCCGGCCCGCCGGCGGTAGGACTGCCGGCCCGTCCGGGCCGTCATCCGTGGTCAGCAGGGGCCTTCGGGCCCCTGCTGCCGCGTCCGGGCCCCCGCTCCCGGGGTATCGCGCCCGGTCACACCTGGTCGATCAGGCGGAACGCCTCACCGGCCGCCACGCCGGCCAGGGCACCGTGCTGGGCCAGCTGCCACCGGATCCGCTCCCGGAACCCTTCGACGCCGTCGGGTCCGGTGCCGGCGTCCACGGACGTGGGTGTGGAGGCGGAGGGCGACGGGGCGACACCCATCGTGGACTCGAGCTGGCTGCGGTGGCACAGCAGCGCCTCCGCCTTGGCCAGGTCGAAGCCGTCGGCCCGCTCCACGTGGTTGGGCAGGTCGGGCTCGAACAGCAGCAGCGCCCCCGGTCGGTGGGGAGCCAGCCCCAGGTCGGCGAAGAAGTGGGGATCCCGGGCGGCCACGACGGCGTCGAGGGTCAGGAACCCCGCCGCCCGGTGGTCGGGGTGGAGCCGGTAACGCCGCCACGGATCGTGGCCGAGCACGATGTCGGGCCGGACCTGGCGGATGATGCGGGCCACCTCCCGGCGGGTCGCCGCGTCGTTGTCGAGTTCGCCGTCCACCCGCCCGAGGAAGTGGACGCGAGCGACGCCCCGGTCACCGGCCGCCTCCGGCCTCCCCGCCAGCACCGCCGCCGCTGTGCGGCACTCGTCCATGCGGGCCTCCACCAGTCGGTCGAGGTCCTCGTCGGCGTCCCAGCTCCCCTTGGATCCGTCGGTGAGCACCAGATGATGGACCTGGCACCCCGCCGCCGACCACTTGGCCACGGTGGCACCCGCCCCGAACTCGACGTCGTCGGGATGGGCGCCGATGGCCAGCGCCGTGGTCGGCACGGGCAGGTCGACGGAGACGGTACCCGTGTCCAGCAGGTCCCCCACGGGGAGCCCGGACCCGTGCCGCTCACCGCCGGACCCGTGCTCGTCGGCCGGGGGCCCGGCCGGTACGCTCACGGCGCGGTCACGGGCCGGGTGGCCACGGGTACGACGTCCGACGGCTCGTCGATGTCCCAGGCCAGGTCGGGCAGGTCGAGGACCCGCCACGGCAGGCCGAGTCGCTCGGCCTCGACGCGGTGCCGGGCGTAGGACCCGGGACCGTAGGAGAAGCGGAACCCGGCATCGGTGGGGAGGGCGATCACATTGGTCCCGTTCTGGAACCGGTCGGGGACCAGGGTGATCCCGTGGGCGTCGCCTACCGCCGGCAACCCGCTGGCCAGGGGCAGGTCGGCGTGGGACACCGTCACCTGCACCACTCCGGCGGCCCGCAGGTGGTCGACGCCCGCCTCGACCGCCCCGTTGAGCCCCCGCCCGGGCTCCCACACCACCAGCGCCCCCCGTTGGCGGGCCCAGTCGGCCACGTCGTTGTCGTCGCAGACCACGGCGACGGGCAGCGGCAGCGCCGCCTCGAGCACCCGGGCGGCCATGGCCCGGGCCAGGTCGGCCCGCTCGGTGGCGGACAGGGCACGGTCGAGACGCCCCTTGGCCTCGTGGAAGGCCTTGATCGGTACGAGCACGGCCCGGGGGCCGAGATCGATGCCCCGACTCGGTCGGTGCGCTCCGCGATCGGCCACGCCTCCAGTGTAGGCACCGTGCACTCACACGTTCCCCGGACGGGTGGGCCTAGGGTGGCCCCGTGCCCGATGATCCGGCGGTGTCCCGTCACTCCGAGGAGGACCACGCCCGCATCGAGGCCCTGGCCCGGGTGCGGGACCTGCTCCACGGGCTGGGCTGTTCGGACGAGGAGATCGACCGGGCGGTGGCCGATGACGTGATCGACCTCCTGGTGGTCGACCGGATCCTGGTCCCGTCGGGCAACCGGATGACCCAGGCCGAGGTGGCGGCCCGGACCGACATCCCCGTCGACGTGGCCAAACGGTTCTGGAGGGCACTCGGGTTCCTCGACGTGGGCGACACCGAACAGGCCTTCACCGACATGGACATCGAGGCCGTCCGGATCTTCCAGTCGATGGTCGCCCTGGGTCTCGTCGACCTCGAGTCGGCCGTCCAGATGGCCCGGGTGATCGGGTCCTCGATGTCCCGCATCGCCGAGGCCGAGGCGTCGCCGGGAGCCACCCCGATCCTGATGGGTACCGGGGACAGCATCCTCGACGCCGACCTGTTCGCCCAGCGGGCCGGGGCGTCGATCCCGGCGATGGGCCAGCTGCTGGAGTACGTGTGGCGGCGCCACCTCCAGGCCGCCACCCGCCGGGCCATGCTGCACCGAGCGCGCCTCGACGAAGGCCTCCGCCCGATCATGGCCGTCGGCTTCGCCGACATGGTGGGGTTCACCATGCTGAGCCAGCACCTGGGCGACGAGGAGCTGGCCGCCGTCGTGGCCCGCTTCGAGGAGCTGGCCCACGACACCGTGGTGGCGCTGGGTGGGCGGGTCGTCAAGATGATCGGTGACGAGGTGATGTTCGTCGTGCCCACGGCCGACAGCGCCGCCCAGATCGGCCTGAGCCTGGCCGAGGCCTACGCCGGGGACGACCTGCTGTCCGACGTCCGGGTGGCTCTGGCCATCGGCCCGGTCCTGGCCAAGGACGGCGACTTCTACGGTCCGGTGGTCAACCTGGCGAGCCGACTGGTGAACGTGGCCCATCCCGGCACCGTCCTGGCGTCGGACGACTTCCGTGACGCGCTGGCCACCGAAGGGGTGTCGGACATTGACGCCCGTGCCCTGCGGGCCCGGACCCTGAAGGACCTGGGTCGGGTCCAGATGTGGAAGCTGGTGCGGGCGGGGACCGCGCCCGGGGCCGACCGCCGCCGCACCATGCGGTGGGAGCGGCTGGGCGAGGTCCTCCGCGAGCTCGACGAGTTCCGCGAGCGCGGCGAGCCGGCGCGGCCCGCCGGGGTGGCCTCGGCCGCCGTCACCGACGGGTCGGACCCGGCTCCGGTACCCGGTACCTCAGTCGGCGAGCCGGGCGGTGGCGATCCCGTGGGGTCGTAGGGGGAACGCGCCCTCGAACGGGGCGACGGGCCGGCCTCGGAGGTCGACCAACCATCCCGAGCGGCCCGGGACGTGGACCGTGGTGGCCGCATCGGTCGGGTTGAACACCCGGACCTCCACGGCGCCGGCGTTGCGCCGGACCGACGACACCTCCGCACCCTCCACCGTCAGCTCGGAGCCCCGGTCGGCCCGGTCGCCCCCACCGAACGAGCCGGTCACCTGCAGCGGCACCAGGAATTCGTCCACCATGGCGTACGGATCCACCGTGGTGGTGCTGAGGGCGTAGCGGACGTCCACCGGTCCGATCAGCTGCGGCCCGTCGAGGGCGTCCATCGGGCCCGCGGGCAGCGGACGCAGCGACATGCCGAGCCGCGAGAGCATCCCGGTGGCGCGCAGGAGGGTGAGGGCCAGGGTCCCCGCCGCCGGCCCGGTGCCGTCGGTGGCGTCGCTGATGTCCACCAGCTCGTACTCGAGCAGGCCTTCGTGGGCCACGGTGAGCCCACCCGCGGTCACGAACCGGCGCGACGGAAAGGTGGGGAGCCCGAACTCCTCCGGCCGTCCTTCGGCGGTGAGCCCCCGTTCGACGACGGTGAAGGCGCACTCGGCCCTCGAGGTGGCGGCCGGATGGGGCAGGGGGAGGTGCACCCGGAGGCGGTGGTCGCGTGCCGGGTTCTCGAAGCGGGTCCGGATCCGTACGAACGACTCGTCGGCCCGGAGCTCCAGCGAGGTGGTCACGGTGACCGGACGGCTGCCGGTGCGGGAGTGGCGGTCGCCGTCGACCCGCTCGGGCCAGTCGTAGGTGGTGACGATGTCCACCCCCGCCTGGACCGGTCCGCTCGCCCCGGCGGTGACGGTGACCGAGGTCGGGGTGTCGATGACGGTGTCGTGGGTGGGGGGCGAGTAGTTGTAGGTGTCCCCGTGGTCACCCCCGTCCACGAGTCGGCCGAAACCGGCGAGCCCGTCGAGCGAGAAGGTCCCGGTCTCCGGGTCGACGGCCACCGACACCAGCCCGTTGTCCAGCGTGGGCCCGGCACCGGCCGGATCCTCCAACCGCACCGGATGGGCCAGGGGGGCCGGGGTGAAGCGCGACCACCCGAATCCGGGGACCGTATCCTGGCGGGCCAGCAGGCGGCGGATGGGCGGCTGGTCGATCACCAGCCGGACCTGGGTCTCGGGGCGGGCGGTGAGCCGGGTGAACAGCTCACGCTTCACCTCTTCGACCGGCACCCCCTCGCGGGGCTCGGGACCGATGACCAGGGAGACGACGAGGGTGTCCTCGTCCTCGTCCTCGTCCAGGCTCACCTCGGTCACGAAGGCCTGGTCGTCGATCCGGGCACCCTGGAGCAGTCCGAGCATGTTGCGGACGGTCTGCCCGTCGAGGGTGATCGACCCGGGGAGTCCGCTGCGCTCGGACAGGACCTGGACGTCGGGACCGGGCTCGCCCACGGCCGGGACGATCACGTCCACCAGGCCCGACCGGTCGCGGGCGGTCGGGTTCACGACCACCGGACCGGCTGTGGCCATGGACCGGCCGACCGCCTGGAGCGCCTGTTCGGTGAGACCCTCGCCGATGTGGCGTGCCTCGGCGTAGCGGTGGAGCACGGCGGCGACCACGTCGTCGGCGGAGCAGGCGCAGATCGAGTCGTGTGCGGAGTTGCGGATGAGCTGCGTCCACGCCAGGTCGAGGAAGGGTGCCGGCCAGCGGTCGGCCCGGACGAACAGAGTCGACAGGGGCTCGGCCAGCTGCTCCAGGGACCGCTCCGCCCGGGCGGCGGCCTGCTTCACGTCGACCCGGTTGGAGCCCACACCCATCAGCACGTTCGACCGGAAGCCCGACCGGAGCTCGCCGCGCCATTCGACCAGTCCGTCGTCCGAGGTGGTCGCCAGGTAGTCGGCCAACGAGGTGATGGCGAGGTCGAACTCGTCCTGGGCCTCGTTGGCCTCGGACACGACCCGTCCCAACCAGGGCTGCGGGCGCAGGTGGTCCGAGCCGTTCATCAGGAGCATCGGTCCGTCGACGGGGAGGAACGAGGCGAACTCCTCCTCCAGGGCCGCCAGCCGTCGGACCAGCTGCTTGGCGTCCTCGGGGAGGGCGGCCCCGTTGCCGTAGCCGGCCACCAGGTACTCGGCCCGCACACTCGACCCGTCGGGGGCGGTCCACCGGAAGGCGGTCCGGTCGACGGCAGAGGGGACCCCCCTCCACACCACGGCGTGGGCCATCCCGGCCTGGGTGAGCAGCTGGGGCATCTGGGCGACGTGGCCGAACATGTCGGGCAGGTAGCCGACCTCCATGACCCCACCGAACGTGCTGCCCCGCAGGACGCCCTTCTGGAGGTTCCGCACCAGGGTCTCCCCCGACACCAGGAACTCGTCCATCAGGACGTACCACGGCCCGACGGTGATGCGGCCACTGGCGGCCAGCGCCCGCAGGCGCCCCTCGTTCTCGGGGCGGATCTCGAGGTAGTCGTCGACGGCGGCCAGCTGGCCGTCGAGGAGGTAGTGCCCGTAGGAGCTGTCGGCCTCCATGAGGTCGAGCAGTTCGTCCACCAGCCGGACCAGGTTCAGGCGGAAGGTCTGGAACGGTGCGTACCACTCCCGGTCCCAGTGGGTGTGGGGGACGACGGCGACCCGACGCCGACCCCCCGGGGTCGGAGTCGGGTCGGTCACGGCTGGAGGTCCCCGTAGGCGGCCTCGTACTCCTGCAGCTCACCGACCAGGCGCTCGACGTCGGCCGTGGTCTGGTCGGTGCCGCGTCCGACCCGCTCCGCGTACAGCGCGGCGCCCAGGTCGTGGAGCAGGCCGTCGGCCTTGTGCTTGGCCGTGGCCTGGTCGAGCTTCTCCTGCCCGGCCTTGGTGGCCTCGTTGGCCTTGGCCAGGCCGATCTCGGCCTGGGCCTTGACCTTGTCCATGAGTCCCATGACGCCTCCTTGCGGGTGCACTGCTCGTGGGTGCGCCGCGTAAGGGGCGCACCATCGACGGTGGGCTAAGACTAGGGCGCGGGACACCCCGGAGACGACCGGGACCGACGGGTGCCCGACCACCCCATCCGTCGGACCCGACCACCGCGATCCCACCGACCACCGCGATCCCACCGACCACCGTGCACCACCCCGGACGATGTGCACCCACCGATCAGGAGGAACGGACCCTGCGACCCTGGCGAGACCACCTCCAGGCGGACGATCCACTGGTCGCCACCACCGGCGGCACCGACACCGGTGCGGCCGCGTCGGGGCTGACCGCGGCCGGCACCCTCCTCCGGTCGTGGGCCGCCCGGTGGGCGTCCGCACCGTCGGCCCCACTGTGGAAGGAGGGCGCCCGGTGGTGGACCGCCGGTGAGTTCGACGAGGCGACCCGCCGGGCCTCGGGCCGGCTGCGGGCGGCCGGACTCGGCCCCGGTGACCACCTGGTCTGGTCGACGTCGTCGTCGGTCGCCTCGCTGGTCGCCCACGTGGGTGCGCTCCGCGCCGGTCTCGTCGTGGTGCCGGCCAACACCGCGTACACCGAGCGGGAGCTGACCCACATCGTGCAGGACGTGCGGGCGGCCGGAGCGGTGGTCGACCGCCCCGGACAGGCCGACTGGGTGCGGGCGGCGGCGCCGGGCGCCGTGGTGACCGGCCCCTCGCTCGACCTCCCCGACGGTGACCCGGGTGGGCTCGACCGGGCCGATCCCGAGGACCCGGCCCTGATCTGCTTCACCTCGGGGACCACGGGCGCCCCCAAGGGAGCGGTTCTGCGCCACCGGAACCTGTTGGCGGCCACCGAGTCGGTGGTCCGGGCGTGGCGCATGACCCCGGACGACCGGCTCGTCCACTGCCTGCCCATCTTCCACGCCCACGGGCTGGCCGTCGGTGCCTACGGCACGCTGTCGGCGGGCGGGTCGGCCGTGCTGCTGGCCGCCTTCGACCCCGCAGCGGTGGCCGCCGCAGCCGTCGACGACCGGGCCACGCTCTTCTTCGGGGTGCCCACCATGTACCACCGCATGGTGGCCACCGGCGCGGTCGACGCCCTCTCGGGGCTCCGCCTGTGCGTCTCGGGTTCGGCACCCCTGCCGGCCGGGCTGCACGCCGCCGCCTCGGCGCGGATCGGCAGCCCGGTGCTCGAGCGCTACGGCATGACCGAGACCCTGATGAACACCTCCAATCCCTACGACGGCGAACGCCGGGCCGGCACCGTCGGCTTCCCGTTGCCCGGGGTGGAGGTCCGACTCGACGACTCCGGCGAGGTGCTGCTGCGCGGTCCCAACGTCTTCGACGGCTACTTCGAGCGGGAGTCGGCCACCGCCGAGGCGTTCCGCGACCTCGGGGACGGGGGCCGACCGTGGTTCGCCTCCGGCGACCTCGGAGCCGACGAGGACGACTACCTGGTGATCCGGGGGCGCTCGAAGGAGCTCATCATCTCGGGGGGCTTCAACGTGTACCCGACCGAGGTGGAGGACGTCCTCGCCCGCCACCCCGGGGTCGCCGAGGTGGCGGTCACCGGGACCCCGTCCGACGAGTGGGGCGAGGTGGTGACGGCGTGGGTGGTCCCCGACGGCACACCCCCGACCGTCGAGGGACTGCGGACCTTCTGCGACGGGCGGCTCGCCCCCTTCAAGCAGCCCCGGCTGATCCGCGTGGTCGACGCGCTGCCCCGCAACGCCATGGGCAAGGTGGTCCGGAGCCGCCTCAGGTGATCCGGCCCCGGAGGCGGTGCCGGGGGTAGGTTGCGCGCGTGGCCACGACGACTTCCACCGCCGATCGCGGGGCGCCTGGACGGGCCGCGGGGCCGTCCGCACCGACGTTGCGCTTGGAGCGCCGCATGCTGCGCTCCGGGGTGACCCGCCTGGCCGCCATGGACGAGGTCGGAAGGGGCTCGCCGGCCGGTCCGGCGTGCGTCGGGGTGGTCGTGGTCGACGCCTCGGTGGGCCGGCCGCCCCCCGGGGTGCGTGACTCCAAGCTGCTGTCCCCGGCGTGCCGCCGCGCCCTGGTCCCGACGGTGACGGCGTGGGCGGCGGACTGGGCGGTCGGTACCGCCAGTGCCGGTGAGGTCGACCGGTACGGGATCACGTCCGCGCTCCGCCTGGCCGGGTGCCGGGCCCTGGCCCGGCTGGCGACGACCCCCGACCGGGTGCTGTTGGACGGCGGCCATGACTGGATGACCCCTCCGGGGTCCGACGACCCGCTGGCCACGGCGGTCGGTTCCGGGTGGGATCCGGTCCCCGTCGTCACCCGGGTCCGGGCCGACCGGTCGTGCACGTCGGTGGCGGCCGCCAGCATCCTGGCCAAGGTGGCCAGGGACGGGCGGATGGTCGGGTTGGCCGCGGCCCACCCCGGGTACGGATGGGACACCAACATGGGGTACGGGACCCCGGACCACCTGGACGCCCTCCGCCGCCTCGGTCCGACCCCCCACCACCGGGTCTCCTGGCGCCTGCCCGGGCGGGTGTGACCGGGCCCGTGACCGCCGGCGGCTGTGCACGGGCCGCCGGGTCACCGCCCGGCCACCACGACGGTGCCCCTACTGCGGTACGGGCTCCTTCGGGAGCCCGAGGACCCGCTCGCCGATGATGTTGCGCATGACCTCGTCGGAGCCGCCGGCGATCCGCATGCCGGGCACGCCGAGCAGGTACTGGCTCCACGCGTAGGTGCCCCACTCGCCGGTGTCCACCACCAGCTTGGGGCCGAGCATCGACGCCAGGGCCTCGTAGGTGCGCACCATGTTGGCGGTCAGCGAGAGCTTGGCCAGGGACATCTCCGGCCCGGGTAGCTGCCCCTGGGCGATCTTGGCCATGGCCCGCCGGTTGGTGTAGCCGGCCACCCGGTCGTTGATCAGGATCTCGGCCAGCTGCTGGCGGATCAGGGGGTCGGCGTTGGTGCCGGTGGCCCGGGCGATCTCGATCAGGCGGTTGGCGACCGACGGGCCCACCCCGCCCCCGCCCCCGCCGATGGCGGCCCGCTCGTTCATGAGGGTGGTCAGGGCCACCGTCCAGCCCCCGTTGACGTCGCCCAGGCGGTGGGAGTCGGGGATCCGTACGTCGGTGAAGAACACCTCGTTGAACGAGGCGCCCCCGGTCATCTGCCGGAGGGGGCGGACCTCGACGCCCGGGGCGTGCATGTCGACCACGAACCCGGTGAGACCCCGGTGCTTGGGCAGGTCGGGGTCGGTGCGGCAGATGATCTCGCCGATGTCGGAGACCTGGGCCCCCGACGTCCACACCTTCTGCCCGTTGACGATCCACTCGTCGCCGTCGCGGACCGCGCGGGTCTGGAGCGACGCCAGGTCGGAGCCGGACGACGGCTCGCTGAAGAGCTGGCAGGCCACGATGTCCCCCCGCCACAGCCGGTTCAGGTACGCCTCCTTCACCTCGTCGGTGGCGTGGGCGAGGATCGTCGGGGCCACCATGCCCAGTCCGATGCCGTAGACCGACTGCGAGGGCGTCAGGTACTCGGCGGACACCGCGTCCCAGATGCGCTGGTGCTCCGCCGTGAGGCCGCGGCCCCCGTACTCGGGTGGTCCGGTGATCCATCCGAATCCGGCGTCGAACACCTGCTGGGCCCACGCCCGGGACGTGGCCAGCTCCTCCGCCTGCTGCTCGGGGGTCTTCTCAGCGAAGAGACTGGCGTTCTCGGACCCCTTGCCCCACACGAACCGCTCCTCGGGGCGCCGCGTCGCGTGGGCGTCCAGGAAGGCACGGGCCTCCGCCTCGAACTGCTCGGGGGTGGGCCCGTCCCCGGTCGGGGCGGCGGTTCCGTGGGCCAAGGTGGCGTCGGTCATCGTGGGGATCCTCTTCGTCTCGGTGCTCGCCCCGGTGCGGCCGCGGTGGGTCCGTCCGGGCGGCGGGGCCCAGTCAGCGTAACCCCGAACGTCGGGACCGGGAGGTGCCCCCGGATGGCCGCTTCCGGGCTCCCGTCGGGTAGACCTGTCCCCGTGGCCTATGTCCTCGCCGTGCTGGCCGCCCTGGCCAACGCCCTGAGCGCGATCTTCCAGCGCATCGGGGTACAGAGCGCGCCGGCCGACACCGTGATGAGCATGCGGCTGATCCGCCACGCGTTCTCCCACGCCATCTGGTTCGTGGGGCTGGGCATGGTGGCGCTCGGCTTCGTGCTCCAGGCCGGGGCCCTTCGGTTCGGCCAGCTGAGCTCGGTGCAGCCGATCATCACCACGGAGCTGCTCTTCCTGGTGCTGGTCCTGGGCGTCTGGTTCCGGTACCACCTGTCCTGGCGGGAGTGGCTGGGCTCGGGGGCCGCGGCCGGTGGCCTCGCCACCTTCCTGGTGGTGGCCAGCCCCGGTGGCGGGGAGGTGGTCCCGGGCCGGCACGCCTGGATCGCCGTCTTCGTGGTCGTCGGTGTGGGCGCCGCCCTCTGCTCCGGCCTCGGGTTCGTCGGTCCGCGCTGGTTCCGGGCGGCCATGTTCGGGGCGTCGGGGGCCGTCGTCTTCGCCCTGGCGGCGGCCCTGACCAAGCAGTTCACCACGCTGGTCACCGAGGGATGGGGCCACGTGTTCACCAACTGGGACCCCTACGCGCTGGTGGTCACCGGGGTGGTGGGACTGTTCCTCATCCAGAGCTCGTTCCACGCGGGACCGGTGACCGCCTCGCAGGCCGCCCTGACCATCATCGACCCGGTGGTCAGCGTGGTCATCGGGATCTACCTGTTCCACGACCGGCTGGACACGGCGGGATGGCGGCTGCCGGTCGAGGTGGCCGGCATCGTCATCGTGGTGGCCGGGGTGATCCTGTTGTCGACGTCGCCGCTGGTGGCCGGGGCCAGGGACGAGTCGGGGTCGGGTGACAGGCTGGTCCGCCGACCCCGGACGCGGGGGCCGTCGGGGCCGGCGGCCGACCGGGTGGGACCGATGGCCCCGGTCCCACCGGGGTAGCTACCGCGTGACCACGACGGACCGCACCGCCTCGTCCAGGTCGGTGTGGAGGAACGGGTAGCCGGCCGCCTGCAGCTTGGCCGGGAGGACGCGCTGGCTGGCGAGCACCATGTCGGTGGCCATCTCGGCACCGAGGACCAGGTTGAGGGCCGGGACCGGGACGGCCAGGAACGAGGGCCGGTGGAGGGCGTCCCCCAGGGCCTCGGCCAGCCGGGCGTCGGTGGCCGGCTCGGGGGCGGTGGCGTTGACCGGGCCGGACAGCGACCCGTCGGTGAGGCACTGGAGGATCACGCCGACCTCGTCGACGAGGGTGATCCAGCTGCGGTACTGCCGGCCCGAGCCGATCCGACCACCGAGGCCGAGTCGGAACAGGGGGAGCTGCTTGGCCAGGGCCCCACCGGTGGGGCTCAGGACGATCCCGGTGCGCAGCACGACCGTCCGGATACCCGCGTCGGCCGCCGGGGACGCCGCCGCCTCCCAGGCCACGCACACGTCGGCCAGGAAGCCGGTGCCCGCCGGGGACCCCTCGTCGAGGACGTCCTCGCCCCGGTCTCCGTAGTAGCCGACGGCCGACGCGCTGACCAGGACCGGTGGCGGGACCGGGAGCCCGGCCAGCGTGGCCACCAGGAGCCCGGTCGGCCCGGTGCGGCTGCCCAGGATGACCTGTCGGCGGGCCGGACTCCAGCGTTTGTCGCCCACGCCGGCGCCGGCCAGGTGGACCACCCCGTCGAGGGCCGGGCCCGCCGCCAGGGCGGCGGCGTCGACCGAGCCGCGGGCCGGGTCCCAGGCGACGTCGGTGACGCCGGCGGGTGCCGGGGCCGCACCGGGCCCCGGGCGGATCAGCCGGGTGACCGTGTGCCCGTCGGTGACCAGCCGCTCGACCAGGGCGGTGCCGATGAGCCCCGCGGAACCGGTGACGAGGATGTGCATGCCTGCGGTTCTACCCGCCGGGCGCGCCGGTGCGATCGGCGTCCGGGCCCGACCGGGCCACCGCCGCCCGGACGAACCCGGCGAAGGCGTCCGGATGGGTCAGGTGGGCCCCGTGGCCGGCGCCCTCGATCTCGAACAACTCGGAACCCCGGACGTGCTCCACCAGCCACGCCACCGACTGGCGGTGGTGGGGGAGCGAGGACGATCCTCGGCCGAACACGGCGGGGACGCTCAGCTCGGTCGGGTCGAACAGGGCCTCGTCGACCCGGATGGCCGCCAGCTCGGCGGCCAGCGCGACACCGTCGGCCCGCCGCGCCGCCCGAGTCGCCTCGGGAAGCCGGTCCCAGGCCGTCTCACCCACCATGCGACGGAAGAAGCGTTCGGCGACCTCACCCGGGTCCTCGTCGACCGGCGGGGCCGACCCGGCCGCCCGGGTGGGGGTGCGGGTGGCGAACGACCCCAGCCACGGCAGGGGCGGCTCGTAGGCCGCGATGGCGTGGATCGGACCCGGCCCACCGGGACGCAGCGCCGCGGCCAGGGCGATGGCCCCGCCGAGGCTGTGCCCGACCACCACCGAGGGACGGCCGTCGATCACGGCCAGCAGGTCGTCGACGTGGCCGTCGATGGTGGTGTGGACCGGGGTCGCGTCCCGGGACCGGTGATAGCCCCGTCGGTCGTAGGCGACGGTGTGGAGCTCGCCGAGCCTGCGGGTCACCCGGGCGAAGCTGCCCGCCCGGTCGAGCGATCCGTGCACCAGCACCACGAGGGGTCCGGGGCGACCGGGGTCGTCGGGCCGGTGCTCGGTGAGCGCCAGCTGGTGGTCGTGGGTCATCCCGGCCCAGCCTGGCACGGCGGTCGGTGCCCGACCAGCGGGCCGGGAGCCCGGGCCACCCGGCAACCCGTACCCGGAGACGGTGGGGAACCGCCCAGTTCAGGGGGTGCGCCGACCGCATGCACGCATTGCCCCTCCAGATCGTGCATTGTTAGGGCTTCCATTTGACCAAGGAGAAACAGTGCCCGTTACCAAGACCGATCTCATCGCCGCCGTCGCCGCCCACACCGGGACGACGGCCAAGGACGTCGCCACCGTGCTCGGTGGACTCGAGGACGTCATCACCGCCAACGTGGCGAAGGGCGAGAAGGTTGTCATCACCGGCTTCCTCACGTTCGACCGGGCCCAGCGCGCCGCCCGCACCGGCCGGAACCCCCAGACCGGCGAGACCATCAAGATCAAGGCGTCGAAGAGCCCCAAGGTGACGGCCGGCGCCTCGTTCAAGAAGGTCGTGAACGGTCAGGCCCCCGCACCGAAGATCACCAAGGCCAAGTAGTCCCGACCGACGGGGCGGTCCGGGGTCCTCCCGGGCCGCCCCGTCGTCGCGTCCCGGTCCGTCCGGGTGAACCGGGTCCCCGGCGTACACCCCCGGGAGTGCGGGTCGGTCAGAGCTGGCCGATCGCCTTGTGGGTCTGCGGGACGACGCGGACCCGGGGGTGGGCCCGCAGCGCCCGGTCGTGCAGGGCGAGGACCTGTGCGGGTGTGGGGGCCGTCGGCGCCGAACCGAAGGGCGTGAGCGGCTGGAGGAAGATCTCGACCGGCCGGGGGGCGCTCCGCGACGCGGCCGCCACCATGGCGATGCCGGCGTCGAACTCGTCGGTGTCGGTGTCGGGCCCGATCACCACCTTGACCCAGGTGACGGCCCCGGTGGCCAGGGCGGCCGCCAGGAACGAGGCCTGGGTGGCCGGGGCCACGGTCTCCCCGTCCACGCTGCGCAACTTCAGGTCCATGCTGACGTAGGCCAGCCGGCTCCCCATCCGGGTGAGCGGCGGCACCAGGGTCCCGTTGGTCTCGAGCATCACCGGGCACCCGCGGTCGGCCAACTCGGCCACCAGCCGCTCCACCCGGGGTCCCTGCAGCAGCGGCTCTCCGCCGGTGAGGCTGACCGAGTGGTGGGGGACCTGGTCCCACAGCCGGCCGACCGCCTCGACCACCCGGTCGAGGGGCAGGGGACTGGACTCGTCCAGCCAGTCCCGGTGGCCGGCCGTGGCCTCGATCCGGCACGGTCCGGGCCGGCGTTCGAGGGCCTCGGGCTGGTCGCAGTAGGAGCAGCGGATGTTGCACCCGGTGAGGCGTACGAACACCTGACGCTCGCCGACCAGGGCGGCCTCGCCCTGGATCGCCGAGAACACCTCGGTGACCAGGATGTCGGTCGGTCCCTTGGCGCGCACCGGGGTCGACCGGCCCGCCGGGTCGACCCCCACGTCGACGCCGACGCCGGCTCCCACGTCGACACCCACTCCGACACCCACGCCGACGCCGACGCCGGTCCCGACGCCGGCTCCCACGTCGACGCCGGCCCCCGCGCCGACCCCCGCGCCGGTCACGCCGGGGCCGGGTCGACCACTCCGGCGGCGGCGAACCCGGCGGCGCGCAGTACGCAGGCGTCGCAGGTGCCGCACGGGAGGTCGCCGCCCCGGTAGCACGACCAGGTCAGCTCCAACGGCGCGCCGTGCTCGACGCCGAGTCGGACGATCTCGGCCTTGGTGCAGTCGATGAGCGGGGTGCGGATGGCGATCGGGTCGCCCTCGACCCCGCGCTTCTGCCCGGTGGCGGCCACCTGTCGGAACGCCTCGACGAACTCGGGTCGGCAGTCGGGGTACCCCGAGTAGTCGATGGCGTTCACCCCGATCCACACCGCGTCGAGCCGCCGGGCCTCGGCCACCCCCAGGGCGACCGCCAGGAAGATGCTGTTGCGGGCGGGCACGTAGGTGTCGGGGATCCCATCGGTGGTGCCGCCCTCGGGCACGGCGATCGACGGGTCGGTGAGGGCCGAGCCCCCCCACGCCGACGTGTCCAGTCGGACCACCAGGTGCTCGGCCCGGTAGTGCCCGGCAACCCCGGCGGCCCGGTCGAGCTCGGTGCGGTGGCGCTGCCCGTAGTCGAACGTGAGGGCCAGCGGAGGTGCACCCGCCTCGGCCGCGGCCAGGGCCATGCAGACCGTCGAGTCCAGCCCACCCGACAGCACCACCAGCTGGCCGGGCCCGGTCAGGTCGCGCTCCCGCCGGCGACCCGGGACGGGTCCCGGACGTCGTCGGCCCGGCTGACGTCCACCCACGAGTCCCCGGTCTCCCACAGGCGGAGCGCGGCCAGATCCAGACCGGCACCGGTGAGCAGCTCCCAGGCCCGGTGGGCGAGGAGCTCGGCGGTGGGATTGTCCAGCACCTCGTTGAGGTCCCGGTGGTCCCACCGGTCGATGACCTGGTCGTGGACCACCTCCTGGAGGGTGTCGAAGTCGAGGACCACCCCGTTGGCGTCGAGGGGGGCCTCCACCGAGACGTCGAGTCGGTAGGAGTGGCCGTGGAGGTTCCGGCACTTCCCGGGGTGCCAGGCCAGGTGATGGGCGGCCTCGAAGGTGAAGGTGCACGTGACCCGGGTGCGCAGCGGAGCCATGGACGGAACGCTAATCGACCGGCCGGTGGCCACCTCCCGGGGCGTCGGCATGGTGCCCTCCCGGTAGGCTGGAGGCCAATGGACAGCCCCGGAGTTGGAGACGCGACCGTGCAGGAACCGGACGGACAGGGGCGGGCCGCCGCCGGTACGGGCGCCTTCGGACCCAACGCCTGGCTGGTCGAGGACATGTACGAGCGCTACCTCGCCGATCCCACCTCGGTGTCCGCGTCGTGGCAGGAATTCTTCGCCGACTACCGACCCCAGGGTGGCACCGGTACCACGCCGACCCCCGCGGCGGCACCGCCGACGCCCTCGGCGCCGACACCCGCGGCCGTGCCGACGACCGCACCGGGGCCACCGGCGCCGGCCGCGGTCCCCGCCTCGCCGCCGCCGACCCCGGGGGTGGTGGGTGCGGTCCCGCTGCGCGGCGCGGCCGCCCGCATCGTCGCCAACATGGAGGCGTCGCTCGGCGTGCCCACGGCCACCAGCGTCCGGGTCGTCCCGGCCAAGCTCCTCGAGGTCAACCGGACGATCGTCAACAACCAGCTGAGGCGCACGACCGGGGGCAAGGTCAGCTTCACCCACCTCATCGGCTACGCCGTGGTCAAGGCGCTGATCGCCGTCCCGGCCATGAACGCCGCCTTCGTCGCCGACGCCGACGGCAAGGGGTCCCCCGGGGTGCTGCGCCACGGACACGTCGGCCTCGGGCTGGCCGTCGACGTGGAGAAGGCCTCCGGACGCACCCTGCTCGTCCCCTGCATCGCCGATGCGGACACCCGGGACTTCAAGGGGTTCGTCGGGGCCTACGAGGACCTGGTGCGCAAGATCCACACCAACAAGATCGCCCCGGACGACTTCGCCGGGACGACGGTCACCCTCACCAATCCGGGCACCATCGGCACGGTCCAGTCGGTGCCCCGGCTCATGCCCGGACAGGGCCTCATCGTCGGGGTCGGGGCCCTCGGCGTCCCGCCCGGCTTCGAGGCCGCCGACCCGCGCATGCTGGCCGAGCTCGGCGTGGGCAAGACGGTGACGGTCACCTCGACCTACGACCACCGGATCATCCAGGGTGCCGAGTCCGGGCTCTTCCTGGCCTACGTGTCCGAGTGCCTCATCGGCGGCCACGACTTCTACCACCAGGTGTTCGACTCGCTGGAGATCCCCTACGAGCCGGTGACCTGGCAGCCGGACGACAACCCGGGCGTCGAGGACGCCGACGGCGGCCACCAGCGCCTGGTCAAGCAGAACCACGTCCAGACCCTGGTCAACATGTACCGGGTCCGGGGCCACCTCATCGCCCATCTGGACCCGCTGGACGCCGAGCCGGTGGACCTCCACCCCGAGCTCGACCCGCTCCACTACGGCTTGACCATCTGGGACCTGCCCCGCCAATTCGTGGCCGACGGGCTGGCCGGAAAGCAGGTCGCCACGCTCGACGAGATCCTGTCCGTACTGCGCGACGCCTACTGCCGGACCCTGGGTGTCGAGTACATGCACATCCAGGATCCCGAGCAGAAGCGGTGGATCCAGCAGCACGTCGAAGGGGTGTCGACCGCCGTCGGCCCCGACGAACAGCGCCACATCCTCGACCGGCTCAACGCCGCCGAGGTGTTCGAGCGGTTCCTCCACACCCGGTACGTGGGCCAGAAGCGCTTCGGCCTCGAGGGGGCGGAGTCGGCCATCGTCATCCTGGACGCACTCCTCAACGAGGCGGTCGACGTCGGCCTCCACGAGTCGGTGATGGGCATGTCCCACCGAGGCCGGCTCAACGTGCTGGCCAACATCGTGGGCAAGTCCTACGGCGAGATCTTCGAGGAGTTCGAGGGGAACCTCGACCCCGAGTCGGTCCAGGGTTCGGGTGACGTCAAGTACCACAAGGGGGCCCAGGGCCTGTTCGTGGGCCGGGGCGGGCGGTCCATCCCGCTCACCATGGCCTCCAACCCGTCGCACCTCGAGGCGGTCGACCCGGTGGTGGTCGGCATGGCCCGGGCCCGTCAGGACGCCCTGGGCGGGGAGCGGGGGAGCGGGCCACGCCTGGTCGACGGCCCCGGACAGCCCTTCCCGGTGCTGCCCATCCTGCTGCACGGCGACGCGGCGTTCGCCGGCCAGGGCGTGGTGGCCGAGACCCTCAACCTCTCGGGCCTCGCCGGCTACCGCACGGGCGGCACCGTCCACGTGGTGATCAACAACCAGCTCGGCTTCACCACCGCTCCCGATGCGGCCCGCAGCTCGGTGTACCCGACGGACGTGGCCAAGATGGTCCAGGCCCCGATCTTCCACGTCAACGGGGACGATCCCGAGGCCTGCGCCCGGGCGGCCCGGCTGGCCTTCGGCTTCCGCCAGGCGTTCCACAAGGACGTGGTCATCGACATGGTCTGCTACCGCCGGCACGGCCACAACGAGGGGGACGACCCCAGCTACACCCAGCCGCTGATGTACGCGCTGATCGACGCCAAGCGGTCGGTGCGCAAGCTGTACACCGAGACCCTGGTCCGGCGGGGCGACATCTCGCTGGACGAGGCCGAGCAGGCCCTCGACGACTTCGCCGCCCGGCTGCAGGCCGCGCTCGACGAGACCCGGGCCGAGGCCGAGGACGCGCCGCCGGCCCCAGTCAGCCTGCCCGAGTACGTCCAGCCGGACCTCTACCTCCCCCGGGTGGAGACCGGCATCGACCCCGAGACGGTCACCCGCCTGGCTACCGTGGTCCGATCGGTCCCCGACGGGTTCGTGATGCACCCGAAGCTGGCCCGCCAGTTCGAGCAGCGCGACAAGGTGGTGGCCGACGGCGAGATCGACTGGGCGCTGGGTGAGGCCCTGGCCTTCGGGTCGCTGCTGCTCGAGGGGACCAACGTCCGGGTGACCGGACAGGACACCCGGCGGGGCACGTTCTCCCACCGCCACGCCGTGCTGGTCGACTACGAGACCGGTACCGAGCACGTCCCGCTCGGCGGGCTCGACGGCGGACGGTTCACCATCCGCGACTCGCTGCTCTCGGAGTACGCCTGCCTCGGCTTCGAGTACGGCTACTCGGTCGTCGCTCCGGACGACCTGGTGGCCTGGGAGGCGCAGTTCGGCGACTTCTGGAACGGTGCCGAGATCATCGTCGACAACTTCCTCGTGGCCGCCGAGGACAAGTGGGGCCAGAGGTCGGGGCTCGTCCTGCTCCTGCCGCACGGGTACGAGGGGCAGGGCCCCGAGCACTCCTCAGCCCGGATCGAGCGGTTCCTGACCCTGTGCGCACGCGGGAACCTCCGGGTGGCCCAGCCCACCACCTCGTCGCAGTACTTCCATCTGCTGCGGTCCCAGGTCCGGCTACCCGACCGCAAGCCCCTCATCGTGTTCACCCCCAAGTCGCTGCTTCGGGCCCGGGCGGCCCGGTCGCCGGTCGCCGCGTTCACCTCGGGCTCGTTCGCCGAGGTCCTGGACGACCCGTCGGCCGAGGACGGTCTGGACCGCCAGGGGGTGGACCGGGTGGTGCTGTGCTCGGGGAAGGTGGCCTTCGACGCCATCGAGCGTCGCGACGGGCTCGGGTCCGCCGGCGCCCGGGTGGCGGTGGTCCGCATCGAGCAGCTCTACCCGTGGCCCAAGGACGGGCTCACCGAGGTCCTGGCCCGCTACCCGCGGGCCACCGAGGTTGTGTGGCTGCAGGAGGAGCCCGAGAACATGGGTGCCTGGAACTTCGTCCACAGCCGGCTGCACCGGCTGCTCCGGGACTCGCACACCCTGCGCCACGTGAGCCGGGCCGAGTCGGCCAGCCCGGCCTCGGGCAGTGCGGCCCTCCACCGGCTCGAGCTCGAGGACCTGCTGGCCCGGGCGGTGGGCTGATCCGACCGGGGCAGGCCCCGGTCGGCGCTCCGCCTCCGGTCAGACAAGGAAGTCCCGGGCCAGGCCCATCCACATCTCGGTCGAGAGCCGGAGCGACTCGACGTCGACCCGCTCGTCGATGCCGTGGAACATGGCGCCGTACTGCTCGAAGCCGATGGCGGTGCTGTGGAGCCCGAACCCGTAGGAGACCGAGCCCAGCGTCCGGGTGTACCGGGCGTCGGTGGCGCCCACGGTGAGGAACGGCACGGTGGTCGCGCCGGGGTAGAAGACCTGGCTGACCCGCCCGAGGGCGTCCCACAGCGGGGTGTCGATGGGGGAGGTGGACGCGGGCTCCTCGGCCTGGAAGTGGATCTCGACGTCGTCGGCCAGGTCCCCCAGCACCTCGAGCAGCATGTCCCGGACGTCGTCGGTCCCCCATCCCGGGAGGGCCCGGATGTCGACCTCGAGCTCGACCCGGTCGGGGATCATG
>Ga0302196_10001933_pt1 | contig 19630 bp, 13 predicted proteins | sample II_Bog_N1_3_FD_198794 | JGI IMG/M metagenome (GOLD analysis project Ga0302196, IMG submission 198794) | Peat permafrost microbial communities from Stordalen Mire near Abisko, Sweden - II_Bog_N1_3 | ecosystem: Environmental > Terrestrial > Soil > Wetlands > Peat | place: Sweden: Abisko...
GCCGTCCGCCCCGCCGTCGACACCGCCGTCTGCCCCGCCGCCCGCCGTGACGGCGACGGAAACGTACGGCATCTGGCCGCCGATGGTGAGCGGCTGCGACATGCCGAGGCAGGACGCGAGCTCCACGAGGGGGTTACCGCCGTCGCCCGGAGGAGCGTCGGGGGTCCCGACCTCGGAGGGGATGCTCGAGTCGAGGCCTGCATCGGTGGGGCCGGTCTCGCCGGACGCATCGGAAGGGGCCGACCCAGTGTCGCCGCCGCTATCCGTTTGCGAGGGGTTGCCCGAGTCCGCCTTGCCGGCGGGAGTGGACTTGGAGCTGCAGCCCGCTGCGCCGAGCACGAGGAGAACGAGCGATGCGACCTCTTGTACCTTCATGGGCGGGTTCGTAGCCCAAGGAGCGCCTAGGCGCGAGGGCGATCGCTGTCCCGCTGCTACTGGATTCCGCCGGCGCACACCCCCGGCGTTCCCCCTCCGCCGCAGACGGTGGGCTGCGGGCAGGCCCCGCACTCGAGGAGGTTGCCGCAACCGTCTCCGACCTGTCCGCACGAATACCCCTGCGCCTGGCAGCTATGGGGAGAGCAGACCCCGGGCACGCCGCACTGCCCGCTGACGCCAGCCCCACCGCACGCTTCGGGCGCCGTGCACCCTCCGCACTGGAGCAGGCCCCCGCAGCCGTCGGCCATCGGGCCGCACGAGGCGTTCTGTCCCTCGCACGTGAGCGGCGTACAAAGGGGTCCGGCTTGACTCTGAACGCAAGAGGTCAAGTCGAACAACATGAACTCCAGGAGCTTCTCCTGGGGGGTCATCGGCTCGACGGGGCACTCCCCGGGAAACGTGCCCGACCCGGCTCCTCCGGTGTTCACGTGGAAGTCGCTGAAGAGCACACGACCGCACTGCGCGGCGGCGCCCACCGGCGTGTTGAACGTGAACTCGAGCGGGGTGTTCGGCCAGGCGCCCGGATCCGCGTACAAGAACTGCTGCGACGGGGGGACGTTCACGGACGTCACGTCGTTGCGCGGGGCCTGGACCATGATCTGATCGAGGGCGGTGAGCGCGCTCGGGTTCAGATCACCGAGCCAAGTGGCGAGGTCTTGCCCCTTCTGGAACGAGACGTCGATGTCGGCGAGGAGCGGATCCGGCGGCTGGGAGTTGTCCGTCGCCCAGACCGCCGTCTGGGAGAACGGAGGGTCGTTGTAGAGCCAGACGTAGCTGTAGTGGCTGGCGAAGATGCGACCCCCGGCGTTGGCGTACTGGATGATGTTCGACTGGGCGGCCGTCGTCTGATCGTACTGCTGCCCCTGGCAGTCGAAGATGACCAGGTCGCGCTGGCTCAGGACCTGCGGGCTCCCCCAGAGGTTGTCCTCGAGCGGGGTGTTGCTGTCGATGAACGCCCCGGCGCCCGCGCTGTCGGCCAGGTAGAGCTCCACGCGGCCTCCACCGCCGGGGTTGGTGAACTCCGAGACGTCGATTCCGATCTTCGGCAGGACGCACTCGATGGGATCCGCCGAGCCCGTGACGATGGCCATCGCAGGGATGTCACCTTCTGCTTGCGTCCTTGGAAGGCGCGTCTGATCGGGCGTGAGCTGCGTCTCGGCACAGCAGCTCACGGAGGGAATCACGATCTGGCGGCGCCAGCGTCCGAGCTGGATGACGAGCGGGATGTTCGAGCCGCAAGGCGCGTTCGTGAGCGTGAACTGGCCGCTCGGGCCGGTCGTGAAGCTCACCAGCGGATCACCCGAGGCCGGCGCCCCGCACACGTCGCAGGAGATTCCTGGGGCGAAAGGCTGCACCGGACCGTTCGGGACATAGACGAGAGCGTTGTAGAGGGGATCCGGCTCGCCGCCTGGCGGGAGGTACTGCGGCGGCGTCGGCGCGTAGACGGTGCCGGTGATCGTCGTCGTCCCGCCGCTCGCGCAGCTCACCTGCTGGAGGCACAGGTTGTCGCACGCGCCCGCGTCCGAGTCGTTCCCACCGCAGACGCTCGGGACGCCGCCCCCGCCGCAGAGTTGCGACCCCCGGCACGTGCCGCAGAGCGGGATGACACCGCCGCAGCCGTCCGGCGCGGGACCGCAGTTGATGCCGAGGCTCTGACACGTGGCGGGGACGCACGAGCTCCCACCGATGGTGGCGCCGCCGCACTTGCTGTAGCCCCCTCCTCCGCAGAAGTGCGGCGAGCTGCACGTCCCGCAGTCGAGGACGCCATCGCAGCCGTCCGAGTTCTGTCCGCAGTCGTACCCGAGCTCCGCGCACGTCTTGGGAACGCAGACGCCCGGGGCCAGCACGTCGAACGGCACCAGGGCGTCCACGTTCACGAGCGTGGCGTCCGCCCCTCCCGAGTCCTCGTAGGGGCCGACGTTGCCCGGCAGCGGCGCAATCTTCCCGCACGCGGCGAGAAGCGCGCCCACGATGAGCGGCGCCAGGACGAAACGCAGGATGCGCATTTGCTGCCCCCCCTCCATGGCCAATCTTCGGCGGGCCCATCACTCTTCGCCAAGTTGGGACGGCACGCAAACGCCATCGACGGCCGCCTACAGCGGACCTACCGCGTGATGGACAGCGTACGGGAGGGGGCCGCCTGGGCCTGCGTCGGGGCGTGAGCTCCGGGCGCGACCTCGACTCCGAGGGTCGTGCCGTCGGCGAGGACGATCGCCGCAGGAGCCGCGGGGGAGGCTGGTGGCGTCGGGGTCGACGCGGCAGGCGCGGGCGTACCGCTCGCCGGTGCCGTGGGCGCGGGCTTGGCGACCGCTGGGGACGTGTCCCCCTCGTCGGCGGGCTCACCCGGGAGCGGCGGCAGCAGGCTCACGTCGAAACCGGGCGGCACCTCGTAGATCTCGGTCGTCGCCGGGTAGACGTCCACGTTCGTCTCGCGCTTGGACTTACCGTCCGCGAACTGCAGCGTCCGGCTCCGCTTCACCCTGTAGCCGCGGATGCCGTGCTGCTTCAGGACGACCCGCTTGGAATAGGCGAGCCTCGGCTCCTCGGTCACCTTGCGCTTGTAGGGGAACGTGTCCACGAGCTCCCGCGCGAACCCGACCCGAGCGACCTTCTTCGGCCCGAGCAGCTCCATGTGGAGCCGGTTGCCGACGACCTTCGCGTGCATCACGACCGGGAAGTCGAAGGGGTTGCGGATCTTCAGGTCCACGATGGGATAGACGACCGTCGCGTCGAGGCCCATCGGTATGTAAGCGCTCGGCCGGGAATGGGGTAGGCGCTCCAGCACGTCGAGGCCCCCGAAGAACGCCGCCGCGTGGAAGGTGGAGGCCACCTGGCAGGTGCCACCCCCTACCCCCTCGACCATCTCGCCCTTGAAAATCTCCCAGCTCTTGGCAAACCCATTCTCTTCGCTCCGCTCGCCGACGACCCCGTTGAACGAGATGACCTCGCCTGGAAGGATGACGAGCCCGTCGATCTTGGAGGCGGCGACGTCGATGTTCTGCCCGCGCCGGTGCTGGTCGCCGTTGCGCGAGAAGTACGTGTCGTACTCCCCCAGGACGGCGTGGACGTCGAGCTTCGCGAGGAGCTCGCTGCTGTGGCGCGCGGGGAACCGGGCGTCGGGAAGAGTAATGGTGGGCGGCGTGTTGCCCGCCGCGCCTGCCTCGCCTGCGGGAAGGTCTTCCTGCGCCGCGCGAAGGATCGCCGCAACGGACGCCCAGGGGTCGAGGTAACGGCCCTCGTGCTCGGGAATCACCGCGCGGTTGTCGAGGTCCAGACGAGCCGACACCGGGGCGGCGTCCGTCTGCTGCTTCAGTCGGAGCAAGGTGGGCGACGCAACGACGACGTCGACCTGCGGGCCGAGGGGGACGTCAACCGCACCCCTTGCCGCCAGCGCGGTCAACCTGGCGCGCTCGAGCAGGTCGCCCTCGTGCTCCAGGGTGTCGACCCGGCGCACGACGGCGTCGACATCCACCGTCACCCCTAGCTCGCCCAGGGTGTGGACCTCGCCGACGAGCTCGGCACCACCCTCCCCGTCGACCCTGACCCGGACCTGCCGGCCGCGGAGGGCATCGGCGCGGCCAGCCACGAACGCGTGGAGATCCCGCAGCTCCCCCTCCCGCAGCTCGATTCCATCGACCTTGAGACCGGGGAGGGCGTCCGTGGGCGCATAGCGCTCCTGGGCGAACCGGGCCCCTCCTCCAACCAGGAGCCCGACCCCGAAGAGCAGGGCTGCGCGGGTCATTAACGGGTGCATCTTGGCCATGGAACGCTCGGGGTCCGCGGAGTGTATCCCTGTGTGCAACCCGGCGCATCATTCGAAGGCCCCGTCCCGGAAGAAGTCACCTGAAGGAAGTCGAGGCCAGCCACGCGGCCGGCTGATAGACTGAGGCGCAAGTTGAAGACCTGTCCCCAGTGCAAGATGCGCTACCCGAACGAAGCGACGTACTGCTTCGTCGACGGCTCGGACCTCGTTCACCTCAAAGATCCGCGTATCGGCTCGACCATCGCCGGCCGCTACCTCATCGAGGACGTGATCGGCGAGGGCGGGATGGCGACGGTCTACCGCGCCACGCAGAAGCTCATCGAGCGGCCGTGCGCGATCAAGATCATGAACAGCGCGTTCGCCCGCGAGGCGGTCGTCCGCGAGCGGTTCCGGCGCGAGGCCAAGAGCGCGCAGAAGCTCGCCCACCCGAACATCATCGAGATCTTCGACCAGGGCGAGACGGAGGACGGCACCGCCTACATCGTCATGGAGCTGCTCGTCGGCAGCTCTCTCGCCGACGTGGTCGCCAAGGACGGCCTGCCCGTGAAGCGCGCCGTCGGCATCATGATCCAGATCGCCCGCGGCATCGCCCGCGCGCACGACCTGGACGTCATCCATCGGGATCTCAAGCCCGAGAACATCTTCCTCTACAAGCGGGAGGATGGCTCGGACACCGTCAAGCTGCTCGACTTCGGGATCGCGCTCTCGAAGCAGGACTCGCGCCTCACGGGCGCCGGCGAGATCTTCGGCACGCCGCAGTACATGGCCCCCGAGCGCATCCAGGCCGGCGAGCCTGGGCCGGCGGCCGACCTGTACTCGCTCGGCGTCGTCTTCTACGAGCTCGTGACGGGGACGTTGCCGTTCGACGCCCCGGACATAGCGACGTTCTTCAATAAGCACCTGAAGGAGACGCCCCGCTCGCCGCGTTCGCACAACGCGCTGATCCCGGTCCAGCTCGACGCGCTCATCCTCCGGCTGCTCGCCAAGGACCCCAAGGGCCGCCCGGTCGACGCCCACCGCGTCCACCAGGACCTCCTCGACATCGCGAAGGACGCCGACGCGGAGATCCCGCCGGTCCCCGAGAGCGAGGCGGACGCGGAGCGCACCATCCGGACGATGCGGACGTCCGCCCCGAAGCTCGCGGTCGATCGGTGGGGGCGCCGCACGCAGCTCTTCCAGCAGATGCTGGCGCGCGCGTACGGCGAGCGTCCGCCGCCCGACCAGGCGCGCGTGCTCAACGAGATCCGGGAGCTCGTCCCCCGCATCATCGCCCTCCGCGCCACGAGCACGGAAGGGCAGCAAGTCCTCGCCACGCTCGAGGAGAAGGGCCGAGAGGCCCGCCAGCGCTTCGGCTTTGCCGTCGACGCGCTCGGCATGGACGCCTCCCGCGCCAAGGACGAGGTGCGCGTCGTGGAGGCGCACGTCGTCGCCGTGAAGGAGCGGACGGCCCAGGCCTCGACGCGCTTCCAGGCGACCCACAAGGAGATCGTGATCTGGGAGGGCCGCTCGGCGTTCCAGGAGCCTTACGCCGACCTCGCGAAGGCCTACCGCACGGCCGCCATGGCGGTCGACGCGTGGCTGAAGGCCAAGGAGGAGGAGCGCAAGGCCATCTCGATGCGCGAAGCCAACGAGCGCGCGGTGAGCGACCTGGAGTTCCAGATCCAGGCGCTGCGCACCGCGCTCGGCACGCACGAGAAAGAGGTCGAGGTCGAGCGCGCCACCTGCGAGAAGAAGATCATCGATCTGGCCAAGCAGATCGATCAGCTCGACTCGCAGGTGCTGAGCCTTGCGTCGAGGTTCTGCGAGCCGCTTCGGTCACGGCCCGAGCTGGCGGCGCTCTTCCAGGAGCTGGAGGCCGACGTCGCCGGGGCGGGCGGTCCGAATCGCGGCCCGCTCGTGGCCAGCAGCGCCACCTGACGGCACGGGCCCTTCGTCATGCACCAGATCGTGCTGCGCGGCGGAGTCATCGTCGACGGGACGGGGACGCCGGCCCGCCGGGGCGACGTGGGGATCGACGGCGATCGCATCACGAAGGTCGGCGCCGGCGCGTCGAGCTTGCGGGGCCACCTCGAGATCGACTGCGGTGGGCTCGTGGTCGCGCCGGGGTTCGTGGACACGCACTCGCACTCGGACCTCTTCGTGTTCGCGGAGCCGCAGCTCGGCATGAAGGTGCGCCAGGGGGTGACGACGGAGCTGCTCGGGCAGGACGGGATCTCGGTCGCTCCCGTGCAGAAGGAGCACGTGTCCATCACGCGCCGCCTGCTCGCCGGCCTCGACGGCGATCCTCCCGAGGCCCCGTGGAGCTGGCTCCACGTGGGCGAGTACCTCGACGCGCTCGAGCTTGCCAGGCCGGCGCCTGACCTCGCGTACCTCGTCCCTCACGGCGCCTTGCGGACATTTGCCATGGGCCCAGACGACCGGGAGCCCACTCCCGTCGAGCTGTCGGCGATGCTGGCCGAGCTCGAGCGTGCGCTGGCGGAGGGTGCGTACGGCCTGTCGACGGGCCTCATCTACCCTCCTTGCTGCTACGCGCAGACGGCGGAGCTGGTGGCGCTCGGTAGCGTCCTTCGCCGCTCGGGGGACGTCCCGATCGTCGTCCACATGCGAAGCGAGAGCGACGCCATCCTCGAGGCTACCGACGAGATGATCGCGGTGGCCACGAAGAGCGGCTGCAGGCTCCACATCTCGCACTTCAAGATCGCCGGCAGGTACAACGCCCCCAAGGCCGACGCACTGCTCGCTCGGATCGAGCTCGCCCAGAAACGTGGCGTCCGCGTGACCTGCGACCAGTACCCCTACGCGGCCGGCTCCACGCTGCTCGGCGCCATCCTGCCGCCCTGGGCGCACGACGGCGGCGCCGACATGACCGTGAAGCGCCTGGGTGACCCGAGCGCGCGCGCCCGTATGCGGGCCGAGATGCTCGAGGAGCACGACTGCGCCTGGGACAACTTCTGGAAATGGACAGGCCCGCGCGGGATCACGATCTCGCAGATCCCCAGCGGCCGCCGGCCGCACCTGCTCGGCAAGTCGATCGAGGAAGCGGCCCGCGGCGCAGGTCACGGCGAGCCGCTCGAGTTCGCACTCGATCTGCTCCGGGACGAGGCGCTGGGCGTAGGCATGGTGAGCCACTCGCAGGACGAAGCCGTGGTCGACCGCTTCCTCCAGCTGCCGTACGTGAACGTCTGCACCGACGCCCTCCTGGGCGGACGCCCTCATCCGCGCGCGTATGGCACCTACCCGAGGATCCTCGGCCGCTACGTCCGCGAGCGGAAGGTGCTCTCGCTCGAGGAGGCCGTCCGCAAGATGACGTCGCAGGCGGCCCGCGCCTTCGGTTTCGAGGACATCGGGACGGTAGCCGAGGGCATGCGCGCGAACCTCGTCGCCTTCGATCCTGCCACGGTGCTCGACCGGGCCACGTTCGCCGAGCCCGTCGCGTTTCCCACGGGTGTGGAGCACGTCCTCATCGGAGGGCAATCGGTCGTACTCCGGGGCGAGCCCTTGCCGGGAACGCGCCCCGGACGGGTGATGCGGCGAGGGAGCCGTGGTAAACAGCTCCCGCCATGGCAGACGACCTAAGCCACGATCTCGCGTCGCTGCGAATCCAGCGGGATGCCCCGCCGGCTCCCCGCCCGTTCGTGCGGATCGCGGTCGTGCTCGTCACCCTCGCGGGCATCGCGGCCGGCGTCTATTACCTCCTCGTCCCGAGGGTGGCCTCGCAGCTGTGGAAGGCCGAGGTGCAGACGACGGAGATCGCCCTCATCTCGCCCGCGCAGGCATCGATCACCGTGACCTCCACCGGGTACGTCGTCCCGCAGACGATCTCGAAGGTGGGCGCGAAGACGAGCGGGCGCGTCGCCAAGGTGAACGTCAAGGAGGGGGACACCGTCAAGGCCGGGGACGTCATCGCCGTCCTCGACGAGAGTAACCAACGGGCCGCCATCGCCGCCGGGGTCTCGCGGGTCGCCGTCGCCAAGGCGCAGGCCGACACGGCCCGGGCCAATGTCGCCGATCTGAACCAGCAGGTGGCGCGCGAGAAGCGGCTGGTCGAGAGCGGCGCCATCGGGCGCGCGTCGCTGGAGGACCTCGAGGCGCGGCGCGCGTCGCTCGCCACGCAGATCGCAGCGGCGGACGCTCAGGCCGGCGCCGCGCAGTCCGAGGTGAACACGCTGCGCACCACGCTCCAGGACCTCACGATCGTCGCCCCCATCTCGGGCACGCTCGTCTCCAAGCCGGTCGAGGTGGGCGAGCTCGTCCTCCCGGGGTCGCGCGAGGTCGCCGAGATCGCCGACTTCAAGTCGCTCCTCGTCGAGACGGACGTGCCGGAGGCGCGCCTGCACCTCGTCCGCATCGGCGGTCCATGCGAGATCGTGCTCGACGCCTACCCCGACAAGCGCTTCCGCGGCCAGGCGGTGGAGTTCGGCCAGCGGGTGAACCGCTCGAAGGCCACCGTGATCGTCAAGGTGAAGTTCGTGGATGCGATGGACGGCGTCCTCCCGGACATGGCCGCCCGCGTGAGCTTCCTCTCGCAAGAGCTCGACGCGAAGGCAATCAAGGATCCGCCCAAGAAGGTCGTCCCGGCCAGCGCCATCGCCGACCGCGGCGGGGCGAAGGTGGTCTTCGTCGTCGAGGGCGGTAAGGTGCGCATGGTGCCGATCAAGGTCCTCGGCCCGGTAGGCAGCGGGCTCGAGCTCGGCGAGGGCCCCGAGCCTGGCACCAAGATCGTGAGCGCCCCCTCCCCCGAGCTCACCGACGGGCGCGAAGTGAAAGAGAAAGGAAACGAGTGATGGTCGACGAGGTCGCTGGTTCCGCGGACGAGAGGAGCGCGCCCTCCTACCGCGCCAAGGCCGAGCCAACGGGCGAGGCCATGATCAAGCTCCGCAACATCTACAAGACCTACGTGCGAGGGGAGGAGTCCATCAAGGTCCTCGAGGACCTCTCGCTCGACATCCCGAAGGGCTCCTACGAGGCGCTCATGGGGCCGTCGGGCTCCGGCAAGTCCACGCTGCTCAACCTGATAGCGGGCCTCGACCGGCCGACGTCCGGCACCATCGAGATCAACGGCCGGCGCACGGAGGCGCTCGGGGAGAGCGCGCTCGCCAAGTGGCGGGCGGACACGATCGGGTTCGTCTTCCAGTCCTACAACCTCCTGCCCGTGCTCACGGCCGTCGAGAACGTCGAGCTGCCGCTCCTGCTCACGAAGGTCCCCTCGGGGGACCGGAGGAAGCGCGCGCAGACGGCGCTCCGCGTCGTGGGGCTCGAGGACCGCATGAACCACTACCCGCGGCAGCTCTCCGGCGGGCAGGAGCAGCGCGTCTCCATCGCCCGCGCGATCGTCAACGATCCCACCATCATCGTCGCCGACGAGCCCACGGGCGATCTCGACCGCCAGGCCGCGGACGACATCCTGCGCCTGCTCGAGAAGCTCAACACCGAGATGAAGAAGACCATCCTCATGGTCACCCACGACCCGGCCGCGGCCGAGCGGGCCACCATCATCCGGCGCCTCGACAAGGGGAGACTCAAGTGACCCTGCCCGGGCTCGCGTTTCGCAACCTCCGCCGTAACCTCTTCCGCGTCGTGTTGACCGTCATCGGCGTGGCGGTCGCGATCCTGGCGTTCGTGTCGCTGCGCACGCTCGTGTGGGCGTGGACGTCGGGCGGAGAGTGGGCGGCGAAAGATCGCGTCGTCACGAGGCACAAGGTGACCTTCGTGATGACGCTCCCCTTGCGTTACTACGAGGAGGTAAAGCAGGCGCCGCACGTGAAGCTGGCGACGTTCGCCAACTGGTTCGGTGGCAAGGACCCGAACCACGACAAGGAGTTTTTCAGCACGCTCGCCGTCGAGTCCAAGACCTACTTCGACGTGTACCCCGAGATGAGCGTCCCGGCGGAGCAGCTCGCGAAGTGGCAAGAGAACCGCAAGGGGGCCATCGTCGGCGACGTCCTCGCGAAGAAGCTCGGCTGGAAGCTCGGCGACCGCGTCGTCATCCAGAGCGGCATCTATGCAGGCGACTGGCAGTTCGACATCGACGGCATCTACACCGCCACGGCCAAGTCCGTGGACCGCTCCACGCTCGTCTTCCACTGGAAGTATCTGAACGAGTCGTTGCCCGATCGCGCCAAGGATCAGGTCGGCTGGATCGTGAGCCGCGTCGACGCGTCGGGCCACGCGGCGGACACCGGCGTCGCCATCGACAAGATCTTCGACGAGAAGGACACGCAGACCCTGAGCCAGGACGAGCGGTCGTTCAACACGTCCTTCCTCGCGGCGTTCTCGGCGATCTTGAAGGCGATCGACGTCATCTCGGTCGTCATCCTCCTCATCATGCTCCTCATCCTCGGCAACACGATCGCGATGGGCGTGCGCGAACGGACGAACGAGTACGGCGTCCTGCGCGCCATCGGGTTCTTGCCCAGGCACATCGCCCTCTTCATCCTGTTCGAGGCGATGTTCCTCGGGATGCTGGGCGGGGCGCTCGGGCTCGCGATGGCCTACCCTTTCGTGAACCTCGGCATGGGCCGGTGGCTCGAGGAGAACATGGGGAGCTTCTTCCCCTACTTCCACGTCGAGCCCAGCATCGCCGCCATGGGCTTCGCCCTTGCGGTCATCCTCGCCGGAGCGGCGGCGCTCCTCCCCGCAAACCAGGCTGCACGCCTCAAGGTGGTCGACGCGCTCCGCCGCGTCGCCTGACCGAGACAATCGATGATCCCCATCCGCTACAACATCCGCAGCCTCGCCGTGCGCAAGACGACCACGCTGGCGACGGCGCTCGGCATCGCGCTCGTCGTCTTCGTCGTCGCCTCGTCGCTCATGCTGGTCACCGGCATCAAGAAGACGATGGGCACCACCGGCCACAAGGACATCGCGCTCGTGATGCGCAAGGGGAGCGACGCGGAGCTCGGCAGCGTCGTGGAGGAGCCGAGCATCGGGATCATCCTCGCGGCGCCCGGCGTCAGCAAGACGGCCAAGCCGGCCGGGGTCGGCGAGATCGTCGTGGTCGCCGCCATGGAGAAGATCGGCGCCGAGGGCGTCACCAACGTCCAGATGCGCGGCGTGACGGACGACGTGCTCCAGTTTCGCCCCGAGGTCCGCATCGTGGATGGTCGCCCCGCGCAGCCCGGCACGGACGAGGTCATCGTCGGCAAGCAGATCCGCGGCCGCTTCAAGGGGGTCGAGCTCGGCCAGTCGTTCGACGTGAAGAAGAACAGGCCCGCGAAGGTGGTCGGCATCTTCGAGGCCGGAGGCTCTTCGTACGAGTCGGAGGTCTGGGTCGACCGGGAGACTCTCCGCTCCGCCTTCGGGCGCGAAGGGATCGTCTCGTCGGTGCGGGTGAAGCTCGAGTCGCCCGCCTCGTTCGACGCCTTCCAGCTCGGGATCGAGGCCGACAAGCGCATGGGCCTCATGGCCCAGCGGGAGGTCACCTACTACGAGAAGCAGTCGGAGGGGACGAGCATCCTCGTCGCCGCGATCGGGACGCTCATCGCCTTCTTCGTCTCGGTGGGTGCCATGATCGGCGCCATGATCACGATGTACGCCGCCGTCGCCAACCGGCAGCGCGAGATCGGGACGCTGCGCGCGCTCGGCTTCTCGCGGCGGAGCATCCTCGGAAGCTTCCTCCTCGAGTCGATGACCCTCGCGCTCGTCGGCGGGCTCGTGGGAACGGTCGCCGCGATGGGGATGGGGTTCGTCCGGTTCTCGATGATGAACTTCGCGAGCTGGTCGGAGATCGTCTTCTCCTTCGACCCCACGCCGGGCATCCTCGGGTTCGCCCTCGTCTTCGCCGGGGGAATGGGGCTCGTGGGGGGGTTCTTTCCGGCCCTCCGGGCAGCACGGGTCTCGCCAGTCGCGGCCATGCGGGCGTAGTCTCGTAAGCTCGATGGGGCGTTTCCGGGGGTGCGTGGCTATCGTCTGCCTCGCGACGGCGGCGGCAGGCTGCCGGTCGGCGACGGCCATCGACGTCTCCGTCGAGAGCGAGGTCTCGTGCGACGCGGGCGCCACGGCCGCGCTCGTGGGCAGCGAGAGCCTCGGGGCGCTCCAGGCGGCGTCCCCCAAGGCCACGTCCCACGGGTGCACCGCCGGTGACGGCGGCCTCGCCGCGATGGGCAACGTGGTCATCGTCCCCATCGCCAGCAAGAGCGAGAGCGTCGCCTTCGCGGTGATGACGCGCCCGGACGGTCAATCGCCCGGCGGCTGCCTCGCGGCGTCCGAGGCATCCCACTGCATCGTCGCCAAGCGCCAGCTCAACTTCATCCCCCACACGACCCTCGCCCTCGCGGTCGATCTCCGGCTCTCGTGCCTCGGGGTGCAGTGCAGCACGGACCAGACGTGCGTGAAGGGCATGTGCGTGGGTGCACAGGTGCCCACGAGCTGCGAGCCGTCGTGCAACGAAGGGGCCCTCGTGTCCGCAGACGCGGGCTTCGTCGACGCCGCGGTGGACGTCGGCTCCGACTCCCTGGGCATCGCGGGCCTCGACGGGACCACCTATTACGTCTCGGCCGCGAACGGCGACGACATGAACCCCGGGACCATGGCAGCCCCGTGGAAGACCATCCAGAACGCAGGCGCCTTCGTGGCGCCGGGCGACACGGTCATGGTCCTGGCCGGCACGTACGACGGCGCGGTCTTCGAGGACGCGCCCCCCTGCAACGCCGACGTCACCTGCGCGATCGCCGGCACGGCCGCTCACCCGATCCTCTTCGAGGCCGATCCAGCTGCCCCGCAAGGGAGCGTCGTCATCGCGGGTCGCAATGGCACCCACCCGGACGGCCTCGACTTCGAGGGGTGCAACTACGTGGACGTCGCGGGCTTCACCGTCACCAACGCCGGCACGTTCGACACGGACGCCGGGAGCCTCACGAAGTCAGGCATCCTGTTCGCCCAGTCTGTGGGCAACCAGATCCTGAACAACGTGGTGGCCGGCGTGACCAACGGCATCCTGCTCGACGTCACCTCGAACATCCTCGTCCGCGGGAACACGATATCCGGATCCCCGGGCACCGGGCTCGACGTCGGCCCCGGAGCCGGCATCGAGATCGTGGGAAACTACATCCACGACAACGCGGGCCCAGGCCTGCAGATGGTCGCCTCCCCGGACGGACCGCCCGATACGATCACCGGGGCCCTGATCTCCCGGAACTTCATCTTCAACAACAGCCGCCAGGCCGTCAACGCGGACGGAGTGCAGGCATCCCTCTTCGAGCGAAACACCCTCTACGCGAACATGGTGGACGGCCTCCGCCTCTACCAGGGGGCGGCGATGAACGGCAGCACCGCGAACGTGATCGTCAACAACACGATCGACGAGTCGATGGATCCGGGCGCCTTCGCCATCGACGTCTTGCGGTGCATCGAGGCGGGCCCCGACGGTGGCATGGTGGTCGAGTGCGACGACACGAGCACGGGCAACGTCGCTTTCAACAACATCCTACTTGGCGGCTCCGGCCCGGTGCAGATCGTCAGCGGCGCCGACCTCGCCCTCAGCACCAACATCACGCAGCCCTCGGGGTCGCTCTTCGTCGACGCGGACGCCGGCAACTACACGTTGGCCCCAGGTGGACCGGGCGTGGGGACGGGCATCGCGACCTTCGGGGACGCTGGCGCGCCGGCGGCGAGCCCTGGGAGCTACGACATCGGCGCCTTCTGACGGGCGACCGGGTCGACGACGCCACAAACGAAAAACGGGGAGGGCCGCCGACCACGCGACCCTCCCCGTTCACTTCACTCCCTACCTGCCGCCAATCACGGCTTGGTCGGGTTCGGCGCCGTGCTCACGACCAGTGACGTGGCCTCTGCGGGCTCGCTCTTCGCGGGCACCGCGACCACTCCCTTGATCTTGAGCTTGGCCTTGGGACCCGTCGTATGACGGGCGGCCCTCGTCGCCTTTCCTTGTGCTGCCTTTGCCACCTTCTCTTCCGGCGTCAGCGGCGAGGGCGCCTTGGGGGGCGTCTCGCCGAAGGCGCTGAGCACGCTCGGCTCCTGGCTGTAATTGAGCTGCAGATACGCCCGGAATCCCCTGACTATCTCGAGGAGGGGTGGCTGCTGCTCGTTGAAGGCCTGGAGCTTTGCTTCGTAGGTAGTCCTCGCCACCGTCACCCCGTCGTAGAGGTCGACCCAGCTCTGAAGGAGCTGGGTCAACTGCGCCGGGGTGTAGGTGTTGCCCTTGAACGCCACCTGCGTGACGTTCTGGAGCTGCTTGGCGATGCCTGCGATGAGAAAGACGACCATTGCTCGAAACGCTGCCTTGTTCGCGGCCATGAGGGCCTCCTTTTTCCGAAGCCTCGACCGGGCGGGATGCTCGGTCTCGTTGCGGCTTCACGGACTAAGTCGGTTGGGGAGTCGAAAAGGTGCCGGTATTTTTTTCGGCGCCCGGTCGATTTCACGAAAGCAGCGGGTTTCCAGGGCCTGAAGGCGCCCCTCTCGACCCGGGAGGCGCGTCGGCACGCCCGGGAGGCCCCCCTCCCGACCCTTCCCGACCTCGGGCAGGGCCGGGAGGAGCTCCTCTTGGGGCGGGAGGCGAGCCTCCAGGGCGAAGAGGACCTCCTCTCGCGGCGAGAGGCGCGCCTCCAGGGCCGAGAGGACCTCCTCTGGCGGCGGGAGGCGCGCCTCCAGGGCCGAGAGGACCTCCTCCCGCGGCGAGAGGCGCGCCTCCAGGGCGAAGAGGACCTCCTCCCGGCCGTTCCCGATCCCGGGAAGGGCCAAGAGGACCTCCTCCCGGGCCCTTCCCGACCCCCAGAAGGGCCAGGAGGACCCCCTCCCGGCCCTTGCCGACCCCGGGAAGGGCCAGGAGGACCCCCTCACGACGGAAGAGGCGCGTCGGGACGACCCGGAGACCCCCTTCTGCTAAGTGTAGGGATTGCCGCAGGTCTTGCCCGACCCGCTCCAAGCCTCGAAGGGGAACCATGGCTTCTTCGCCTGCCGATCGTCCCGCGCACGTCCCCAACGCGACGCGCGCCCCGCACACCGCTGGCGCGACCATCAATTTCACGCTGAACGGCAAGCCCACCAGCGTGGCCAGCGCCCCGGAGGACAGCGCGCTCGATCTGCTGCGCGACCGCTGCGGCCTCATCTCCCCGAAGGACGGCTGCTCGCCGCAGGGCCAGTGCGGGTGCTGCGTCGCCCTCGTGGACGGCACGCCCCGCGTCACGTGCGCCATGAGCGCCGAGAAGTGCCAGGGAAAGACCGTGGTGACGCTCGAGGGGCTCCCGGCCGAGGAGCGCCTGCTCTGGTCGAGCTCCTTCGTCGCGGCCGCGGGCCTCCAGTGCGGATTCTGCATCCCGGGGATCGTGATGCGCGGCAAGGCCATCCTCGACAAGAACCCGAGCCCGTCCCGGCGCGAGATCGCGAAGCTCATGGACGTGCACCTCTGCCGCTGCACCGGGTACACGAAGATCCTCGATGCCATCGAGCTCGCGGCGCGGGTCAAGCGCGGCGAGTGCCCGATGCCCGCGGTCGGCGAGGATGGGCGCGTGGGGCAGAACCTCGCGCGCTACCAGGGGCTCGAGCTCGCGATGGGCGATCGGCCGTACACCGACGACCTCAAGCTGCCCGACATGCTCGAGGGTGCCGTGCTGCTGAGCGAGCATTCGCGGGCGACGATCCGCTCGATCGACACGTCCCTCGCCGAGCGGCACCCCGGCGTCGTGGCCGTGGTGACGGCGGCAGACGTGCCCGGACAGAACCTCGTGGGGCTCATCTATGAAGACTGGCCTCCGTTCATCGGCGTCGGGATGAAGACGTCGATGGTGGGCGACGTCCTCGCGGCGGTTGCGGCCGTGGACGAGCACACGGCGCGCGCCGCCGCGAAGCTCATCAAGGTCGAGTACGACGTGGAGCGGCCCATCGTCGATCCCGAGGAGTCCGTCCAGCCCGGCGCCCCGCGCATCAACCCGACCCACGAGAACGTCCTCGGCCACTCCGTCATCAAGCGCGGGGACGCGGACGCCGCGCTCGCGGCCAGCGCCCACGTCGCCTCGGGCACGTGGCAGACGCAGCGCATCGAGCACCTCTACCTCGAGCCCGAGTCCTGCGTGGCTCACCCGATCGACGTCCCCGCGGCGAACGGCGGTCCGCCGGGGCGGAGCGTGAAGCTCTACACGCAGGGCCAGGGGATCTTCGACGATCGCCGGCAGGTGGCGAAGTTCCTCGGCCTGCGCGAGGACGACGTGGAGGTCGAGCTCGTCCCGAACGGCGGCGCCTTCGGTGGCAAGGAGGACATGTCGATCCAGGCGCAGACCGCGCTCCTCGCCTGGGTGACGGGCCGGCCCGTGAAGCTCGCCTTGAACCGCGAGGAGAGCGTGCGGATGCACCCCAAGCGGCACCCGATCAAGATGACGTACACCGTCGGCTGCGACGCGAACGGCATGCTCACGGCCCTCAAGGCGCGCATGATCGGAGACTCCGGCGCGTACGCATCGGTCGGAGCGAAGGTGCTCGAGCGCGCCGCCGGGCACGCGTGCGGCGCCTACAACGTTCCGCACGTCGACGTGGACGCCATCGCGGCCTACACGAACAACGTCCCCTGCGGGGCCTTCCGCGGCTTCGGCGCGAACCAGGCCCAGTTCGCGATGGAGGGCATCATGGATCTGCTCGCGAAGGACCTCGGGATGGACCCGTGGGAGCTGCGCTTCAAGAACGCGCTCGAGGTCGGGCACACCTTCGCGAGCGGGCAGGTGTTCGAGAAGAGCGTCGGCCTGAAGAAGACGCTCCTCGCCATCAAGCCGCACTACGAGGCGGCAAAGGCCGCGGGCAAGGCGTGCGGCGTCGCGTGCGGCATCAAGAACAGCGGCATCGGCAACGGGGCGCTCGAGTGGGGCAAGGTTCGCCTCGTCGTCGACCCGCCGGGCCAGGACGGCCTCATCACGGTGACGCTGTTCAACGGCTACACGGAGATGGGCCAGGGCCTGCTCACGGTCCTCATCCAGTGCGCCGTCGAGGCGACCGGCATCCCCGCCAGGCACTTTCGCGCGAAGGTCGACTCCACCTACCAGCTCGGCTGCGGGCAGACGACGGGATCGCGCGCGACGCTGCTCGGAGGTCGGGCGGCCGTCACCGCCGGCAAGAAGATGAGGGTCGATCTCGACGCCGGCAAGACGCTCGCCGACCTCGTGGGGCAGGTCTACGTCGGCGACGAGCTCATCGACGACACGACGCAGCTCGGCAAGAAGCTCTTGCCGGGGCAGAAGATCAAGACCCACACCGCCTTCGGCTTCGCCACGCAGCTCGTCATCCTCGACGCCGAGGGGAAGCTCGAGAAGGTCATCGCAGCGCACGACGTCGGGCGCGCCATCAACCCGGCCCTGTGCTCCGGCCAGGTCGAGGGTGCGGTGCACATGGGGCTTGGCTACGCGCTGACGGAGGAGCTGCCGTGCGACGAGCTCGGGCGGCCGGTCACCCACGGCATGAGGGAGATCGGGGTCCTGCGCGCGAAGGACACGCCCGACATCGAGGTCATCCTCGTCGAGGAGCACGAGCCCGAGGGTCCCTACGGGGCGAAGGGCGTCGGCGAGATCGGCCTCGTACCCACCGCAGGCGCCGTCGCGAGCGCGCTCTTCGCTTTCGACGGCGTGCGGCGCTACACGCTGCCGATGAAGGACAGCGCCGCCGCGCGCGCGATCGGGGTCGGGAAGATCAAGCCGAAGGCTCCCACGGGCGGCGCCGCGCCCACGAAGGTCGAGGCCGCCGGATGAGCGCGAGCGGCGCGGGGATGCTGGCCCTCGCGCTCTTCGCGTTCGCCGTGACCGCGTGCAAAGGAGGCTCCCTCGCCGGCGACGACGGCACCCGCGCGCTGCGCGAGGAGGCGCCCAAGGTCGTAGCCGAAGCCGACCGGCAACGGCGCGAGGAGCTCGCCAAGGCCGAGACGTCCGCCGTCCCCCGCCCGGACCTGGGACCGTGCCCCGCCGTGGTTCATGCGCTGGGCGACGCCGCGGCGGGCGAAGACGCGCTCCCGGACGAGGACCAGCTCGGGATCGCCCAGGCCTCCGAGGTCCTCACGAAGCCCGGTCCTCTCGAAGTGCGGCTCGAGGCGAGCCTCTCCCAACCCCCGACCTCGAACGACGCAAGGACGGCGGGCCGGCTCCGGCGACGGGCGACCGAGGGACAGGACTTCGAGCTGGTCATCGACCTCGAGGTCTTGCCACGCATGGAGGGAGACAAGGTCGCCCAGCCGGGGCAGCTCCGGGGACGCTTCTACGTGTACGACTACGCAAAGCGCGCCATCGTCTGCGCCGCCCCCGCCGTCGCCCAGGGCTCGGCAGATAGCCCCGGGGACGGAGGGGCGAGAGCCACAGAAAGCGCGAGCCTCGTACGTCGCCTGCGCGCGCGCGCGATCGACGCGGCCATGACCCAGCTCAGCGTGGCGGGACCGCCACGAGCGCCGTGAGCCATTCGAGCGCCTCGCCGGGGCCCCCCATCCCGGAGCCCGTGCAAGAGCGTGGGGTCACGATCGCCCAGCACCTCGCGCGCATCACGCCGCGCGTCTGGGTCACGCCGGCGCTCGCCGGTCTCATCGTCCTGGGCTTCGGCTTCGAGCTCTCGCGCGGCGTGTCCTTCATGAGCCCCACCGCCAGAGAGCTCCTCGAGGTGGGAGGCGACTTCGGACCGTCGGTCGCCGAAGGCGAGTGGTGGCGCACGGTCAGCTCGATGTTCCTCCACGCGGGCCTGCTTCACATCGCCTTCAACCTGTGGGCGTTCTGGCAGGTGGGAAAGTTCACCGAGCGCATCTTCGGCAACCTCCCCTTTCTCCTCATCTACCTCGTGAGCGGCATCGGAGGCTCTCTCACGTCGCTCGTGCTCCATCCGCTGACGGTCGGGGTGGGAGCGTCCGGCGCCATCTTCGGCGTCTACGGCGCCTTGCTCGCGTTCGTCCTGCTCCACAAGGGCGTCCTCCCGCGCGAGTTCCTGGTGCGCCAGAGAAACAGCCTCTTCGTCTTCCTCGGCTACAACGTCGTCTTCGGCCTGACGCAGAGCAACATCGACATGGCCGCGCACGGTGGCGGCCTGGTCGTGGGCATGGCAGCGGGCGCGCTCATGGGCCGCGATCTGCTCCGGCCCTCGGCGCTTGCGGCCCGGCGCGCGGGCGGCGCCCTGGTGATCTGCGCGGCGGTCCTCGCCACGGGCTGGGCGGTCCGTCGCCGCCTCGAGGCGCTCCCCGTGGTGAAGGCCGAGCGGGACGCCGACCTTGCCCTGGTGCACCTCAAGGCAAGGGAGCTCGAGCCGGCCATCCGGCTCTACACCGACGCGATCGCAGAGGAGCCGAGCGCGGCCTGGATCTCCAACCGCGGTCTCGCCTACCTCTGGCAGGGGGACCTTGCGCTCGCGGAGAAGGACTTTCGCGACGCGGACGCGCGGGAGCCGACGCCCCGAACGAAGGGTCTGATCTGCGAGGTGCGCGTCCACGCGTGCGCGCAGCCGAGCGCCACGCAGGTGGATCGAGAG
>Ga0302196_10001935_pt1 | contig 19627 bp, 17 predicted proteins | sample II_Bog_N1_3_FD_198794 | JGI IMG/M metagenome (GOLD analysis project Ga0302196, IMG submission 198794) | Peat permafrost microbial communities from Stordalen Mire near Abisko, Sweden - II_Bog_N1_3 | ecosystem: Environmental > Terrestrial > Soil > Wetlands > Peat | place: Sweden: Abisko...
TCGAGGCTGACATAATCCGTCCCGGCCAGCCGCACGCTCGGGATCGGCGCCGCCACCACCGCGCCGGCGGCGGCCAGCAGGGCGGCGCCGGCGGCGCAACGAAGGAACCCCGGCCACATGGCGAGCAAGGACTCAGGCGCCGGCCGCAGGCTGCGACACCGGGGCGGGCGGGGGCGCCTCGCCGGCCTCCGCCTCCTCGCCCTCCTCGGCCACCGGCTGAAATTTTCTCTTCCGCTTGTTCGTGGGCAGCGGGGTGAGCATCACGTGGATGTTGCGCCCGATCAGCTTGGGATCGGTGTCGGGATGCCCCATGCCGGCGAGCTCCGTCACCGCGCGCTTGACCACGTCAAAGCCGATCTCGGTATGCGCCATCTCCCGGCCGCGAAACTTGAGCTTGAGCTTAACCTTGTTGCCGTGGTCGAGAAAGTCCTCGGCATGCCGGAGCTTGGTGAAGAAGTCGTGCTGCTCGATGCGGGCGGTGAACTCGATCTCCTTGATCTTGCTCGCGGTCGTCTTGGCGTGGGAGTGCTTCTTGTGCTCCTCGTAGACGTACTTGCCAAAATCCATGATGCGGCAGACGGGCGGCTGGGCATTGGGCGCGACCTCGACGAGGTCCAGGCCGACTTCCAGGGCGAGGTTGACGGCCTTGGGGGTGTCGATGATCCCGAGCTGCTTGCCCTCGGGGGAGATCACGCGCACTTGCGGGACTTTGATGCGGTGGTTGCGGCGGATGCTCGCAATCGGATCGTAGGCTCGACGCTGATAGGAACGGTTGCCGCTGCTGCTGCCGGCAAAGGAGGACGGAATGGCCATCAATTAGATAAGTGCGGGTGGGTGTTCGGTTCGCCCGGAAATATCGCGCAATCCCGGGGGGAGTCAAACACTGAAACTCTCGCCGCAGGAGCAGCTCGCCTTGGCATTGGGATTCGAAAACTTGAAGCCGCCGCCCAGCAGCTGGTCGGAGTAGTCGATCTGCGAGCCCTTGAGATAAAGCGCGGTCTTCGGGTCCACCAGCACCGGCGTGCCGGCGCTCCGCACCAGGATGTCGCCGCGCCGGGGCGCGGGCGTGAACCGGAGCTTGTAGCTGAGCCCATTGCAGCCGCCGCCCGTGATGGCGATGCGCAGGTAGTCGCCCTGCTGCTCGCGCGCCATGAGGGCCCGCGCCTTGCCCCCGGCCGCCTCCGTCAGGGCAACCAGCCGCTCGTCGCCCTCGCGGACGCCGTCCGGCAAGTTTGCCGGCGAGACGGGAGGAGTGGCGGTGGCGGTGCTCATGCGAGAAGCAGAATAAGGGGGAAGACCCGGGAATTGCAAGTGGCGCAGGCGTCCCGCCTGCGCTACTTTTTCAGCAGACGCTGCGCCACCGCCACCGCGTTCGCGAAACTCCGCGGGCTGGCCAGGCCCTGGCCCGCGATGCTGAAACCGGTCCCGTGATCGGGGCTGGTGCGCACGTGGGGCAGGCCGAGCGTCACGTTGACCGCCTCGTCGAACTCCACGGCCTTGAGCGGCGCGAGGCCCTGGTCGTGGTAGAGGGCCAGCACGACGTCGAACTCGCCGCGCAGCTGGCGCGCGAAAAGCGTGTCGGCCGGGAGGGCGCGGGAGAGCCCCGGAAACTGCGGCCGGAGCCCGTCGAGGATCGGGTCGATGATGTCGCGCTCCTCGGTGCCGAGCAGCCCGCCCTCGCCGGCGTGGGGGTTGAGGCCACATATGGCGATGCGCACATCACCCGGGCGGGGCGGGTTGTCCCCAACACGCTTGCCGGCCGCTGAGTCCATCAGCGTGTTCGGGACAACCCGCTCCACCTTCATAGTCCCGAGTTCCGCCGCCGCCCTGACCGCCCGCGCAATATTGTGCGGCGTGAGATGGTCCGGCACGGTGCGGAAGGGCACGTGCCAGGTCAGCAATGCCACCCGCAGCCGGCCGCCGCAGAAGGCCATCGTCGGCTCGCCACCCCAGCGGGCCGCGAAAAACTCCGTCTGCCCGGGATGGGGCCAGCCGATCCGCGCGAGCCGCTCCTTGCTGACCGGGCCGGTCACCACCCCGGCGAACTCGCCGGACCGGCAGCCGTCCGCGGACCGCTCCAGCGCAGCCCAGGCCACCAGCGCCCCGTCGCCGTCGGGCGAGCCCGGGCGCACCTCAAAGTCCTCGAGTCCGACCGGGATTTTCCCGGCGCCCGGCGGCAGCCCCGCCAGCCAGCGCGCCGGCCCGATGACCGCCACGTCGCCCGCCTCATCCGGGTGCGCCGTCAGCCATGCCGCGATCACCTCCGGCCCCACCCCCGCCGGGTCCCCACACGTAAGCGCGAGTTTCAAGCTTCGTCTTCCTCAGCGCCGCCCTTCCGCGCCCGGGCAAACCCCCGCTTGCTGTGGAGGAAAAACTCCAGGAATCCGCGCGCCTCGGGCGTCAGGTATCGGCCGCTGGCGAGTTCGCTGGCGGCGTGCTTGGCGTAGTTATCCGCCGCCCAGTACACCGCGCGGTAGGCGTTCTTCAGCTCCATGATCGCCTCGCGCTTGACGCCGCGGCGGCGCAGGCCGATCAGGTTGAGGCCGCACACCAGATTGCGATCCGCCGCCAGGGTGTAGGGCGCCAGATCATAAGTGATGGTCGCGCCGCCGCCGACCATCACCCCCCGGCCCACGCGGATGAACTGATGGTAGGCCCCGCCACCGCCGAGGATCGCGTAGTCTTCGACCGTCACGTGGCCCGCAAGCAGGACCGCGTTGGCCACAATGACGTTGTGCCCCACCACGCAGTCGTGCGCCACGTGGCTGCAGGCCATCAGCAAGCAGTTCTCCCCGACTTCGGTGAACGTGCCCGAGCCGGTCGAGCGATTGATCGTGACGCTCTCGCGGATGCAGGTGCCCGACCCGATGCGCACCCCCGAGTCGGTGGCGGGATCGAACTTCAGGTCCTGGGAATCCCCCCCGACCACGGCAAATGGATGGACGATCACCCGGTCGCCGAGCACGGCCCCCTTCTTGACGATGGCGTAGGCGTGGATGACGCAGTCGACGCCGAGCTGCGCGCCGGGTTCAACAATGGCCGTGGGATGGATCATGGCTGGTCGGCCGGCCGGGGGCCCTGGACTCTCGGCCGGACAGTGCGGCTGGCCACCGCCGGGAGGTCGAGTTGGGGGTCCTTGAGCAGGTCGTAATTCTTGAGGATGCGCACCACCTGGAGCATGTCGCTTTTTCCATAGCTGCGGTTGGTCTCCACGCTTTCGATCAGGTCGATGAGCATGGCGCGGAACGAGATGATCGCGTCCACGCCGCGCTCCTTGAGCAGCTCGACACTCTGCGAGCGAAAGGGTTCCGCCGTCGGCAGCGCGGGCAGGACCAGCACCTTGGTGATGTCGCGGTCGCCCGGGTCGACCAGGTCGGGCGGGAAGAGCCGCTTGGCCTGGCGGAGGACGTTCTCCTCGAGAAAGCTGAAGATCTTGTCCGGTGCGCTGCGCAGCATGGCCGGGCTGAACACGTCGGTGTGCCAGGGTTTGACCGCGACGACGGCGCGGTGGATGAAGGGCAACTCGTTGGCAAAGAGGAAGAAATCTGGCCGGCGGCTGCCGCGCTGCCACCCCGGGTTGTAGACCAGCAGGTCGATCTCCTCGTCGCTCGTCTTCTTGCGCGCCTGCACCTGGTACTTGCGGACCTGGCGCACGAAGAATCCGCTTTGCTCGAAGAATTCGCGAACTATGCCTTCGTCGATGGCGGACATGGGGGATAAAAAGCGGAAAGCGGAAAGCGAAAAGCGGAAACAGAAAATCTGAAAGGAAAAACCCTAAGCAATATTATCCGGTTTAGACAGCGGATTCCAAGTCTTCCGGGTTTCCCGCTTTTCGCTTTCCGCTTTTTAGCTGCCTCCCCCAATCTCCCGCAGGCATTCCTCGACCAGGGCGGCGGCGATGCCGCCCTGCACCGCCGCGGCGCCGAGGGCCGGGAGGACGATGAAGCGCAGGCCGCCGGCCCGGACCTTCTTGTCCCGCGCCATGGCCGCGAGCAGGTCGGCGACGGGCAGGGGGGCCCGCAAGCGCACGGGCAGCGCGTGCCCCGCCAGGACGGAACCAACCCGCGCGGCGTCCGCCGGGGACAAGTACCCCAGCTTCTGCGACAGATTCGCCGCCGCCACCAGGCCGATCGCCACCGCCTCGCCGTGCAGGTAGGCGCCATAGCCCGCGCTCTGCTCGATGGCGTGGCCGAAGGTGTGGCCCAGGTTGAGCAGCGCGCGGCCGCCCTCGGGCGCCAGCTCGCGCTCGTCGGCCTCGACCAGGCGCGCCTTGATCGCACAGCAGCGCCGGATCACCGCCGGCAGGCCGGGCGACCCGCCGGTCAGCGGCGCCCGCTCCAGCTCGTCGAATAGCGCGGCATCGCCCAGCAGGCCGTATTTGACGACCTCGGCCACCCCGGCGGCAAACTCGCGCGGCGGCAGGGTTTTCAGGAATCCGGTGGAGACAAAGACGCCGCGGGGCTGGTGAAAGGCGCCCGCCAGGTTCTTGCCCGCCGCCAGATTGATCCCGGTCTTGCCGCCCACCGAGCTGTCGACCATCGCCAGCAGTGTCGTCGGCACCTGGAAATAATCGATCCCGCGCAGGTAGCTGGCTGCGGCGAAGCCCCCCAGGTCCCCGACCACCCCGCCGCCCGCCACGAACAGGGCATCAGTGCGCGCCAGCCGCTGGGTCGCGAGGAAGTCCAGCACCCGGCCGAGCTCCGCCAGCGACTTGGTCTCCTCCCCGGCCGCGACGACGAGGACCGGCGCATCCCCGAACAGGGCCCGCAGGGCGGCGCCCTGCCGGTCGGCCACATGGCGGTCGGTGAGCACGGCGATCCGGCGCCCGGTCGCCGCCAGCGCCGCGGCCCGGGTGCGGATCTCCACCGCCAGGTCGTCCCCGAAGAGAATCGGATAGCTGCGCTCGCCGAGATTCACCGTCAGGGCATCAGGCATGCTGCCCATAAAACGTTGGCGGCCAAACCGGTCAACTCACATCAATCCAGGGTAGCGGCATGCCGCAAAAGAAGCGCAGGCGTCCCGCCTGCCGTCGTCGAGATTGCGGGCGGGACGCCTGCGCTACATCGGACGCCGAACGTGGCACGGGCTTCCAGCCCGCGTCTCCCCTGCCCATGGGCCCGGGCCCATGCTTCGCTCAAGCCTCCAGCAACTGGGCGTTCCGCCCATCCCACGAGCTCCTGGGCTGGAAGCTCAAGCCACGTCCAAACCGCCGGGCAATGGGTGTCTTCCCGATCAAACCGCGCCACTACCCAATCCGGGGAAACGCCCTAGAACATGTAGCCCACGCTCAACTTGAAGAGCGCCTTGGCGGCGAGCTGGTCGCCGGTGAAGTGCTGGTAGACCGGCAGCTCGACGTCGGCGTACACCATCACGGGATGCGCATCGAACTCGAGCCCCGGGGCGAGCAGCAGCCGGTGGTAGCCGGAGGCCACGGGACTGGCGGCGTTCAGGCCGGTGTCCTCGCCGCGGTCGGAGAACTTCACCAGCGCCATCGGGGTGAGCGAGTCGGGGCCGGACGACCAGACCCGGTGGTAAACCCCGAGGGCGGTGTCGAGCTCGTCACCCGGGCGGTAGCTGTCCCGCTCGAGCACCGGCAGGTCGAGCTGCGCCTGGAGGAACCAGCTCCAGCTGCCGTCAGTTGTCAGGTTGCCGCGCTGGAAACCCCCGAGCAGCACGTCGGTGCTGCCCGTCCCGACTTCGCTGTCGCGGTCGACGTCGCCATAGGCGTCGTTGTGCGTGTAATCGCCGGTCGGCAGCTTCAGGCCGAAGGTCAGGCCGGTGGACATGTCCGGCGACAACCCCGTGTACACCGCCTTGAGCCGAAGGTCGCCCCAGGCGCCCCACGTGAGCGCCACGAGGTCGTCGCCGCTGGCGCCGCCGGTGGTCTCAAAGTTGCGGTTGACGTAGGGCAGCTCGCCGACGATCCCCCAGTTGCGGTTGAACATGTCCTCAAACCCGGTGGTGAGGAAGTTTGTGCGGATCTCCTTGTCGGGATTATCCGCGGCGGGCGCGGAGGAGCGCCCGCTCCAGTTGGTGGCCTGATCCTGGAAGTCGTCCTCCAGGAAAAGCGTCTGGCCGGCGTGGGCGGGCAGCATCGAGCTGGTGCCCACGTCGAAGACGCCGCAGCCGCAGGCGCAGGCACGGCCGATCCGGGGCGCGGCCGCCAGGGCCAGGACCGCAGCCAGCCCGAGGACGGGACGGCTGATTTTAAAATAAGCCAGGGGCCGGGCGCGATGGCGCCAGGCGTGATGGAAAGGATTCATGATGAGAATTTGGTCGAAGGCGGCGCGCGGATGCGGGACTTGACGCGGCGGCGCGCGCCTCAAAACCGTCGTGACGGTTCCGCCGCGTCGAAAGGAAACGGACTCCCCGCCTTGCTCCCGCAGGGGAAGGCCGGGACGGTATGGATCGCCTAGGCCAGGCGAAGCTTCGGCGGCGGCAGGGACACCGGCTGGCGCCACGCGGGCGCGTAGGCCGGGGCCATCTCGGGCCACTCCCGCGGGAGCGGCCGGGTCAGCACGATGTCGGCGCGCTGGCAGATCAGCAGCGTGATCCGCTGCGCCGGGGCGGCGGCCGGCTGCTTCGCGCCCGCCTCGCGCCCCTTTTGCACCGCCTGGCAGATCGGGCAAAGCTTGCTTGGGTCGAACGTCTCCTGCACCGCCAGCGCCACGGGGGCCGTGCGCGCGTAGCCGGCAAACATCCGGGCCCACGCGAACACCTGCATCACGTCGAGCGCCGCGCCGTTGGCACAAAGCCAGGCGAAGAGCATGCACATGACGCTGACGTGACGGCGCACGAGACGGGAGGATGGCGGTCCGCCTGCTCTGGGCAAGTCCGGAGAAATTCTATTCGCGCGACTTAATCCAACAAGTAGCTCAGGCGTCCCGCCTGCCGTCGTCGAGATTGCAGGCGAGACGCCTGCGCTACTTCCTCAGCAACGCCGACGCTGCATCCTGCTGCGCCCCTCAGCATTAGCGCGACGCCCCGGCGCGCTCTCGATCCAAGGTAGACGAGGCGTTCCGCCTCGTCCCTCCGAGGCAACGAGGCGGCACGCCTCGTCCACCTTCAAGCCCCGACCGCCGCCGCGCGCCGGGCGGCCCGGGCGCGCCAGACGCGGCGCAGGGGATATTTCACGCCGCCGTGGTAGGCCGCGAGCAGGACCGCCATACCCACGAAGGCGTAGAGCAGCCCCTCGAGGGTCGTCGGCACGGCCGGCCGAAAGATCGCCAGCGTGGCCCGCGCGATCGAGGGATCGAAATGGCGGAGGAAGACCCAGGGCCGCGCAAACAGCGAGGCGTGCCGGATCGCCGCGTCCGCCGCGGCCAGCGCCTCGACGCGACCGGAAGCCGCCCGGACCACGCCCCCGAGGCCGACCACCGCGGGGTCGGAACTGGCGGAGGTGTCGGCGACCAGCTGGTCGAGCGTCAGGCCCGAGCGCACCGCCACGTCATTGAGCTGCTCCAGCTGCCGCCGCGCCTCGTCGAGGCGCCCGCCCAGGCGCTGCAAATACTGCTGCATGAACTCCGGGGCCTGGGCAAAGAGCACGGTCCCGACAACGCACAGCAGCCGGTCCAGCAGCTTCTCGCCCGCGCCCAACAGGGAATGGAGGGGCCGGAGCCAAACACGACCGGAATTATTGTTCATTTGTCACCGCCGAAAGTTCATGGTGCAGTCCCTCCTCGAACCCTAGCGAAACTATGAACGGTGAACAATGACCAATCCGCGATCCAGGCGGCTCGGCGAGTGGCTCGGTTGGGCGGCCCTGGCCGGGGTGACGCTCTTCTTCCTGGCCACGTCGTGGCGCAAATGGCCGGACCCCCTGGTCGATTTCGGACGCGAGCTCTACGTGCCGTGGCGCCTTTCCCACGGGGCGCTGCTCTATCGCGACGTCGCGGACATCTATGGTCCGCTGTCCCAATACGCCAACGCCGGCCTGTTCCGGCTGTTCGGTCCCGGGATCATGGTGCTGGTGACCGCCAACCTCGCCGTCTTCGCCGCGATCCTGATCTCCCTCCATGTGATCTTCCGCCGCGCCTGGGGCGCGGCTGCGGCCCTCGCGGCGGCCGCCGTCTTCGTGTCGGTCTTCGGGTTCTCGCAATTCCTGACCATCGGAAACTACAACTATGCCACGCCGTATTCCCATGAGGCGACCCATGGCCTCCTCGTTTGCCTGCTGCTGGTGATCGTGCTCGGGCGCTGGCTGGAGGAGGCGACCGTCCGCCGCAGCGCGCTGGCGGGCCTCCTGCTGGGGCTCACCATCGTCCTCAAGCCGGAGGTGATGCTGGGGGCCGCGGCCGTCACCGCGGCGGCGGTTGCACTCCGGCTCCGGGCGCGGCAGCGGGTCGGGCCCGGGGCGATCGCCGCCTGGGCGGCCGGCGCCGCCCTGCCCACGGCCGGCTTTGCCGCTTATTTCGCCACCCAGGTGTCCTGGGGCGCCGCGCTCGGGATGGCGGGCCGTGGATGGCTGGATATCGCCGGCGGCGCGGGTTTCTCGCACCTGCCGCTCCAAGGCGTCTTTCTCGGCACGGACCGGCCTTGGGCCAATCTGCTCGCGCAAGCGGAGGCGACGGGCCTGGCCCTCCTGCTGATCGGCGGACTCGGCGCGGTGGCCCGGCGGGCGGACCGGACGCCCCGTCCCGGCCTGCGCTGGCTCCTGGGCGGGGCGCTGGCGGCCGCCCTGCTCTGGCTCGCCTGCACCCAGATCGTCTGGCTCAATATCGGCCGCTGCCTCCTGGGGCTCACGCTGGTCTATATTGCATGCACGGCCAATAGGTTTCGACGTGGCACGGGCTTCCAGCCCGTGGACTCACATGAACATGGGCTGGAAGCCCATGCCACGTCTGCCACCTCCCGGCTTTTGATCGCCGTGCTCGCGGCGGCGCTGATGGCGCGGATGTTCCTCAACGGCCGGATCTATCACTACGGATTCTTCGAGGCGGCGCTCGCGGGGGCGATGGTGCCGGCGATCCTGATCGGGGAGTTGCCGGCGCGGTTGCGCGTCGGCCCCTGGGGGCGTGGGCTGGTCGTCGCCTCCAGCCTGCTCCTGGTGGGGACCGGCGTGGTCAAGATTGCGACGCAATCACAGGCGATGCTGCGCGCGAAGACCTATGCGATCGAGCACGGGTCGGACCGCTTCTACACCTTTCCCCCGCAGGCCCTGGGGACCGGCGACATCGTGCGGGTGATGAGCGACTGGCTGCGCCCGATGCCCGCCGGGCAAACCGCCGTCGTGCTGCCGGAGGGGGAGATGATCAACTACCTGGCCCGGATGCCGAGCTCCGTGGCGCCCTACGCGTTTTTCGCCGCGGCCACGAGCGGCGGCCGCGAGGCCCGCATCGTCGCGGACCTGCAGCGCCACCCGCCCGACTGGATCGTGATCGTCAGCCGGGACATCCGGGACAACGGGATCAAGCATTATGGCGAAAGCACCGGCGAGGGCCGGGATATCCTCCACTGGGTTGCCGCGAACTATGCGCCGGCGATGGCGGTGGGCGGGAATCCGCTGGATCCCAATCAGTGCGGGGGGGTGGTGCTAAAGCGTGAGGCGAAGTAGCGCCGCTCACTTGAAACTTTTCTTATCCGTCCCCCGATAAAGAATCCGCGCATTGCGCTCGGCGATCGACCGATGGAGGGCGACGAACTCGGGATCGAGGTCGCGGGTGGCGCGCGGTTCGTGCTCAAAATGGCCGTGGCGGTCCACCCCGTGCACCAGCGTCGCGGAATCGCGCTCGCCGGCGATCTGCCGGACCGAGGTGGGGATGTAGCGCGCGGTGAAGCCGACGCGGCGGGTGTCCGATGGATTGGGCGCGGAGCCGTGCACCAGCAGCACGTGGTGCAGGGAGATCTCGCCGGGGCGCAGCTCGATCGTCACGGCCCGGGCCGGATCGACCTCCACGGCGACCTCCTGGCCGCGGGTGAGCAGGTTGTCCTTGGCAAAGGTGTCGCGGTGCGGAATCTGGTCCATCAGGTGCGTCCCGGGAATCACCGCCATCGCGCCATTCTCCCGCGTGGAGGGCGACAGCGCGATCCACGCGGTCACGACGTCGGGCCGGTTCAGGCCCCAGTAGGTCGCGTCCTGGTGCCAGGAGACGAAGGCGGGATTGCGCGGTTCCTTGATGAAGAAGCCCGACGACCAGCAGAACAGGTCGGGGCCGTAGAGGTCCGCGACCGCGCCGACGATCGTTTCGTGGTGGACCAGGTCGGCGAGCCACGCAAAGAGCAGGTGGGACTTATGCCGCATCTCGCCGCGGATCGGGCCGCCGCTCGCCGCCTCGTAGGCCTCGAGGCGCGCGCGCAACTCCGCCGCCTGCGCCTCCGCCATGATGCGGATCGGATGGACGTAACCATCGCGGCGATACTGTTCGACCTGGGCGGGGGTGAGGACCATGCGGAAAGGAGGAAGGCGAATGGCGGAAGGCGGAGGGGAATACCGTCTCAGCTGGAGCCGGTGGTCCACTGCCGCCGCAGGTGGCGCGCGCGGGCGGTCTCCTGGGGGGTGAGGGAGGAGGAGCGCGAGAGGACGTCGTCGAGGATGGCGAGCGCCAGCGCCTGGTTGTTGACCCGCCGCGCCCATTGCGCATGGCCGATCTCAATCCAGCCGTCGTCCGGGAAGAGCGTCCGCCCGAGCACGAGAAACTTCCCGTCGTCCTCCGTGACATGGTCCGCTCCCGGGACGAATCCGGCGACGCGGTCATAGGCCAGCTTGAGGCTCTTGCAGTAGATGATCGCCTTCTCGGCGTCGTTGACCACTTCGCGCGCCTGCTCGGGCGTCACCCGATCGCGGCGGCTTAGGTCCGGGTCTCCGGTGCCCTGGCGCGAGACTTCGTCCGCCATCTCGTACCACGTCCACCCGTCCCGCGAATCCAGGCGCAGCGCCTCCCGACAGTCGGCGGCGGCCTCCGCATGCCGGTCCGAGACATAATCGACCAGCGCGAGCGCCTCGCGGGGCCGGGGGTCGGCGGGAGCCAGCTGGATCGCCTGTTCCGCATAGCCGCGGGCCACGTCGAGATTGCGCGCGCCAGCCTCGAGCCGCGCCAGGATCGCAGCCACGAAGGCGGGATCAGCGGGCGCGGGTGCGGCGATCGGTGGGACCGCTTCGTAGGGACGGGCGACCTCGTAGAAGTCGCCCCCCCGAATATATTCGGCAAAACGGCTGTTGATCGTATCCGCCTCGTCCCCGAGGGCTTCGCGCAAGGCTTCAGGCGGGGTCGCGTGGTGCGCGAAGGCGTCGAACAGCTTGGTCATGGCATGTTGCTTCGCCATGTCCTTCGAAAAGAGCAGAAAGTGGGCAAAGCCCCACGCTTCCACGTAATACAGGGAGACACCGTGGCGATCCGCCACCAGGTTCATGTCATTGGCCTCCAGCAGCTCCTCGACTTTCAGGAATCGATCGTCGGTGGCCAGGGGGTGGTCCGCGGCCCGTTGCAGGCGCGAGGTCCAGCCCCGGGGAGGCTGGCCAAAGATCTCCCGGTGGTTCTCGACGACGTAGCCGCCGTACACTTCCTTCAGGCCGATGCGCAAGGCGCGGGGCAGCCGCACCTGGACGCCGCTGAGGAGCCAGTCGACCCCGGCGGCATAAACGCTGCGCTGCATCTCCTCGTCCGAGTCGTCGGCGGATTTCGCCTCCATCGCGCCCCAGCCGCCGGAGCTGGAGAAACCCCCGAGGCCCTGCAGCGGATCTCCGTTCTTGAGCACCGGGGCGGAGTCCCAGAAATCGGAGCGGCGGTTGAAGAGCACGAGGGTGAGCGGCCCCAGCGTCCTCGGATCCACCGGAAGCCGGCCCTCCATCGCATGCAGAAACTGGTTGAGCCGGTCCGCCCACACGGCGGTGTCGGAGTCGCTCATTTGCGACACCACGGTGAAATCCGGATCGGCGCACGTCCGCCAGCCCTGCGTACTGACCATCTGGGCCGTATGCGCCGTGGCCGCCGCCGCGCTGCCGAATGCCAAAACCAACATGACCGCCGCTTTGATCGTCTTCATGGGGCTATTTTGGGGTGTCCAATCCAGCGCGATTATTGTTCATTTGTCACTACCCGATGTTCACTGTCCCCTCCCGGAATCGATCCCGCCTGGATGGTAAGGCATGAACCGTGAACGCAAGGGAGTCTCCTGGGGTGAGTGGCTGGGCCTGGTGGCGCTGGCGGGGCTGGCGGCGTATTTCGTGGCGGTGTCCTGGCGCAAGTGGCCGGATCCGCTGATCGACTTCAGCCGCGAGCTCTACGTGCCGTGGCGGCTGTCGCAGGGGGCGCTGCTTTATCGCGACGTCACGGACATCTTCGGGCCGCTCTCCCAGTATCTCAACGCCGCCGTCTTCGCCCTCTTCGGCCCCGGCCTGATCGTCCTGGTCGCGGCCAACCTGGTCGTCTTCGCCGGGATCCTTGCGGCAATATATGTGCTCTTTCGCCGGGCCTGGGGCCCGGGCGCGGCGCTCGCGGCGGGCGCGGTCTTCGTCGCCGTGTTCGGTTTCTCCCAGTTCATCTCGATCGGGAACTACAACTACGCCACCCCCTACTGCCACGAGGCGACGCATGGCCTGCTCGTCTGCCTGCTGCTGGTCGCGGCGCTGTCCCGCTGGCTGGAAGCGCCCACCCCGGCCCGCAGTTTCCTGGCGGGCGGGCTGTTCGGCCTGACGGCGGTATTGAAGCCGGAGATCATGCTGGCCGGGATCGTCGTCACGCTCGCGGCGGTCGGGCTGCAGCATGGGAGCCGGCGGGCCTGGTCGTGGCGCGGCGCGGCCGCCTGGGCCGCCGGCGCCGTGCTGCCCACCGCGGCCTTCGCCGCCTGGTTCTCCACCTTGGTGCCCGCGGGGACCGCGCTGCGGATGGCGGGCGCGGTGTGGCTCAACGCCGGAACGACCCGCCGCCAGATCAACGAACTGGTCCAGGTCCGCTTTCTCGGGTTCGACCAGGTGGCGGCGCACCTCGCCCAGCACCTGAGCGCGACCGTGGTCGCCCTGATCCTGATCGCCGGCGTGGCCGGACTCGCCTGGCTGGCGGACCGGGCCCCCCACCGATGGCAGCGCGTGCTGCTCGGTCTCGGGCTGGCCGCCGCGGCCCTCTGGCTCGCCTGCGGCGTGATCCATTGGATCTTCATCGGCCGCTGCCTGTTGGGGCTCACCCTGGTCTATATTGGATTCGCGGCAAACAGGTTTCGACGTGGCACGGGCTTCCAGCCCGTGGACTCACGTGAACATGGGCTGGAAGCCCATGCTACGTCTGCTACTTCCCGGCTCTTGATCGCCGTCCTCGCGGCGGTGCTGATGTCGCGGATGGTCCTGGCCGGGCGGATTTATCACTATGGCTTCTATCAGGCGGCGCTCGCCGGCATCCTCGTGCCGGCCGTCCTGCTCGGGGAGCTGCCGGAGCGCCTCGGCCTGCGCGCCCGGGGCCGGAGCCTGTTCGTGGGCGGCATCCTGCTCCTGATCATCCCGGGCGTGATTCAGCTGGCGCAGCGGTCGCACCACCAGTTCAGGCTGAAAACCGCGGCGGTGGGCTCGGGCCGGGATCGCTTCTACACCCTCTCCCCCCGCCTCAACCCGACGGGAGAAATGGTGCAACGCACCTGCGAGTGGCTGGCCCAGCGGCCGCCCGGCGGGACCCTGGTCGTGCTGCCCGAGGGGGAAATCATCAACTACCTGACGCGCATCCCCAGCTCGGTGACGCCCTATGCCTTCTTCGGCGCGACCACCAGCGACGGGCGGGAGCCGCTGGTCGTGGACGAACTCCGGCGCCACCCGCCCGACTGGATCGTGATCATCAGCCGCGACCTGGACGATTATGGCATCCAGAGCTATGGTGAGCGTTCGGGCGCGGGCTTGGACATTCTGCGCTGGGTGGCGGACCACTACCGGCAAGCCGAGTCGTTCGGCGGCAATCCCTTCGACTCCCGCCAATGCGGGGCCTTGATCCTGCAGCGGAAATGAATCACTCCAAGGCAACCCCATGAACCGCACCCTCGTCGCCCTCGCCTGCCTCCTCGCCCTCGCGGCGCCGGCGCGCGCAGTTTCCGACGACGACGGGACCATCACGATCTTCGTGGGCACGCCGGAGTCCGCCGAGGGCAGGAATTTTGTCCGGGCGACGCCGGCCCACCCGGTCTATTTTCTGCCCGTGGTCCTGGGCTATCGGGAACGCGGCGACATTCTCGCCTATTACCGGAGGTCACCGCCCGTGAGCGACCAGGAGACCGCCCGGATCGAAACTCTGCTGGCCGCCGGGCTCGCCGCCCAGGGCTACCGCGTCGCGACCAACGCCTCCCCGCCCACGCTCGTCATCACCTTCGCGTGGGGCTGCAGCGCCCCGTTCACCGATAGCGCGCAAAAAAAGCAGCGTTACTTCGTGGACCTGACGGCCATCGATCTCGCGGCGTACCGCCAGCACCGGCGGGTGCTGCTCTGGGGCGATTACGTTCTCACCCCCTACTGGGGCCATTACATCGACGAGGTGCTGCCCACGCTCATTGCCACCGGGGTTCCCCTCTTCGGATCGCATCCCCGGCCGGAATCCGTCCCGCCCATTCCCGCGGTCAGGAATCAGGCTGACTGGGATTTGCTCGGCTACTGGCAGACGGCCCGCAGGCTGGTCAGCGCCGCCCCTTGAACCTGCTGCTCATCCATTCGGACCAGCACCGCTACGACTGCCTTGGGGCGAACGGTCACCCGTTCCTGCAGACGCCCAACCTCGACCGCCTGGCGCGCGAGGGCCTGCGCTTCACCCACGCCTTCACGCCCGTTCCCCTCTGCACGCCGGCGCGCAACTGCCTGCTCCACGGCTGCTGGCCGCACCAGCATCTGGCCATCTGCAATTACGACACCGAGGCGCCGCGGGGCGCGCGCCCCGGCCTGGTTTCATACAGCGAGCTGCTGCAGGCGGCCGGCTACCAGCTCGCCTATATCGGGAAGTGGCACACCAACGCGGTGCGCGAGCCGCCGGCCTACGGATTCGAGACCTGGATCGACGAGGGCGCCTACCCCGCCTGGCGGGAGGCGCAGGGCCTGCCGCCGCAGCCCGCCGCCAACGGCTGGTTCGGCGAAACCGATCCCGGCATCACCGGCCGGCAAAGCCGGCTGGCCTGGGGCGCCGACCGGGTGATCGAAACGCTGGGCCGGGCCGCCGGGGAGCGCCGCCCTTTCTTCGTGCGCTGGGACCCGAGCGAGCCCCACCTGCCGAACCGGGTGCCGCCTCCCTACGACCGGAAATATCCGCGGGAGGAGATCCCGCCTTGGCCCGGCTTCGCGGACCCGCTCGACGGCAAGCCCTACATCCAGCGCAAGCAGCGGCGCACCTGGGGCGTCGAGGGCTGGAGCTGGGAGCAATGGACCCCGATCGTCCAGCGCTACCTCGGCGAGATCACCCTGCTCGACGCCCAGGTGGGGCGCATCCTCTCCGCGCTCGACCAGCTCGGCCGGGGCGACGACACGATGGTCATCTATACCTCCGATCACGGGGACATGTGCGGCTCACATGGCATGATGGACAAGCATTACATCATGTACGACGACGTCGTCCGGGTGCCGCTGCTCGCGCGCTGCCCGGCGCTGGTGCCCGCCGGTCGCACCTGCGACGCCTTCGTCTCCAGCGCCCTGGACCTGGCGCGCACCTTCCTGGACCTGGCCGGGTTGCCCGTCCCCGCGTCCTATGTCGGCCAGAGCCTCGCGCCCGCCCTGCGCGGCGGACCCGGGCCGGCCCGCGAGACGATCGTCTCGACCTATTACGGCAACCAGCTCGGCCTGTTCACCCAGCGCATGATCCGGGACACCCGCTGGAAATACGTCTGGAATGCGACCGCCGAGGACGAGCTGTACGACCTGGAGGAAGATCCGGGCGAGATCCGCAACCTCGCCGCGCAGGCGGTGGGCGCCGGCCCGCTGGCGCGGCTGCGTCTCCAGCTGCTGGCCTGGATGCAGGCCGAGCAGGACCCGATTCTCAACCCCTGGACCCAGCGGCAGCTGGAGGGGGGATGAGCCCGTGGGCCCGCGCCCTAGAGGATCAACTCCCAGTAGCTGACGTCGATCCAGCGGTCCAATTTCCAGCCGACCTGCGCGAAGTGCCCGACCGGGCGGAAGCCGAACTTCTGATGGAAGGCGACGCTGGGCGCGTTCGGAACGGTGATGGCGGCGATCAGGCTGTGGATCGAGCGCGCCTTCAGCCCGGCGATGAGCTCCCGATAGAGCGCGGATCCGACCCCCGTCCCCATGGCACCCTGGTCCACGTAGATCGCGGTCTCCACGCAGTAACGGAACGCCGACCGCGTCCTCCAGGCGCCGGCATAGGCGTAGCCGACAACCTGGCCGCCGCGCTCAAAGGCCAGCCAGGGGTACTTGGCCGTGATCTCCGCGATTCTTCCCGCCATCTCCCGGTCGCTGATCGCGACCTCCTCAAACGTCACCGTCGTGTTCAGCACGTGATGGTTGTAGATGGCGCAGATCGCGGTCGCGTCGGCGGCGGTGGCGGGGCGGATCATGGCGGGGTCGGCCCACGGGTGATGACCCGGCCGGCAGGTTCCTGTCAATTCCAGTTGCGGCGCGGCCCGCGGGCGTCTGCAATGCGCCCCCGATGCCAATCTCGGAGCTCCGGACCAAAACGCGCACCCGGGATATTGTTGGCTATTCGCTGGGGGAAGGCACGACCTCGCTGACGTTCAATGGAATCTCCGCGTATTTCATGCTCTATTACACCCAGGCGCTGGGCCTGCCGTACGCCGAGGCGTCCTTCGCCTTCGCGGTCTCCAGCCTGTGGGACGCCCTGGTCGACCCGCTGATCGGACATCTGAGCGACAACACCCACTCCCGCTGGGGCCGGCGGATTCCCTACATCCTGGTCGGCGGCCTCCTGATGGCCCTCTGTTTCTATTTCACCTGGGCGGTCCCGGGCGCCGTCCAGAGGCACGGCCTGCTCTTCCTGTACGCGATCACGATCAGCTTCACCTACCGCACGGCCTACGCGATCTTCTACGTCCCATACGTCGCGCTGGGTTTCGAACTGTCCAACGACTACCACCAGCGCTCGCAGCTCCAGGCCGCCCGGATGGCCCTCGGCATGGCGACCAACCTGCTGGTGGCGCTGGGCTGGTCGCTCTTCTTCCCCGACCGGCCGGGCGGTCCCGAGGCGACGAGCGTGGCCGGCAATTTCGTGCGCATGGGCACGATCTTCTCGCTCACCGCCGTGGGGATGACCGCCGCGGTCCTGCTGGCCATCCGCCACCACATCACCGACACCCGGGGCGAAGTCACGGGGACGGGCAAGGGCCTCCGCGCCTATTATGGGGATTTCCGGGACATCATCACGGATCGCTACCTCCGGCCGATCATGATCTTCCTGTGCCTGGGGATGATCGCCTCGTGCTTTGTCGGCATGCTGCAGATGTACCTCTACGTCTATTTTCTCCACCTCACCGCCCTCCAGAAGACACTGGTCCACGGTGGCGGCATGATCCTCTGCGCCCTGGGCGGCCTGGCCGGGCCGCGGCTGGAGCGATTCTGCGACAAGAAGCGCGCGGTCTGCATCGGGGCCGCGATCTCGGTCGGCGCGGACCTGCTGGCCGTGCTCCTGTCCCAGAGCGGCCTGCTAAAGGGAACGGCCACCTGGGTGGTCGGCCCGCATGTGATCCCCCTGGCGGTGATCGTCTATGGCGGCTGCGACATGGTGAACTGGTTCGGTTTCGGCCTGCTCTGGATCCTCGGCATCTCGCTGATCGCCGACGCCGCGGAGGTCAACGAACTGGAGACGGGCGTGCGCAAGGACGGCGGCTACGCGGCCATCTATTCGTTTACGACCAAACTGGTGGCGTCGGTCGCCGTGCTCGCCGCCGGCTGCTGCCTGAAGTGGGTGGGCTTCGCCAGCGGCAGCGACCACCAGACGCCCCAGGCCATCCACGGCCTGGTGTTCCTGGCCTTCGGGCTCGGGGCGTTTTTCGCGGCGCTGGTCATACCGTTCGCCCTGCGCTGCGACATCACCCAGGGCTTCATGAAGGACGTGAAGGCGGCCCTGGCGCAGAAACGGGCTGGAACGTAGAAGTGGCGTCCCGCCACTTCCCTCCCAGGGACGCGGCGGGACGACGCGTCTACCTTGCACTCGGGAGTTTTTCGTAAGTCAAGGCCACCGCCCCCGGACAGCCGGGGATCGCCACCTCCAGGCCCGCGTCCATCGCGTCGCGGCCCGTGACTTTCCTCACCTCACCCGGGTGATCCACGTCCGAAAAGAGATAGACGGCGATGGGATCAAGCGCGCAAAGCCTCAAGCGCTCGGCCGGCACGGCGCTGGCGGCGCGGCGGAACGCCTGCACGACGCCGCGGCCCGCCTCCGGCCGGTCGTACTGCCACGCCAGCCAGGTGTCCGCCGCCAGGCTGCACGGCGTGAGCGGGTAGAAATCGCCGGAATAATTCTGCGCGATGTCCCGCCATTCACCGACCGCCCGGCGCAGGTCGGCGTAGGGCAGCGCGGGGTCGCGCATGTCCCAGGTCAGGATCGCCAGCGGACAGCTCAGGTTGCTGCGCAGTTCGTAGGGCGTGAACTGGCGCGGACCGGTCCCGGTGCCAAAATAGGGCAGCCAGAGCGCCAGGCCGTAGGTCTGGCACTGGTTGGACACGGGATCAAAGCGGTAGTCGGAGCGCCAGAACGGCAGCGCGCGGCGCATGGTCTCCAGGTCGTTGCGCGAACCGCCGCCCGCGCAGGAATCGATGACCAGGCCCGGGTGCCGGCGCAGCAGTTCGTCCCAGAAGGCCAGGTAGCCGACGATGTGGTGATTCTCCGTGATCCCCTGCCGGTCGGCGGCGTCGTGGCTGCGCCAGAGCTGGACGGGCTCGACGACGTTGAAATCCTGCCGGTAGATATCAATCCCTTCCTCGGTGATCTTCCGGCTGACCATATCCGTCAGCCACGCGCGGGCCGCCGGGTTGCCGAGGTAAAAGAGCTGCGAGGCGTGCCTCGAAATGAGATTGGGCAGCAACCACTCCGGGTGCTGCCGGAACAGCGCATTGGTCGGCATCACCCGTTCCGGCTCGAACCAAAGGAGGGTCTTGAGGCCGAGGCGGTGCGCGTGGTCGGTGACCGTGCGCAGGCCGTGCGGGAACCGCGCGGGGTCCGGTTCCCAGACGATCGGCTCCTGCCAGCGCCCATGATTGACATACCAGCCGGCGTCCATCCACCAGCAGTCGAGCGGCAGCCGCTCCTGGCGGTAGCGGTCGATGAAGAAGAGCTGGTTCTTCTCGTTGGCCCGGACCATCTCGTCAAATTCCAGCGAACTGGAGCCCGCGAGAAAAGGCGCCGGCGGCCGTCCGCCGGGCCGGGGCAGGTTGTGCGCGAGCATCCAGCGGCGCCAGCCATTCTGCGCCGAGATCCAGCTGCCGCGCCAGAACTGCACGGCCATGAGCGGTGTGCGAATTTCCTCACCCGGATGCAGCCGCAGGTGGGTGAGCTCCTGCCCGGCGGTCACCCGGACCCCGTCCGGCGTGTCGCGGGCGAACTGGATGGCCCACGCTCCCGGCCACCCGACCGCGAGGATGACCCCGGAGTACCGGCTGCGCTCGAGGTTGAAATACGGCATGACGCCGCCGGACGGACGGCCCTTGCTGGGGATGAAGCGCAGGGTCTGGCCGGACTCGAGCCGGCTCTCCTGGGGCAGGAAA
>Ga0302196_10001937_pt1 | contig 19621 bp, 17 predicted proteins | sample II_Bog_N1_3_FD_198794 | JGI IMG/M metagenome (GOLD analysis project Ga0302196, IMG submission 198794) | Peat permafrost microbial communities from Stordalen Mire near Abisko, Sweden - II_Bog_N1_3 | ecosystem: Environmental > Terrestrial > Soil > Wetlands > Peat | place: Sweden: Abisko...
CCGGCGCCCACGCCCGGGGTCGGTTGGCCCGGAGATCGCCCCGGGTGCAAAGCTCCCGGGCGCGGGTGGCCGTCGGATCGTCGGCGCCTGACGAGATCGGAGTCCGAGTTGCCCGATGTGACGATTGCCAGGTCCGGGACGCTGCCAGCCTACGTGGCGGTCCCCGACGGCGAGGGGCCGTGGCCGGGGGTCGTGGTCGTCCACGACGTGTTCGGCATGAGCTCGGACCTGCGCCACCAGGCCGACTGGCTGGCCTCGGAAGGGTTCCTCGCCGTCGCCCCCGACCTCTACCACTACGGCAGGAAGGGCACCTGCATCCGTACGGTCCTCCGCGACGCCCTGGCCCGGAAGGGCCGGACGTTCGACGACCTCGACGCGGCCCGTGCCTGGCTCGCCGCCCGGGACGACTGCACCGGGCGGATCGGCGTGATCGGCTACTGCATGGGTGGCGGGTTCGCGCTGCTCCTGGCTCCGGCGCACGGGTACTCGGCCGCCAGCGTCAACTACGGGAGCGTCCCGAAGGATGCCGACACCCTGCTTTCGGGGGCGTGCCCGGTGATCGGGAGCTACGGGGCCAAGGACTGGGCGCAGCGGAAGGCACCGGCCCGCCTGGAGGAGGCGCTCGAGCGCAACGGCGTGGCCCACGAGGTCACGGTGTACGCGGACGCCGGTCACTCGTTCCTGAACGACCACGACCCGGCCGAGGCCTCCATCCTGTTCAAGGCCCTGGCCCGGGTCAGCGGGTCGGAGTACCACGATCCGTCGGCCCGTACCGCCCGGATCCGCATCGCCGCGTTCCTCCGGGAGCACCTGGAGGCGGTGGCGTAGCCACCGGTGGATCCGCGTCGACCCGCTACCGTTGTCCCGTGGGCAGCCAACGGGTTCCGGGTGGGGTGGTGCACCGACTTCCCCGGGACCTGCGCGAGGCGCTGGTCGCCAACGCCACGGCACTCGCTGCCTGGAAGGACATCACGCCGCTGGCCCGCAACGAGTTCATCTGCTGGGTCGAGGACGCCAAGCAGGAGACCACCCGGGAACGCCGCATCCGCCGTACCCGGGAGGAGCTCGAGGAGGGGATGCGCCGGCCGTGCTGCTGGCCCGGGTGCGCCCACCGGGAGCGCACCGGCAGCTAAGGATCGGCCGGGAGCCACGCGCCGGGCGGTCGGTGTCTGGTGCACAATGGGTCACTCGAGAGGGGGTGCGACGCGCACCCCGGCAACCCAGGGGGACCCATGACCACCGATCAGACCCGAGCCGTCGTCGAGCAGCACATGGAGGCGCTCCGGTCCGGCGACATCGACCGGGTGATGGAGGACTACACGGACGAGTCGGTCTTCATCATCAACCTCGGGGGGGTGTTCACGGGCCGGGAGGCGATCCGCCCGTTCTTCGAGGCCTCCGCCGCTATGCCCGGCTTCGTCGAGAACGCGGCGTTCGCGGAGGGCGACGCCTACTACGTGACCTGGACCGCCGACGGGATCGAGCTCGGGAGCGACACGATCGTCGTGCGTGACGGCAAGATCGCCCTGCAGACGGTGGTCGTCGTCCTGGCCTCGTAGGGGACGATGCTCCCGGTCGACGCCTATTCGGGGATGACTTCGGCCACGTCGTCGAGGTTGGCCGACTCGGCCTGCTCGAGGTCGTGCAGCACGCCCGGGTCGGCCTTCAGCGGCCCGGGCAGGAACAGCGCCGGCAGGACGGCGACGGCGCACACGGCGAACGACCACCAGAAGGACGTGGCGAACGCCGCCGCCAGTCGGTCGACGACGGTCATCGGCAGGGCGGTGTCCGGCATCTCCCCCAGGCTCGGCGCGTGGTGGGGGAACTGTGCGGTGATGGCGTGCTGCAGCACGACCGCGAACACGGCCACGCCGATCGACCCGCCGACCTGGCGGATGATGTTGGTCGAGGTGCTGGCCCGGGGCACCTCCTCGTTGGACAGCCCCCGGTAGGAGGCGGCGAAGACCGGCATCATCCCGAAGCCCAGGCCGATGCCCCGCACGAACAGCGCCACGGCCAGGAAGGCGAAACTGGTCGACCCGGAGACCTGGGTGTAGGCCAGCGTCCCGAGCGCCAGGAGCGCCATGCCCACGGGCACGGTCCTGCGGGTGCCGTACCGGTCGGCCATCTTGGCCGACGTCCGCATGACCAGCGCCGCCCCGATCCCCTGCGGGGCCATGAGGAGCCCGGCCTTCCAGGCCGGTTCGCCGCGCACGATCTCGTAGTACAGCGGCAGCAGGAACATTGTTCCGTACAGGGTGGCGCCGACCAGGAAGATGCAGATCGACGCCATCGTGAAGTTGAACCGTTTGAACAGCCGCAGGTCGAGCAGCGGTTCGGGGGCACGGAGCGAACGGAACACGAACAGGACGATCAGCACGACCGAGACCGCCAGGCTGAGCTGGACCCCACGGGACGAGAACCCGCCCTCGCTGCCGACCTGGGAGAGGCCGTAGACCAGGAGCGACAGGCCCGGTGCCAGCAGGAGGAATCCGATCACGTCGAGCCGGTGGGAGCGGTCCCCGGGGGCGGTGGGCAGGAATCGGAAGGCCAGGATCAGCGCCACGATGCCGATCGGCACGTTGATGAAGAAGATCCACCGCCAGGAGAAGTTGGACACGATGAGTCCGCCGAGGACCGGCCCGAGAATGGGACCCAGCAGGGTCGGCACCCCGATCAGCGCCATGACCTTGTTCATCTTGTCGGGACCGGCCGAGCGGGCCATGATCGTCTGCCCGACGGGCATGATCATGCCCCCGCCGAGGCCCTGGAGCACCCGGAAGGCGACGAGCACCCCGGCCGACCAGGCGAGTCCGCACAGGGCGGACCCGGTGACGAACAGCCCGAGCGATACGATGTAGACGGGCTTGGCCCCGAAGCGGTGCACGGCCCAGCCGCTCAGGGGGATGACCACCGCCAGCGCCAGCAGGTATCCGGTCGTCACCCACTGGATGGTGCTGATGCTGGTATGGAAGTCGCGGGCGAGGGTGGCCAGGGCCACGGCCACGATGGTCGTGTCGAGGATGGCCATGATGGTGCCCAGCACCACCACGACGCCCACCCGCTTCACCTCGGCGGGAAGCCGGTCGTCGGGCGGTCCCGGCACGACCGCCGACGGTGCGCTGTCCGCTGTACTCATCGACCCCTCCCTCGTCCTCCGTCGCATCGGAGCCTGCGCCCTTCGGGCGACGCTACAGGATGGGGAAACCGGTCCGTCGCCAGGCCCGGGATACCGTCGGCCCGGCGCCCTCGGCGGCGACCGACGACGTCCCTGGTCGGGTGCGGCCGGAGGGGGGCGCGTGCCCTCAGCCCGGGAGCAGTCCGACCTCGACGAGGACCGCACGGCACTCGTCCGGTCCGCGAACCTGCTCGGACCGGAAGCCGAACGACCGGCCCGCCTCGGCGTTCAGTGCGACGTCGTCCAGGAACAGCACCCGGTCCCGGTCTGCGGGGATCTGCCGGGCAACCGCCTCGAACATCTCCGGATCCGGTTTGACCAGCCCCAACTCGAACGACAGGAAGGTCCGGTCGAAGAGGGTCAGCAGCGGCCACTCCTGCGACTGGTAGGCCCAGTGCACGACATTGGTGTTACTGCAGCACCCGATCGGAACCGACGCCTGGACATCGGCGAGCAGTCCCGCAGCGCCAGGGAAGGGACCGATCGGCCAGGCCGCCAACAGCTCCAGGAACTGCCCGGGCGACACCTGCAGCTGCCACTCGGCGACGACCCCCTCCGAGAACTCCCGTGACGTGCACCGGCCCGATTCGAACCGACGGACCCACGGACAGGCCAGCCACCGCTGCCACATCTCCTCTTCGCTGGCGAGCCCGGTCAACTCCTGGAACGCCGTCATTCCGCCGAGTTCGATCAGCACTCCCCCCAGATCGAACAGGACGAAGTCGACATCACCGGGATGCACGGATCGAACGGTAGCGCGACGTCGGGCCCTGTGGACGAGGCACGTCCGTCACCGTGCACCACGGGAGGACCACGGTGAAGCCCGGGAGGGTGTCCCGGGGGTCGTCGGCGGCTATCCGCCGCCTCCCCTGGCCGCCCGCGCCCGCGCGATGTGCACCCGTTGCGACTCCGCGACGAGCCATTCCCGGATGCGGGGCAACTGCCGGTCCGAGGGAAGGTGGCGCGCTCCCTGCGGGCCGTCGGTCTGGGATCCGCAGCGTCGACACACCGCCATCCGGCCATTCGTCTCCGGTGCATGATCCTGATCGAGCAGTTCGCCCGTGTGCATCTCGCCATCTGCCGGCACGGCTCTCCCTCCGACCACCTCGACCGCTGCGGGCGGGTGGTTCCTTCGGGTGGCTCGCAACGGCGCCGGACGGCGCGGCTCCGTCCACGCCCCCACCCTACGCCCGGCCGGCCGGAAGCGGGCCCGGGGCCGGGCAGCTCGGAGCTCTTCGGGCTCCCGCCCTCACCTCGTCAGGATCCCCCCGACGGTGACGGCCAGCACGACCCCCCCGAGCAGGCGCCTCCAGGGGTTCACCCCGCGGAGGATCTCGTCGCCGGCCCAACCGACCAGAGCGAGGGTGCCGGTGACGCCGACGACCGTGCCGACCGTGCCGGAGGGGTGGAAGATCCATCGGACCCCCACCGCCACGAGGAACACGATCAGCGGCGCATTCGGCACCTGGGCGATGGTGATCCGGCCGGTCCGGCGGTCGCGGAACAGCCAGTCGATCATCGCTGCAGAACCATGCCCGCATGCTACGCGCCGCCCGTCGGACGGCCGCCGGTCAGCCTGCTACTCCTTGGACCCGTCCCCGAAGTAGCTGTCGCGCAGGGCCCGCTTCAGGATCTTGCCCGAGGCGTTGCGGGGCAGCTGCTGGTCGGCGAAGGCGATCCGGCTCGGCACCTTGAACGGCGCCAGAGTCTCGGCCAGGAAGTCGCGCAGCGTGTCGGCATCGAGGTCGGCGTCGGCCTGGCGCAGGATCACGCAGGCGACCTCCTCGCCAAGGCGCTCGTGGGGAACCCCGAACACCGCGGCCTCGTAGACATCCCCGTGTTCGTAGATGGCGCTCTCCACCTCGGCGCAGTAGACGTTCTCCCCGGCCCGCAGCACCATGTCCTTGGCCCGGTCCTCGATGTAGAGGAACCCGTCCTCGTCGACCCGGCCGAGGTCGCCCGAGGCCAGCCATCCGTCGACGATCGACTCGGCCGTCGCCTCCGGCTTGTTCCAGTAGCCCCGGATGACGTTGGGGCCCCGCATCCAGATCTCGCCCCGCTCGCCGGTCCGGACCTCGTTACCGTCGTCGTCACGGATCTCGATGTCCATGATCGAGATCCGGGCCCGTCCGGTCGAGGTCGGATGGGTGACGTAGTCGTCCCCCGAGTTGCCCGGCCCGAATCCGTTGGTCTCGGTCATGCCGTACCCGATCTGGGGCCGGCCCCGGGCGAACCCCTTCTCCACCCGGTCGACGAGCTTGGCCGGTGCCGGTGCACCGCCACCGCCGATGCTGGCCAGCGACGACGTGTCGTACTTGGAGAACGACGGGCTCTCGAGCATGTCCCAGCTCTGGGTCGGCACCCCGACGAACGTGGTCACCCGCTCGGACTCGATGAGGCGGAGGGCGGTCTCGGGATCCCAGCGGTGCATCATCACCAGCTTGAGCTTCATCCCGAAGCACGAGAGCATCACCGGCACGCACCCGGTCACGTGGAACAGCGGCACGATGAGGATGAAGCACGGGCGGAACCCGCTGGCGCCGCCCATCGGGTCCTCCCCCTTGGCGGCGGTGAGGATGGTGGTGTTGCACCAGAACCCCATGAGGGCGTTGACCACGGCCCGGTGGGTCGACACCGCACCCTTGGGGAACCCCGTGGTCCCGGACGTGTACAGGATGGTGGCGTCGTCGTCCGGCCCCACCTCGACCTCCGGCAGCGGGTTGCCGAGCGTGACAACCTCGTCATAGCGCCGCACCCCGGTCGCGTTGGGTTCGAGCTGGTCCCCCCGCACCATGATCATGGGCACCCCACGGGAGTGGGCCGGGGCATGGGCCCGCTCGATCCGCTCGGGGTCGGCGATGAGCAGGGCGAGTCCGGAGTCCTCGATGGCGTAGTCGAGCTCGCTCTCGGTCCACCACGCGTTGAGCGACACCGACACCGCGCCGATCGACAGGATCGCCGCGAACGACACGATCCACTCGGGCAGGTTCCGCATGGCGATCCCCACCCGGTCGCCCTTGCGGATCCCGTAGGTGTGCACCAGCGCGTGGGCCAGTGCGTCGGCGTTGCGCATTGTCTCGTCGAACGTCCAGCGCTCGTCCTCGTAGATCAGGAACTCGGCGTTGTCGCCCCGGGACCCGGCGAACATCTGGCCCAGGTTGGCGGGGGAGTTGCTGAACACGCGCACGGGATGCCCGTCGAGCTGGGACTCGATGACCTCGAAGAGCTGCCCCGGGCCCGTGACCTGCGCCAGTGCCTCTTCGTACGTGAGTGGCACAACCGCCACCTCCTTCAGCGAGCGAGCATGCCGACACCGAAGTGACCGGCGGGTAATGAAGTGTAGGTCGCCGCTGCCGGGTCCCCGGACGGCGGCCCCGGGGACGTCAGCCGGCGGGGGCCGGGCCGTCCAGCCGGACCGGGACGTGCTCGACCGGAGCGCCGAACGACGCCCGCCGGCTCGCCCGTCGCAGGGCGTTGAGCACGGGCCGGCCGAGCACCAGGACCATGAGGGCATTGGTCAGCGCCCGGGGGATGTCGAACCCCAGGGAGGTGGTCAGGTCGAAGAGGAAGAAGCGGTGCAGGTTGTGCGCCAGCCCGGCCCCGGGCACATAGGAGAACGCTGTAGCCGTGCCGGCTCCGAACGGCCAGAACCACAGGTTGAGCAGCGCCCCGTAGAGGATCCCGGCGCCCGCCGCGTAGGCCGCCAGCATCCCGAGCTCGGCCCGGCCCTTGGCCGGCGGCAGGCACCCGGCCCCGAACCCCATCCAGGCCGCCCCGAACATCTGGAAGGGCAGCCACGGGCCCACTCCCCCGGTGATGAGGGCGGAGACCACGATGGTCAGCGCCCCCAGCACGAAGCCGAACCCCCGTCCGAGCACCCGCCCGGCCGGGATCAACAGGAAGAACACCGGTTCGAAGCCGGCCACCCCGGGGCTGGGCACCCGCAGGGCGGCACCACAGGCCGCCAGGATCCCGAGCAGGGCGATCGACTTGGCGTCGAGCGAGCCCTCCGCCAGCTCGCTCAGGACGACGGCCAACAGGAGCGGCAGCACGGCCAGGAAGATCCACGGCGCATCCGAGGAGTGGGCCTGGGCCGTGGCCGCGCCGCCCTGGATCAGCAGGGGCCAGCAGAAGCCGACGATCCCCACCAGAGACGTCACCACGAGCAGCAGCGACGCCCGCGGCCGGAGCCGCACGGCCGTCACGGCCCGCCCCCGGTCAGCCACGGACCGGCTCCCCCAGCAGTGCGGCGCGGACCTCGTCGACGGTGAGCCACGGATCGGGGCTGAGTACCTTGGCCACCTGGGGTGCGAAGACCGGCGAGTGGCACACCACGTCGCGGGCGGGACCGTCCCCCACGACCTCCCCCTCGGCGAGCACCACGGCCCGGGTGGCCACCCGGGCCACCAGCTCGACGTCATGGGTGGCCATGACCACGGCGTGCCCGTCCGCCGCCAACTCGGCCAGGAGGGCCACGAGCCGGGCCTTGCCCGGGTAGTCGAGTCCGCGGGTGGGCTCGTCGAGCAGGAGGAGCGGAGGGGCCGGTGCGAGGACGACGGCCAGCGCCAGCGCCAGACGCTGGCCCTCGGACAGGTCGCGGGGGTGGCGTTCGGGGTCCATCCCCGGGAGCACCCGCTCGAGCACGGTCGCCGTGGTGCCGGGGACCAGGCCGGTGTCACGATCGGCGGCCGAGCACTCCGCCCCGACCGACTCGCCGTAGAGCAGCACCCCGGCGTCCTGCGGCACCAGGCCCACCCGGGCCACCAGGTCCCGGGGAGCGAGGCCGGCGGGGTCGGCGCCGTCGACCCGCACCGTCCCCGAGGTCGGGGCACGCACGCCGGCCAGCTGGGCGAGCAGGGTCGATTTGCCCGACCCGTTGCGCCCCATGACGGCCACGATCTCGCCGGTGCCGACCGCCAGGCTGACCCGGTCGAGCGCGGTCACCTCCCCGTAGTGGACGGACACCGACGCCGCCGAGGCCAGGCGCGCCCCGGTGACCGGGGCCGACGCCGGCGGACGGGCGCCGTCCAGGCGGAGGCGCAGGCCGCCGGCCAGACGCCGAGCGTCCCGCACCGACAACGGCAGCGGATCCCAGCCGGCCAGGCGACCCAGCTCGATCAACGGCGGTGCCACCGGCGACTCGGCCATCACCTCGGCCGCCGGCCCGACCACCAATGGCGCCCCGCGGCCCGGCACCAGCACCACGGCATCGGCGAAGGGGAGGACCCGCTCGAGACGGTGCTCGGCCAGGAGCACGGTCAGCCCGAGGTCGTGGACGAGCCGGGTCAGCGACGCCAGCACCTCTTCGGCGGCGGCCGGGTCGAGTGCCGAGGTCGGCTCGTCCAGCACCAGCACCCGGGGCGAGGCCGTCAGCACGGCGCCGATGGCCACCCGCTGCTGCTGGCCACCGGACAGTGTGTCCAGCGGTCGGTCGCGCAGCTCGTGCAGGCCGAGCAGGTCGAGCGTGTCCTCCACCCGTCGACGCATGACGGTGGGATCGAGCCCGAGGTTCTCCATCGTGTACGCCAGCTCGTCCTCGACCGAGTCGGTCACGAAGCTGGCCGCCGGGTTCTGCCCGACCATGCCGACCACGTCGGCGAGCTCGCGGGGAGGGAAGTCCCGGGTCGAGCGCCCGTCCACGGTCACGTCCCCGGTGAGCCTCCCCCCGGTGAAGTGCGGGACCAACCCGTTGACGGCACGGAGCAGGGTCGACTTGCCCGATCCGGTGGGGCCCACCACCACGCACAGCTCGCCCTCGTGGACGGCCAGGTCCACCCGGTCGAGCGTGGGCCGGGCGGCGCCGTCGTAGGTGAAGGAGACCTGCTCGAAGCGGATCATGCGGCGCGTCCCCGGGTGCGCCCGACCGGCACGTCTGCCCCCGCCGGTTCGACGGCCACCACGGGCCGCGCCGACGGCGCCGCCGCCGGATGGCTCCCACGGCCCGGACCGTCGGTCGGACGGGGTCGGTCGGCGGCCGGGGAGGTCGACCGGCGCTCGACCGGGGCCACCCGTGCCGGCAGGAGGCCGACCAGGATCCCCGCTGCGGCCAGCCACGGAAGCGTGGGGAGGGCGAGCGGGTAGACGGAGAACTGCAGGCCGGCGACCCCGAGGACCCCGGCGGCGACCAGCGCACCGACGGCCACCACCCCGGATGCCGACACCAGCCATTCCGGAGCACCCCACGGGTCCGGTCGGTACCGGGTGCGGTTGGTCCGACGCCCGCCGGCGGCCAGACCCGCGCCGACCAGGACGGCGCCGACGGCGACGAAGGGGATCCCACCGCCGGGGAGCGAGCCGGCGACCAGCACACCGTAGACGCCCCCGATCACGAGGAGCAGTCCGAGGAACGTCCCGCCGGTGGCCCATCGACGGGCGCCTCTCGACACGGGGACCCGACGGCCGTACCCCCGGGCGTCCATCGACGACGCCAGCTGCAACGACCGGTCGAAGGCACTCTCCAGCACCGGGACCGCCATTCCCCGCAGGCCGGCGAACCCACGGACCGGTCGGCCCCGCAGCCGCCGGGCGTCGCGGACGTCACCGATCGAGATCACCAGTTCGGGGGCGAATGCTAGGGACACCGTGATGGCCACTCCGGCCTCGTACAGCACGGCGGGCAGACACCGGAGCAGCCGGTAGGGACTGGCCAACGAGTTGGCGGCCCCGAAGCAGAGCAGCACCACGGCGAGGCGCAGGCCCTGCACGAATGCCTGGAGGAGCGCCTCGGCGGTGACCGGGCCACCGATGCTGACACCCTCCGCCCACGAGGGCAGCGGCACGTGGGGCAGCGTGAACAGCACGTGGCCGGGCAGGCGGTTGCCGAACAGCACCACCAGGGCCATCCGCAGCACGATGACCACCAGCCCGAGCCGGAGGAAGACCACCAGCGAGCGGGACCACGGTGCGCTGGTGCGCCGGGCTGCGACCACGAAGGCGACCACGCCGCCGATCAGGAGCAGCAGGATGGGGTTGGTCGTGCGTGAGGCCGCCCCGGCCATGCAGGCCGCCCACAGCCACCAGGCGCCCGGGTGGAGGCCCCGTCGGCCCGACGGTGCCGGGGAGCGGCGGGTCATGGCCGGTCGCGCCTCACGGCGTGCGGGGGCGCCGGCGCCAGCGTGCCCACGCGGCGACCGCCAGGCCGGCGACGAGGACGCCCCCCACGATCAGTGGGTCCGGCCCACCTCCGGGAGTCACGTGGTGCGTGGCGACCACGCCCACTTCGGGGTCGGGCGGGATGCTGATCGGCGGATAGGACCCGGATCCGTCCGACGAGCCGGAGTTGCCGCTGGCGGCCACGGTGCCCGAGCCCGAGGCGTACCCCGACCCGGACCCGGACCCGGACCCGATCAGGCTGTCGGACTGCCCCCCCTTGCCCTTCTTGGACGTGCCGGCAAGACCGGACGCGGCCGCCGTTTGCGGCTGCGCCGTGCCGCCCCCGGCCGCGGACCGGCCCCCGGGGCCCACCGCCGCTGTCGTGGCGGTCGTGGTGGGGGTCGGCGTCGGCCGCACGGTCGCGCAGTGGAGTCGGTAGACCCCCGCTGAACGGGGCGCGGGGTCGTTTGGACGTCCGCTCCCCGGGTCCTGGAAGCGCCAGCCCTCCACGTCGTTCGGGGTCACCGTGCCGGAGGCGCCGGTGCTCGAGTACGACCAGCCGCCCCGGCCACCCGTGAAGTAGGACCAGTAGATGTAGCCGCCGGGAACGGTCTGGCCGCAGCCCGATGCCGGCACCCCGTTGATGGAGCAGAGCAGCCCGCTCGCCGCGTACGAGGCCGGAGCCAGGCCCCTCGAGGCGATGAAGGCGCTCAGCGCGTCGTAGCGCGTGTCGGTGTCGGGGACGCTCACACAGCCGGTCACCAGCGTGGCCGGCGTCCCTCCGAAGTCGAGCACGAAGGCGACACTCACCGAGCCGGCCGTACCGGCCGCCCCGGCCACGTCGACGAAGGGCCGGAGGGCGAACGGGCCGGCCAGCGAGAGGGCGGCGGTCCCGGCGGCGACCACCAGCGCGCCCCGGACCAACCGGCGCACCGGGCCGACCGGGCGGGCGGTGCCGGTACGGCCGGCGCCGGCTCGCGGCGGTCCCCCATCGGTTGCAACCGGTGTCCGGCGGCGGATGAGGGACATGGACCTGCTCACTTCCGGGGCCCCGACCCGGGTGCACCGGGGAGACGGACCGCCCCCGATGACCGAGTCCGAGCCGCTGTTCTCGACGGTGGGACTCATCAAGCACCCAGGCGGTATCCCGACTCGCTGCACGGCCATCCGACTGCGATGGCCGTGCCGCCTACGGTTGCGGACCAGCGCCGGACTCCGACCGGCTTCCCCGCCTGGGGACTTCATGATGCGCCTCCGACTCTAGCAGCACACCCTCGGGTGATCCCGGGCGGCCGCCGCAACCGGTGGTGCCCACAGGTACCCGACGGCGCCGGGGCGCAGCAGGTGGGTGGCCTCAGCCCCTGGGACGCCCCAACCAGTCCGCGGTGGCCTCTTCCACGCAGTCCAGGGTCGCCGCGAACGCCCGTCCGGTCCCGAACCGCCCCACCAGGGACACCACCGTGCACCCGTCGCCCTCCGCCCGCGACGAGGCGTCGACCGACGCCCGGCCGACCACCACCAGGGTGGGGATCCCCCGGGCCCGGGCGTCGCCCATGACCCCGCCGACCACCTTCCCGGCGAAGGACCCGGCGTCGAGCGCCCCCTCTCCGGTGACGGCACGGTCGGCCGTGTCGAGCGCGGCGGTCAGGCCCACCAGCCCGGCCACCAGGCCGTAGCCCGACCGCAGGCTCCCTCCGAGCACCGCCACCGCGCCTCCCGCCCCTCCTGCGGCACCGGTACCCGGGATGGACCGGACATCGGTCCCGAGGTCCCGGGCCCATGCCTCGGCCTGCTCCTCGAGACGCCGGGTGAGCAGCGCCACCTGGCCGGGGCCGGCGCCCTTCTGGGGCCCGAACAGCACCGCCGCGTCGGTGTACGAGGTGTCGACGTCGTACGCCCCGATGAGTTCGACCCCCGCCAGCCCACCCGACCGGACGACGGCGTCCCGGATTCCCGTCCCCCCGTCCGTGGTGGCCGAGCCGCCGAGCCCGAGGATGACCGTCCCGCCGGGGCCGAGGCGCTCCACCGCGGCGACGACCAGCTCTCCCGTCCCCCGCGAGGTCGCCTCCACCGGATCGTTGCGCCCCGGGCCGCCGGCCAGCTCGAGTCCCGAGGCCCGGGCCATCTCGATCACGGCCACCCCGTCGCCCATGCGCCACTCCGCCTCCACCGGCGAGCCGTCGGGCCCGGTCACCCGGCTGACGACGACCTCGGGGCAGAGTGCGGCACAGGCGTCGAGCAACCCCTCTCCGCCGTCGGAGAGGGGCAGCAGGACGGCGTCCCAGCCGCGGTCGGTGGCCGCCGTCGCCATCGCCCCGGCCACCGCGGCGGCACTCGCCGTTCCCCGGAACTTGTCGGGCGCGATCACGACACGGGGCACGCACCGACCCTACCGAGCTCCGGCCCCCGGGGCGGCACCGGAGGACCGACCGGCGCTCAGCCCCGCAGCGCCGCGTACGCCTCGCGAACGGCCGCGGCGTCCACCGAGGTGTCGGGCTCGACGAGCACGCCCGCGCCCAGTCCCCATGCCGACCGGACCTCGCCCAACGTCCGCCCGGTCAGAACGGCGGCGGCCTGCACCGCGGCACCGGTGGCGACGACCTCATCGTCGTCGGGTACGAGCAGCAGCCGGCCCGACAGGTCGGCCAGGACCCGCAGATAGGCCGGGGACCGGGCGCCGCCACCCACCACGACCAGCGGTCCGTCGTACGACGGGGCCACCAGGGCGAGGGCGTCGACGGCGTCGAGCAGCCCGCACACCACGCCCTCGACGGCGGCACGGGCCAGGGACACGCGGCTGACGTCGGACCGGATCCCGGCGAGGACGCCCGTGGCCCCCGGGCGGTCGGGCGTGCGCTCGCCGTCGAAGTAGGGCAGGAGGGTGACGCCCGACGCCCCCGACGGTGCGCCCAGGGCCAGCTCGTCGAGGCCCGCAGGCGTCACCCCCAGCAGCCGGGCGACGGCGCCGGTCACCCGGGTGGCATTGAGGGTGCAGACGAGGGGCAGATACCCTCCGGCGGCGTCCGCGAAGCCGGCCACCGCCCCGGTCGGGTCGTGGACCGGAACCGGGCTGGGGGCGTACGCCGTGCCGGAGGTGCCGATGGAGACGCACGTCTGCCCGGTGGCCAGCCCCAGGCCCAGCGCGGCGGCCATGTTGTCGCCGGTGCCCGGGCCGACGATCCCGACGGGTCCGACGTCGAGCCCGGCCGACCCGTCCGCACCCACCGGCCCGACCGTTTCGGTGGACCCGAGCACCTCGGGGAGCAGTGCGGGCCACTCGGCGGGACCGACCACCTGCTCGAGCAGGTCCGGCAGCCACGAGGTGTGCTCGGGGTCGAAGTAGCCGGTCCCCGAGGCGTCGCCGCGGTCGGTGACCCGTCGGCCGGTCAGGCGGAAGGTGAGGTAGTCGTGGGGCAGGAGGACCGACCGCACCGACCGGGCGATGTCCGGCTCGTGACGGGCCAGCCACGCCAGTTTGGTGACCGTGAACGCGGCGACCGGCACCGACCCGGTGCGGGCCGCCCACGCCGCCGCTCCGAACTCGGCGACCATGGACGCCGCCTCGGGTGCGGACTCGGTGTCGTTCCACAGCTTGGCGGGTCGCAGCGGCCGACCGGCCCCGTCCAGGACCACCAGGCCGTGCTGCTGCGCCGCCACCGACACGGCGGCCACCGGGTAGGCGCCGTCGGCGGTGACCTCGGCCGCCGCCAGGCACAGGGCCTCCCACCACACGTCGGGGTCCTGTTCCGAGCGGGGCGGGTGGACATCGGGGTGCGGCGCTCGCGCCGAGCGCACCAGGGAGCCGTCGTCGGCGTCCCGCAGCTCCACCTTCGTCGACTGGGTGGAGCAGTCCACTCCCAGGACCAGCGGCACGCTCAGGTCTCCCCCGGGACGGTGGACACGCCCGCCCGGGATCGGTACGGAGGCGTCCCCGGCCGCGGTGCCATCAGCCCGTCACCGGCAGCTCGACCGCCACCGAGACCAGCGGCCGACCGGCGTCGGTGCCCACCTCGAGCAGGTAGCGGCCCGGCTCCTGGTGCCACCGACCATCCCGTCGGACGGCCAGTTCGGCGAGGTCGAACGGGAGCGGGACCGTCACCTGCCCGCCGGCCTCGAGCGCGACCCGGCGGAAGGCGACCAGTCGGCGCCGCGGGCGGTCCACCGCAGACCCGGGGAGCCCGGCGAACACGAACAGCACGGTGGATCCGGCACGGGCGCCGGTGTTGGCCACGGCTACGTCGATCGACCCCACAGTCGAACCCGCTGGGCCCACGTGCAGGTGCAGCGACTCCGGATCGACGACGAACGTGGTGTAGCCGAGCCCGGCACCGAACGGACGGTGCGGGGCGACGCCGTCGCGGTCGAGCTTCCACTGGCCGTGGAAGAGGCCGTACACGACGGCATCGGCGTCCGGCTCCCAGGGGACCAGGTCGGCTTCGTCGTGCGGGAGGGCGAAGGGCAGCCGCCCACCGGGCTCGCGGGCACCGGTCAGGACGTCGCCGAGGGCCGCGCCCCCTTCCATGCCCGGGTACCAGACCTGGAGCGTGGCACCCACCTCGTCGAGCCACGGCATCACCACGGCCGAACCGCCCATGACGGCGACCACCGTGCGGTCGCACGCCGCCGCCGTGGCCCGTACCAGCGCCTCGTCCGCCGGGGACAGCCGCAGGGTCCGCCGGTCACCACCGGGCGCGAATGTGGCCGGCGGCCCGGCGTCACCGGACGGGTCGGGGCCCGGTACGGTCGCCGGTGGAGGAACCTCGACGGAGGCCGCGGGCCCCTCGTGGACCACGACGGCCGGCGCCGTAACCGGCGCCTCAGGGGGCGCGGGTGGTGGGGGGAACATGGTCATCATCGACCGGCTGGTCCCGACGTCGATGAACTCACCCTCGTCCTCCTTCGTGCAACCCACCACGACGACGGCGAGGTCGGCACCGACGGCAACCGACGCATCCGAGTCGTGGTGCACCACGTCGGCCGAGGCGAACGCCGACCGCACGCCGTCGAGCAGGGTCGACCGGTCCGGAGGGAGGACGTCGCTCGACCCGCCGTCGCCGAGGTTGGGCACGGCAGCCAGGCGACCGAGCACCGCGACCCGACCGACACCGGGCCCCACCGGCAGCAGCCCGCCCGGGTCGGCCAGCAGCACCATCGACGCGGCGGCGGCCTCCCGGGCCAGCGCCCGGTGATCCGGCGCGGCCAGCACCGACGGGTCCTGGCTGGCCGTGAACACGTCGGCGAACCGGAGCAGCGTCGCCAACGTGGCCTCCACCCGGGCCTCGACGTCGGCCAGGTCGAGCCGGCCTGCGGCGAGTGCGGCGGGCAGGTGCCCGGCCCGCTGCTGGCGGAAGGGCATCTCGATCTCGAGACCGGCCGTCACCGACAGCACCGGGTCGTGCAGCCCGGCGATGAAATCCGACGTCACGAAGCCGTCCCACCCCCACTCCCCACGCAGGACATCGGTGAGCAGCACCGTGTTCTCGCCGCACCAGTTCCCGTTGACCGAGTTGTAGGCGGACATGACCGACGCCACGCCCTCGTCGGCCACCCGCCGGAAGTGCGGGAGGTACACCTCGTGGAGCGCCCGCTCGTCGACCGTCACGTCGACCCGGAACCGTGCCTCCTCCATCGAATTGCAGGCGAAGTGCTTCATGCAGGCGAGGACCCGGGTCTGGAGCCCCCGGGTGAGCGCGGCGGCCATCTCCCCCACGTGGTGCGGGTCCTCGCCGTAGGTCTCCTGGGCACGGCCCCACCCCGGATGGCGCAGCAGGTTCATGCACACCGCCCCCGTGTAGGTGGCCCCGACGGCCCGAAGCTCGGTCCCGATGACCTGCCCGATCCGCTCCTCGAGGTCCGGGTCGAACGTCGCCCCCCGGGCCATCGACACGGGGAAGCAGGTGGCCGGCCCCACGACGCAGCCCCTCGGCCCGTCGGCGAAGTGGATCCCGGGGATCCCGAGACGCTCGACGACGGCCGCCGGCCAGGTGTGGGCGTGGTATCCGCCGGCCACCATGTCCACGATCCCCGGCCAGAACTCGGTGTCCCCGTCGAGGCAGCCCAGCTTCTCCTCCTCGGTCATGGCCGCCACCAGGGCCCGGGCCTCGGCGTGATGGTCGCCTCCGGCCCGGACCCGGTCTGCGGCCGCCCCGAACGGGGTGGGCCCGACCGTCGCTCCGGTGTCGGCCGGACCGGAGCCGGGGGTCACCGGGCCCGCTCGATGTGCCGGTTGACGAGGTTCTCCAGGAGCTCCTGACGCCCCGACACCGGGCGGGGGTCGAGGTCCTCGTCGTGCACCATCCGGTACAGGTCGGCCAGCGAGGAGCCCCCGTCGAGGATCCCGGCGCCGAGCGGCGCGTCCCACCCGGCGTAGCGCCCCGCCCTCCGGTCGGCGAGTTCCCCCGACTCCAGGAGCGACGCCGCCGCCAGCAGGGCCCGGGCCATGGTGTCGACGGCGCCGACGTGCCCGTGGAAGAGATCGTCCCGGGCGATCGACTGCCGCCGAAGCTTGGTGTCGAAATTGATCCCCCCGGTGGTGAACCCGCCGGCGGCCAGGATCTCGTACAGGGCGAGCGTGCACTCCTCCACCGAGTTCGGGAACTGGTCGGTGTCCCAGCCGTTCTGCGGATCGCCGCGGTTGGCGTCCACCGAGCCGAGGATGCCGCACGACACCGCCGTGGCCACCTCGTGGGTGAAGCTGTGACCGGCCAGTGTGGCGTGGTTCGCCTCCAGGTTCAGCTGCACCTCGCCGTCGAGTCCGTGCCGGACGAGGAAACCGGCCACCGTCGCCGCGTCGTGGTCGTACTGGTGCTTGGCCGGCTCGGCCGGCTTGGGCTCGATCAGGATCGCCCCGGTGAACCCGATCCGGTACTTGTGCTCGACCACCAGGTGGAGGAACCGGGCGAGTTGGGCCTCCTCGCGGGCGAGGTCGGTGTTGAGCAGCGTGTCGTAGCCCTCGCGTCCACCCCACAGCACATAGTTGGCCCCACCCATGCGATGGGTCGCCTCCAGCACGTGACAGACCTGGGCGGCGGCGTGGGCGAAGACGGCCGGGTCCGGATTGGTCGCCGCCCCCGCGGCATAGCGGGGGTGGGCGAACAGGTTGGCCGTACCCCACAGCAACCGGACCCCGGACTGCTCCATGTACCCGATCGCCTCGTCGACCATGGCATCCAGGTGGGCGCACGACTCGGCGAAGGTGTCGCCGGCCGGGGCGATGTCCCGGTCGTGGAAGCAGTAGAACGGTGTGCCCAGCTTGGTGAGGAACTCGAACGCGGCCGCCATCTTCTGGCGCGCCGCCTCCATCGGGTCGAGGCCGGGGGCGTTCCACGGTCGGTCGAGCGTCCCGTCGCCGAAGATGTCCGACCCCGGCCAGACGAAGCTGTGCCAGTAGCAGACGGCCATCCGCAGGTGGTCCTCCATCCGGCGCCCGGCCACCACCCGGTCCGCGTCGTACCACCGGAAGGTGAGCGGGTCGTCGCTGTCCGGTCCCGCATACCGGACGGGGCCGACCCCCTCGAAGAATTCCTGCTGGGCCGTCACGTCGCGGCCGGCCTCGTTCGGTAGCTGTGCACCCCGGCATCATCGCGTCGGCCACACCGGTGCGCCACCGTGACGGTCGGACCCCTGCGGTCGGCCAGTGTGTAGGGTCGGGCCGATGGTCCCGAACACGCCGGAGCCCACCGAGGGCGACGTCCGCACCTTCGACGCCCTACTTCCGACCAGCTTCCGCGGGGCGTTCCGGGCCGAATGGTCACGGGTGCTGCGCCCGCCCTTCGAGACGCCCCTGACCGTGGCCATCAATGCCGCACTGATGAGCTCGGCCTGGTTCTTCCTCCCGACGAAGCTCAAGGATGCCGTCTTCACCCTCCACGGTAGCGTGGCCTTCGCCTTCGTCCTGTCGAGCTGGATGTACTCGGACGTGCCGGCGACCAACGTCCTCGCCCCCGACGGGCTGCGGATCCTGTCCGCCATCGACCAGCCGGCCATGGTGCGGCGCCTGCTGCTGGCCAAGAGCTCCGTGCTGTGGTGCTTCGTGGCCCCGATCTGCCTGCTGGTCTCCTTCATCACCGGTGCCGGGCAGTCGGACAAGATCACCGCCGTCTACTCGGCGGTCGCCATCGGAGTCGTGCCGTTCGGCGTCCTGGCCGTGTCGGCCTGGCTGGGGATCCGCTTCCCCTACCACCCGGTCCCCATCGGCTACCGGTGGAGCCGACGCAAGGAGTGGAAGCCGATGCTGCTCCGGTGGGGGACCCTCGTCCTGCTGCCCTACGCCGTGGTCCCCGGGCTGACCGTGGTGTTCCTCGGCCCGTCCCTGCTGATCTGGGGCGTCACGTCGACCACCGGGCTCACCCACAAGCTGCCCGACAACGACTTCGGACTCGGCATCGGGCTGGCGTGTCTCATCGCCGTGATCGCCGTCCTGGTCGGGCACCGGGTGTCCCTGCGCATGATCGCCCGCCGCCGGGACGCGCTGGTGGCCTACCTGTCGGATCCCCTGCGGGGCTGACCGACCACCACCCGGGCGCTGACCGACCGGATCCCGGAGCCTGACCGGTCATCATCCAGGGTCCGTCCGTCGGGAACCGTGGCCTGACAGGCTTGGCCGGTGGCCACCACATCCGTCCTCGGCATCGGTGACGTCGAACGTCGCGAGCTCCTGGCCACCGGGCTGCGGGCGGGGCTGAGCACCGGGTTGCTCCTCGCCGTGTACTTCCTGATGCCGATCAACGGAAGGCACAACGTCCACAGCCTGGTCCGGGACGTCGCCGTCATGGCCCGGCTGGGCGTGGCCGTCGCCGTGTTCCTCTCCGTCCTGCTGCTCGAGATCCGGGGCATCACCAAGGCCAAGCACCCGATGCTGCGGGCCACCGTGGCCATGGCCGTGGTCATCCCCCTGTTCCTCATCTTCTTCGCCTGGATCTACCTCAACATGTCGAACTCGGATCCGCACACGTTCGGCGGCACCATGAGCCACATGACGGCCCTCTACTTCACGGTCACCGTCTTCTCGACCGTCGGCTTCGGGGACATCACCCCCCACACGGACCTGGCCAGGTTGGTCACGACGGTGCAGATGCTCGCCGACCTGGCCGTCATCGCCATCGTCGTGCGACTCATCTTCGGTGTCGCCGGACGGACGGCCGACGAACGGGCGGCCGGACCGAGCGGGACCACGACCGCACCGGACTCCCCCGCCGCCACCTGACCCGACGGATCCGGAGGCCGTCCGGAGGAGGCGAGCCCGGGCGGTCACCTGCGGGGCAGGCTCGGCGGAGTCGCCCGCATGCCACAATGCCCGGATGCTCACCAACCGTGTGACCCGGCTCCTCGGCGTCGACATCCCGATCGTCC